>Ga0307375_10003999_pt1 | contig 14273 bp, 13 predicted proteins | sample TR1MG_FD_202531 | JGI IMG/M metagenome (GOLD analysis project Ga0307375, IMG submission 202531) | Soil microbial communities from Risofladan, Vaasa, Finland - TR-1 | ecosystem: Environmental > Terrestrial > Soil > Coastal area > Acid sulfate soil | place: Finland: Risofladan, Vaasa | collected...
CGTAGAAGGCACGCAGATCGGCGTCCATGTGTTCGATATTCTGCCAGGCCGGGGGCACGATCATCCGCATGGCGCGCAGCATGTCCACGCCGCCGGCCAGCAGTGCCTCAAGCATGTTGTCCATGGATGAGGAATCGGAGCCCGTGGTATTGACCAGCGGGGTGACGAGGCTCATGTCCGGAATCAGCGGGGTCGCGAATTTGGCCGAACGGGCCAATGCCCAGTTGCGGTTGCCGCGAATGGTATTGATCTCGCCATTGTGGGCGAGATAACGGAAGGGTTGAGCCAGTCGCCATTCCGGGAAGGTGTTGGTCGAGAAGCGCTGGTGGAATACGCATTGCGAGGAGGCTAGCGTGCGGTCTTGCAGATCGAGATAGAAGCCCGTCAGATCGTCGGGCATCATCAGACCCTTGTAGGAAATAACCTGAGCGGACATGGATGGCATATAAAATACCGGGTCGTCCGCGAGTTTCTTTTCCGTAATCCGGCGCGCGATATACAGTTTGGTGTCGAATTCGCGATCCGACAGCCCCTCGGGCGCATTGACGAAGACGTGCAGGATGTCGGGCCGCTGCGCGGCTGAGATTTCACCCAGTACGTCCGGGTTGGTGGGCACTGCGCGCCAACCCGCCACACTCAGGCCCTGGCCGGTGAGGGCGTCGGTCAGTGTGGTTTTGACGTGGGTAGCTACGGTTTCATCCAGACTGACAAAGGCCACGCCGACCGCGTAGTTCGTGTTCAGGGTTAATCCCAGGCGGGCCGCTTCGGTACGGAAAAACACGTCCGGTTTTTTCAGAAGGATGCCGCAGCCATCGCCCGATTTGCCGTCGGCCGAGATGCCGCCGCGATGGGTCATGCGTGCCAGGGCCTCAATCGCCGTCGATACCAGCGTGTGACTGGGTTGATCATTCATGTGGGCGATCAGGCCGAAACCACAGTTGTCTTTCTCGAAACTGGGGTGGTACAGGCCGGCGGTTGGGGCGCGATTCATCGGGGGCGTAACCTCTTCTCGTTTTCTATTGAGCACTTGCAATCGGATCTGCGCTGAGCGTTTCGGCGTCAGTCAGGACATGATTCGTGTTTTGACCGGGTCATCGTGATCAGGTCAGGCACGTACCGGGGAAATCGCAACTGTCTCGCGAATATAGCATCTCGGGCCGTATGTACGGACAAAATGGCATGGGATTTTAACGGCAGGGCGGCGGGCTGGCAAATATTCGGGAAATGCATCTGCCTGCGGTTTCTATGGGCGGGCGGAATGCTGTAATCCGGGGGCGGTCGATATCCGCTTTTTGCACGCGCATGGTGCGGCGGCGTGCCTGTTTGTGCACATAATCGCCCGGCATCTGCCGGGCTGGGTGACTTATTTAGGCGGCATGAATCCGAACTGATGATAGAGCGCCTGGGCTTCGGGGCTCAGCAGGAAGCTCATGAAATCCTTGGCTGCTTCGGGGTGGGGCGCATTTTTCATTTGACCGGCGGTATAGCTGACTTCCTGGTTGTCGGCAGCAGGAATTTCCACGATATCGGTCGCATGATGCGCGATCTTGGCGTGAAAATAAGCCTCGGTGTACCAGACGACCCCAGCATTGCACTGGTTTTCCATGATGCGGATCGGGGTCTCGCGATGGTGGACGTGGGTCAGGAAAGTAGTTCCGGCTGCCACCTTGTTCTTGTAGACCTCATCCACAAGCGCTTCACCGCCGGTTTTCTTCAGGGCCGGAATGATGGAACTCTTGGCGATGCCTTCCCAGGCAGGGTTCGGCATGCAGAGCTTCACATTGGGTTGTGCCAGGTCTTTGAGCCCGGTGATGTGATCGGGGTTGCCCTTTTGCGTCATGATGGCCAGTCGGTTCTTGGCGTAGACCTCTGTTTCGGTGAACCAATGGTCGTTGGTCTGCAGGCGCATGATGCTGCCATGGCCGGCGGTGAGTACGTCGGGTTGCAGGGTGATGTGCATGTTGCCCAGCAGGATGCCATTGCCCCGCTTGATGGCGGTGATGAGCCGGCCTGGCGGAAGCGTGAAGGCGACGACTCGCGGATATTGCGGATAGGCCTTGCTGAAGGCTTCCATGAGCCGATTGACCAGCATGTACTGGTTACCCGCAAAGAAGACGACGAGTTCAGGATTGTTGATATCACCATGGATATCGGGAACATTTTCCATACCGGGTACCGTAACCTCGGTCCCTGAGTATAAAGGTGCGCTCCAGGGCGGTTGAACTTCCAGCAGATTTTTTGGGTAGCTGTTCATGTACTTGCCCGTGCTTTCCGGCGAACTGGCGGGTGCTGCAAGCGCGGGTAGCGTGGCGCCAAGCAGGAGGCTGGAAAGAATGGCTGCATGAAGGGCGGTACGAGAAAAACGATGACGGATCATTGATATCTCCTGGTCAGCAGTTAGGCTGGCTCAAAATAAAAAGGCGCAACTGAATATAGTCGCGCCTTGTTACGTTTTGTACGCTAAGCAAGATCAAATTTGCCTATCGCGCTATCCCTTTTTATTTTCATGGGGCAAGCGCATCTGTTCGCGCCTTAGAATGCGGCGGTAACCTGCAGTGTCACCAGGCCCTTCACATCCTTGAGCTGATTGTTGACGGCCGTGGTTGTGGCGCTGTCCTTGCGGAAGGCATAGTCCAGAGTCACCCGGGTTTTCTTGTTGAAGTGATAGTTCACGCCGGTGGTCCAGGTTCTGAACTTGGCCTCGGGCGTCGGGCCGCTCATGATGCCCGTGTTGCGCTTGTAGGTGTCATAGCGCAGATCCAGCTCCCACTTGCTGTTCGGAATGTACCAGCCACCCTCGAGATAGCCGCCCGATGCCTTGTTGTCGTTGAAGATCGAGGCGGCGGTCGTGGTGCCATTGCCCGGGTTCTGTGCGCCCTGGAAGATCATGCCCTTGCCCCACATGTATTCGGCGGTGACGCGGAACGGCATTTTCAGGTAGGCGATGCCCGCGCCATAACGCTTGCGATCCTGTTCCTGGGTCGTGTTCCACACATCGTTGCGTTTACCGCCCTGATACCAAGTGAACATTTTCAGGCTAGGCTGGAAGGCGCCCTTCGCATTTTTGTCGAACAGATAGGCGGAGGACCAGTAAAGATAGAGGTCCTTGCTGTTGTTGGTGTCGGTCATATTGACGCCGTTCCCATTGCCCAGCATCACCGCATAGGTATGTTCCCAGTTGCCGACATCAAATGCATCGAATACCTGCGCACCCACGTCGCGGAATCCGCTGGATGGTTGTGAGTAGGCATTCATGTTGGCGTTCGGCGTGGCCTGAGGGGCGATGTTGCCTTGCCCTTTTGTTGGGAAACGCTCCTGGAGCATCTGATTGGTGACGTCGGTAAAGTTGACATAGGGGGACAGATTGATGCCCTGCAGTCCTTCTTCTGCGCCCGGGTACTTGAACAGACCCAGTCGAATACGGGCGCCCGGGATGTAGTTCAAGGTGACGCTGGCATCAGTCAGCTCAGGCTTGTAGCTGCCATAGGCGCCGCCATTGGTCAGGGCATTGTTGCCGAATTCGGTCAGGATGAAGTAGTTGATATGGCTGTCGAGCGGGAAACCGGTGCCCCGCACCCCGATTCGTGCACGCAGGATGTTGAAGGAGGACTGTGAATCCAGGCTGGGGCCGACCAGTTTAGGTGGAACGTATTTGCCGGCAAAGGCGTTGCTGAAGTCTTTCGAGTAGGTTGGCTGGATAAATCCCCAGACTTCCGCACGGGGTGCTGTCTCGGCTGGCTCTGTGCCTTGAAGCATGATCCAGTTTGCTGCATGTGCGCTGGGCATGGCGGCAAGAATGCCGGCGCAAAGGCTTGTCAGCGCCAGGTAGCGTTGGATTTTCTTATTTGTTGTTTGCGGTTTCATGAATGGTTCCTTGACTGTTTTTTTAATGAACGTTTTTAACCAGGTTATTAGGGCGAGGATCAGGGGCGAGCGACGAAAAATCCGGCCTTGTTCAACTCAACCATGCGCACGATTCCAGCCGGAACGATGTGTGCAATGGGATTCAGTTCCGGCGGGTGACCCAGTTGCTTGGCCATGGCCGCGATGGTGTTGTCGCAGGCGCTGAATCGCACACCGGCGGCAGCCAGTTCATCGATGCGCTGGCTATTGGCGTTGTCTTTAAACAACAAACGCAAACCGGGGCCGAATGCGACCACTTCGATATCAATCTTGTCCTGCCCATAGAACTTGAGCAGGTTGTGGGCAACATTCAGAACCAGGTCCTGTTTTTCAGCGCTACCGTCGCTAATTTGCAAAGCGACACGGGTCTGAGCAAACGGTTTTTCCTGAAGAATCTGGGTGACAGATTCAGCATTTTCATTGGCTTGGGCTAGTCCGGAAGCGGTGAGGGCTGCGGCCAAAAGCAACGCAATTGGTGTTATCCGCGATAGATGGATCATTGTTAACTCCTGGTGGTCTGTGACGTCTTTTTAATCCCCCGTTTACTGCGGGTTCACGCACCATGACGAAACCGTGAAATCGTTTATTCCAGTGTTAATTTTTATGGCATAACTGGTTTTTATGATTTGTTAATGGCATGAAAACAACGGACAGATTTGGCCGTGAAAAACAGCTGTGTTCGGGAGGCTGGGGCTTGGCAGATTTGCCGAGGAGAAAGTGACGTGGAGACGGTGCGGATGAGAAAACAAAAGGGGGGGGCAAAAAAGGCGCATCTGAACGAAGTCAGCTGCGCCTGGAGTGAGGTGACGTCTTAGCCCGGTTCCTTGTCGGCTAAGACGTCGATGTCATCCTTGAAAATCAATCATTGATTTTTGTCCGTGAACTAGAAAACAGCAGTCACCTGCAAGGCCAGCAGGCCTTTAACATCCTTCAACTGATTGTTGACCGGCGTGAATACGGAGCTGTCCTTGCGAATTGCATAGTCCAGCGTGACCCGCGTCTTTTTGTTGAAATGGTAGTTCACGCCAGCGGTCCAAGTGTTGAACTTGGCCTCAGGGGTGGCGCCCGTCATGATCCCCTTGTTGCGCTTGTAGGTGTCATAGCGCAGATCCAACTCCCACTTGGTGTTGGGAATGAAGTAACCGCCCTCGATATAACCACCGGCAGCCTTGTTGTCGTTGAACATGGTCTGCGGGTTCTGTTGTCCCTGGAAGATCATACCCTTGCCCACCATGTATTCGGCGGTGACACGGAACGGCTTTTTGAGGTAGGAGATACCTGCGCCATAACGCTTGCGTTCCTGCTCCTGCGTGGTGTTGTAGGCATCGGTGCGTTTGCCGCTCTGATACCAGGTGAACATCTTCAGGCTGGGGCGGAAGGGGCCCTTGGCGCTCTTGTCGAACAAGTAGGCAGAGGACCAGTAAAGATAGAGATCCTTGCTGCTGTTGTTGTCGGTCATCTGCATGCCATGACCGTTACCCAGCATTGCCGCATAGGTGTGCTCCCAGTTGCCGACATCAAATGAGTCAAAAACCTGTACGCCCACATCGCGGAATGCACCGGCGGGCGCCGAGAAGGCATTCATATCCGCATTGGGTACGGGCTGGGGTTTGATATTAACTTCGCCGTTTGTCGGGAAGCGCTCAAGCAGCATCTGGTTGGTCACGCCGGTGTAGTTGATATACGGGAATGCGGCGATGCCCTGCAGGCCTTCCTCGGCACCGGGGTACTTGAACAGACCCATGCGGACGCGAGCGCCAGGAATATAGTTCAGGGTGACGCTGGCATCAGAAAGATAGGGTTTGTAGCTGCCGTACTTGCCACCATTGGTGATGGCATTGTTGCCGAACTCGGTCAGGATGAAGTAGTTGACCTTGTTGTCCAGCGGGAAGCCGGTACCCCGAACGCCAATTCGCGCACGAATGATGTTGAACGAAGACTGGGAGTCGAGGCTCGGACCGATCAGTTTCGGCGGCACATATTTGCCTGCGAATGCGTCACTGAAGTCCTTCTGATAGGTGGGCTGGATAAAGCCCCAGACTTTCGCGCGGGCCGCGTTGTCGGCCGGCTCGGTGCCCTGCAGCATCAGCCAGTTGGCAGCATGGGCGCTGGGCATGGCCGCAAACAGGCCGGCGCACAGCGTGGTCAACGCCAGGTATCGCTGAAACTTCTTGTTGGATTTTTGTAATTGCATGGGTGATGGTTCCTTCTGTTTTTAATAGGATTTCTTGGTGGTGGGTTACGGACGGGCGACGAAGAACCCGGCCTTGTTCAGTTCGACCATGCGCACGATCCCGGCTGGGACAATGCGGGCAATCGGGTTGAGCTCAGGCGGGTGACCCAGTTGTTTGGCCATCGCCGCGATGGTGTTGTCGCAGGCGCTGAACCGCACGCCGGCAGCTGCCAGTTCCTGAATGCGTTGCGTGTTGGCGTTGCCTTTGAACAGCAAGCGCAGGCCGGGGCCGAATGCCACGATTTCAAGGTCGACCTTGTCCGGCCCGTAGAACTTGAGCAGGTTGTGGGCAACATTTAGGACCAAGGTTTGTTTTTCAGCACTGCCATCGCTGATCTGCAGGGCTACACGCGTTTGCGCAAAGGGTTTGGCCTGAATGGCGGCTGCGACCGTCTCTGCATTGGGGTTGGCCTGGGCCAAGCCGGATGCGGCAAGGGATGCGGCCAAAAGCAGTGCGATTGGCGTTATCCGTGACAAATGAATCATTGTTAACTCCTGGTGGTGAGTGACATTTATTTAATCCCCCATTTACGTTGGGTTCACATAACACGACGAGACCGTGTTTGTGTTTATTCCAACGTTAATATTGATGGGTGTATTAATTTTTTATGACGGATGGGGGGAATGAAAACACAAGGCGTTACGTCACAATGGTATAGCGATAAAAAAATGAACAAGGGTGGGGTAGGCATCAGTGGGTATATCGACATTTTTGTTTCGGCGGCTTTCCTTTGCCGGGCGGCTTGATGAGTTGCGTCCCCGGATGTACCGGCTGGCCTTTTCCTGGAGTAAGGACGCCTTCCTGGCGGACGACCTCGTGCAGGAGGCGATGATCCGGGCACTGCAGAAACAGTCACAGCTTCGGGATGATGAACTGCTGGATCGGTGGGCGATCCGAATTCTGGCGAATATCTGGTTGGACCACGTGCGAAGCCGCCCGCGCGAGGAAAATATCGACGATATGCTGGACACGCTGTGCATGGACGATACGCAGTCGCCCGACTGTATTCATTGTCGCGATGAAATGATTGAATGCGTGCGCCGCGCCATTATGAGTTTGCCGGAGATGCAGCGCATCGTGGTGACCCTGGTGGATCTTGAGGAATTTTCCTATAAAGAAACCGCCACGATTCTCGATCTCCCGGTCGGTACGGTGATGAGCCGTCTGTCGCGTGGCCGCCAGGCACTCAGGGAGCTCCTGATCGAACGTCCACAACTCGAGACGCAAGAGATTGCGTCTTCAGGGCGACATTTGAGGAGGGTGATATGAGTTACTTACGACATCGATTGAATTCGGATCAGATTTCCGATGAAGAAGTTCATGCGTTTGTTGATGACGAGCTGATTATCGAGGATCGGCAGCGGGTGAGGTCAGCCGTCAAACAGAACCCGGAATTGACGCAAATGATCTGCGATATCGATCAGATCCAGGATTGGGTGCGGGAGGCCTACCAATCGATTCCGCCGCCGCCCAAACGTCTGGTCCGGGTGCGTGCTCTCGCGCTCATGCCGACCGCTGTTGCGGCGGTCGCCCTGCTGATTGTCGGAGCCATGGCGGGCTGGGTTGCCAGTTCCCTGTCACATTCCGCTCCGGGGGGCGATTCGGGTATCGTGTCGATGCAACAGGCTTCTGGCGCCGCTCAGGTCACGGTGTCATCGCTTATGGCAACCGCACAGCATCGCAATGTCCTGTTACGTCTGGGATCGGATTCACCCGCAAAGTTCCGTGAAACCCTGCGGGTTGCAGAGCGGGTTCTTGAAAATTCGTCCCGGGATCCGGGGTTTCAACTGGAGGTGCTCACCAATTCGGATGGGCTGAACTTCCTGCGTTCCGGAACAACGCCTTATGCGCTTCAAATCGAAGCACTGATGACGAAATATCCCAATGTTCATTTCATGGTTTGTGGTACCAGCCTGGAAAAACTCAAGGAGAGCGGCAAGAGTACGAATTTGCTGCCCCATGTAACCGTGACCGATTCGGCCGTTGAGCAGGTAGCCCATCGCATACGCCAGGGTTGGACGTATCTGTCGATCTGAGTGCGCGTGCGCTGCGCGCAAAAGGGCGACCCTTGGCAGGGTCGCCCTTTTTTATTGTCCGCGGGTTACTGGCGGCAAGCTATTTGGTGAGCACCTGATCGATCGCGTTGAAGCTTCGTGGGTAGGGTTTGATCTGGCGGAGCTGCTCGGGCAGTTTGGCAATGGCCTTGCGGGCTTCGGTCAGCGAGTTGAAATCCCCTACGGTGACGGTGTAGAGCATTTGATCCTTGGGCCGTTGTGAAAAGATGCGCCAGTCCGTGAGGTTTGTGGCGGCTTCATGTTTGCGTATGAAGCTGATGGCGGCCTTGGTGTCGGTGAATGCACCGAGTTGGAGGGTGGCGTGGTTCTTTGGCTGGGCGTGATACCACGCATTGTCAGTGCCGGTGATCTTGGCGGACTCAACAGGGTGCTGGCGGGGCGTCGCTGTTTGTTTATGGGCTTCGTGGGCCGGGGGAGTGTGCTTGACGGTCGCCTGGGTTTGTGGTGTTTTTTCTGGTGCTGTTTTTTCCAGAGCGTGGCTCGGAGCCGGCGTATTCGATGGGGGCATTTCGGGCGCTTTAGTGGCGTCGATTGCCGGTGGCGTCGGTGTGACTCCTGTGGTCGGTTGCTCAGTCGTTGCCCCTTTCGTTGCGGATTGAGGGGTGGGCACCGGTTCCAGGTGGTTGCTGGCTGGTGCCGCTGTGGTCAAGGACGTTTCCGGAGCGCCCGCCTTGCCGATTTCGCCATCGTTCGGTAGCGGGTTGCCTGCCTGGGGCGTGGCCGTTGCCACTTCGGAGGGGGGCTGGCTCGTTGTTGCGGACGGGGCCGCTTGTTCGAGCGGGAGGTTTTTGGTGCTTGGGCCTTTGTCCGAGGTGCGTGTTAACAGCGCAAAGCCACCAAAACTGACGATTGCCACACTGAAGGCCGCAATGATCAACAGGGTCGGGTTGAAGGGGCGGCGGGGCATTTTTCCCGGCTGAGGTGCGGCCACTCCCCCCTCTCCCTTGAGGCTGGCGACCAAGGCTTCTTCCTTGGGGCTTTCTTTGTAGGTAGCCTGCTTCGGCGTGGCGTGTGGGGCGGGCGTGGTTTCCGGGACGGTGTTGGCAAAGGCGGCATCAAGCAGCAGGCACTGGTGCATGTCGCCCTGCATGTCAGCCAATTCCGGTTCTGTACGCAGATGTTCGGTGAGGTCAATCTCACCCGTCAGGAGGAACAGCAGATGGTTGGGGGCAAGTTCATGGGCAGCGCGCAGCATGAGCAGCAACTCAGGCCAGGATTCGGTATCGAGCCAGGCGTTGGTATTCTCGATGATAACCAGCATCCGGCCTTGGGCGGTGAGTGCCTCGTGGACGGCGGAAGCCAGCTGACGCGGCGACTCTATGCCGGGCGACAGTTGCAAGGCCTCGGTGACCAGGGAAATGATTTCCTGGGGCTGATTGCCCGGTTGTGCGGTGATGGCCAGTGTTTCGATACTGTCTGGTAAGCGTTCGGCGACCAGTTCGACGAAATCGTGTCGTTCCTGGGGCGAAGCGCTTTCGACAACGATCAGCCGGTCTGCATATTTCACCAGCTGGGCAATGAGGTTGGCTTGTTCGAGTGCGTGTTCTTGTGCGGTATTCATGGGGCCTATTCGCTGTCGGTGAATGGAAGAGGTTCGGACAATTCGGACGCGTCGCCCGCATGGGTGGCGCGCAAGGTTTCCATAATGAGATTTTCCGGCGTCTTGTCGGTCATCAGGGCCGAGCCCAGACCGTGCATCAGAACCAGTCGCAAGCGACCACTTTGCACCTTTTTGTCACTGTTCATCAAGCTGCGTATCGTTTCGACCGGGAGTTCGGCCGGGCTGCGAATCGGCAAGCCGGCGGCGGCCACAATTGTTTGTACTCGGTGCAGGTCGCTGGTGCTGATCCATTCGAGCCGATGGGAGAGGTCGGCGGCCATGCACATGCCCGCGCCGACGGCTTCACCATGCAGCCACTTGCCGTACCCCATGCCCGCCTCAATGGCGTGACCGAAGGTGTGGCCGAGGTTCAGCAGGGCGCGCAGACCGCCCTCACGTTCGTCCTGATTGACGATGTCGGCCTTGATGGCGCAGGAACGGGTAATGGCATGGCGGAGTGCTTTTTCATCACGCGCCCGCAGTTTGGGCAGATTCGCTTCGATCCAGTCGAGAAAGTCGGTATCCCAGAGTAGACCGTATTTGATGATCTCGGCCAGACCGGCCGAAAGTTCGCGTTCGGGCAGTGTGTCCAGCGTCCGGATATCGGCTATCACACAGCGAGGCTGATAGAAGGCCCCGATCATGTTCTTGGCGCGGGGGTGGTTTACACCGGTTTTGCCGCCGACAGAGCTGTCGACCTGGGACAGCAGGGTGGTCGGGATCTGAATGAAAGGGACACCCCGCTGATAGCAGGCGGCGGCAAAGCCCGTGATGTCGCCGATAACGCCGCCACCCAGGGCGATCAGTGTGGTCTGGCGGTCGCAGTGCGTGTCGACCAAGGCATCGAAAATGGTGGACAGGGTATCGAGCGACTTGTACTGCTCGCCATCGGGTAGGACCACAAGTCCGACGTTCTTGAAGCGCGCCAGGCCGGTACGCAAGGCCTCGGCGTAGAGCGGGGCGACGGTGGTGTTCGAAACGATGACGGCCTGTTCGCCCGGAATGTGCCGTGCCAACAACTCGGTTTGCTGGATCAGATCCGTGCCGATGTAGATCGGGTAACTTCGGTCGCCCAGATCAACATTCAATGTAGCGGTATTTGCCAGCGGACGGTCTTCGGACATATCAGCAACCTTCATGCGAAAAAATCAAATTTCCAACAGGGCGCCTCTGATTAACACCTTTTCGGCCATGGCGGCATTAACCAGCGGTTCCTTGGGACGAAACTATATCAGGAAGCCCGGCAGCCGGTGCATGGCGTGCATCAAGCCTGTCATGTCTATCGCCTGCGTGACATTGTTCGCGGGTTAGCGATGGGCGGGCATCCATCCCCCCGAGCCGTGCAGCAGGACCAATCGTGTTTGGTAGGCTTGTGTCTGGCCCGCCTTGAAATTTCCGAATTGCAGCACCAGGCCGATCTGTCCCATGGTACCGAGCATGCCCGCGCCGGAGGACGGCACCTGCAGTGACTGGGCGAGCTGCTCCGCACTTTTTTTGAACAAAAGGGTGGCGTTGACGTCGACGAGCCATTGCTGCCCTTGTTCGGCTGCGTTCAATGAATCGATGCTTTGAACGATCACGACTTTGCCGGAGGGGTCGATCTGATCCTGCAGGATTTGCCGAACAGTGTCCTTGTCCGGCCCATGGCTGAAGAATCCGCATCCCGTCAGTGCGAACAAGGCGAGCACGATAAAGGTGCGAGACAGGGGGCGAAAAAAGGACATATCCGGCTCCTTGGTTTTTCCGTTTATTGTTCGGCCTGGCCGCGAATGCCAGCCTTCAGATTATCCCAGTGCGCCCAGTTTTCGTTACCGGGCGGCATCTGGACATGGAAGCCCAAGGCGTCGATATGCCGGCGAATGGTGGCCGTGTCGCTGAGTGCCAGGCGCCGGTCGGCAGACAGGTCGAGGGTCATGACCATCTGCAAGATGCCAAAGGGCGCAAGAATGGTGGCATCCAAGGTGTCCGGCGCCGTCTCCGAAGGAACGAACAGGAATAAATCGGCTTTTTTGCTGCTTTTGTAGACGGTGCACTGCATGGTGGTATGGATTTTATGATGTTCAGGACAACGCATAGTAGCGGAAATAAATTCCGGTTGGTGTTTCCGCCATCGGGAACGGAGGGATTTGTGCGAGGATGCGCTTCATGAATAAATCATGGATATCCTCCTTGCGCGACATTCTCACCTCGCGTCGGGAGCTGGCGGTCTTGTTTCTGGGGTTCTCCTCGGGGCTACCTTTGCTGCTGAGTTCCGGAACCCTTCAAGCTTGGCTGGCGGTCAGTCAGATCAAAACGGAAACCATCGGGCTGTTTGCGCTGGTGGGGCTGCCCTATACGCTGAAATTCTTGTGGGCGCCGCTGATTGATCGCTTCAGCGCACGTTGGCTGGGCCGACGGCGGAGCTGGATACTTCTGATGCAACTGGCCATTGCCGGTGTGTTGTTCCTGATGGCGTTAACGAATCCGGAACGTCAACTCTGGGGGCTTGCCCTGCTGGCCTTGTTGTTGGCGACCTTGTCTGCCACGCAGGATATTGCGATCGATGCCTGGCGAACCGATACCCTGACGGCCGAGGAGCGCGGGTTGGGCGCTGCGATTTTCGTGCTTGCCTACCGAGTGGGCATGATCGTGGCGAACAGCGTGGCACTGGTGGTGGCCCAGTATTATGGTTGGCCGGTGACTTATTTCGTCATGGCGTTCCTGATGAGCATCGGTATTGCCGCCACACTGCTAGCCCCCGAGCGGGATACGGCCCACTTGGCGCCGACGAGCCTGAGCGAAGCAATCGTGGGTCCGATGCGGGAGTTTTTTCAGCGCAAGGACGTCTGGGCGCTGTTCGCGCTGATCGTGCTGTACAAGTTCGGCGATGCGTTTGCCAGCGCGCTTTCGACGACGTTTTTGATTCGCGGTGCTGGTTTTTCGCTGGCGCAGATCGGCCTGATCAACAATGGCCTGGGGCTGACGATCACGATTGTTGGCGGTTTGTTGGGCGGCGCCTGGATGGTCAAGATGGGCCTGTATCGCTCCCTGATGACGTTCGGTATTTTGCAGGCGGTGACCAATTTGGGTTATGCCGTTTTGGCGCTGGTCCCGAGCCTGGGTTTGATGGTGCCCGTCATTGCGCTGGAGCACTTTACCGGTGGCCTGGGCACAGCCGCCTTTGTGGCTTTGCTGATGGCGGCCTGCGATGCCCGTTATTCCGCCACGCAGTTTGCGCTGCTCTCCGCTCTGGCAAATTTGGGGCGGGTTTATCTCGGTCCGGTGGCGGGATTTACAGCGGCCTCGCTGGGGTGGCCGCTGTTTTTCATCATCACGTTCCTGGCTTCTTTGCCGGGACTCTGGTTGCTATATCGAATGAAGCCGATGATCGTGAAACTGGATTCCAGGGGGATCACGGATTAACGTCCTCGCCAACCCATCGCGCCACGACGGCGTTGGTCAGCGGTTGCCTATAGGATTCGAGGTCTGGTCGCGCGGGCTGTATGGCCAGATGTTGTTAATATTTTTGATCAATAAACGTTGGTTTGCTGAAGATGTTTTCTGCAACTTGCGTAGGGGGAGCCATGACGCAGCCGACACAAACCTTGCTGCCGGATGAGGATGTGCACGCGGCCATGCGTGCCATGTCGGGATATATCGATATCACGACAGAAGACTTTCGAGAAATTTATACACTGGCTCATGAACATGCCGTCAAGCGCTTGTTCGGCCAGATGGATGTGGCGCACTTGATGCGGCGGGATTTATCCGCCTTGCACCCAGAGCAGACTCTGACCGCTGCCGCTGAGCAGATGGCCCTGATGCATGCGCACACGTTGCCGGTCATTGATGCAGATGGACGGGTTCTTGGTGATGTCAGCGAGTGGAATTTTCTGCAGGGCTACGGTGCCGATACCTTTTTCTTTCTGGTGTTCCGCCTGATGGCGCATGACCAGCGGTTCGTCGATTACTGCAATCGTACGCATGTCGGCGAGGTCATGACCCGTCCGGCCACCGCCTTGCTGGAGGACGGCAGTTTTGTCGATATTGCGCGCGCCTTTCATGCGGTCGAGGAAAAGCGCCTGCCGGTTGTGGATGCCGAAAACCGTTTGATTGGCGTGGTGCTGCGTCGGGATTTTCTGCAGCAGTTTCATCTGGATGACTGGCTGTGAGTGCCGCTCGTGATCAACGTGGAACATCGCCGCCTTCGTACTGGCGGAAATGGCGAGGCCGAGCACATGGATCACCGCCCCGAGTGGATTGGCGTGAGATGCTTTGGTCGGGGATCGGCGGGTTTCTGGGTTTGCTCGCGATTAGTGGATGTGCGCTGGCGCTTTCCGGGCTGGATCGAGTGATGGTGATCGGCTCCATTGGCGCATCGGCCGTGCTGGTCTTTGGCGCTGTTCGCAGCCCCTTGGCCCAACCCCGCAACCTGGTGGGCGGGCACTTCTTGTCCGCATTGATCGGGGTGAGCGTACATCT
>Ga0307375_10004002_pt1 | contig 14268 bp, 17 predicted proteins | sample TR1MG_FD_202531 | JGI IMG/M metagenome (GOLD analysis project Ga0307375, IMG submission 202531) | Soil microbial communities from Risofladan, Vaasa, Finland - TR-1 | ecosystem: Environmental > Terrestrial > Soil > Coastal area > Acid sulfate soil | place: Finland: Risofladan, Vaasa | collected...
GTTGCACGCGCAGAAGGCGCTGCTGGAATACCTGCTGATCGGCAGGGTCAATAGTTGATGGGATCTGAGCGATGAGCGATGTAAAAAAAGTGGTGCTGGCCTACTCGGGCGGGCTCGACACCTCGGTGATCCTGAAGTGGCTGCAGGACACCTACCGCTGTGAAGTGATCACCTTCACCGCCGACTTGGGCCAGGGCGAGGAGCTCGAGCCGGCGCGCAAGAAGGCGCTGCAGTTCGGCATCAAGCCCGAGCACATCTTCATCGACGATCTGCGCGAGGAGTTCGTGCGCGATTTCGTCTTCCCGATGTTCCGCGCCAACGCCATTTACGAAGGCGAATACCTGCTCGGCACGTCGATCGCCCGGCCGCTGATCGCCAAGCGCCAGATCGAGATCGCCCACCAGACCGGGGCGGATGCCGTGTCGCACGGCGCCACCGGCAAGGGCAACGACCAGGTGCGTTTTGAGCTGGGTTATTACGCGCTGGATCCGAGCATCAAGGTGATCGCGCCGTGGCGCGAGTGGGATCTGCTCTCGCGCGAGAAGCTGATGGCCTACGCCGAGCGTCACGGCATTCCGATCGACATGAAGCACAAGCAGGGCGGCTCGCCCTACTCGATGGACGCCAATCTGCTGCACATCAGCTTCGAAGGCCGTCACCTGGAGGATCCGTCGGTCGAGGCCGAGGATTCGATGTGGCGTTGGACGGTGTCGCCGGAGCAGGCGCCCGATGCCGCCGAATATCTGGAAATCGATTACGAACGGGGCGACATCGTCGGTCTCAACGGCAGCCGTCTCTCGCCGGCGACGGTATTGACCCGCCTGAACGAACTGGGCGGCAAGCACGGCATCGGTCGGCTCGATCTGGTCGAGAACCGCTACGTCGGCATGAAGTCGCGCGGTTGTTACGAAACCCCGGGCGGCACCATCATGTTGCGCGCCCATCGCGCCATCGAGTCGCTCTGCCTCGACCGCGAGGTCGCCCACCTCAAGGACGACCTGATGCCGCGCTATGCCAGTCTGATCTACAACGGCTACTGGTGGGCGCCGGAGCGCCGGGCCTTGCAGGTGCTGATCGACCACACCCAGCAGGCGGTCAATGGCCGGGTGCGCGTCAAGCTCTACAAGGGTAACGTCATCGTGGTCGGACGGGAATCGGCGACGGATTCGCTGTTCGATCCGACTATCGCCACCTTCGAGGACGATGCCGGCGCCTATGATCAGAAGGACGCGGCCGGCTTCATCAAGCTGAATGCCTTGCGCCTGCGCATTGCCGCCAAGCTGGCCGCACGACGCAAGGCTTGAGGTGACGTCGATGTTCGGGTACAGCGAGGCGCAGGTCTCGGGCTTCTTCCTCACCTACGGCGTTGGCGCCTTCATGCTCTTCATGCTCTTCATCGTCGGCGAGCTGGCATACAAGGCCAAGGCGGGCAAAACCGGAACGCTGGTGCTGTTCTTCGTTCTGTCCTTCGGCATGGTGGGCTTCGTCGTCAAAGAGGTCCTCCAGAGTCTGTGGCGAATCTGAAAGGTCGATAATGGAAAGTCAGTTCGATAATGTCAGCGTCGTCAAGAGGGCCAACCTCTACTTCGATGGCAAGTGCGTGAGTCACACTGTGCTGCTCCCTGACGGCGCCAAGAAGACCCTGGGCGTGATCTTCCCGTCGTTGCTCGTCTTCAATACCGGCGCACCCGAGGTGATGGCGCTCAACGCCGGCAAGTGCCGCATCCGCCTGAAGGGCGAGAGCGGCTGGCGCAGCTATTGCGCCGGCGAGTCGTTTTCCGTGCCGGGCAACTCCAGCTTCGAGATCGAGACGCTGGAAACCCTGGACTACGTTTGCCATTTCGATTGACGCCTTGACCGGAGCGCGCCATGCCATCCTTCGACATACTCTCTGAAGTCGATCAAGTCGAGCTGCGCAACGCCGTCGATCAGGCCAACAAGGAAGTCACCAACCGCTTCGATTTCAAGGGTTCCGACGCCCGCGTCGAAATCGGCGACAAACTGCTGACCCTGTACGCCGACGACGACTTCAAACTCGGCCAAGTCTATGACATTCTGACGCTCAAGCTCGGCAAGCGCGGCATCGACGTGCGCTGCCTGGAGAAGGGCAAGGCCGACAAGGTCAGCGGCAACAAGGTGAAGCAGGAAATCAAGGTCAAGGTCGGCGTCGAAGGGGATCTGGCGAAGAAGATCGTCAGGCACCTCAAAGACAGCAAGCTCAAGGTGCAGGCCAGCATTCAGGGCGACGTCGTGCGCGTTTCCGGTCCTAAACGCGATTTTCTCCAGGAGGCGATCGCTCTGGTAAAAAAATCGGTCACTGACTTTCCGCTACAGTTCGGAAATTTCCGCGATTAGTCCCGCTTCAGTCCCGCGATCCAGCGCTGGTAGAGCCGGTCGGCGACGGCATTGAGCGCGCCCAGCCGTTCCGCCAGATCGGCCTGCATGGCCGCTGCCGGCTGTACCGATGGCCCGGGATGGGTCGCAATCTCTGCGGCGCCGCTAACGCACCAGGACCGGATCATCGCCTCGGTCATCTCGACATGGCATTGCATGCCCAGATGCGGGCCCAGGACGAAAGCCTGGGCGGCGCAGTGCTCGCTCTCCAGGACATGAACGGCACCCGCTGGCAAGCCGAAAGTTTCACCGTGCCAATGGAAGGCGAGAAATTCCCTTAGCTCGCCGAACCAATCGTGCGCCGTGGCATTGTCCACCATCCGCACCTTGCCCCAGCCGATTTCTTTCACTGGGTTCGGCCCCACCGCAGCCCCCAGCGCCTTGGCCAGCAGCTGGCCGCCCAAGCAATGGCCTATCACCGGAACGCCCAGGGTTACCGCCTGGCGTATCAGCGCGCATTCCTGCTCGATCCAGGGCAGCGGGTCATTGACGCTCATCGGCCCGCCGAATAGCGCCAGTCCACTGAAGCCGGCGCAGTCGGTCGGTACCGCTTCGCCGGCATCGATTCGTAACAGCCGCCAGGGGAGCGCGTGGCGGTCGAGGAATGTGGCAAAATACCCCGGTCCCTCGCCTGGACTGTGACGGCAGACTGCGATCGGTTTCATGCTCTCGTTCTCGGTGAATATATTGTGGCGCATTGTATCGCCGCTGGCCACGCGCCGGCGGCCCGCCGAATGCGATGGAAAGCCGGCAAACGCGTCTCGCGCATTGAGTCACGATTTTGAAATGAGCTGCCGATGAGTGAACTGATCTTCCGGCCAACACGCCTGAGCGCTACCTGGCTGCGCCAGCGTTTTGCTGACGGCGGCGGCGCTGCCGCCCCCGCAGTGGCCGAACCGGACGCATCCGAGCGGTCACTGATCCGCGCGGCGGTGCTGGTGCCTCTGATCGAGCGGGATAGCGGCCTGACCGTGCTGCTCACCCAGCGGACTGCGCATTTGCGCGATCATCCCGGACAGATCAGCTTCCCCGGCGGGCGTTGCGAGGAGAGCGACACCTCGATCGTGGCCACCGCCCTGCGCGAAGCGCAAGAGGAGGTCGGCCTAGACCCGGTCCGGACGGAGGTGCTCGGCTTGCTACCGGAATACCGCACCGGGACCGGTTTTTCGATCATGCCGGTGGTGGCGCTGGTTCGTCCGCCCCTGAATCTCAAACTCGACGATTTCGAAGTGGCCGAGGCATTCGAGACGCCCCTGGCTTTCCTCCTCGATCCTGCCAATCATCAGCGCCACAGCATGGAATCCCAGGGTGGCCGGCGGGAATATTATGCGATGCCTTGGGAGGGTTATTACATCTGGGGAGCCACGGCGGGGATGCTGGTGAGTCTCCACCGCTTCCTGTTCTCCGCAGACTGATGGCTGGTGTGGTATCTTCGTAGCTTCGGCGGGCGCCCGCCGGCATTCCTGGATTCCCGAATTCCGTCCTGCATGACCCTGTTTTCCATTGTCGTCGCGCTAATTCTCGAACAGCTCAAGCCGTTGGCCCAGAATCGCTTCGTCTTGGCGCCGCTGGCGGCCTATGGGCAGTTTCTCGAGGAGCGCTTCAACGACGGCGAAGAACGCCACGGCATGGTGGCCTGGATGATCGCGGTGCTCCCCGGAGTGCTTGCGTTGCTCGCGCTGCATTGGTTGCTGGCCGAGACTCAGCCGCTGTTGGCGCTGTTCCTGAACGTTGGCGTGCTCTATCTGACGATGGGCTTCCGCCAGTTCAGCCACTATTTCACCGATATCCACCTGGCCCTGCGCATGGGTGAACTGGAACGCGCGCGCACGCTGCTGGGGCAGTGGCGCGGCCAGAGCGAGGATCGGCTGAGCTCCAACGAGGTGGCCCGGCTGGCGATCGAGGAAGCGCTGCTCGCTTCGCACCGGCATGTGTTCGCGCCACTGTTCTGGTTCGTCTTGGCCGGGCCGGCCGGCGCGCTGTTGTACCGCCTGGCCTTGTTCTTTCGAGGCCGGTGGCGGCCGGCAGAAGTCGCTGGCCTAGGTCGTTTTGCCGAGCGCGCTTTTGCCGTCATCGACTGGCTGCCGCTGCGGGTATCCGGCGCCGCCTTCGCGGTGGTCGGCGACTTCGAGGGTGCCGTGTTTTGCTGGCGCACCCAGGCGGCGCGCTGGCCGGATCCTGCCTCCGGTATACTCCTGGCGAGCGGCGCCGGCGCGCTCGGCGTGCGCCTGGGTCTGCCGATACATGATGCCGGAGAAGTGCGCGAGCGACCTGAACTGGGGCTAGGCGACGACGCCGACGTCGATTTCATGCAGAGCACCATAGGACTGGTATGGCGCACCCTGGTACTGTGCCTGCTGCTCCTGGCGCTGTTCTGGGTGGCCAGCTGGGTAGGTCGGTAATTTCATCAGGAGAATCACATGGCAGAGAAGCGAGAAGTGGTGGTGGTCAGCGGCGTCCGTGCGCCGATCGGCAGTTTCGGCGGCATGCTCAAGGACTTTTCATCGTCGGCGCTCGGCGCTCGCGTGGTCAAGGAAGCGATCGCCCGAGCCAAGATCGATCCCGCCCGGATCGGACAATTAGTGTGCGGCAACGTGATTCACGGCGAGGCGCGCGACATGTACGTCTCGCGCGCGATTGCCCTCGACGCCGGCATGGCCAAGGAGTCCTGCGCACTGACCCTGAACCGCCTTTGCGGCTCCGGTCTGCAGGCCATCGTCAGCGCCGCTAACGCGATTCAACTGGGCGACACCGACGTCGCCGTGGGCTGCGGCGTCGAGACCATGAGCCGCGCCGGCTACCTGATGCCGGCAGCGCGCTGGGGTGCCAGGATGGGCGATACCAAGATGATCGATATGATGGTCGGCGCCCTGACCGATCCGTTTTCCCCGAATCACATGGGCATCACCGCCGAGAATATCGCCGAACAGTTCCACATCAGTCGCGCGGAGCAGGATGCGCTCTCGCTGGAAAGCCAGCAACGCGCCGTCGCGGCCATCGCCGCCGGACACTTCAAGACGCAGATCGTGCCGATTGAGATTCAGAGCCGCAAGGGTACAGTGCTGTTCGACACCGACGAATATCCGAAGGCAGACACCTCGCTGGAGAGTCTCGCCAAGCTGAAGCCGGCCTTCAAGAAGGACGGCAGCGTCACCGCCGGCAATGCCTCGGGCATCAACGACGGCGCCGCCGCCGTAGTGCTGATGGAGGCCGGCGCCGCCGCCAGCGCCGGAATGAAGCCGCTGGCGCGTCTGGTGTCCTACGCCGTCGCCGGCGTCGATCCCTCGATCATGGGTACCGGCCCGATTCCCGCCGTCAAGCTGGCCTTGCAACGCGCCGGCCTGTCGGTCAAGGATCTGGATGTGATCGAGTCGAACGAGGCTTTCGCCGTCCAGGCGTTGTGCGTCAGCAGAGGACTCGACTTCGACCCGGTCAAGGTGAACCCCAACGGCGGCGCCGTGGCGCTCGGCCACCCGCTCGGTGCCACCGGCGCCATCCTCACCGTCAAGTGTCTGTACGAGTTGGCGCGCATCGGCAAGCGCTACGGCCTAGTTACCATGTGCATCGGCGGTGGCCAGGGCATCGCGGCGATTTTCGAGCGGCTGTAACCCGACAGCAACACTCGGGCCTGCCGTCAATGCCCGGCCGTCAAGCGCAGGAACTGTTCGAAGCGACGGGTGCCGATCCGGCCTTGCTCGACCGCGAGCTTGATGGCGCAGCCGGGCTCGGACTGATGCCGGCAGTCGCGAAAGCGGCAAGCGCCCAGGTGGGGTCGGAACTCGATGAAACCCTGTTCGATGGCACCGCGAGACAGGTGGGCGAGGCCAAACTCCTGCAGGCCTGGGCTGTCGATCAGCGCGCCGCCGTGATCGAGGTGGTAGAGCCGGGCGTGGGTGGTGGTGTGCTTGCCCGAGTCCAGGGCCGCCGAGATTTCGCGAGTTGCGGCGGTGGCGCCCGGCACCAAGGCGTTGATCAGGGTCGATTTGCCCATGCCCGACTGGCCCACCAGCACCGATAGTTCTCCGGCGAGCAGAGGCAGAAGCGGTGCGGCGTCGGTCCGTGCCGAGATCACGATCACCGGGTAGCCCAGCGCTCGCAGTGGGACCAGCCGCGCCAGCGCCTGTTCCAGGCGGTCACTTAGATCCGCCTTGTTCAGCACGATGATGCTGGACAGGCCCTGACTCTCGGCGGCAACTAGGGCGCGCGTGAGCAGTTCGTCAGAGAACGAGGGCTCGGTGGCGACCACCAGCACGATTTGCGTGGCGTTGGCGGCGATCAGCTTCTCGCGGTAGGCGTCGGAGCGGTAGAGCAGTGAAGTGCGCGGCAGGTGGCGCTGGATCTGTACCTGATCGGCGGCAACGCGCTCCAGCGCGACGCGGTCGCCGCAAGCGTAAGGACTCTTCTTGCCACGGGGGAAGCCGGTGAGATGGGTGCCGTCGGTGAGTTCGACCTCATAATGCCGCCCGAAGGCGGCGACGACGGTTCCTTCGAGGCTGTCGCTCAAAGTGCGAACAGCGCATCCAGCTTGGCCGCGCAGATGAAGTCGTTGCTGGAGAGTCCGCCGACGGCGTGGGTGGTGTAGGTGACCAGGCATTGCTTATAACCCACCGCCAGATCGGGGTGGTGATCCTCTCGGTGCGAAATCCACGCCGAGGCATTGACGAAAGCCAGGGTCTCGTAATAATTGCTGAAGCGGTAGGTCTTGACTATCGCGTTGCCCTCGCGCACCCAGCCGTCGAGCGACGCCAGCAGTCGGGACGCTTCGGCATCGGTGAGTGGTGGCAGCCCCGCGGCGCAGGGCCTGCATCGGGCTTTCGAGAGTTCTTCGGACATAGGCTTGCTCCTCAGGCGTTGTGCAGGTGCGCAATGCGCAACGCTGCCGGCGGATGGGAATCGTAGAACAGCGAATAGAGCGGATCGGGCGTCAGCGTCGCGGCATTGTCGCGATACAGCTTGACCAGGGCGGCGACGAGATCGGAAGCCCGCGTTTGCGACGCAGCGTAAGCATCAGCCTGATACTCGTGCCGTCGCGAGATGTGCGACATCAGCGGCGCCAGCGGGAAGGTGAATACCGGCAGCACCAGCGAGAACAGGATCAGGGCCAGTGCCGTGCCCTGGCTGGTCACGCCAAGTCCGGCATAGAACCACGGCTGTCCCATCAGCAGCCCGAGCAGCCAGAGGAAACCCAGGCTGAGCGCGGCGAGCAGGGCGATGCGCTGCCAGACGTGGCGATGCTGGTAGTGGCCAAGCTCGTGGGCGAGCACCGCCTCGATCTCCGTCGGCGTGAGGCGCGAGAGCAGCGTGTCGAAGAAGACAATGCGTTTGGCCGCGCCGAAGCCGGTGAAATAGGCGTTGCCGTGCGCTGAGCGTTTCGAGCCGTCCATGACGAACAGACCGCTGGCGCGGAAGCCGCAGCGGGAGAGCAGGGCCTCGATGCGGGACTTCAATTCAGCATCGTCGAGCGGCACGAACTTGTTGAACAACGGCGCGATCAGCGTCGGATAGAGCAGCAGCACCAGCAGGTTGAAAGCCAGCCAGAACAGCCAGACATAAAGCCACCAGTAGCTTCCCATCGCCGCCATCAGCCAGAGCACTGCCAGCAGCACCGGGGCTCCGATCAGTACCGCGAGCACCCCCTGCTTGGCCAGGTCGGCCAGGAACAGCAGCCAGCTCATTTGGTTGAAGCCGTAGCGCGCCTCGAGAACGAAGGTGCGATAGAGCGCGAACGGCAGGTCGATGAAGAAACCGATCACAGCCACGCTGGCGAACAGCGCCAGTCCCTGGGCGTAGCCGCCGGCGGCGAAATAACGCAGCCAGAAATCGTTGGCAGCTTGCAGCAAGCCGCCGTACGTGAAGGCCAGCAACAGCAGCGTGCCGGCGGCGAACTCGGCCAGCCCTAGCCGGGTCTTGGCGCAGGTGTAATCGGCCGCCTTATGATGCAAGGTGAGCGGGATGCGTTCGGCAAATTCCGTCGGCACGGCGCCGCGGTGCGCCGCGACGTGGCGCAGCTGGCGGGCGGCAAGCCAGACGCGCAGCGCGGCAGTGGTGACCAGGATGGCGAGAAAGACCAGAGCAAAGAGTCGCGAAGAAGTGAGGAGCATGGCGCCGTCAGATGTATGGAACTGTGACAGAATACGCGTTTTTTCGGCGTGAAAATTATGGCACAAGATCAGAATGCCTTAGTCTGGCTGGACATGGAGATGACCGGCCTCAATCCGGATTCCGATCGCATCATCGAGATCGCCTTCGTCGTTACCGATTCGCGCCTCAACACCATCGTCGAAGGCCCGGCTTGGGTGGTGCATCAGAGCGACGCCGTGCTTGACGCCATGGATGACTGGAACAAGGGCACTCACGGCCGCTCCGGATTGATCGCGAAGGTCAAGGCGTCAACCCTGGTGGAGGCAGAGATCGAGGAGCAGTGCCTGGCTTTCCTAAAACTCTATGTGCCGGAGCGCGCCTCGCCGATGTGCGGCAACTCGATCTGCCAGGATCGCCGTTTCATGGCGCGCTACATGCCAAAGCTGGAGGCTTACTTTCACTACCGCAACCTCGACGTTAGCACTTTGAAAGAGCTGTGCAAGCGCTGGAAGCCCGAGTTGGCTAAGGGCGTTGTGAAAAACGGCAAGCACGAGGCGCTGGCCGACATCAACGAGTCGATCGAGGAAATGAAGTACTACCGCGATAACTTCATCCGCATATAAAGCGGTGCGTCAATCGCGCTGGTAAAGGCGCAGTCGCTCGCTGCGGTCACCAGGGCGGTGACCCTCCCACAGTTTGTGCCAGCCCGGCGGCGGCCGCCGACTCTTCTGACTGCCTTGTACTAGCAACAGCCCGCAGGCCGCGCCAGCGCGCGTATTTGCGCGCACCGTGACGATTCCCGCGAAATACTGCAGGGAGGCGCGTTGGGCGCCGCCGAGGTTGCGTCCCGCGATGCACTGCCCCGATGCCGGTAGCGCCCGTTTGAGTGAGGCGGCGACGCCGCGATAGCTCTTGCCATAATCGATCCAGGGCAACCACAGCGCGATCACCAGCACCCAGACCAGCGTCACCCCTGACGCCCAATGGCTGACGGCACGCCAGGGCGAGCGCGGGCTGGCGAAAATCAGCCAGACCCAAGCCAGGGTCAGAAGTGCCGAGCTGGCGAATACGGTGATGCCGCCATGGGCTACGAAACCCGGCGCCAGTCTGGCGAAGTTGTGCGCGACTTTCGGTGGGACGCCGAATGTCATGGCGATGCCACCGAGCCAGATCAGCGCTGCCACCAGCGTCAGCGTCATCATGCCGAACCAGTCGAAGGCGTTGGCCGCGCCCCGCCGCATGCGGCCGGCCCCTGCCGCAGCCAGGAGCGTTAGCGGCACCAGCAAGGGCAGCGCCTCGACCGGCCGTGGCGGGTAAAGGAAGATCAGGGCGAGCAGGGTAGTGACGGTGCCGGCGAGCGGCAGGATCAGCGCCGGCTCGGAGAGGCGGTGGCGGTTGAGCCAGAGGGTCCACAGCGCCAGGGGCAGGGCGGGCCAGGCGAACCAGACCAGCAGTTCCGCCTGATCCGGAACGTGGCTCAGCCAATGGCTCTGGAAGTGCGGGCGGTCGGCGAGCCACCAGGCAGCCAGCGCTGTTGGTGCCTGTCGGGCGAGAAGCAGGGGCCACAGAATGATGAGCGGCAAGGCGACGACGATGGCAACGGCCAGACCGCGTCGACTGGCAGCGCTGCGCCAATAGTGGCTCGCCGGCAGCAACAGCAGCACCGGCACCAAGGTGATCAGTGCGTTCGTGCCGGTGGCGAGGAAGCCCAGGCCGAGACCGATTCCCGCCTGCAAGCCGCCCATCGCCGGCCGCTGCGGCAGGTGCGCGAGCCCGGCATAGAATGCGGCGCTGGCCGCGAGCAGGGCCACCTGAGGTTGCATGTCGTGAATCGGGACCAGCAGACCGAGGCAGCCGATGACCACCAGTACCGCGGTGCTGCCCGCCTCCGGACCATCGAGACGACGGCTTGCCGACGCCAGAAAAGCAAGGAAGATGGCGCCGCACAGGCCCGAGGCGAGCCGGGCGGCATCGTGCAGCGGCAGCAGCCAGCTGAACAGTCGGGCGCAAGCGGCGGCAAGCCAGTAATAGAGCGGCAGCGAGCCCAGCATCGGCTCGCCGGCAAGATGCGGCACCAGCCAGTTGGAACTGGTCAGGAAGCCGTAAGTGATGCCGAAGTTCACCGCATCGTCGCTTTTCCACGGATCATGGCCGGTCAGTCCTGCCAGGAGATAGAGTCCGCACAGGACGGCCAGCGCCATGCCGGAGAGCGGTAGCTTGACGGGAAAGCGGGGCAGGGCTGGCATGTCGTCGGAAGCCGGTCAGAAACGAAAAAAGGCAGCCGAAGCTGCCTTTCGCTGTCCAGGTACCCGATCAGGCCGAGCGCTGGACGGTGCCATATTTCTGGCGGAAGCGCTCGACGCGACCGGCGGTGTCGACGATCTTCTGCTTGCCGGTATAGAACGGGTGGCAGGCGGAGCAGACTTCTATGTGCAGCGGCCGGCCGCTGGTCGAACGGGTCTTGAAGGTGTTGCTGCAACTGCAGGTGACGTCGATCTCGACGTAGTTGGGGTGTATGGCTGCTTTCATGATCGTAGTCCTCGGGGTTGCTTCGCGCCCGGAGTCAGACCGGGAAAGCGCAGAATTATCCTGGAATTCGCTGCGGATTGCAATCTTCAGCCGCGGCGCATCGCGTCGAAGAATTCCGCATTGTTCTTGGTTGCCTTGATCTTGTCGAGCAGGAACTCCATCGCTTCCATGTCGTCCATATTGTAGAGCAGCTTGCGTAACACCCACATCTTCTGCAGCACGTCGGGCTTGAGCAGCAACTCCTCGCGCCGCGTACCGGAGCGATTGACGTTGATCGCTGGATAGACGCGCTTCTCGGCCATGCGCCGGTCGAGATGGATTTCCATGTTGCCAGTACCCTTGAATTCCTCATAGATGACGTCGTCCATGCGGCTGCCCGTATCGATCAGGGCCGTGGCGATGATGGTCAGCGAGCCACCTTCCTCGATGTTGCGGGCGGCGCCGAAGAAGCGTTTTGGCCGCTGCAGGGCGTTGGCATCGACGCCGCCGGTGAGCACTTTGCCCGAGGCCGGGACCACGGTATTGTAGGCGCGGGCCAGTCGAGTGATGGAGTCGAGCAGGATGACCACGTCTTTCTTGTGCTCGACCAGGCGTTTGGCTTTCTCGATCACCATCTCGGCGACCTGGACGTGGCGCGTCGCTGGTTCGTCGAAGGTCGAGGCAACCACTTCGCCTTTGACCGAGCGCTGCATTTCGGTGACTTCCTCGGGACGCTCGTCGATCAGCAGGACAATCAGCACCACGTCGGGATGATTGACCGAGATCGCGTGTGCGATGTGCTGCATCATCACCGTCTTACCACTTTTCGGACTGGCCACCAGGAGGCCGCGCTGGCCCTTGCCGATCGGGGCGATGATGTCGATGACGCGACTCGTGGTGTTCTCTTCGCCGCGCATATCGCGCTCGAGCAGCATATGCTTGTTCGGATGCAGCGGCGTCAGATTCTCGAACAGGATCTTGTGCTTCGACGCTTCCGGTGGTTCGCCGTTAACCTTATCCACCTTGACCAGCGCAAAGTAACGCTCGCCATCCTTGGGTGTGCGGATCTCACCTTCGATGGTATCGCCCGTGTGCAGATTGAAGCGGCGGATTTGGCTGGGACTGATATAGATGTCATCGGTGCCGGCCAGATACGAAGTGTCTGGCGAGCGCAGGAAACCGAAGCCGTCAGGCAACACTTCCAGCGCGCCGTCGCCGAAGATGCTCTCGCCCTTCTTGGCGCGGTTTTTGAGTAGGGCGAAGATCAGTTCCTGCTTGCGCAGTCTGTTAGCGCCATCGATCTCATTGGCGATGGCCATTTCGAGCAATTGGCCGACGTGGAGGACTTTGAGCTCCGATAGATGCATGTGGGGAACCTGCTAGACGTGACGCGGGGAAGGGGAGGAGAAGAACCCTGTGACGATTGGAGGGTAATCAGGAATGCGGGGAAGCCGGGAAATCAGGGCGGACTGGAACCAGCCCAGTGCGGCGCCACTTTATCGTGACTTTATAGTAGGCGCTGCGACCTTCAGGGCGGACTGTAACGGGATCAGAGGTTGCTGTCAATAAAGGCGGTGAGTTGGGATTTCGACAGGGCGCCGACCTTGGTTGCCTCGACGTTGCCACCCTTGAACAGCATTAGCGTCGGAATACCGCGGATACCGAATTCACCTGGGGTCTTCTGGTTGTCGTCGATGTTTAGCTTGGCCACCTTCAACTTGCCGGTGTAGTCCTTGGCGATTTCGTCCAGAATGGGCGCGACCATCTTGCAGGGACCGCACCACTCAGCCCAGTAATCAACCAGCACCGGCAGGTTCGATTCGAGCACTTCGTTCTTGAAGCTGGCGTCAGTGACGTGATGGATATGTTCGCTCATTGGTTCCTCTTGCGGTTAGGGTGTCGCCCCATCGGGGCCATCGGGAGATACTGAATCATGAAAGCATACAGGCTTGCAGAAAACTCGGTCCTAAGCATCTGCCCAGGCTATGCCTATACTTATTGACATTTTACAATATTCCGTAGGGTTTTGCTGGGGCCGCTGGTGCAGGTATATTTCATTGGCTCATTCCTTGAGCTAACTCGTTGCCGGGGAAGCAGCCATGGACCGCACCGAACGTTTCTACATGATCGATCAGTTGCTCGGCGCGCAGCGAGTTGTGTCCTTCGCCGTGCTGAGGGAAAGGCTCGGTGTCTCGCGTGCCACAGTCAAACGCGATCTCGAATACCTGCGCAACCGCCTCAATGCGCCGATCGTCTGGGACCGAGAACTCGGTGGCTACCGCTTTTCCGAGGTGGGAAAAGCTGGCGGTCAGTATGAGTTGCCTGGGCTGTGGTTCAACGCTTCCGAAATTCACGCACTGCTGACGATGCAGCACCTGTTAGCGAGTCTGGACAGCGGTGGCTTGCTCGGGCCGCATATCCAGCCGCTACTGGCCAGACTGCACTCGCTTCTTGGTTCGGCCGACAATCCGAGCGAGGAAATCCAGAAGCGCATCCGCATCCTCGGGGTTGCCGCGCGCAGGATGGACCTGGATCACTTCGCGGTCGTCGGTTCATCTCTGTTGCGCCGACGCCGCCTGCAGATAGCGTACTTTGTGCGCACCCGGGACGAGATCATTGAGCGCGAGGTGTCGCCCCAGCGGCTGGTTCATTACCGCGAGAACTGGTATTTGGATGCCTGGTGCCATCTTCGCCATGAACTGCGCAGTTTCTCTGTCGACGCCATCCGTAGCGCCGAGATTCTCGATACGGCGGCGCGCAACGTCCCTGAAAAAAGCCTCGACGAGGTACTGGGTTCGGGATACGGGATTTTCTCAGGGCGCCGTGTGCAGTGGGCGATGCTGCGGTTTTCACCGCAACGTTCGCGCTGGGTGTCGAGTGAACAGTGGCATCCGCGACAGCGGGGAAGCTTCGATGGGGAGGGGCGCTACGTGCTGGAAATTCCCTACAGCAACCACCACGAGTTGCTGATGGATATCTTGAAGTATGGCCGCGACGTCGAGGTGTTGGCGCCGGCGGAATTGTGGCGCGCCGTGTACGAGGAACTACAGGCTAGCTCGCGGCTCTACGCAAATAGAGTCGCGTGAAAGAGAAAAATCCAGTGAAGGTGTTTACAAGACGGATCAGCTTCGGTATAGTTCCGCTTCTTCGCTGGTCGCGCAGTTTAGAAGTTGAAACAGACCAGCCGTTCTTTAACAACCAGACAACCGATAGGTGTGGGTGCTTGGAGAGGCAGTGGTGAGTAGCGGGCCTGACTTTCGAGAATCGAAGGAGTTGGGTGCGGAG
>Ga0307375_10004003_pt1 | contig 14264 bp, 16 predicted proteins | sample TR1MG_FD_202531 | JGI IMG/M metagenome (GOLD analysis project Ga0307375, IMG submission 202531) | Soil microbial communities from Risofladan, Vaasa, Finland - TR-1 | ecosystem: Environmental > Terrestrial > Soil > Coastal area > Acid sulfate soil | place: Finland: Risofladan, Vaasa | collected...
CTCCTGGTGGGGCTAGTAAGAATCGAACTTACGACCTCGTCATTATCAGTGACGCGCTCTAACCGACTGAGCTATAGCCCCAAGGCGTACCAATCTACACCAGCGACGCGACAGCCTTAACTGGGGGACGATTCCCAGATCTTCGCGGCGATCGACTGGCTCGCGGTCGCGAGCAGTGTGCCGTCGCGACTCCAGAGGTAGGCGGTTCCCTGGGAGAATCCCCCGGCGAGCGCGTGCATGTGAATCTCGCAAAGGACCCATTCGGTGGGTTCCAGCGTCGCCACACGAATGGTGTTGTCGAGGCTGCGGCCCATCATTCGTCGCCCCATGGGCTGGGTGGCTCCGCCCGAGACATAGTCGCCGAAGATGGCCAGCGTCGCCGCGGACGGCTCGAAGTGTCCCGGCACGCGCGCCCAGATCGCCGACACCGGTGAGCCTGGCGTGTTGTCCATTTCCTCGAAGGTCCGTCCGAGCGCCACCCGGCTGTCCACGTGCTGGAAGATCGAGTTGCCGAGGCCCTGGGGGAGTTGGCGTGGGGGACAGTCCTCGGGGTCGGGGACTTCGGGCATCGTCAACCAGGGCGAGGGCGCCGACAACGTGCCGGTACCGAGGGCGGCGTTGACAGTCAGGATCTCGCGGCCTTCGGCGTAGGTCGTCGCGCGCGCCTGGGTCACGTGGCCGCCCACGACGGCCAGGTCGGTGCGCACCGTCACTTCGGCGCCCAGGGGGGCGTAGGAGAGGTACTGCGCGCTGCCCCATACGGTGGGACGGCCGCTGGCCTCTTCGAGCGCCACGAGCCCGCTGGCGAGGCCGCAGCCACCGAAGAGGAAGCGTCCCGGGGTGATCAGGCGCTCAGTGACCGTGAAGGTCCACGTGTGCTCGTCTCGTCGGGTCATGGCGAGAAAGCTCTTTGCGTCCACGAACGCCGAGGCTACAGGACGGAGCAACCTTGGACCGTGTACGCACCTCGATCCAACGGGGCAGACTTGGGGGGTGATCGATCCGCGATTCGTCTATCTCGCCGCCGCCCTGTCGTTCGTGGGCGCGGCGGGCTACATCCGCGACACGCTGCGCGGCGTGACCGCGCCGAACCGCGTGACGTGGGGGCTCTGGGGCCTCGAGGGTGTGTTGGCGTTCATCAACGAGATGCAACAGCACGTGGGCACCGCTGCGGTCATGACCCTGGTGTTCGGTCTCGTGCCGCTGGCGGTGCTGGTCGCGTCATTTCGCAACTCGCACAGCATCTGGCGCATCGGCCCCTTCGACATCGTGTGCGGCGCGCTCTCACTGCTTGGAATCGTCTTCTGGGCGTTCGTGCACGAAGCGACGGTCGCGTTGATCTCGTTCGTGATCGCTGATCAACTGGCGGCCCTGCCCACTCTGCGAAAGTCGTGGATGAAGCCGAGTTCGGAGTCGGCGTGGGTCTTCGCCCTCGGGGTCCTCAACGCGGGCATCACGCTCTTGACCCTGCAGCACTTCACGACCGCGGGTGCACTCTTTCCCGGTGCGATCCTGGTCACTGACCTTATGATCTCGATCCTCGTCGCGGGTCGTATCGGACCGCGACTTCGCGGCGCTGACGAGGCGCCGGTGAACGTGAGTCTGGGCTGATGGACCGGCCCTCGACGCCCGAGCAACGGCGCGAGGAGGGTCGCGCCGCCCGCGCCGGTGCGCCGAGGCGCTCGCTCGGGGTTCTGGCCGATAGGCCAGCGTCCTACGACGCGCTGGCCCGGCTGGCCTGGCGCGACGAGGGCCGTGACGAAACACTGCTCGCGATCAAGCACCAGCGCATGCTCGAGGGGCCGCTCGCCTTCTTGCGTGGCGCGGCCCTGGTGATGGCCGACGATCTGGAGAGAAGCGCGAGCACCACCTTGGACGTCCAGCTGTGCGGTGACGCGCACCTCGCGAATTTTGGTGTGTTCGCCTCACCCGAGCGTCGGCTGGTCTTTGACATCAACGACTTCGACGAGACCGAGCGGGGGCCGTTCGAGTGGGACCTCAAGCGCCTCGCGAGCTCAGTCGTCATCGCGTCGGACCAACTGGGCCACGACGAGACGTTCCAGGTCACACTGGCCCGCGAGACAGCCCGCGAGTACCAACGCTCGATGCGCCGCTTCGCCGCGATGACCCGTCTGCAGGTGTGGTACGCGCGCTTCGACGTGCGACGGCTCGATCGCGAACTGCGGGGCTTTTTCACCCAGACCGTGCTCGCCGAGGCGTACGACGTGATTCAAAGCGCCAGGAGTACCGCGACGCACGTGGCCTACGAGCGTCTGATCGAGCGTGACGCGAACGGCATCCGGATCCGTTCACGCGCCCCTCACGTCGTGGCGCTGCGCGACCTCGATAGCCCCACGGACGCGATCGCCGCCACCCTCGGCGAGGTGTTGGCCCACTACCGGGGCTCGCTGCCCTACGACCGAGCGGTGCTGCTCGACCAGTTCAGCGTGGCGGACGTGGCACGTCAGGTAATGGGTGTGGGGTCAGTCGGCACGGAGTGCTACATCGTCCTGTTCACGGGACGCGACGAATCGGATCCCTTCGTGCTCCAGGTGAAGGAGGCTCGCGACTCGTCGGTAGCGCTCGCCCGATCGAGTACGAACTCGATGAACTGCGCGGAGCGGGTCGTGCACGGCCAACAACTCATGCAGGCCACGACCGACGCCTTCCTGGGCTGGCACGCCGTCGCCGAGAGCGGCGTGGGCGCGAGCTTCTACGTGCGCCAGCTCTACGACCACAAGGCGAGTGTGGACCTGACTCGCATGGATGAATCGCGGCTGCTCGCCTACGCCAAGGTGTGTGCCTGGGTGCTCGCGCGAGCCCACGCGCGCTCGGGCCGCTCCGCCCAGATTGCCGGGTATCTGGGGCGTAACGACCGCTTCGCGCGCGTGATCGGTGACTTCGCGATCGCCTACCGCGATCGGAACCTCACCGACTACGTGAATCTCGAGCTTGCGGTGCGCGAGGGCCGGATCGCAGTTGCGCGCTGACGGGATCGCGACATCATCACACTCGGACCTAGTTGGTAGAATGGAGTCCCTACGGGGATGTAGCTCAGTTGGTAGAGCGCGGGCTTTGCAAGCCTGAGGTCGTGGGTTCGATCCCCATCGTCTCCACCAGAGGCCCGCCGCCGCGCGCCACGTCTCGAGTTAGATCACCGGCGAGAGCCCGCCGTCGAGGTTGATGGCGGTGCCCGTGATGTAGGCCGCGCGAGGCGAGAGCAGGAAGGCAGCGAGGCTCGCGAACTCCTCGGCGCGCCCCACCCGTCCCAGTGGTATGTGCGCGGTCGCGGCCTGGTGTTCGTAGAACTGGTCGAGCTCCATCGACGCCGCGGCCGCGCGCCGGGTCCACTGACCGGATTCGATGAGACCGATGAGCACTGCGTTGACGCGTACGCCTGCGTGGGCCACCTCGTGCGACATGGCCTTGGTGAGCGCCAGTCCCGCTGCACGCGAGGCCGCGGTGGGGGTGGACGAGGCCCCGGGTGCGCGCGCCATGATGGCGAGCACGTTCACGATGGAACCACCGCGTTCTTGGAGCGCGGGCAACACTCGACGCGATGCGTGCAACGCGGCGATGACCTTGAGCTCGTAGTCCTCACGCCACTGGTCGTCGCTCGAGGCGCTCACGGGCGCGGCGGCGGAACGTCCGGCGTTGTTCACCGCGCCGTCGAGACGACCGAAGCGGGCCAGGGTGGTGTCGACAAACTCATCGAGTTGGACGGAATCGGTGACGTCGGCCTCGAAGCAGAGCGCGTTGTCACCTAGAAATTGCTGAGCACGGTTCAGGCGATCCAGGTCGCGTCCGCACACCGCCACGCGCGCGCCCTCGTCGATCAGGGTGCGCGCCAGCGCCAAGCCGAGGCCGTCGGTGCCGCCGGTGATGAGGTAGGCGCGATCGCGCAGTTCGAGGTCCATGTGTTCATACTACGAAGGCGACCGAGAATACGAAAGGCCCGGAATCGGACTAGGCGATGTCCGATTCCGGGCCTTAAGGCCGGGGGGGGGCTTACTCAGCCGCGATAGTGCTCTCGCCAGATGAGTCGGTACACCTTGAGCTTGCGCGGCAGCGCGCGCAGCCCGGGGATGAAGGGCAACAGCAGTAGCAGCACCGACAGGAGCATCATCATGCCCCACACGTCGACGTCGGCGTTGTCGGCGAGACTCGTCGAGAAGGGCGGCACCTGGTACCAGAAGGTGTACAGCCACAACCACGCCTGGCCCGGGTAGCTGCCGGTCTCGTTCATCATGCCCCACTGCTCGCCCAACAGGTGTTGCTTCTGAGCGAGATTACCGATGTAGGAGCCGTCGGCGAGGAACAGCAGCGGCTTCGTGTAGTCGGTGGTGTAGTAGCCGTTGCCCGTGATGAGGGCCTGGTCAAGCGCACCGGTTCGCGCCATCTGGGTCAGGTCGTTGATGAAGATCGGCACCGGTCCGGCGTCGCTCGCCTTCACGATCACCTGGCCGTTGACGAACTTCATGTTCGACGCTGCTTTGGTGTAGTTCGCCACCCACGTATCACGGGTGCTCTGGGGCGCCTTGGTCCACGTGGCGAGTCCGCTCTGCAGCGCCGGCTGGTTGGGCAATGACTTGAGCGGGTCGATCACGAAGTCCTGCACCGAGTTCACCGGGATGGTGGCGCCGGCCCACTTGGCCAGGGGGAATGGCCCCAGCTTCTGGCCGTCGGACGCCGTGTTGTACGGCGCACCGTACCCCGCAGTGCCACTCGTGCCGTTCAGTTCGCTGAGCGCCGTTGAGGCGAAGTCGACGGGTGCCTTGTTCGACCACGTCTTGATCGTGATCGCCGCGTCGTCGGGCGAACCGAAGACGACTGACAGCAGCAGGGTCAGTACCGAGACGATCACGATCGCGATGGTGCCTTCCTTGATGATGTCGTAGGGGCTGTGGCCGCCCTTGTAGGTCGGAGCGTCGACGTCTGGTCGGAATGCTTTCGTACTCACTGGGCTTCTCCCGCGTTCTCTTCATACGGTGGGACGACGCCTTTGATGCGCACGAGCAACACGTGCAGGGCCGTCAGGACGACCGCCGCCAGGGGCAGCAGGACAATGTGCCACATCAGCATCTGGCCGAGGTTCAACACGTTGAAGAACGAACCGGCGCCGGTGGCGTTGATGCCGTCCTTGGCTTGGGTGGTGATCCACTGCGAGTCGAAGTTGCTCTGTGAGGCGTAGCCGGTGAAGGCGGTGGCGACGGACGCGAGGAACGTGATGACGCCGGTCATCCAGGTGAGCGACCGTCCGCCGCGCCAGGCGCCCATGAAGAACTTCCCCCACAGGTGCACGACCATTGCGAAGAAGAAGATCTCCACGCTCCACAGGTGCAGTGAATTCACGAAGTGCCCGAAGGATGATCCGTGCCACCACTGAGGACCACGCAGCGCGAGCACGCAGCCAGTGACGATGACGACGATCATCGCCGACAGCGTGGTGACGCCGAACACGTAGATCCACGATGACACGTAGCTGGGCTGGGTGTCAGGCAGCAATTTCTCGGGGGGTAGTTTCCCCGCCACTCGCTTTCGTAAGCGCGTCGTCCATTGACGCTCGATCTCGGTGGTGCTCACTGGCTCTCCTTTCGGCGATTACGTCCGGGGAACGGAAGCAGCAGTGCCGCCACAAAGGTGGCGACCATCAGCAGAATCACGATCAGATTGGCGACACTCAAGTAGATGAAGTGCCAATGCAGATAGTGCCCGTAATTGTTCAGCGGAACTAACGCCGCTAGGTATGAAAACAACGCCATATATATCCCATTTCTACGAGCTCGTGCCGTAGGCACCAGTGTTGCATGGGCATGCGGAGGGCTACTAGGGACTAAAGGCCTAGAGTGCACCGACGCCCTTACGCAACTGCAACCACGGACTTCTTTTCTTCAATACTCTTCTTAGTACCTGGTTCGCGGTCGTGCGCGGTTTGTCGGAGATGGAATTGGGTCACGCCGATCGAAAGTGACACCGCACCCGCGACGTGCAGTTCGACGAGCAGTGGTGGAAGGTGGGTTAGGTACTGGGTCAGGCCGATCGCCGCCTGGATGAGAGAGATGACCACCAGTCGACGAACGCCGAACTGCAGGGCCTGGGGGGCGCTCGAGTTCCAGATGGCGAAGATGAGCCCGGTGACCAAGCCGATGAACAGCACGGCGGCGATCGAGTGCACCCACGCGGCGCTCGAGAGCGCGAAGGGCAGCCGCCTCGCCACTAATTGGCCCTGGAAGGAGCCGGCGTGCGGTCCCGATCCGGTGGTCATGGTGCCTGAGATGAGCAGCGCGACGAAGGGCAGCCAGAGCAGTCGCGCGATGAGGCGGAAGTGCGGATCGCGCACGTCCGCTCGCGCCCCCGGGCCGTAGACGTACTTCGAGCGGTGATAGAGCACCGCCCCCAGGACGACCATTGACAGCGACAACATCATGTGCAAGGAGACGAGCCACGGGTTCAACTTGGAGTAGACGACGAACGCCCCCAAGATGGCGTCGGCGACGACGCCCAGGATCAGCATCCCCGAGAGCACGACGAGATCGCGTCGGCGCACTTGGCGCAATAGCGCCGCGATGAAGGTGGCGCCGGCCACCAGCACCAGGGCGATGGTCACGATACGGTTCGCGTACTCGATGAAGGGGTGGATGCTCCACGATCCGGTGATCCGGTGGTGAAAGCAGGTGGGCCAGTCCGGACAGCCCAGACCCGAGCCGGTCAGCCGTACGGCCGCTCCGGTCAGGACAATTATGATCATCGACAGGAATGAGGCGAAGGCGAACCAACGAAAAGCTGGGGTGGAGACGCTGCGGCGTCGGTCGGGAGTCACATTCGTAGCCTAGGTAATTGTGGGCTCGTAGAATGCGCCCTATGACAATTTTGGCCCCGACCCCGCGTTCGGTCGCGGACGTCCTCAAGGGGTACGTGGCCCTCACGAAACCTCGGATCATCGAGTTGTTGCTGGTGACCACGATCCCCACGATGGTGGTGGCGGCCAACGGAATTCCCGGACTCTGGCTCATTGTGGCGACCCTCGCCGGCGGCACGCTCGCCGCGGGCGGCGCGAACGCCTTCAACATGGTCATCGACCGCGACATCGACGCGATCATGAAGCGCACCCAGCGCCGTCCACTGGTGACCGGGGTGATGTCGCCGCGCGCGGCCACGTTGTTCGCGGCCGCCCTCGAGATAGCGGCGTTCGCGATTCTCGCCATCTGGGTGAATCAACTTTCCGCGTGGTTGGCGCTGTCGGCGACCGGCTTCTACGTGTTCGTCTACACCCTGTGGCTGAAGCGCCGGTCCAAGCAGAACATCGTCATCGGCGGCGCGGCCGGCGCGGTGCCAGTGCTCGTGGGCTGGGCGGCGGTCACGAACTCGTTGACCTGGACCCCGGTGCTGTTGTTCCTCGTGATCTTCATCTGGACCCCGCCGCACTTTTGGGCGCTGGCCGTGCGATACCGCGACGACTACCAAGCGGCCAACGTCCCGATGATGCCGGTGGTGGCCTCGCTGCGCCGAACGACCCTGGAGATCCTGGTGTACTCGGTGCTCCTGTGGGCCCTCACGATGCTGATCGGTCCGTCGGCGCACCTGGGGTGGATCTACGCGCTCTCGGCGACGGTGCTGGGCGCCCTCTTCACCTTCTACGCCCTGCGTCTCTACCGACACGCGATTCACAACACGGCCGACGTCGGTGAAGCGATGAAGCTCTTTCATTTCTCGATCACGTACCTGACGGCTCTCTTCGTGCTCATGGCGGTGGATGTCCTTGTCCGATTCCGCTAAGACCCCGAGGCGGCGTCCGTCGCCCATGATGTTCATCTCGCTCGGATTGGGAGTGGCGATCGCTGTCATATTGATCTCGATCGTGTCCCTGGCGACGAGCAACCGCCCGAGCGCCAGTGGTACGACCGGCCACACCACGACCACCCTCGCCACCACCGCACTCGTGGGCACCACGGTCAAGCCCTTCACGATGGACTCGCTGAAGGGCGGGGCCCTGAGCTCGCCGTGGTCCGCCGGTCATCCGGCCGTGCTGATCTTCTTCGCCTCCTACTGCGGCCCGTGCCAGAGCGAGATGCCCAAGGTGGCGGCCTACCTGCGCGCGCACAACGAACTGCCGGTCAAGGTCATGGGGGTGGACGCGAGCGACCAGCGCGGCGCGGCGCAGTCCTTCATCGCCAAGAACGGGGTAACGTTTCCGGTCGGCTTCGATCCCAACGATTCGATCACCTCGGGCATCTTCAAGTTCGAGACGATTCCCGAGACGGTCTTTGTGAGCGCCCGGGGCACGGTCACCAAGGTCTATTTCGGAGCCATTCCGACGGCTCAGCTGGCCAAGGGCATCGCGAGTCTGAAGGCCGCCTAGTCGAATTGGAAGGTGCGCGCGGCGAACAGCGGCGCGAGCACGGCCCATATCGCGAGCGACGCCCAGTCCGCACCCGTGGGCGCCACGCCGAGTCCGAGCACGCGGTGCAGCCCCTCGGCCATCGCGCCCGAGGGGATCGCGGTCATGATCCGCTGAAGGAACGAGGGCAGCGACGACGCCGGCACCACGATGCCTGAGAGCAGCAGGAGCACCAGGTACAGGCCGTTGCTCGCGGCGAGGTTCACCTCGGCGCGTAGCCGGCCCGCGAGGGCCAGGCCGATGCCGGCCAGGCCCGCCGAGCCGAGCAGCAACAGGGCCGCGACCTCGAGGGCGCCGCTCCAGCCACCGCGCGGGTGCCAGTGCAAAGCCAGTGCGACCGCGGACAGGATCACCACCTGGAGCACCTCGGTGACCAGCACCCCCGCCACCTTGGCGCTGATGAGTCGTCGACGGCCCAGGGGCGTGACGTGCAGGCGCCGCAACACGCCGAAGGAACGCTCGAAGCCGGTGGCGATCGAGAGAGCGACCAGTGACGTCGACAAGACACACAGCGCCAGGATGCCGGGCGCGATGAAGTCGACGCGGTGCGTGGTGGGCGAGGTCGTCACGTGGGCGAGCGAGAAGAACACCAGCAACAGGACGGGGATGGCGATGGTGAGCAGCAACGTCTCGCCGCGGCGTATCGTCATGCGTACCTCGGCGCGGGTCTGGGCCCACCACGCCCTCACGAGCGGGCCTCGCTGCGCTCGTCGGCGATGAGTTGCAGGTAGCGCTCTTCGAGCGAGGCACGCGTTCGCAGCGACACCAAACTCGCTCCCACGCCCGTGAGCACGTCGTTGATCAGCGCGAGCAGTTCGGGGGTCGAGGCTGTCGCGCAGCGTACCTGGCGCGGTCCGTCGGGCGTGACGGGGCACCCGAGACGGGCGGCTAGCAACTCGGGATCCACGGGTATCGAGGTCTCCACGATCGTTTCGGCGTGTCCGGCCAACTCGTCCAGGGTGCCCTGGGTGACCACGTGGCCGTGATTCATGATGACCAGGCGGTTTGATAGTCGTTCGGCCTCGTCGAGTTCGTGGGTCGTGATCAGCAGGGCACAGCCCCGGTCGCGTTCGGCGCGAATTATCGAGCGGATGACTTGGCGGCCCTCGGGGTCCACCGCGGTCGTCGGCTCGTCGAGCACCAGCACTCGTGGGCGCCCGATGAGCGCCAGCGCCAGCAGGGTGCGCTGCTGTTCGCCGCCGCTCAGGCGCCGCCAGGGCGTGCGCGCGCAGCGCTTCAGGTCCAATAGCGCCAGCAGTTCGCCCGGCTCGCGGGGGGCGTCGTAGTACGTCGCGGTGAGTTGGAGCACTTCGGCGGGTGACATGGGGAACCAGACGCCACCTCGCTGCAGCAACGCACCGGTTCGAACGACCATCTCGCGGTGGTCGCGACGTGGATCGAGCCCGTGCAGCCGCACGGAGCCCGACGTGGGCGTCCGGAAGCCGAGCAGCGTCTCCACCGCCGTGGTCTTGCCGGCCCCGTTAGGTCCCAACAGGGTGACGATCTCGCCGTAGTCGACGTGCAGTGTCACGTCGTCCACGGCCACGAGGTCGCCGAAGGTCACGCGAAGGTGATTGATCTCGACAGCGTTGCTCACGACACTTCAACCTAACGGCTCTTGACGCTCGGTGGATTCACCTCGGTAGGCTGGCGTGCATGATCGATCTTGTCCAACTACGTCGAGAACCCGAAGTCGTCAAGGCCGCGCTGGCCCGACGCGGCGTCGACCCCTCGACGATGGACGCGATCATCGCGCTCGACGTCGAGCATCGTCGGCTGCTGCAGGAGGCCGAGCAACTGCGTGCCGAAGTCAAGGCGATCTCACGTCTGGTAGGTGACGCGCGCCGTGACAACGATCTGGAGTTGGCCCAGGAGCTCACCAGCACGAGCAAACTGCTGGGCGAACGCGAGCGCCTCGCCACCGAGGCCACCGAGGCCGTCGGTACGGACCTGCGGGCGCGCCTCTTGATGATCCCCAACCTGCCCGCGCCCGAGGCGCCCGACGGACTGGATGAGAACGACAACGTGGAGCTGCGCCGCTGGTGGGTCGCAATGGACGAGGGGGCCGAGTTCCCGTCGTTCGCCGAGCATCAGCGCGTGCCGCACTGGGAGGTCGGGGCCGAACTCGGGATTCTCGATCTGGAGGCCGGCGCGAAGCTCGCGGGATCGATGTTCCCGCTCTTTCGTGGTGACGGGGCCCGTCTGGTGCGCGCGCTGGGCTCGTTCGCGCTGGACCGGCACCTGACTGACTACGAAGAGATCCGCCCTCCGACGTTCGCGCTTACCGAGACGATGATGTCGACGGGTCACCTGCCCAAATCGGCCGATGACATGTACGCCATCGAGCGCGACGGCCTGTGGGCGATTCCCACGGCCGAGGTCCCCCTCACTTCCATGCACCGCGGTGAGATTCTCGACGAGAAGGATCTACCGGTGCGTTTCACGGCGCAAACGGCGTGCTTTCGACGTGAGGCGGGCGCGGCGGGCCGTGACACGCGCGGCGTGTTGCGCGTGCACGAGTTCGATAAGGTCGAGCTCTTCAACTACTGCACGCCCGACCAGGCCGAGGCGGCCCACGCCGACATCTTGAGCCGGGCCGAGGCGCTTCTGCAGTCGCTCGGCCTGACCTATCGCGTGCTCGATCTGTGCGCGGGCGATCTCGGTACGTCCTCGGCGCGCACCCTCGATCTGGAGGTCTACAGCCCGGGCGTGGACCGCTGGCTGGAGGTCTCCTCGGTCAGTTGGTTCCGCGACTTTCAGGCCCGGCGTGCGAACGTTCGTTATCGCGATGCCGACGGCTCGATCGCCTTCGTGCACACGGTGAACGGCTCAGCACTGGCGTGGCCACGGATCTGGGCGGCGTTGGTGGAGACTTATCGGCAGGGCGACGGTACGGTCCACCTGCCCGAGGTGCTGGCCCCCTACTTCGCGGGCCGCACGACCATCGCGCCGAGGGCTAGCTAGTCTCGAAGCGGTAGCCCACGCCACGCACCGTGGTGATGTGGACGGGTGACTTGGGGTTCTCCTCGATGAGTGAGCGCAGCCGTTTGATGTGCACGTCGAGGGTCTTGGTGTCGCCGACGTAGTCGCTCCCCCACACCCGATCGATGAGGACCTCGCGGGTGAGCACGCGACCGGGATTCTCAAGCAACAGCCGAAGGAGGGCGAACTCCTTCTTGCGGAGCTTGATCTCGACGTCATCGACGAAGCAGCGCCGCGCGTCGATGTCCATGCGAATCTTGCCGCGATCGATCACCTCGTCCTCGTCGAACACAACCTCGTGGTTTTCGTGACGGCGCAACACAGCGCGAATGCGTGCCACCAACTCGCGCAGCCGGTAGGGCTTGGTCACGTAGTCATCGGCGCCGAGTTCGAGCATCAGCACCATGTCGACCTCCTCGCCCTTGGCGCTCACGATGATGATCGGCACGTCGCTCGAGGCTCGGATGGAACGGCACACGTCGAGGCCGGACATCTTGGGCAGCATGAGGTCCAACAAGATGACGTCGAAGCGATGCGCGTTGAACTCGTTGAGGGCTTCTTGTCCGTCGCGCGCGATGGCGACGTCGAAGCCTTCGCGGGTGAGTCCAACGGTCAAGGCGTCGACGAAGGATTCCTCGTCCTCCACGACCAGGACGTGGATTCGCTTCTCATTGTCGGACTTCTTGGCCATCACGGACTCATCGGCAGCTCGAGGGCGAAGGTGGATCCCTCGCCCTCACGCGAGTCAACCACAACACTGCCGCCGTGGTTGTGCGCGACGTGTCGCACTATGGACAACCCGAGTCCGGTGCCGCCGGTTTCGCGCGCGCGACCCGGGTCGACACGGTAGAAGCGCTCGAAGATTCGCTCGAGGTCCTTGGCGGGAATTCCCACGCCTTCGTCCTTGATCGCGATACGCACGAAGGGCCCGATCGACTCGCCCTCGTCATTCATCTTCGCCTCGACCCGCTCGATGGAGATGGTGACCGTGCCGCCGGCGGGGGAGTACACCACGGCGTTCTCCAGTAGCGCGTGCACCGCCGAGACCAGCTGTCGGCGATCGCCGACGATGACGAAGTTGGCGGAGGGCTCCTTGAAGACCAGGTTCACGTCGTGCTGTTCGGCGGACATGCGGATGCGCTCGATGGCGTCGGCCACGAACAGTGTGACCGGAATCGGCTCACGTGAGGGGGAGCCTTCGCTCTCGATGCGCGAGAGATCGAGCAGGTCTTCGATGATGCGGTTGACGCGGAACGCCTCGGCGTTGATGCGCTCGGCCAAACGGTGCGCGACCGCCGTGTCGCGTTCGAACTGCAGGGTCTCGGCCAGCAGGCCCAGCGCGCCCATCGGGGTCTTCAACTCGTGCGAGACGTTGGCGATGAAGTCGCGTCGAATGTCCTCGAGCCGACGGCGTTCGGAGACGTCCTCGATGACGGCCAACACTCCGAGCGGCCGACGCCCGTCGTCGATGACCGAGGCGCGAATGGTCAGGGTGCGCCGCGGAGGGCCGTAGATGTCGATGGTGCGCTCCGCAATGCCGTTGGACCAGCCCTCGGTCAGGCAGTCGGTGACCGCCTGGGCGGCGATGGCGTCGCCGTAGCGGCTCGCCATGAGCGCCTCCGCTTGGTTGTTGCGAAAGATCACGCCGCCGCCCTCGTCGCACAGCACGAGGCCGAGCGGCAGGGTGTCCAGGGACCGGCGTAGGCGAATCGACTCGGCGCTCGATTCGCTCACGGCCGTGGTGGCGGCACCGGTGACGTCCTCGAGGTAGGCGAGGGCCGACTCGACTTTTCCGTCATCACGCTGGGGCTCGACGCCCAGGCGAGTGCCCAGGGCGGTGAGGCGCTGGGCGATGGCCCGGTGGTCGCGTCGGCGGCTGATGAAGGCCCCGATCAGCGCGGCGACCACGACCACGCCGGCGCACGCCAGGTAGAGGGCGTAGGGCGGCCAGTGGGACACGAAGTTCTGGGGAGCGGCAAGTAGCACGGATTCATTCTCGCAGACCGATGCGCGCGGGTGGAGACGCCGACCGTTGCGCCCCACAGTGAAAGCGAGTTTGTCATGAAGATTGCCGGTGTTCAACTGAATCCATCCGTCTCGTCGCTGCCCGGCGGGGCCGCACTGCAACAGATCGCCAACGGCATCGCGTGGTGGGCCCTCGTGGGCAGTCTGGTCGCGCTCGTGATCGGCGCCGCGCTCTGGGCGATCGGCAGTCAGTCCCAGAACATGCATCAGTCAATGGCCGGACGGCGCGCCGTGATCACCTCGCTGCTCGCAGCGGTACTGATTGGCGCCGCGCCGGCACTGATCAATTTCTTCTTCAAGACCGGGCTCGCAGTGCACTGATGGGGTCGTTGTTCTGTCTCCTGTCACCGGTGCGCTGCGCCGGCACGTCGGTCGCCAAGTCGACGCTCGGCGATGTCTTCGGGGCCCTCACTAATTGGGTGTTGGCGAGCGTCGCGTGGCTGCTGCGCTCGGCCGGGGGCGTCCTGACGAGCGCGAGCGAGCCCTCGACGGTCCTGCGTTCGGCCAACCAGGAGTTCACGTTGCTGGTGGCGCTGGCGCCCCCGCTCATGATGGTGGGACTCCTTGTCGCGACCCTCCAGGCATTGCGCCAGGGCGACAGTGCCTCGCTCGCGCGCGTCTACTTCGCCGTGGCGCCGGCCTGCGTGGCCGGTATTGCGCTCGCGCGGCCGCTGGCCGCACTGGTCCTGACGACGGTGAATCAGCTGTCATCGACGGCGGCCCAGACAGTGGTGGGTCGCGAGGGCGTCTTGGCCAAGGACTTCACCACCCTGTCGAGCTCGACGCCGGGCTTCGGTATCTTCGTGCTGGCGATCGGGGTCGTCGTGGGGTGTTGGCTCTTGTGGTGTGAACTGATAGT
>Ga0307375_10004004_pt1 | contig 14264 bp, 14 predicted proteins | sample TR1MG_FD_202531 | JGI IMG/M metagenome (GOLD analysis project Ga0307375, IMG submission 202531) | Soil microbial communities from Risofladan, Vaasa, Finland - TR-1 | ecosystem: Environmental > Terrestrial > Soil > Coastal area > Acid sulfate soil | place: Finland: Risofladan, Vaasa | collected...
AGAATCCGCGTGAAATCGCCAACGAAGTCATTTCGTTGCCAGCCGGCGTACAAAAAGATCTGGACTATTGGAGTGAGCGTCTTTCTCTAGAAAATTTTTAGGAGGTAGAGTAGTCGCATTATGGTCGGGATTTGAATTAGTAATGCGAATACTAGTTACTGGTGGGGCTGGATATATCGGCTCTATAGCTGTCGCGATGATGTTGCGCGAGGGGTTACAAGTCTCCATTCTCGATGATTGCAGCACTGGGCATGCAGACACGGTGCCGTTGGAGGCACGTTTCATCCAAGGCTCCTTGCTCAATCCTTCCGATATCAGCCATGCTCTTTCGGATTGTGATGCGGTCATGCATTTTGCCGGCAAGTCTTTAGTAGGGGAGTCTGTAGAAAATCCCGATCTCTATTGGTCGATGAATGTGGCAGGTACTGGCAATTTGCTAGATCAGATGAAGGCCGCCGATATTTCAAAGATAGTTTTCTCCTCATCGGCAGCTACCTATGGGGAGCCAGATGTCCTTCCAATTCTTGAGACTGCGCCTACGAACCCCACAAACCCATACGGGGCAACCAAGTTGGCAATTGACCAGATGATTTCACTTGGTGCACAAAAAGATGGATTAGCGGGTGTATCACTGCGCTACTTTAATGTGGCAGGTGCCCTGAATACTGAACGGGGCTGGTTAGCCGAACGTCACAACCCGGAGACGCATTTGATTCCTATCGTTTTGCGGAGTTCTGCCACTTCTCCTGTCAAAGTATTCGGAACGGATTGGCCCACAATAGATGGAACCTGTGTCCGCGATTACGTTCATGTTATAGATCTCATCGATGCGCATATTAAGGCTCTTCGTTCACTCGTACTCGGGGAACATCAAATCTTTAATTTAGGAAGCGGGAATGGGTACTCGGTACGCGAGGTCATAGCTGCAGCGGCCAAAGCACGCGGTTTTGATATTCCAAGCATTGACTCTCCGCGCCGTCCGGGCGATCCAGCGACCTTAATTGCCGATATTTCAAAAGCTAAAAAGGACCTGGACTGGCAACCAACGCGCGATCTTGATGTCATGGTTGCTGACTCACTAGCCTCGTTTGGGTAAATTAATCCCGCTTGAGATCTCGATAGAAGTTTTCGTGCGGGCCCACTAAAAGCAACTTGATCGATTTCTTTGAAATGATTCGGTATGCCAGTAGCCATTTTTGATCATTCATACGGAATTTGTAGATTGCGATTCCCTCAAGATCTCCGATTTTGGCCATTCCTAACTTGGGGTTGGCAGAAATCGCGTGAACTGCTTTATCGATTGACTTTTTCTGATTTGGTTGAAGTTTCTTGGTGACTTTAAGAAATGTGGGTGTAACTAGAATTTGCATTAATTAAATTGATATTCCTCAGTCGCTTCTTCAGCATCGGCTTTTAAGATTTCACGAATGAGAGAGAAGGAGAGATCTGGGTTTTCTTCGGCAATGAGGGCCATTCGGAAGTAGAACTCAATTTGTTTTGGCACAGAACGATGTTCTACCGCGGCGATCCGTTTGGCGTCCTCCACTAGATCATCGGCGAGCTTCACGTTTATTGCCACTTTAACCTCCACTGGCTGGGGACTTGACTGTAGCACCCAATGGTACTAAAGGCTACCTTAGGGAACCTATTACTTTGATTTATTCGAGAAGTTCATGAAACTTACAGAACACATGGATTCACTTAATATTCGCTTTCGTACGGCATAGAAAAGCAGAGCAATCCCAGCCAGAGCGAAATAAGGCTGCATGGGGGCGAAGATTCTTATCGCGCCAGAGGATCCCAAGGCGATGAGCGCCACTTTGTTACAGACGGGGCACCCCACGGCCAGAAAGGAAAGAAAGCTCCCGAAACTTCCTACTTTCAGTGAACGTTCCTCTTGATTAGTCTCTTGGGTTTTAACGTAACTGGCAAAAAGTAGGCCCGTTAAAATTGAGGTCGCAATCAGGACTGGAACCGACCAAGAGGTTACGGCCACGACACGACCAAATATTGGGGTCGGAATAATTGCCGTTGGGATGCCGATCAGGAGCGCAGTTATTAAAGAGGTCATGACCATTACAGCCCAACGTTTTTTCGGCCACGTCAGCAGGGTAGTGAAACAATTTGGCATAGGCGCGAGAGTAGCACATATACCCCATAGGGTATATGTCTGCGTACCATGAACGCTTATGTTGGCTCACACGGGAAGAGTTCGTTCAGTAAATCTGGCTTTTCCTTCGGCGAAAGAACCCTGGACCGGAGGCGATGGGAAAACTGGCATCGACAAGAGAGAGGTCCCCGGTCGGATTAAGTTAGAAAGAAATGCGGTGGTGGGAGATTTCATTGGTGATAAGAAAAATCATGGGGGCTATGACCAGGCGGTTTACGCCTATGCCTATGAGGATTTGCAATGGTGGGAAAGTGAATTGGGGATGGCTATTAGCAATGGCAGATTCGGCGAGAATCTCACGACCCAAGGGGTTGATGTTACCCAGGCTGTCATCGGTGAACGGTGGAACATTGGGACTGCAGTTCTTGAAGTATCGCAGCCGAGGATTCCCTGTCGCACCTTCGCAGGATTCTGGGATCGGCCGAATTTGATAAAGGAATTTACCGACGCCGGACGTCCGGGCGCGTATTTGCGGATCATTCGAGAGGGCGAGATCGAGAGCAGCGATGAGATTGCCCTTAGTGATCGACCGCCTCATGGAATAACAATTGCTGATTTATTCGCGGCGAAGAGAGGCGAGCGCTCGCGCATGTCAGAGATACTTCTTGTGACCCAGTTGTCAGATTCTTACCGAGAATGGGCCACAAACATCAGCAGATCAAACGGAGAAAACTAGGACTTAAAGTTACGATCTACTCCACGGTCCAGGTGTCACCGCTCGTAAGAAGCGTGGCGAGATCGCCAGCGCCTTGGGCGGCGATGATGTCCGCAACCTGATTGTTTACCAGTGAGGAATATCCGGGGCGTGGAACGTCACGGAAAATACCTACGGGAACGTGATTTAGTTCGGACGAAGACAGTCGGGAGAGCGCAAACGCATACGCTGGATCTGGATTGTGGGCATCATGAACTACTAACTCGCTTTCCGGAACGGTACCCAGTTCCACTAACTTCAGTGAGGCACCGTCGTGGACTAGACCGTGGGTTGAGGATTTGATGGGCTCGCCATGAACCATCTGTAGCAATGCAGCATCCTTAGTTTCACTGTCTTTCACGATGTCAAATGCACCATCGTTGAAAATCGGGCAGTTCTGATAGATCTCAATCAGGGCTGAACCTTTGTGGGCACTGGCCGCTCTGAGGGTTTCAGTCAGGTGCTTGCGATCGCTATCTACCGAGCGGGCAACGAAGGAAGCTTCTGCTCCTAAGGCTAGGGAAATTGGATTAAACGGGGTATCAAGGGATCCCAACGGGGTCGACTTGGTGACCTTTCCTTGCTCGCTGGTGGGGGAATATTGACCCTTAGTCAATCCATAAATTCGATTATTGAAAAGTATGATTTTGAGTTCGATGTTACGACGTAAAGAATGGATGAGATGGTTTCCACCGATTGAAAGCGAGTCGCCATCCCCAGTGATAACAAATACTGTGAGATCAGGGCGAGAAATTGCCAACCCTGTGGCAATTGTCGGGGCCCGACCGTGGATCGAGTGCATGCCAAATGTATTGAGGTAGTAAGGAAATCTTGAAGAACAACCAATGCCAGAAATGAAGACAATATTTTCTCGCGGGATCCCTAACTCGGGCAGGAACGACTGCATGGTCGAGAGGATTGAGTAGTCACCACATCCTGGACACCACTTCACTTCTTGATCTGAGGCGAAATCTTTCTTCGTCAAAGTGATCTCAGTCATGGATGACCTCCATTGTCGCCTGAACAATTTCCGTTGTGGTGAAAGGTAGACCGCGCACCATGTTGTAGCCGATGACATCCTTGAGGAAGTGCGAGCGGAGCAACATCGAGAGTTGTCCGAGATTCATCTCCGGAACAATCACTTTTGAATACTTGTTGAGCACGTCTCCCAAGTTTTTGGGGAAGGGGTTGATATACCGCAGGTGGGCTTGGGCGATATTCTCACCGTTTGATCGGAGAGTTTCTACGGCAGCAGCTATGGGGCCATAGGTCGAACCCCAGCCAAGCAGGAGAACTTCTGCAGCACCACTGGGGTCATCGATTACCAAATCTGGGACCTCTATGCCGGCAACTTTTGCAGCCCGGGCACGAACCAGGAGATCGTGGTTGACTGGATCATAGGAAATGTCCCCAGTTTTATCGGCCTTCTCAACTCCGCCAATACGATGCTCTAGCCCCTTTGTCCCAGGAATTGCCCAAGGGCGGGCCAAAGTTTGGGGATCGCGCAAATATGGCAGGAAATTCTCCTGTTCCTTTGCGAATTCCACGCTCATGTCAGGCAGAGTCGAAGCATCGGGGATCTTCCATGGTTCAGAGCCATTGGCGATATAGCCATCAGAGAGCAAGAAGACGGGCACCCGATAAGTAGTTGCAATCCTGGCTGCTTCCATCGCCATGGTGAAGCAGTCACTAGGGGTTGATGGGGCTAGAACCGCAACAGGGGATTCGCCGTTACGACCAAACATTGCTTGCAAGAGATCGGCCTGCTCGGTCTTGGTTGGCAAGCCGGTTGAGGGGCCTCCACGCTGAACGTCAATGATAATCAAGGGCAGTTCTAGCATCACGCCTAGACCGATCATTTCGCTCTTGAGGGATACACCTGGGCCTGAAGTAGAGGTGATACCCAGCGCACCTCCATAAGCGGCGCCCAGCGCTGAACCAACGGCGGCGATTTCGTCCTCGGCTTGAAAAGTGATGACCCCAAATTTCTTATGTTTGGAGAGTTCATGCAAAATATCTGATGCCGGGGTGATGGGGTATGACCCTAGAAAGAGTTTGAGACCACTTTTTTGCGAGGCCGCAATTAAGCCATACGCCAGGGCAGTATTGCCGCTGATATTGCGGTAGAGCCCCGGTGGCATCTTTGCAGGTGCGATTTCATATGAAACAGCAAAGTCTTCGGTCGTTTCGCCATAATTCCAACCAGTCTTATAAGCAAGTAGGTTGGCTTGCAGGATCTCAGGCTTCTTTCCAAATTTTGCTCTTAAAAAGTTCTCAGTGGCCTCGGTTGGACGGTGATACATCCAAGAAAGCAATCCCAAGGCGAACATATTCTTGGAGCGCTCTGCCTCTTTGCGGGAAAGTGAAAGACCAGAAAGGGCCGCAACAGTGAGAGAAGTAAGGCCAACCGCATGCACTTTGTAACTCTCAAGGGCACCATCTTCAAGCGGGTTCGTCGTGTACCCAACTTTTGCAAGATTGCGAGTTGTGAACTCATCGCTATCAACAATGATGGTTGCCCCACGCGGTAAATCGCGAATATTAGCTTTGAGCGCCGCGGGGTTCATAGCCACCAATATGTCGGGCGCATCCCCGGGTGTTTTGATCATATGGTCGGCAAAGTGGAGCTGGAAGGAGGAAACCCCAGCAAATGTGCCTTGTGGCGCGCGGATCTCAGCCGGGTAGTTGGGCAAAGTCGAAAGATCGTTTCCCAGACTTGCTGTATCCATGGTGAATCGATCACCAGTAAGTTGCATGCCGTCGCCGCTATCGCCAGCGAACCGAATTACTACTTGATCCAGGGAAACTACGGGCTTAGCCACCCGTGTATCTTCCCACTTTGAGTCCATATGTAAACCTTCTAACCCAAACTCTCAGGGGATATTCGTCACATTAAAAGGTGTTCTCTGGCAAAGGCTTCCTTCAGCCTCTTATCGCACCCACCGATGCCGGAGGCGAAGGAGACCTTGACACAACTCTCAGAATCCCCCCTCCTTGAGATCTGTAGTTACCATGTGGCCCATGAGAGGCTTGGCTCAGAGGCTTGTTTTCTTAGTACTTTCAACGATTCTCCTCACGTCGATCTCTGCGACAACTCCGGGTAATGCCGCAGTTATTACATTTCCGGGAGCTCGCCCTTTCAAACTTTTCGTTCCTAGTTCCTACAACAAAGACAGACCGGCCCCTTTGATTTTGGCACTCCATGGTTATTCGCAATCTGGAAATAAACTTGAAAAGTATTTGAGACTCACACCCGTGGCGCAGACCCGCGGCATTCTCTATGTGTATCCAGATGGAACTGCCGATAGAGCGGGGAACCGATTCTGGAATGCAACACCTGAGTGCTGCGATTTTGCTGCCAAGAAAATAAATGATGATGCATACCTGATAAGCATCATCAATGATGTTGAAAAAAAATATAGCGTCGACCCTGCGCGCATCTACATTATTGGCCACTCTAATGGGGGCTTCATGGCCAACCGCATGGCGTGCGATCATGCAGATCGGATCGCTGCGGTCGTCAGTCTTGCGGGAGCTACCTTCTCGAGTCCGTCAGCGTGTAAACCAAATGCTCCAATTAGCATTCTGCAAATTTGGGGAACTTCCGATGAGACTTACAAGATCAATCACATATTGGGAAAGGTCATCCCTGGTGCGGTAAAGACGACCGCCTCGTGGGCAAAGTTGGATCGGTGTGCTAAGAAAGTTGTCAAACTTCCGACCAAGTTGGATCTAGAACGCAAAATCAAAGGTGATGAGACCACTGTTAGTGAATATCAAGGATGTCCAGTTGGAACAGATGTTGAACTTTGGACTATTGCCGGCGGTAAACATGTGCCGGCGATCTCGAAAACCTTTGCCAGCGATGTGGTGGATTTTCTTTTGGCCCACCCCAAGAAACTGAGTTCGGATCTCCCATCGAACGACTCGGGTACGGCTCTTTCCGAAATAACTATTTTGTCTGGCGTTTCAAGGTGACAGCGCCAGCAGCCAGCAGGACTACCAGAAAGAGCCCGATTAAGAGAAGATCGTTGACCACAGAGCCCACACCTTGCATTACTTTATTGGTTGCATCAATTGCGTAGGTAAGTGGCAAGAAATTTGAAATCACTCTCAAAATCCCGGGCATATTCGATCGCGGCGTTAGTAGCCCGCAAAGTAGCAATTGTGGAAGCAAGACCGCCGGAAGAAATTGCACAGCCTGGAACTCCGTTTTTGCGAAGGAGCTGACAAAAAGGCCGATCGCCAGCCCAAGTAAGGCATCCAACATTGCAACAACAATCAACATCCATTGAGAGCCGGCGATTTTAAGACCGAGAGGACCTATGGCGAAGGTAGTTACTACGACAGCCTGAATGAGACCGGCAATTCCGAAGGCTTTGGCATATCCCAGAATGAATTCCAATTTGTTGACCGGAAGGATAAGCAGTCTTTCTAGAGTTCCATTTGTCCTTTCTCGAAGAGTGGCGACACTGGTAATAAGGAACATAACCAACATGGGGAAGATGCCAAGAAGAGATCCCGCGACCTGCTGAAATACTTGGGGTTGATTTTGGTAGACATATTTTAAAATAGTCATAAGCAGGCAGGGAGCAAGAATCATTAATGCGATGGTGCGTGGGTCATGGCGTAGTTGAGAAAGAATTCGTCGAGCCGTTGCCCAAATGCGGGTAATGCTCATGTAGCACCTATCAGTGAGATGAAGACCGATTCCATATCGGTTTTCCCAGTGCGTGCTTTGAGTTCTGAGGGGGTACCTTCCTCAAGCACTTTCCCCTCTCGTAGGAGAACTATCGAATCGCAGCGATCGGCTTCATCCATAACATGACTACTGAGGAGGAGGGTCTTACCTTGATCGGCCAGTTGGTGGAAAAGTTTCCAGAGCTCTACGCGCAGAATTGGATCCAATCCAACCGTAGGTTCATCCAGAATTAAGAGTTCAGGTTTGCCTATGAGGGCAGTAGCCAGTGCTAATCGGGTTCGTTCACCACCTGAAAGAGTGGAGGCTAGTTGTTTCTTGTTCTTCGTCAGGTCCACAAGTTCGAGTATTTCCTGGATTGAAAAGTCAGAGGCCCCAAGTAACTTTGAGAAATATCGTAAGTTTTCCAGGCAAGTCAGATCTGAATAAATACTCGCACTCTGGGTTAGGTAGCCAATTCGACTGCGCAAGTCTTTTGAGCCAGCGCTCTGACCAAGGACGCTGATACTTCCGCTGTGAATTCGCTGCACACCGACGATACTGCGGAAAAGAGTGGTTTTTCCGCTTCCGCTTGGCCCAAGAACGCCAACAATCTTCCCAGAGGGCACCATGGCGTCGAGTTCAGAGACGATAGGTTTGCCCTCTCGAACAATGGTGAGTTTAGAAATCCTGATCGCCTCTTGCACACGTTTACAGTACCCTCGTTCTGTGCCAAACAGGAGAGGCGCTTTGAGTGAAAATTCCACCTTTAGTCTCACCCGGTCAGGAACTTAATCCTGCTCAACGGAACCGTTATTCACGGCATCTGTTAATTCCTGATCTGGGAGATATTGGCCAGCGAAGAATCATGAATGCACGAGTTCTTTGTGTTGGTGCTGGAGGCCTTGGCTCTCCTGCTCTTTTGTATTTGGCGGCCGCTGGTGTGGGCACCTTGGGGATAGTGGATTTCGACGATGTTGATGAGTCCAACTTGCAAAGGCAGATCATTCACGGGCACTCAGATATCGGAAATAGCAAAGTGGATAGCGCAAGAAAGAAAATTGTAGAGATCAACCCGGAGGTGAAAGTCGAACTTCACCCTGTTCGGCTTGATGTTTCGAACGTGATGGAAATTTTTGCTCAATACGATCTCATTGTTGATGCAACCGACAACTTCGCCACTCGTTACCTAATAAACGATGCTTGCGTACTTCTCAAGAAGCCTTGTGTCTGGGGCTCAATTTACAGATTTGACGGACAAGCCAGCGTATTTTGGTCCGAGTACGGACCTTGCTACCGCTGTCTTCATCCAGAACCGCCGCCATTTGGCATGGTACCAAGTTGCGCAGAGGGCGGGGTCCTCGGCATGCTCTGCGGTTCCATTGGTTCAATCCAAGCAACGGAAGCAATAAAACTTATTACTGGCGTTGGCCAACCTCTGGTTGGGTATGTGATGATCTATGAGGCGCTCGAGATGACTTATAGCAAGATAAAGGTTTTAAAAGACCCACAATGTCCAATCTGTAGTTCCACGCCAGTGCAGGTTGAGTTACTTAATGATTATGAAGCTTTCTGTGGTGCAATCTTCGATGAAATACGAGTGACTGGTTCTGGCTCAACTATTACGGTCACTGAGTTGAAGGCAAAGATGGACGGGAATGAGAAGTTCTTACTCGTTGACGTTCGCGAGCCCGGCGAATGGGACATTGTGCGAATTCCCGGGTCGGTTCTCGTTCCGCAAGGAAGATTCCATGATGGAAGAGCGCTGCAGGAACTACCGCGAGATCTCCCCATAGTTCTGCATTGTAAATCGGGATTTCGTTCTGCGGACTGCTTAGCAATTCTTAGAAAGGCTGGCTTCTCGGACGTTACACATCTTTATGGCGGAGTCATTGAATGGGTACAGCAGATTGATCCAACCCTCCCCATCTACTGAAGTATTTAGGAGCGTTCCCAGCCAGGACGCGCCTTACGATTACCAGCGTTTTTTTGTTCATCACGAGTGCGATAAATAATTGGCGCTCGGAATATATATCCAAATGGCGCGCTCATTGCATGAACAAGTCGCGTAAAAGGCCAAATGATAAAGAGCAACATGCCAACGAGGGCATGTATCCGAAAAGCTAGGGGCGTACTCGCCATGAGAGCGCCATCTGGTCGAAGAAGCAAGATGGATCTGAACCACGGCGAGACCGTCTCGCGGTAGTTATTTTCTGTACCGATGATGCCAGCGCTTGAGAGCGTTGCAGCACAACCCGCAAGAAGTGTTGCAACCAAGAATATGTACATTGTCTTGTCATTCTTGGTTGTCGCTGCGAAAACAGTGGCCGTCGTGCGCCTTCGATAAATCAGCAATGTGATTCCCAATAAAGTTGCAATCCCGGCGAAGCTACCCATTGTGATTGCGCCAACGTGGTACATCTCTTGGCTAATACCGACTGCATCTGTCCAGGATTTTGGAATGAGGAGCCCGACAATGTGACCGCCAATGACAGCGAAGAGACCAAGGTGGAAGAGCGGTCCAGCAACTCGAAGCATCTTTCCTTCATAGATTTGGGAGGAGCGGGTAGTCCAATTGAATTTGTCATACCGATAGCGCCAGACCAATCCAAGAACGAACGAACCAATTGCGACATAGGGCAGAACCGACCAGAGCATGATGTCTAGAGATGTCATATGTTCACTCCGTTGGATGCAAATGTAGGAACTGTCGAAAAGGGTTCCAGGGCAATCGATACCGCCCCACTTAATCCTACAAATTCAACCGGTGGCCCACTCAAAGCCAGTGCGCGAGCACGTTCTTCAATCTCGGGGGTCATTGGAGGAAGTGTTGCAACAATTGCGTCGAGCACGTGTGCATAAAAAGAGTTGGAAGCGTGAAGGGCATCCCTGATCAACTCGATGGGTGCTCGATGCTCTCCGAGAATCAGATTTCCTTCTGCAGGATTGATCAGCGCCGCAAATTCTAGAATTACAGCTAAATGATCTGGCAATTCCTCATCTGATAACACAATGCCTGCTTCTTTGTATTTCTCTTTGAAGTAAATCAGTGCCATTCCTCGATTGCGAGTGTCACCATGTGTCCAGGATGTTAAGAACAGTGAACAGCGACGACGCATATCGAAAATTTCCACGTAGTGACGCTGAATTTCGTCAAGAGACATTTCAGATGTGACGCGGAAGAATTCAATGAGTGGGTCACCATATGAACTCTCGAGTTTTCTGGCAGTAGCTTCAAACTCTTCGCGCCGCTCCACGAAGCGCTCATCTGGGTAAACCAAAAGAGAAGAGGCGATCATGCGAGCTGTGGCAATTGTCATTTTGTCTGCCGTTCTTTCATCATAAGGAAACTTTCAATTGTCACAGGAACGGGGTTGCCAGAGGACTGGCCGAATGGGCCTCCCCCCAATTTTTCAACCCCTTCGATCCCATCAAGTGAACAACCTAGATGGTCTAATTCTTTTGCTTGCTCAGTATGCGCAGCCGGAATTACATAGCGATCCTCGTACTTGGCAATGGCAAGCAACCGGTACATCTCATAGATTGATTCCTCAGTCATACCTACTGCGGTAGGAATTTCTGGTCGGGGTTCGTTACCTAAATTGATGTCGCGCATGTAAGAGCGCATTGCCGAAAGTTTGCGAAGTGTTCCGGTAACGACTTCCACGTCTCCAGCAGAGAACATTTCAGCTAGGTATTCCAATGGAATGCGCAGCGCATCTATCGCGCCGAAGAGGTTTCCCGCTTCTTCGCCATCATGGCCTGTCTCAGTCAAGACATCGACGATCGGGGACAGAGGTGGCACGTACCAGACCATAGGCATGGTCCGATATTCGGGGTGTAGTGGAAGGGCAATGCGATAGACCTTGGCCAATTTATATACAGGGGACTTCTGCGCGGCAACAAGCCAGTCCTCAGGAATTCCCTCAGCACGAGCCGCTGCCAAGACTTCAGGATCATTGGGATCCAGGATGAGGTCCATTTGGGCTTCGTAGAGATCCTGGTCATTCTCAGTAGATGCAGCCTCTAGAACTCTGTCCGCGTCGTAGAGGAAGAGACCTAGATAGCGAAGGCGACCCACGCAAGTTTCGGCACAGACGGTTGGCAAACCTATTTCCAGGCGCGGGTAGCACAATGTGCATTTCTCCGCTTTCCCGGTCTTGTGATTGAAGTACATCTTTTTATATGGGCAGGCAGAGACGCACATGCGCCATCCCTTGCACTGCTGTTGATCAACCAGGACGATGCCATCTTCTGCGCGTTTGTAGATTGCCCCTGATGGGCAGGCTGCGACGCAAGCAGGATTAAGGCAGTGCTCGCAGATGCGCGGGAGATAGAACATGAAAGTTTTCTCAAAGGCTAGTTTCACCTTTGTCGTCACATCTTCTGCAAGTTTCTGGAGAATTGGATCTTTCTCAATATTTACAGGTCCGCCTCCTAGGTCGTCGTCCCAGTTGGCCGACCACTCGATCTTCATTGGTTTTCCAGTGAGCAAAGATTTTGGTTGCGCCACGGGTGTTTGCTGGCCCAGAGGAGCTGTGATCAAGTTGTCGTATTCGTATGTCCACGGCTCGTAGTAATCCTTGATATTCAACATCCGGGGATTGGAGAAGATAGATAGCAAACGACGTGCCTTGCTACCGCCTTTGAGCCGGAGTCGCCCACCACGAGCGAGAATCCATCCTCCTTTTGCCTTCTCTTGATCCTCATACCGACGTGGATATCCCTGACCTGGACGCGTCTCTACATTGTTAAACCACGCGTATTCCATCCCTGAGCGATTGGTCCAAGCTTGCTTGCACGTAACAGAGCAGGTGTGACAGCCAATGCATTTATCGAGGTTCATCACCATGCCCATCTGGGCCATAACCTTCATTTAGTACTCCACATCTTGTGATCGTCGACGAATTACTGTGACTTCATCTCGTTGGTTTCCTGTTGGCCCTAGATAGTTGAATGCGAACGTTAGTTGGGCATAGCCACCAATCAAGTGTGTAGGTTTAAGCATGAGACGAGTCAGAGAGTTGTGAATTCCTCCACGCTTGCCGGAGGTTTCTGCCAGTGGAACGTCGACGACGCGATCTTTTGCGTGGTACATGAACACGGTTCCTGTTGGCATTCGATGAGAAACGCATGCTCGAGCAACGACGACACCGTTTCTGTTGTATGCCTCGATCCACTCGTTGTCTTTGACGCCAATTGTTTCGGCATCCTCCACGCTCATCCAGATCTCTTGTCCGCCCCGAGAGAGTGAGAGCATAAAGAGATTGTCTTGATACTCCGAGTGGATGGACCACTTCGAGTGTGGTGTGAGGTAGCGAACCGTGACTTCCTTCTCGACGCCGTTTGCCTGATTGCCAAAGATTCGATGCATATTCAACGGTGGCCGAAAGATCGGGAACTGTTCACCGAGTTCGCTCATCCAATCGTGATCAACGAAGAAATGCTGCCGTCCGGTTAACGTGTGCCAAGGCTTCAACCGCTCCACATTGATTGCAAAGGCGGTATAGCGCCGGCCTCCATGTTCAGAACCTGACCATTCAGGACTCGTGATTACCGGAACCGGCCGGGCTTGGGTATCGGCAAAAGTAATGCGTTTACCTTCATTGTCCAGTGCAAGATCGGTCAGTTTCTGACCCGTTCTTTTTTCAAGCGCCCTGAAACCTGCAACTGCGACGCGTCCGTTTGTTGTACCAGAGAGAGCAAGAATTGCCTCGCATGCATCGACGTCTCGTGCGAGGGAGGGTCGGCCTGCGGCAACGCCATGAGAGATCACACCGTTTGTGCGTCCGAGAAGTTCTATTTCAGGAAGGACAGTGACGGGAACTCCCTTGGTATTTGTTCCTAGTTGGTCGATAAGCGGCCCAAGGGCAGCCATTTTTTCACCGATCTGGGTGTAATCCCTTTTTACGACGATGAGTTTGGGCATGGTCACCCCGGGGATCGGTTCCACTTCGCCTTTATGCCAATCAAGAACAACCCCACCGGGATTTGCCATGGCATCGGGTGTGTCATGCGTCAGCGGTACAACCATTAAATCTTCTCGCTCGCCGAGATGGCCTTTTGCCTGCTCCGATACTTGCCGACCGAGCATTTGAAAAATGTCGTAATCAGTTTTTGTTTCCCAAGGTGGATTGATTGCAGGTGTGAATGCATGAACGAATGGATGCATATCGGTACTAGATAAATCATGTTTCTCATACCATGTTGCAGCAGGAAGCAAGATATCCCCGAAAAGCCCCGTGCTTGTCATACGAAAATCAATGGAGACGAGAAGATCCAATTTACCGTCCGAGGCGTCATCTCTCCATTTCACATCGCGAGGTCGATGCGCAGGAGCGTTTTCCTCTGCCCGCACTGAACTGTCTGTTCCTAAGAGATGCTTGAGGAAGTACTCGTTACCCTTGCTTGAGGAGCCTAAAATATTTGCACGCCATACAGTGAGGATGCGCGGCCAATTCTCAGGTGCATCCGGATCTTCAATGGCGAATTTGAGGTTTCCGCTTTTCAATTCATCTACAACATAGCCTGCGGGGTCAACTCCCTTTGCCCTAGCTTCGTCGACGAGGTCGAGGGAATTACGATCGAGGGAGGGATGAGAAGGCATCCATCCCATTCGCGCTGATTGTGCAAGGACATCGATGGCCGCCATCCCTTTGAAACGATCCTCACCAAGAGGGGTTGCTAGTAATTCTGAACCAAGTGCGTCATAGCGCCATTGA
>Ga0307375_10004005_pt1 | contig 14263 bp, 12 predicted proteins | sample TR1MG_FD_202531 | JGI IMG/M metagenome (GOLD analysis project Ga0307375, IMG submission 202531) | Soil microbial communities from Risofladan, Vaasa, Finland - TR-1 | ecosystem: Environmental > Terrestrial > Soil > Coastal area > Acid sulfate soil | place: Finland: Risofladan, Vaasa | collected...
AGCGGCGCGGTCCGGAGCGAGTGATCTTGAGAAACATGCCACGACTCTACACGCCACTCGAACCATGTCAAATAGAAACTATATTTAACAAACGTGCCACTACACGACATGTCAAAAATCCGGCCCCCAAACCCGCATTCCACCGTGATTCCAGAGGCGAAATGAGCGGAATTCAAGTGCGAACTGTCGAACTCGGGTGACCCCGGTTGAGGCGGGCGCGGTGTCGAAGATGATGCATACCTTCGCGCGCAATTACGTGGGCTCGTTCAACGGCCGGCATGGCCGCACCGGTACTCTGTGGGAAGGGCGCTACAAGGCTTGCCTGGTGGACTCGGGGCGCTACTTTCTGGCCTGCAGTCGCTACATCGAGCTCAACCCGGTTCGCGCGTGGATGGTGGCCCAGCCGAACGAATACCCTTGGTCGAGCTACGGCGCCAATGCCGAGGGTCGCACGGATTCCCTGCTCACTCCGCATCCCGAGTACCTTGCTCTCGACAGCGATCCCGTGAGCCGCATCTCGGCGTATCGGGCTTTATTCGCCGAGTTGTTGCCCGACGAACTTGTCGACGAGATCCGCATTCACCTTGCGCAACAGAAGGTGCTGGGGACGGATCGGTTCCGGTCGTGGGTTGAAGCGAGGACAGGCCGATTCGCTATCGTGCGGCCGGTCGGACGGCCGCCGGGACGTTCAAATTGTCCCTGACACCTTTTGCCTACGAGAGGAATTCCACCAACAGCCGGCGCTTGGGCTCGGGCAGGCTGCGGAAGGCGTCGAGCAGGCGGCCCTCATTGTCGGTGAGGCGTCGATAGGCGGAGGATGCTTCCCCCACCCCCAGGTGGACCTGCCCTCGGCCGGTGGCCAGCCATTCGAAGCTGGCGTCGAAATCCTTCGCCAGTTCGATGATGCGGGCAAGCTCGGGCAGGGTGAGGCCGGTAAGCCATTTGCGGGTGGTCTCACGCGACACGGCGTAGCGGTCGGCCAGGGCGCCCGTTCTTCCGCGCCCTTCCTCGAAGCGGGCGCGATCCAGCATCTGCCGCAGGCGATCCGCGAATTCCTCGTAGGGGGCAGCCATCCAGGTTCCTGTGGTTGCGTCGTCGCCACGCGCTTGCGCGCGGCGACGTTGAGTGGTCGCCACGATTGTTGCGCACCCGCATTCGCGGTAAGCCACTTTTGAGTTGTTGACAAATACACTTATTGGTTGCAATGTGCCAACCATGAAGTGCATCGCAGCCATCGTTGCCAGCCTTGTCGAGCACGTTGCGGCCGGTTTCGCTGCGGCGCGTGCCACCTTCGAAAGTGGCAGCGGGGCGTTGTGCCGGCAGCGGCGCCACGCTCGCATCGTCAACTCGCGCAGGTGCTGAACATGGCGTGGCTGTTCAAGAAAACAGGGCAGAGTGCACTTTCTTCTGACTTGTCTGACTTGCATGGACAGCCGATTGGGCAGGGCCGGCGCCGCGGGATAGGTGGCTGCGATGGCCAAACGGAAGCCGCCAAGAACGGAGTCGGGTTTGGTCGGGTTCACTTGCGGCAAATTGGGGGCCTGTTCGCCGGTGCAAGCCGACGTGATACCTGCGTCGAGCAGGGCGGCCAATACACCACCCTTCGGGGGGAATACGCCCGCCGTCTGTTGGCGGTTTCTAACCGCCCGACTTCCCGTCCGTCGTCATGCCGTGGACGGGCACTTCATGGAACCAGGAGACGACCATGTCAGAGTTCGATTCGGATGATCTGGATACGACCGGCTATTTCCTGCCGGAGGACAGCCAGTTCCGGCTGAAGAAGCTGCGCGAGTATGTCGAGTTCCTGTCGCATCTGGCGCAACCGCGGACGGCGGACGAGGAGCAGGAATGGACCGCCGAGATTCGTGTGGGCGAAGTGGCGATCTGCCTGGAATTGTTGGCGGAGCAGGTGGGGCTCGTGCTGGACGAAATCTCGTGGCCGGCAGAACGTGGCGAAAGGGCGGCTGCGCCCGGGGCCAATGCGGAGCCGGAAGCTGCGGAGCCGGACCCAGCGGAGCCGGAAGTCGCGGAGCCGGTGCCGGACCAGGTGGGCGGCCGTTACCTGTTCGGCGTCACCCTGGATCAGATCGATGAACTCAACCTGCTGATCGACATGATCAGGGCCCATGGCGATGTGGTGATCGCCAACGATGACGCCGAGTTCGCCGACCACACGCTGTCGGTGCTGGGGCATGTCATCTTCTGTGACGCGGAGAAGCTGCGCGACATCATCAGCGACGTGGGATCGCAGATGCTCGGTCAGGCGCGCGGTCCGCAAACCGGCGTGGGCGAAGAGCGGGCCGTATACCTTGCCAAAAACAGTGAAAATAGGGGTCAATCTCTGACCTCTGATTGGCGTCTGGGACGAGGGCGCGACGCGGCTTGTACCGATCGTCACGGTCGGGTCGTGAGTGCTCCTGCGGGGCATGGCCTACAGGAGCAAGTGAACCGATCCGTTGGCGCCGGCGATGCATGTGGCATCGCCGGCGCTCCTGCATCCAGGCTACTTCGCTTGCGCTACGTCATGGATAAGACAGCACGCAGCCGCCGGCACCACTGTTGAATGCGTTGCTCCACAACGACTGCACCGGGAAGACGGTGCCGTTCGGGAACGTCACGTCGGCGGAGGCGCCCTGACCGGACGAAATCCAGGCACACTTGTCGCCGTTTTCCGAGCCGTTGGCGTCAAGCCAGCCGGTGCTTGGGAACTGGTCCGTCGCCGTCTCGGCGAGCTCGTGTCCCCCGACGATGGTGATGCCCGCATCGGGGCCCAGGCCGTTGAAATTCGCGCCACAGCTCGAACCCGCGTCGGTGATGTACGGCAGGTTGGTGTAGGCCACGTTGCCATAGGACGAACTGGTCGAGCTGTGCCAGGCGCAGTATTGCCGGCCGAAGCCCGACGAACTGTTGCCCGTCGCGGTTGCGACCACATACTGGGTGCTGTCGTTGCTGCCCGCAGCGGTGTTGCCGAAATACTGGGCGGCACGCACTGCTTCGGCGGCCAGGGCTGACTGCTTGGGATGGGTCGGCGCGGCCGAGCCGGTGTCAAAAAAGACACCCTGGTATATACCCGGCGGATTGCCTGCGGCCGTACCGGCGCCGTTGCAGAACTCGGTGCCACTGGCCACACCCTGGCAGTACTGGGTTACGCTGTTGAACCAGGAACTGCTCCCCACGCTGCCGATAAATGACTCCAGGATGGCCACTTCGCCACTCGGGTCGTTGTTGTTCCACTGCGAGCCCCAGATGACCAGATACACCTTCGGTGCGGTCTCGACGCCAATCCCGCCGGTACCGCCGTTGTAGAGCAGGTTGTTCGACGTGGTACTGCCGGCGGGCTTGCCAGCTGCCCCCCACGGCGCATTGCCGAGCCCCGGATTGGCCGCACGCCACTGCTTCGTCGCCTCCACGGTCGGGTAGATGACGACCGGCCGCTGGCCCTGTTCGAGAATCCTCACGCCGCCGGGGTTGCCGTCGTAGTTCATCGGCGCAGGTGGTTTGGCGGCAAATGCCGCACCGGCGAGCGTTGCCACTGCAAGGGCTAGCAGAACTCTTCCCATGTGTTTCATAACGGTCTCCTCGATAGTTGATAGATCAAGTCGATAGGTCACGGGTGTGCTTTGTCATGGGAGCAACGGACGCAGGCGTCCGTTCGTCCAGCCTCTTCCTGTCATGTCACGCTTCCACGCCGCGACGTATCCAGTCGTTTCCAGGGACAAATCAGCCTTCCAGGACGCCATGGATGCGTGACTAAACTTAATACGTTGCGGGCTAGCGCTGCCCTTGCTCCCCACGTCATCGGAACAGCGCATATGATGGCTTACAGAAAATGGTTTTGAAGTTCAAGTCGGTATTAATAAAATCGTGATCAGGTTCACGCAAGCGACCAAGCCATCTGTCCTTTCCGATACAAAATCGGATCACCATTTCGCTCCCGAATGACGCCGATAAGAGGGGCGCTAAGTGATTAGGCGGGAGTCCGTCATCAGCACCAAGGCATGCACGGCGCAGCCGTGTTTGCCGGCGGCTTCCCGCAGCTCCAGCAGGTATTGCCCGTAGTCGACCTCGGCGGCGAAGCAGGCTTGGCGGTCGTTGCCGCGCTGCACGACATGCTGCGGAATTCCGGGTAGGTCCATGCGTGGCTGGCGAGCCATGGCGAGCTTCCGCTGCGATAACCAGCCTCAGCATGCCGATGCCGGTGCCGCGCTGCTGTAGGCCGGCGCGACCATGCGCAAGGCGGCGTGCCTTGTCAGGCCGTAGGTAAATGAACCCGACCCCGTCGAGGGCGAAGGCGGCCGTGGCCGCCTTCGTATTGGAACGGATGACGCAGATCAGGCGGCGATCGATGGAGCCATGCCGGTCACCATGTCATCGCCACACACATCACGCCACAGGTGATACATCACCCCGAACATCACCGCGAACATCATCAGCACCATGGCGATATAAAGCGGAATGCTCAGCACGAGCACCAGCCATGTGCCGACGAACTTGCCAAGCAGGACGATCAGAATGGCCACAATCGCAATGACGATGGCCACGACAATCCAGGCAAGCACGAGGCTCACCGCAAACACGAGCAGCGGCAGCAGGTTCTTCAGCGCGCCGATCATGCCGTCGCCGATTGCACCGAACACGTTGCGGTGGCGCAGCGCGACCTGACCAAGGCTGATCGCATAGAAACCCATCATGAAAAGGCCGAGCACCATGAACAGTGCCATTGCGATGCCGAAGCCGTCGGGCAACGCCGTCGGCGGCGGCTGATGGTTGGCCTGTGCGGTCAGCAGTTGCATGTACCAGTTGGCGATGCCGCCTCCCGTCGCCGCGATGATGATTCCGAACATGGCGACGTAGACGACCAGGATCGCCAGTCCGTAGCCGATCAGGCGCAATGCTTCGCCTTGTCGATAGGGCTTGAATATGTCGCGTGCGCGGGCCGGCAGCCCATGCTCGGCCGCATCGACCACCTGCAGATAGCCCGCGTAGAGCGGCACGATCAGTAGACCGAGCAGCATGGAGCCCGCCATGATCCCACCGAAGGTGGCTGGGCTCGGCTGTATGCCCGCCGGCAGCGAGTGGAATTGCATAAGTAGCGTAATCAGAGACGGTATCAGGCACGCCAGCAGCAGGAAGGCCGCCCCCCCGAGCAACGGCTTTGGATGGCGGTAGCCCACGCTGATGCTGCGCTTGAGCCAGCCAAAGCCGGCCAACGGTCCCTTGGATCGTGTCGTCATGGTGTCGCTTCCCTGATGATCGACGCCCCCGCGCCGTGCAGGCCGAGCATAGCGGGTAGCGGCCAATGCCATCCAGGCGTACTCGAATTCTGGAAGAACTATCAGCTGTGTTACGACGCAGCGACCCATCGGCTGATACGTGAAAACGCCGGGGCAGCGGTTGCGCGCGCCAGCAGCTGACAGGAACTGGCTGACCCGCTTTGACGGAATACCGCGCATCGAGCTTTTTGCTCCACCCACCGAGCTCAGAGCTCGGTGTTCCGAGCAGCTGACCTCGGAACACCGAGCAAAAAGCTCCGTCGCCCGAGCTTTTTGCTCGGCGCGCCGAGTTAGCAACTGCAGCCGCTGCGCTTTTTTCTCGGCGCGTCGGGTTTCCGGCGCCATCGTTCGCGCCTTTTTTGCTCGGAAGCAGGGGGCAGAGGGAATTGAACGGCGGTTGGGTGGTTGTCAGGTCGTCGTGGCCACCCGTCATCCACGCCTATGCAGCTTCAAGAATGCGGTGCGGGCATCAATGCCGTGTGCGCTTGCCGCCCGCGGCGGCGGGGTTCATCTCGACGCTCAGGGTGAAGGTGCGTTGTTCGTCCGGCTGCATGGCGCCGACGCCAACCAGCTTGCGCGCGATCTCCTCGCCGCGTTCGTCGCGGATGGTCAGCACCATCGAGTATTCCCACGCACCGCTGTCGACAGGGTTGCGAAAGCTGCCTTCCACGCGCAGCGGCACGGACGCTGCCGCTGCGATCGCGCTGGTGGGCTCACTGAAGCGCAACTTGTGGCGACAGGCGGGACACACTCCCGCACTTTCCAGGATGGTCTCCCGGCAGTGCGGACAGCTGCGCGTCGCCCCTGCCGTGCTTGGGTGTGCAAGGGTCACGAGGTTGTGCCGTTGTGCCCATGGGTCTTGTGCGCGCTGCCGTTGCTGTCCTTGGCATCGTCCCAGCCGAACTCGGCCTGGCCGCGCATGCGCGAACCCGCTGCCACGCTGAGCGATCCTGCCTTCAAGTCGCCGGTCAGCGCGCCGCTTTGCTGCAATTCCACGTGCGCCGCGGATTCGATGTTGCCGATCAGTTCGCCCGCGATGGTGACCTTCTCGGCGCGCACGCTGGCGGTCACCCTGGCACCGGGCTCGATGGTGAGGTCGCCGCGCACGTTGACGTCGCCCTTGAAGTTGCCGGCGATGCGCACATGGCCCTCACCTTCGATCTTGCCTTCGATGGTGATATCGGGCGCGATCAGCGATTCGGTCTTGGGCTTGCTCGGCGTGGGCGTGGGTGTGGGACGGAATGCAGGCTGCACCGGCGCTTGCGCTTCGGGCTTGGTCGCCGGGATGCCGGGGCGCGCCAGCTCCGTGGCTTCGGGCGTTTCGATGGGGGAGGTCTTGAGGGAATCTTTCCACAGGGCCATGAGGGGACTCCAGTTATAGGTCAGAAAGGTGAGGGTACCCCTCAAATGGCACGCGAAACGGGCTCAGGTTCACTTTAGCTGTGCAAAAACGGTGTCACGTTCACGTCCTGTTAGCCATTTGCAACGGGCTTGAGCACTTCGGCACAGAAACCGGGACGGAGGAAGTCAAATCGCCTCCTGCTCGATTAACTTCCTCCGTCCCGGTTGCGCGCCGCGATTCCCTCTCCCCGCAGAGGAGCGGGAGCTACCTGCGTGCCGGTTTTTTCGCGCGTGCCTTGACTGCGGTTGCGGCCTGGATGGCCGGCATTGCCTGCCCCGAGCTGCGCAGCTGTTCGAGCACGGTGCGGCAGGTGTTTTTGCCGTCGCTGTCGTGGCTGGGGGCGACCAGCGCGAGCAGCGCGGCGGCCGGTGCGGCGACCACGCCGAGTGCCACTGCGCCGGCCGCGCGCATCAGCAGCGGGCCTTTCTGCACGCCCACGTCGGGCTTGCCCAAGGGGCCTCTGACATACAGCGGCGAGCGCAGCGAGAAGATCCGCACGCCCTTGGTATGCGGCTGCACATCCAGGTTCAGCTGCTCGGTGGCGAGGTTCACCGTGCCGGTCACGTTGATCACCGCGTCGGCGGTGTCGAACACGAACAGCCGCATGTCGAACAGGCCCTGTTTGGCCGGCATGTCGGCGGCGGCGCAGTTGATCTGCACGGTCTGGTCGCCGAACAGCTTGCCGATGATGATGTTGCCCACGTTGAGGCCGGCGGTTTCCAGCAGGGTCTTGCTGATCGCGCCGTCGTTCATCAGCAGCTTCAGCTCGCCGTCGGCGCTGCCGAGCAGGGCCGCCACCGAGTTGCCGCGCGCGTCCAGCGACGCGTCGCCATTGATTTCGCCGAAGCTGGTGCGCATCGGCGCGAAGTCGGGAAACAGCTGCTTCAGCTTCAGGTGGCGCGCGTCCAGCCGGAGCACGCCGCGCAACGGCGACTGCGCACCGTCCAGTGTGAGCGCGCCGCTCACCGTGCCGCTGGCCAGATCGAAGTGCAGCGGGTCCAGCGTGAGCACGCCGTTATCCATCACCAGGTGGGTGACCAGCGCGTCGATCGGCAGGCTGCTGCCGTGCACGATGTGCGCGCCGGTGAACTGCACGTCGGCATCCATCGCGCGCCAGCGGTCGGTGCGGAATGGCGTCACCGGCAGCACCTTGCCGGTGGGCTGCGCGGTGGCGTCGGCGGCGGGCCTGGCCCGGGCGGTGCTGGCGCCGATCAGCGGCGCCAGGTCGGCGAACTGCAGCAGCTTCGAGCTGACCTTGCCGCTCAGCCGGGGTCGCGTGCCGCTGCCGCTGGCGGCCTGGTAATCCAGGCTGCCAGCCAGGTCGCTGCCGCCCACGCGACCGCGGAAATGCCGATAGCTGAAGTGGCTGCCCTGGCGATGCAGCTGCGCGCTGAGCTGGCCGGTGGTGGCATACGGCGGCGTGTCGGGCAGGGTGATGCCGAGGATCGGATAGAGCAGGGCCATGCTGGGGCCGGACAGCCACAGCTTCACGTCCAGCGCGTCCAGCTGCAGCGGATCGGTCAGCGTGCCGACCAGTGCGATGTGGGTGTCGCCGATGCGCACATCGGCCTGCAGCGGAAACGGCTGCGCGTCGCTGCGCAGCGCCAGCACCGCGCCGGTCTTGCCGCTGCCCTTGAGCGGCTTGCCCTGGTAGCTGCCGACCGCCTGCCAGGCGAACCGGTAGTGCGTGGCGGACGCGGCGGCATGCGCCGCGCCCGGGGTGCCGCGGTCGGCCACCGCCTTGCCGGCCGCCGCGCCGGCGATCCTGTCCGCCTGTGCGCTGGCGGCCGCCGCCTGCTGGGCCACGATCTGCTCGTAGGGGATCGCCTGCTGCAGCGGTTCGATCGTCATCTGCAGCTGGATCCTGCGGCTGGCGTCATCCAGCGCCAGCTGGCCGCGGTCGAAGCCGATCGAGCCCAGCTGCAGTTTCCAGGCCGAGGTGCCGCCGGAGGGCAGCGAGAAATCCCAATTGGCGCGGCCCTGGCGGTCGCGTTGCAGCTTCACGTCCGGATGCACCAGTTGCAGCGACGGCACCACGATGCGATGGGCCAGCAGCGGCCACGGCGACAGCCGGAAGCGCAGCGCATCCAGCCGGGCAAAGTCCGGCCTGGCGGCCCACGCCGGATTGCCGACGCTGACCTCGCGCGCGGTGAACTGCGGCCACGGCAGCAGGTCGCGCAGCCAGCCGGCCGAGGCATCGTGCCGCCACGCCACGCTGAGGTCGCCATGGATCACGAACGGCCGTCCGATCGCCTGGCTGATGCGGCTGTCGAGCGCCGGCTTGAGCCGGTTCCAGTTGAACGTGGCGATCACCACGAACGCGATCGCCAGCGCGGCGAGCAGGGCGCCGGCGATCCAGCTGATTACCTTGCGACTGCGCTTCATCACCGTTCGCTTCCCGTGCGTTGCCGCCGAAGGCGAGCTCAGCGCACAGCAATACCCCACTCAATGGCAAGGTTATGTGTGGATGCCGTCACCGCTTCGCCGCCGGAAACCGGGACGGTGGAAGTTAAATCGCCTCCTGCTTGCTTGACTTCCTCCGTCCCGGTTGCAGGAGGCAGCCATGTCGCTATCAACCACCACGCCTGTTGTGAAAAATGGTGTCAGGGACAATTTGGGGAATGCGGTGATCCCTCTCAGAAAATGCCTCTGATACCTTTTTCGCTAGACCAACCTGCGACGGCGCCACCGCTCGAGCCCGTACAGGCCCGAGCCGACGATCACCAACACGCCCGTAAGCACGAACGATGCACGGCTTACCTGCAGCATCAGCCAGACCGAGGCGAGGATGCCCAGCAGCGGAATCAGGTACCCCAGTGGCAGCACGAACCGTCCCGGCCCCGCGTGGCGCGGGCGCAGCACGGGAACGGTTGCGCAGGTCAGGATGTACAGCAGCAGGCGCGCCAGCACCGTCGCCGCTGCGAGCCAGATGAACGAGCCGAACGCCGCAATCAGGAACGAAACCACGCCCTGGAAGACGATCGAGTTGGCGGGCGTCAGGAATCGCGGGTGCACGCGCGCGAACCAGGGCGGCAAGCTGCCATCCATGGCCAGCGAATAGGACAGGCGCGGCGTGGCGAAGATCGTGCCGAGCAGGTTGCCACCGACCGAGGCCACCACGCCGAACATCAGGATGCCGGCGCCGACCGGCCCCATCAGGGCCGCTGCCACATCCAGCAACGGGGTGGAGGAAAACCCGAGCTGTGGCACGGCGGCCATGCTCACCAGCTGGATCAACAGATACAGCACGCTCACCGACACCAGGCCCAGCAGCAGGCCGCGCGGCATGTCGCGCTCGGGGTTGCGTGCCTCGCCCGCCGGGATGACGGCTGCTTCCCAGCCGACGTAGGCATAGACCATCAGTACCAGCGCGGCGCCGACATTCGCGCCACGAGGCGGCGTCAGACTGACCTGCCCGAGGATGTGCCCGCCCAGCATGGCCATGCCCACCGTCACCACCAGGATCAGCACGGCGAACTTCAGCACGGTGAGGGTGGCCAGCGAACGGATGGCACGCATCGATCCGACCACGTTGATCGCCACCAAGCCGCCGCAGATTCCGGCCAGTAATGCGATCCGCGGGATGCCATGGGTGGCGGCATGCCAGAAGTAGCCGATGCTGTCGACCAGCAGCACACTGTTGGCCGAGAATCCCACCACGCGCGCGATGTAGAACAGCCAGCCCGCCTGGAACCCGAGGAACGGTCCGAACGCCTCGCTGGCATAGCGGACCGGCCCGCCCGTGCCGCGGAAATAGCTGGCCAGTTCCGCAAAACTCAGCATCACTGGCAGAATCAGCAGCGCACACAGCACGAACACTATCGGGCTGAAATCGCCGGCCAGGCGCGCCGCGCCGCCGGGCAATCCGAATATCCCGGCCCCGATGAAGCCGTTCACGGCCAGCAACCAGATGCCCCATACACCCAGGTTGCGGGGGAGTTTTTCCAGATTATCCGGAACCGGTTTATCCGGCATATCCACGAGATTCTTCCCCTGCATCCACGGCGTCGCTGGATCCCAGTCTACTGGGCATTGAAAAAAAATGGTGTCAGGGACATTTTCGACAGGAGGCGAGGCCAGACACTGCTAACCGGGTCAGCGTCCGACACGAAAAACAAGATGTCAGGGACAGTTCCTGGGGAAAAAAGGTGACGGAGGTGGCGGCGCGCGTCAAGTTAGTTGTCGCCTCAGTCATGCAGCCAGATTCTGTCTTTCGGTATCCAGGTGCGTGGTGACGACTGAGTCGCGCTCGGGGTTGAGTGCGACAGCGCCGATCGGCGATCAGTCGCGGGTGCGGCCGGACCATCGGGCAGGGTTGAGTTCGCGCGCCTTGGTACAGAGCACATGGCGCGCTGCCAGGATGGCGTGGTCGTCCCCGTCATGTCGTTGCACCGGCGCGACGTAACCAATACCGCTATGGCGATGATCGACGTTGTACCAGTGCACGAAGCTGGTCGCCCAGGTGCGGGCCGCGTTGAGGTCGGCAAAGCCCTTGGCCGGGAACTCGGGGCGGTACTTGGCGGTACGGAACACCGACTCGGCATAGGCGTTGTCGTCGCTCACGCGCGGTCGCGAGTACGACGGTTTGACGCCCAGCCAGTTCAGCATGGCCAGCACCGTCGTGGCCTTGAGGATCGAACCATTGTCCCCGTGCAATACCGGCTTGGTATCCAGTGCAGCGATACCCTCGGCCAACGCGGTTCGGCGTACCAAATGCACGGCATGATCGGAGTGATCGGTGTCATGCACTTCGGCGCCCACGATCTTGCGGCTGTACAGGTCCAGGATCGGATACAGGTGGAACCAGTGCCCGAGGATCTGCGCCGGCAGAGACGCGCTTCCGCATGCAATCAGCAGACACAAAGCAATGCCCCAAACCTTCATGACGCTCCTCCGTTTTGGCGCTCGGCCAAGTTGTGTGATCAAGACAAGAAATCAGATGGAACCCCTCTCCCAATCCTGCTGGCGGCATCGGGCCTGCAGCGACCGCTGCCGTGGCTTTTCTAGGCTCAGGCTCAAACCGTGGCGGCGGACGCTGAACGCCTTCCCCGAGGGTCGGCTTCACGCCGCGGCCTTCATGGTCGCCTTGCGTTGACGGGCCAGCGCAGGGTTTTCTCTGCCATGGGCTGAGCGCCTGCTGCCGAATGCGCGCTCCTGCAGCAGCTTGCGGATGGTGGCCAGTTCGTCCTCGCCCGCGCCTTCACGCCGCCAGACCCGTTAGGCCGTGTCACTCTCCAGCGGGGTTTTGGCGGTTTTGCGCTACAACATTGGTCAGCAAAACAGGGCTGATTTTTTCGACACTAGGCCGCGACCGCCGCGATGAGCGTCGCCACCGACATGTAGACCAGGATCAGCGAGCCGATGGTCCACAACGTGGCCCGGATATCGTGGGTGCGCGCGCTGAGGTAGGCGGCGAAATGCAGCAGGCGCGACAACACGTAGCCGTACAGCGGGACGCGGGCGAGCGGCAGCGACGGCGTGGTGAACAGGTACAGAAAACCGGCGACCAGGAAGAACGGCAGGTTCTCCAGGTCGTTGAGCTGGATCTGGCGGATCCGGTCGACGCGGTCGTTGGGCTCCAGCTGGCGCGGGTCGGGTGCGGGATTCAGCGGCGTCTTTCGCAGGTCTTCCGGCGAGCGGAATCCCCCCCTTGGCCTGCATCATGCGCACGACGGTCAGCCAGGACATGGCGACCGCCTTCAGGATCATCACCGATGCGGCGATGACGTAGGTGGCGAACAGCGGGTCATGCAGACTCAGCATGTCCATCGTGGCGCTCCCCGGCGCCGGGAAGCGGCGCGCTGGAACCACCCTGGACCGAAAAAGGCCTGCAAACTACCTGGCAGGTTTCCGGGAGGAGATGAAGCGGGGCCAGGTTCACCCAACGCGCAGGCCAAAGCTCACTGGCCTTGCAGGCCGATGCGCAATACGCACCCGGGCGAAGCGACGCGACTTGGCTTCGGCCGTCGCGCGAAAACCCGGTTTTGATCGAAGGAAGTGGCGCTGACCCGCTTTGATCGGTTGCTCAGCCATAGCTGCGCAATTTCGGCCAGAGCGCGGGCCAGGTAATCCGAAAATGTCGGCACAGATAGATTTCCGGGTGGTTGCGCGTCTCCTCGTTCTCGACCCCGTAACGGTTGGTGACGCGGCCTGCCGGGGTGCAGTCGGCTGGTGCGCGGCGGATCGCTTCGGGGTCGGCACCGAGCACGATCAAGGTGATCGGCGGCGGGTCGCCATAACCCCGATACCAATAGGAATTGACGCCACTGATGGCGCGCGGCAGGCCCAGCGCGGGGCCATACAGATCAATTGCGCCCGCCTCGCCGTAGTTGCTGGCGAGTATTCCGGTGCGGGCGCGTTCGTCCGCTGGCAGCGCGTGGTAGATCGTCGCCACCTCATCGACCAGATCCGGCCAGCCGACCTGCTCGGCGAAGTTGTCGTGGGCGGCCCGGCTGATCCGCCAGCCGGGTGAATTGATCGGCGCCAGCGGCAACCCGATCAGTGCGCTGCTGAGACCGGCGCAGGCCAGCAGGCTGCCCATGCCGATCCGCGACGCCAGCGCGGTGGCCGGTCGGCGCAACGCCAGCCAGCGCTCGAAGGTGACGGCACCGGCCGCCAGCAGCATCGGGTACGTCGGTGCCATGTAGTAGCCGCGCCCCTGGGCGATGGCGAACAGCAACAGCGGCACCAGGTACAACCACGCCAGGATGCGATACGGTCTCGCGTCTCTTGCCAGCAGCAGATAACCCAGGCCGCCCAGCCACAAGGGCAGGGTGAACACACTGGCGTTGGCGAATAGTTGCTGGACGAAGAATCCTTTGCTGCGCCCGAGCGCGATGTCGCGCGCGTGGATATGCCGCACGAAATCCAGATAGACGAAATCGTGGCTGGCTTCCCACAGCAGGTTCGGCAGGAACAGCAGCAGGGAAAGCGCGACGCCGAACCACAGCCAGCGACTGCCCAGCTGCCGACGCAGTGGCGTGGCGAGGACGCCAGCGACCAGGCCGGTTACGCAGAACAGCATCGTGTAGCGGGTCAGCATGCCCAGCCCGATCACCGTGCCGATCGCCAGCCACCAGCGCGGGTTGGCGCTGTTGATCAGTCGCAGCACCAGCCAAGCCAGCAACACCCACCACAGCAGGTCGAACGTGACGTACATGAATTCGCTGGAGGCCAGCAACGAGAACGGCATGAACGCGGTGGCCAGCGCGGCGATCAGCTGGGCGCCACGACGGCCGCCCAGTTCGCGCGCGATCAACCCGGCCAGCAACATGGCCGCGGACTGTGCAAGCGCAGCGAAGAAGCGGAAGCCGGCCAGCGAGGTGTCGAACAGGATCAGCTCGATGCGAGCGAAGAACGGCGTCAACGGCGGGTAGGCCACATAACCCCAAGCCAGATGGCGCGCGTCGTCCAGTACTGCCAGTTCGTCGCGATGAAAGCCGTACTGACCGTTGGCCAGCACCTCAAGTTCCGCAGCTAATCGCATAAGTCCTTGATTTGCTTACCTCGCGATAGGCAAAAATGACACAACAACGGTCGTCAGGTCGGTTGATCGATACCGAGAGCCTCGAAGAGATCGAGCTGCTGA
>Ga0307375_10004006_pt1 | contig 14263 bp, 13 predicted proteins | sample TR1MG_FD_202531 | JGI IMG/M metagenome (GOLD analysis project Ga0307375, IMG submission 202531) | Soil microbial communities from Risofladan, Vaasa, Finland - TR-1 | ecosystem: Environmental > Terrestrial > Soil > Coastal area > Acid sulfate soil | place: Finland: Risofladan, Vaasa | collected...
GAATAGTATTACATGGTATACTTTTCATACTTCTAAAGGGAGGCCTATTCAAGATGAGAAAAATCAAATCATTCGTTGGATTAGCGACCGTCGGAACCAAAGGGCAAATTGTCATTCCAGCGGAGGCCAGACAAGAACTCGGGATAAATGAAGGTGACAAACTGCTAATACTCCGTGGACGCACGAAAAAAACCTTGATTCTCGTGACGCATCCTGAGATTGATAGGTTGATACAAAGGGCCGGCCTTAACGACGACAGCGTTTGAGAAGGAAACTTATCCAAACTGAGGTCACCCCCCCAAAGCGCGAGTTGCTGACTCTTGGGGGCGTATTAACGATTAGTTGGGTTAGCCGTCCGGATCAGGCATCATGAACCATGTAGACGATTTCGCCCTTATCGTCAAAGACGCTGTGGTCGCGATTAAAGCCGATCTTTTCTAGCACTCGGAAGGATGGGGCGTTCCAAGATCGAACCGTCGACCATATCCTACGTCGGCCCGTCGCCAACGCCGCATCTAGAACGATGCTCGCTGCTTCAGTGGCATAGCCGAGTCCATGGAAACGATGTAGCAGTTCAAAGGCAATCTCCGGTTCATCAAAACTGCAGCGCCCAATCAATAGGCCGCAATAACCGATTGCATCCGCCTCAGCCTTCCTATGAATCGTTAAGAAACCAATCCCACTCTCTCGAGCCGAAATCTCTTGCTCCACTAGTCGCTGCTGGACTTCATCGAGAGTAAGCGTTGTGCCGCCTTCATGTTCACCCATGAGTTCTAGGTTCCAGGTTGCATCATCTCGGCTACGAAGCCGTAAGAATAAACGCTCGGTTTCGAGGGAGAAGGTCATCGGTCGATACTTGTCGTTCACGCCGTCACAATAACTGACGCGACCCAAGCGGACATCCTGAACACTTGATTAAAAAGCACGACCGGCCAGGAACTATTCACGACGCTCCTCGCACTCCTAGTCGAGCGTGCATAGGAGAAATCAATACCTCACGGTAGGAAGAGCTTGATCCGCTAGGGGTGGCATTAACGATTGGTGGGGTTACCCAAGATGGCTGGGCATCTATTCAGCGTAGAAGTCGTTCTCGCACGATAAGTTCGCTTTTCAGTTGATAGACAGCAATGTGGTTAACCGATGCTGTTGCTCTTCCAGTCACTCGTTCTTCTTGTACAACGAATGAACCAACCTTCCATCGGCCCATTGACTCTACGTGCAGTGCTGGATAGGTCTCGAACATTGGACCATAACGGTTGCGAATCTCCGGATGGCCGTGGGCAAGAACTCGGTCATTACCATCTTCGATAGTGGCTTCGGAGTCATAACAGGCAACGAAAGCTTCAAGATCATGCACATTGAGCGCCGTGAGGACTCGATCAATAACGGTGCTCATGAGAGGTCACCATAGCAAATTCTTAGGCTGGTGCGAAGGGGTTGCATTAACGATTGGTGGGATTGCCCCGCTGTTCCGCACCTGTTAAGACTGAGCCATGGGGAAACTTGCAGTTGGCGCGCTCTATGCGGCCGCGATGGTAGTTACTGTCGTCGGAGTGGATCTACTTTTCTTTAGGCACCACGTCGGGGAGCGCTTGGCAGCAAACGTCGGCATTGTCCTGGTGTTTGCGGCGTTCTACTGGAGGTTCCTCAAACGCCCATAAGGCAGTTCATACTCAAGACGACGATAAAGTCGGCGAACTTGAACGCTCATCGGACATTGCCTGGCGACAAGGGGTTGTATTAACGATGAGTGCGGTCGCCCAGGGAGTTAGTTTAATAGTGCGACCAGACAATGATCGGCCTCATACTCAATAAACGGTGAATTTCTGGCAGGCTGTCCGTCATGCAACGCGTCGCGGTCGTGGGATCAGGCGGATCAGGGAAGACGACATTCGCCATCGCTTGCTCGGAAGCGACTGGACTTCCCGTTGTACATCTTGATAAACACTTCTGGCATCCCGGGTGGATTGAGTCCGACCCTGAAGATTGGAAAGTGCGTCAGGCTGAACTTCTGGTTGGTGATGAATGGATCGCCGATGGAAATTATGGCAACACGCTTGATCTACGACTCAGCCTTGTCGACACGATCATCTGGCTCGATTTTCCCCGATACGTGTGTCTACTTGGCGCGCTGCGAAGAACTTTATTTAACCTCGGTCGACCGATGCAGGCGGCTGGCTGCCCCGAGCGCTTCGATCGGGAGTTCTTGAAGTGGGTGTGGAAGTTTCCGCAAGAAAGTCGCCCCAAACTCGTTGATGCAATTAACCGTCACGGACACGAAGTGGATGTGCTGCGTTTTCAGTCCCGCCGCGAAGCGAGAAAGTTCCTTCGAAGCCTTCAGAATCGATCTTAAAACCGAACCACATAAAGCGACTACTACCTGAGTGCTCGTTATGGGGACGTATTAACGATGAGTGGCATTTTTAGGGCGTCGCATGCAGGAGGTTATGGAATTAGCCCTTGTGAATTCATCGAACTGAGAAGTAATCTCTAATTCCAGTTCAAATAGTTTGTAAGTGAATCGGGGTTAATTGTGATCAAAGGCTTTCGGGATTTCATTATGCGTGGAAATGTCGTAGATCTGGCAATAGCAGTTGTAATTGGTGCGGCCTTTGGTGGCATTGTCACCCAATTTACGAAGTCATTTATAGAGCCCCTGATCAAACTTGTTGGTGGTGGGGGTATTCAAGGAGGCGCGTTCGTAGTAAATAAGGTGATCTTTGACTGGAGTGCATTTATAAATGCCGTCCTCAACTTTGTTATTGTGGCAGGGGTCATCTATTTTCTAATTGTTGTTCCTATGAATCAGATTAACTCTCGGCGGAAAAAAGCAAATGTCGTCGACTCGACACCTGTGGCCCTGCCGCAAGATATCGTCCTCTTGCAGGAAATTCGGGATTTGCTAAAGCAGCAAGTTTGAATCAGGTGTAGTACTTTCCGACCTCTGCCAGTGACTTATCCAACATCTCTAATCCTAATTTGGCATCGGCTTCAGAAATATTGCAAGGCGGCGTCATGTGTAATCGGTTGTAGTTGGGGAACGGCATCAGCCCGTTCTTCTTGCAGGCTGCAATCAGCTCATTCATTGCCGGACTTGAGGCACCATACGGAGCCATAGGAGCACGAGTTTCGCGGTTCGTTACTATGTCCATTCCCCAGAAGACTCCCGCACCGCGAACATCGCCAATCACTTTATGTTTTTTAGCTAATTCGTGCAGGCCTGGCCCCAGAATCGATTCACCAATGTGGGCGGCATTTTCCACCATTTTCTCATCCTTCATGGCATCTACGGTTGCAATTGCTGTCGCGCAAGCAAGGGGATGGCCAGAATAAGTTAATCCACCAGGAAAGACGCGATCATTAAAAGTGGTAACAATCTCGGTTGGAATGACAACCCCGCCTAGTGGGACATAGCCGGAGGTAATGCCCTTTGCAAAGACAATGAGATCTGGCACGGAGTTGGAGAGTTGGTAGGCAAACCACTTACCCGCCCTGCCGAACCCCGACATCACTTCATCGGCAATCCATAAAATTCCATATTTATCACAGAGTGCCCGGACCCCATCTAAATAACCAGCCGGCGGAACTAATATTCCAGCGGTACCTGGGATGCTTTCTAAGAGGATCGCGGCAATTGTTGTAGGACCCTCGAAGATGATGGTTTGCTCTAAATGCTCCAGTGCCCGTTGGCATTCTTGTTCTTCGCTGGTAGCCCAAAAAGATGAACGGTAAAGGTATGGTCCCCAAAAATGGACATGTCCTAAGGCAAATTCGTTGGCTACGCGTCTTGGATCTCCGGTGGCATTTATAGCGGCGCCGGTGTTGCCATGATACGAGCGATAAGTGGAGAGAATTTTAGTTCTATTGGTATGAAGCCGTGCCAAACGGATTGCGTTCTCGATTGCATCCGCGCCCGCGTTTGTAAAGAAAACCTTTTGAAATTTTGGGCCAGCTAACTCAAGGACGCGTTTTGCTGCCCCGTTGCGAGCCACGTTGGCATGTTGAGGGGCGATTGTTGTCATGATCGCCGCTTGATCTTGAATTGCCTTGACGACTTTCGGATGCTGGTGGCCGATGTTGGTGAATACCAATTGACACGAGAAATCTAGGTAAGTCTTTCCCTCGTAATCCCAGAAGTAAGAACCTTGGCTACCGGCCACTGGGATAGGTGAAATCTGGGCTTGAGCCGACCAAGAATGAAAAACATGGGCACGATCATCTGCAAAAACCTCGGCTCCTTTTGCAGGATCAGCAACTGGTTTATTCATAATTTGCCCCATCTCATCGTGTCAGGTACTCATTGGCAATCTAATCACTTTGGCGCCTAAATTTGAAGTAAAGTACCGGCATGACTCATATCGGACATTGGATTAATGGCGCAGTCTCCACTCCCACTGCATTCCGTCACGGTGACATTTTCAATCCCGCGACTGGCCAAGTTACGAGCACGGTTGATTTTGCTAGCGCGGCCACAGTTGATTATGCGGTTCAAGTTGCTACTAAGGCATTTAAAGAGTGGCGCCATACCTCCCTAACAAAACGTGTGCAAATACTTTTTGCCTTCCGCGAGTTAGTCAATGTTAATAAAGAGAAGATTGCCGCGCTTATTACCGCCGAGCATGGGAAAGTTCTCAGCGATGCCTTGGGTGAGGTTATGCGCGGTCTTGAAGTTGTGGAGTTTGCATGTGGGATCCCGCAACTTCTTAAGGGAGGATTTTCCGAAGAAGTATCGACTGGGATTGATGTCTATTCCATCCGGCAGCCATTGGGGCCGGTTGCAATAATCTCCCCCTTTAATTTTCCGGCCATGGTTCCCATGTGGTTTTTCCCGGTTGCCATAGCTTGCGGCAACAGTGTGATTCTCAAACCGTCAGAGAAGGATCCGAGTGCTTCCATGTTTTTGGCTCAACTTTGGAAAGAAGCTGGATTACCAGATGGCGTCTTTAACGTTCTCCATGGCGACAAGGAAGCCGTCGACGCACTTCTCACTCATCCAGGAATCAAGTCCATTTCTTTTGTTGGCTCTACACCCATCGCAAAATATGTTTATGAAACTGGCACAAAATCCGGCAAGCGGGTTCAAGCACTAGGTGGTGCAAAAAATCACATGGTCGTTCTTCCAGATGCTGATTTAGATTTAGCAGCGGACGCAGCAGTAAATGCCGGGTTCGGCTCTGCTGGTGAGCGGTGCATGGCGATTTCCGTTTTGGTCGCGGTCGGACCAATTGCCGATGCGCTGGTTAGTAAAATCAAGGATCGTATGTCATCTATCAAAACTGGTGATGGAGCCAAGGGTTCTGACATGGGGCCGCTTGTGACTCAAATTCATCGCGACAAGGTCGCGTCCTATGTTGATGCCGGCGTAAAAGAAGGGGCGACATTGGTTGTTGATGGTCGGGGTGTGAAAGTTGATGGAGGGGGATTCTGGCTTGGCCCCACCCTTTTCGATGATGCCACACCAGCGATGTCCATCTACAGTGATGAGATTTTCGGACCGGTCCTGAGCGTAATTCGCGTGGAGACTTATGACCAAGCACTCCAGCTAGTTAATGATCACCCTTATGGAAATGGAACTGCGATCTTTACTAACGATGGCGGGGCTGCGCGTCGCTATCAAAATGAAGTTGAAGTTGGAATGGTAGGAATCAATGTGCCAATTCCAGTCCCCATGTCTTACTACTCATTTGGGGGATGGAAAAACTCTCTCTTTGGCGATTCTCATGCATATGGTCTCGAAGGCGTTCAATTCTTCACGCGCGGGAAGGTAGTGACGAGTCGTTGGTTGGACCCTAGTCATGGTGGTATTAATTTAGGATTTCCGCAGAACTCTTAGTTATTTGCGCTTAGAAAGCGCACGATTTAAGAGATGGAAGCGCTAGATGGTATTCTGTCTTGCTCTATTGACGTTCATAAAGAGCACAATCGAGTGGAGTTGAGGGTCAATGTCTTTGTCACCATCCGCGCATTTGGCAGGATTGCCAATCAAAAAGCGCGAAAACCTACGTAACGTCGCAATTATCGCCCACGTGGATCATGGCAAGACCACGCTGGTTGATGCCATGCTCTGGCAGTCTGGGGCTTTTGCGGCCTATAAAGAGCAATCTGAAGGTCAAGATCGAATGATGGATTCAATGGATCTTGAGCGAGAAAAAGGCATCACAATTTTGGCTAAGAACACCGCGGTACACCGCGGTACAAATATCGTCAACATTATTGACACCCCTGGCCACGCGGATTTTGGTGGCGAAGTCGAACGCGGGCTGGAAATGGTCGATGGGGTTCTTCTCCTAGTTGACGCTTCAGAGGGTCCATTGCCTCAAACTCGTTTCGTTCTCCGCAAAGCCCTAGAGAAAAATTTACCGGTCATATTGGTTATTAATAAAGTGGACCGTCATGATTCGCGGATTGCCGAAGTTGTCGATGAGACCTATGAGTTGTTCTTGGATCTAGATGCGAATGAGAAACAGATTGAGTTTCCGATTGTGTATGCCTCGGCCAAAGCCGGACGTGCGTCGCTAACGCGTACTGCAGACGGCGGAATGCCAGAAGAGGAGAACCTTGACGTTCTCTTTGACACCATATTCTCCGCAATTCCTGCCCCCGAATATCATGAGGGCGCTCCACTTCAGGCGCACGTTACAAACCTTGACTCATCTCCTTATCTCGGCCGCTTAGCTCTGTGTCGTGTCCGCGAGGGTGTTATTAAAAAAGGCCAGATGGTTACGTGGATCAAGACCGATGGCTCAATGGAGAAAGTAAAAGTTTCCGAACTGCTACTCACTGAAGCCCTAGAGCGCGTGCCTGCATTAGAGGCTGGCCCCGGAGACATCATTGCAGTGGCGGGTTTTGAGACGATTACTCTTGGCGAAACTTTGGCAGATCCAGATAATCCCATTGCCCTGCCACTTATCACGGTTGATGAACCTAGTATTTCTATGACGGTTGGTATCAACACTTCACCTTTGGCTGGCCAAAGTGGGAGCAAATTGACGGCACGTTTAGTGAAAAGCCGTCTTGATGCAGAGCTCATCGGAAACGTCTCGCTCCGGGTTCTCACCACTGATCGCCCAGATACATGGGAAGTGCAGGGTCGTGGTGAACTGCAACTTGCTGTTCTGGTTGAAATCATGAAACGTGAAGGATTCGAACTCACGGTTGGCAAGCCTCAAGTAGTCACCAAGATTGTGGATGGCAAAGTCCATGAGCCGATGGAGCATTTGACCATCGACGCCCCAGAGGATTACCTGGGCGTGATTACCCAATTAATGGCGCTGCGCAAGGCGCGTATGGAGCAAATGGTCAACCACGGCACTGGATGGATCCGTTTGGATTACCGTGTCCCATCCCGTGGCTTGATCGGATTTCGAACTGAGTTCCTGACGGAAACTCGGGGTACTGGTCTGCTTCACCATGTATTTGATGGTTACGAAGCCTGGCACGGCGAACTTCGCACGCGTCCAACCGGATCCCTTGTATCCGACCGTCGTGGTTTTGTTACAAGTTATGCGATGTACAGCATTCAAGATCGTGGAAGCATTTTCGTTGAACCAGGTGCTGAAGTTTACGAAGGCATGGTCATCGGCGAGAACGGACGCTCGGAAGACATGGATGTTAACGCCGTTCGCGAAAAGAAACTCACCAACATGCGTTCCTCTGGCACTGATGAAGCCGAGCGTTTGATTCCCGCTAAGAAACTTAATATGGAAGGTGCTCTCGAGTTCTGCCGTGAGGATGAGTGCGTTGAAGTCACCCCAGCAGTGGTGCGGATCCGTAAAGTGATTCTCAATGGCGACGAACGTGCCCGTCTGACTGCCAGGGCCAAAAGAGCTAATCAGGATTAATTTCCCAGATTAGTGAAGGGTGTTGCCGACCGCCTTCTGTTGCCACAACTTTAATATATGAGTTGTTACTAACTGCATGGTGCGTTCGGTTGTTGAATCGACCGCATGGGTCACACATGAGGGCAACAAGTTGCATGCCCAGGTTGTCAGCCCGGCATCAAAGACAGCGGCCCCTGATGGGGTGGTGAACCAGATAGTTTCTTCAATGGGCACTCTTCGGAAGCTGGATTTTTCTTCTTCTGCTGCTGGTCCGGGATCTCGAAATTGGAGCTGTCCAGTAAAAAGAATGTGAATGTTGCTAGGTTCTGCTGCATTATTGGTCGTTGCATCAATCTCAGTGTCACCTGAAATTCCATTAATGGAAGAGTCTTTGGGAATGTTGAGCCAAGTGGGGATATCGACTGCGCGCAAATTCCCATAAACATGGACTCCGTGTGTTGTGGTTCCAGTCAAGAGATTGGGCGGGGTATTCACCCGGCTGTCCTGGAATTCTACGGTTACTTGGTCATTATTTGTAACCGGATCTTCAGTTGCCTTGCGATAGACGATGACGTGTCGATTTATGCCGATGGGCGAGGACCCTAGTCTGGTTTGCCAGTAAGCGTTATTTGCACCGAGAAAGGCTAAATTGATTCCTTGATTTCTATCGGCAGCGATCGTATTGAACATGCGCCGGGTGAAATATTCGGCGTGGCCGCTAAAGACCACACCGTTGTAGTGAGTTGAGATGGAGGGGCATTGGTTTAAATCCACATCTGATATCTGGTCAAGGCTAAGGTTTTCTTTTTCCAGAAATTGAACGAGGGTGATCCCATCACGGTCAATGTGATTGGCCCCGCTACCTTCAAAGGGGCGATCCATCGAGACAATCCGGCTTCGCTCAAGTCGGCGCGAGACCACGCTCCCACCTGGTCCAAGGTACAGAGAACGTCCCCCAAATTGGTTGTAAGCCTGCCAAGTTAAAGTCGAGTGGACTAAGAGAAGTTTGGAACTTCCTAGGGGTGCGCGCACTATAAGTGGGGCGATGGACTCGATACTTCCTTGCGGTGAGACCGATGTGATGAGGTAGAACCCAGGGGTCCAGTTATTTCCTACTGTGAATTCCACAGTGGTTTTCCATCTGGTCTCAAACATCCGCTCGACGTTCTTGATGATTGGCATTCCCTGCCACTTCAAGTTGATGGGCTTTGATTTCCAGATAAGCCGCGCCCCGGAACCGCCGTACCAGCCGATCCTTAGCACTTCAAAAGTGCGAGGTCCTTTACTAGCGTAATAAGACAAATAGGAAGAGGCATGAATGCCGACTTTCTCCCCGCAAGTAACTGAAGTTTTATCCAGCCACAGGGCGCTTCCTCTTGGATTTGCAACATCGAGCCCGTGCCAGGTGGACATTGTCATTTTTATGCCGGGCTTATGATTTTCTTTCGCCACCCAATTTGGGGGCAGTTGCGCACAACGTGATATCGGATAACTACTTGCATCTTTTGGTAGCAGAGTCTTAAGGGACTGTGTGAAAGTCTCTAATGTTTGATGATTTATGTCGCTGTGCTTGACGAGATTCGGAAGCTTGGGTTGACGATTTTCCAATTGCAGGTAGAACTTAGTGCTTAATCCTGCTCCTAAAAGGATAAGGAAAATTGCGATGGCAGAAAACAGACTGGCTCGTGGATGCGAGCGAAGGCCTCTTATTTGATCTGCGAGTTTTTTCATGGAACTGCTCGGGAGTCTAGCCGAGAGTTTTTCTGCCACAAATACCTCAATGCAGTCGTTTATCTCTCATATACCAGCGCGCCCAGGAAGATCTAAGGAGAATTGCCTTGCTAGGTTTAGGAGGTGGGCGCGCTTACTGGAGTGAGGATCGCTGATTTTTCTCGGGTGCTTGCCGGACCATATGCCACCATGCTGTTGGGGGACATGGGAGCGGAGGTTATTAAGGTCGAACGGCCAGGAGTTGGTGATGACACTCGATCATGGGGCCCGCCGTTTGATTCTGAGAATCGGGCTACATATTTTCAATCGGTGAATCGGAACAAGCGGGGGATTACTGCCGATTTATCTACAGAGTCTGGCCGGAACCGTGCACTCGAACTCATTTCGACCTGCGATGGAGTGGTAGAAAATTTTGCCGCAGGAACAATGGAGAAGTTCGGCCTTGGGTACCAAAGTTTGTCCCTTCTCAATCCTGGATTGATCTATTGCTCAATCTCAGGATTCGGCAGTAGTCAAGCGGCGCGAGTCCTGCCTGGCTATGACCTACTTGTGCAAGCACTCAGCGGCCTAATGAGCGTTACTGGGTCAGATGCCGACCACCCCACCAAAGTGGGAGTGGCATTGGTAGATGTGACGGCTGGCCTACATACTGCGCTGGCAATTGTGAGCGCCCTGTATCACCGCAAAGAGAGCGGAACCGGCCAAAAAATTGAAATAAATCTACTAAGTTCAGCTTTATCGGCCATGGTGAATCAGTCTGGTGCTTACGCAGGGGCGGGTGTGGTACCTCAAGCGCTGGGAAATGCCCATCCCAGCATCGCTCCTTATGAAGTCTATAAAACCAAGGATCAGCAAATTGTTATCGCCGTCGGCAATGACGCGCAATTTGTAAAGTTTTGCGCGGTGCTGGGGATCGATTTAAGTAGCAGTGACAAGTTCAAAACCAATGTTGCGCGAGTAAATCATCGTGAGGAACTAAATTCCTTGATCGCTCCAATTCTGGCTTTACATGCGGGCGCATTTTGGATTGGCAAGTGCACACAATCAGGAGTTCCTGCTGGCCCCATCAATGATCTAGCGGCGGCGATTCAACTGGCAGAAAAGTTGGGTTTAGCACCGATCGTGACAATCAGTGATCCACGGGATGGTTCAACGAGTAGGACTATTGCAAACCCCATGAATTTTTCTCAAACCCCGGTGGAGTACCGACTTGGCCCGCCTACGCTAGGGATTGATAATTAGCGAAAGGCCGCAATACCGGTAAGGGCTTGGCCGATAATCAGCGAATGAATCTCATGGGTGCCCTCATAAGTTAGGACAGATTCCAAATTGGCCATGTGGCGGAAAATAGAATATTCGGTGGTTATACCGGCAGCCCCAAGAATCGAACGGGCCTGGCGGGCAATTTCTAAGGCGGCTCGTGCATTGTTGAATTTACCCATACTGACTTGCTCGGTGCGAATCTTTCTTTCATCTTTCATCTTTCCCAAATGAAGTGCAAGCAACATTGCAGTATCTAGTGAGGTAGCCATCTCCGTAAACTTCCCCTGTGTCAATTGGTGTCGAGAAATTGGTCCGTCAAATTGTTGGCGAGTTGAGGCATAGTTGAGAGCGACTTCAAAGCAATCCCGGGCCGCACCAACAGTTCCAAAAACAATTCCGTAACGTGCCTCATCCAAGCAGGTTAAGGGGGCGCGCAAACTCGTGGCTCCTGGTAGACGAGCGCTATCTGGGACTCGCATATCGGTGAAAACCAATTCAGCAGTTACAGAGGCACGGAGTGAGAGTTTGTGTTTGATCCCATTAGCCTTAAATCCAGGCGAATTTGTTGGAACGCAGAAGCCACGGACACCTTCCTCGCTCTGTGCCCAGATGACGGCTACATCGGCAATGCTCCCATTGGTGATCCACATTTTGCTTCCATTGATGATCCAGTCGGATCCATCCCGTTTGGCATTGGTCAACATGTCAGATGGGTTGGATCCAAAATCTGCCTCGGTTAATCCAAAACATCCAATGGCACTGCCTTGTGCCATTTTCGGCAACCACTCCTCTTTCTGGTCTTGGCTACCGAAGGCGTGAATTGCAAACATAGCCAATGACCCCTGAACAGAGACCAGAGAACGGATTCCGGAATCTCCAGCCTCTAGTTCTAAACAAGCCAGTCCGTATGAGGTGGCGTCGGTACCTGCGCATCCATAACCGTTCAGATGCATGCCCAAGAGGCCGATGGCACCTAACTCTTGGGCGAGCTCTCTGGTGGGGATGTCACCGCTTTCAAACCAATGCGCGATATTGGGCTTGATACGGTTGGTTACGAATGCACGGACAACACTCTGAATCGCCTTCTGTTCATTGTTCAATTCACGTTCTATGTCGAGCAGAGCGAATGGATGCTGATTTTTCATGGCTCTAATCTACTCAAGAGTTGAAATCTTTTGGTTGGCGTTGAAATCGCTGGTTTTCTAACTTATCAGAGTGCGGGAAAGTGAGCGTAGTGTCGTCTAAATGGCGTCTATATGCAGTTCTTGCGTTTTGGAGATCAGCCATCCTTTTCAAGGATTTTCTTTATTACGGATCGATCAACCTTTTCAATTCCACGCCGCAATGCGCCGTATGCCGTCGATAAATCACTCAATGCAGTAATAATTATTTTAGGAGGGATAATGGTTATTTTCTCAACCAGCATCGAAATTGTTTTGAGGTGAGGTTCGAGCGTCGGGGCCAGTCCACCTAAGATGATGAGAACTTCGGGGTTAGTTACGCAACAGACAGAGGCGATGCCGCGGGAGAGAAGTTCTAGTTGTTGTTCTATTAGGAATGTGGCGAGTTTGTTACCCTTTGCTGCTGCTTGGTAAATCATTTTTGCAGTAACTTTTTGATCCCCAACTAGATCGACTATTTCTTTGGCCTCACGTCTATTCTTCACCAATTCGAAATTTCGCTCTAGCCCAGCCGCACTTGCATGAAATTCAAAATTCGCATTTGTGGGAGACGATGCTGAATTAGGAATTTGTAGCGGCAAGTTTCCTACCTCACCTGCGATCCCGTTGAATCCTCGGTAAACTTGGCCATTAATCAAAAGGCCTAACCCGATACCAACTCCTATGGACATGGTGGCTGCGTTTGACAAATTCTGGGCGCCACCTTTCCAATGCTCCCCATATATAGCCAGGTGTGCTTCATTTTCAACAGATACCTCGGTTTTAAAAAGCTTTGATAACTCCTGAGCTAGTGAAAATTCATTCCATTCCGGCAAATTATGAGCAATTGAAACCTCACCTGTAACTGGATGAATTGTGCCCGGTGATCCGACAACAATTGCTCCAACGTCAGAAATGTTTAGGTGATTTTCTTCCAACATTTTCAGAGCACTGTCTCGAACTTTCAACAAGATAGCTTTACGTCCGCCAGTTAAAGGTGTTTGATCTCTCATACTCGCAATAACGTTGCCATCTAAATCAGATATAAGTAGGCGAATCATGGAGCCACCAATATCGACTGCAATGACTTTTAGTCGGCCACTGTTGTAGATAATTTGTTGGGCTTTGGGGCCAGGTTTCCCAGAGCCTGACTGAATTTTCGCTTCACTAAGACAGACAAGGTTTCCTCTCAGGAGAATATTTAAAGCTTCATTCACCGTGGGCTTGGAAAGACCAGAAATTTCTCCGATTCCTTGTCGGGTGATCGGGCCCTTTTCCCTCACTGTCTCAAAAACGCGCGCGACATTTAGGCGCCGGAGACCAGCAGGCGAGCCAGATGAGGACTTTGTGAAGGCTGGCGGCAGAAATTCTGAGAATATGCTTGACAGAATAGAAAGACTCCTTGTTCTATTAGGCTCCTGAGTTCACCGAATTGGTGCCACTTGGACGTTACAGGAGTCTAGGAGAAAGTTTTGCAACTGGAAAGGGACATCGGATGGTGACGCAAGACAAAATGGCACGGATCAGGATCAGTAATATTTCGAAGATTTACAAGACGGGTAGCGGGACAGTTGAAGCGGTCAAGAATTTTACCGAGAGCGTTAAGGATGGAGAGTTTGTTTGTGTAGTAGGCGCTAGCGGATGCGGGAAGACCACTTTGCTGTGGTGTCTATCGGGTCTGCATCCAGCCTCCTCCGGAGAAGTTTACATAGACGGCGAATTATTGACTAAGCCACTGCCTGATCGAATCGGAATGGTTTTTCAAGATTCGAATTTATTACCCTGGAGAACGTTAATTGAGAATATAAAATTACCCTTTGAAATTAAGAAAAAACCCGTAAATTATGAATTAGTAAATGAATTACTAGAAGTGGCAGGTCTTAAAGGATTCGAGAATTCGTATCCTGGAGAGCTCTCCGGTGGGATGAAGCAACGAGGTTCCATTGTCAGGGCACTAGCTCAGGATCCCGAAGTCCTTTTGATGGACGAACCCTTCGGGGCCCTTGATGCCTTCACGCGCGAAGAGATGAATCTCTTTCTCCTAAAAGTTTGGCATCAAACAAAGAAGACAATTGTTTTTGTAACTCACTCAATCTCTGAAGCAATTTTCCTTGCTGATCGAGTTTGGGTGATGACACCTCGCCCAGGCCGATTGGCCCGGACCCTAGACGTGGATTTTGTTCGACCACGAAAACAGGATTTGCAATACGAACCACATTTTATAGAAATTCTGAAATCCATTCGTGCAGACGTTGAAGGATCTAAAAATGGGAAGGATCAGTAAAGATG
>Ga0307375_10004007_pt1 | contig 14262 bp, 12 predicted proteins | sample TR1MG_FD_202531 | JGI IMG/M metagenome (GOLD analysis project Ga0307375, IMG submission 202531) | Soil microbial communities from Risofladan, Vaasa, Finland - TR-1 | ecosystem: Environmental > Terrestrial > Soil > Coastal area > Acid sulfate soil | place: Finland: Risofladan, Vaasa | collected...
GGGTGCGGGCCGTGCTGCGCGGCGCGGTGCACGCCGAATATCCGGCGCAGGTGCTGGTGGACCGGTTCGATCAGTTCACCGACGAGAGCATGCGGATCATTCCGGCGGCGCACGCGGCGCTGGCGGCGGGCGACGCGGCGCGGTTCGGCGCGCTGGTGGACGAGTCGCAGGCGAACGTGGAGCGGTGGCTGGGCAATCAGATCGCCGAGACGATCGCTCTGCAGCGGCAGGCGCGGGCGCTGGGCGCCGTGGCGGCGTCGGCGTTCGGCGCCGGCTTCGGCGGCAGCGTGTGGGCGATGGTGCCGGCCGTCGGCGCGGAGGAGTTCGCGGGCCGGTGGCTGGCCGCGTATCGTGAAGCGTTCCCCGGCGCGGGGCCGAGCGCCCAGACCTTTCTCACGGGCGCCGGACCGGCGGCCGTGATGCTGGCCAACCCCCACGTGTGAGGCCCGTATGTGGAAGGACTTCAAGTCATTTCTGATCAAACAGAACGCGGTGGGTCTCGCCGTTGCCGTGGTGATCGGCGTGGCGTTGAACACGGTGGTGCAGGCGATCGTGAGCGACGTGATCATGCCGTTGGTGCAGTTGGTCCTTCCGGGGGGCAATTGGCAGCAGTGGTCGTGGTACAACTTCAAGATCGGCGATCTGGGCGGCGCGGTCCTCAACTTCTTCATCGTCGGGTTCGTGGCCTGGCGCATCAGCAAGGTCTTCGTGAAGGCGCCGCCCAAGGGAGCGCCCACGACCAAGAGCTGCGAGTTCTGCAAGATGACGGTGGATATCGCGGCCACGCGGTGCCCCCACTGCACGAGCCAGCTGGCCGCCTGATGGCCGGAGCGCGGCGCCAGTGAGCGACGACCGGCCCGCGACCGGCGCCGGGACGTACGCGCGCATCTACGTGGTCGTGCGGAAGATTCCGCGCGGCCGCGTGGCCACGTACGGGCAAGTGGCGCAGCTGGCCGGGCTGCCCGGCCACGCGCGCCAGGTGGGCTACGCGATGGCGGCGCTCAGCGACGGCGCGCGCGTGCCCTGGCACCGCGTGATCAACGCCGCGGGGCGGGTGAGCCTGCGCCGCGACGGCCCCGGCGCCGGCGTGCGGCAACGGCAGCTGCTGGAGCGCGAGCGGGTGACGTTCAACGCCGCCGGCGTGGTGTCGCTGGCGCGTTACCAATGGAAGCCTCGCGCGCGGCCGCGATGACCGCTAACGTCCACGGCTGACGCATCTGTTCCTCCGAGGGGAGAATCCATCCCGATGATTGTCAATCTCACGCGTCTCTATGCGCATGCGCGGTGGGCCGACGAACGCACGCTGCGGTCCATCGTGGAGAACGCGCACGTCCCGGCGCGCGCGCTCGAATTGTTCGCGCATATGCTGGGCGCCGAGCACGTCTGGCTCACCCGGATCACCGGCGCGCCGCCGCGTCTGCCGGCGTGGCCCACGCTCTCCGGCGCCGAATGCGACGCGCTGATGGCCGAGAACCACGCCGGCTACGCGGCGGTGTTGTCGGCGCTGGATGCCGATGGGCTGGCGCGCGAGGTCACGTACCGGAACTCGGCGGGCCACGAGTACACGTCCACGGTGGCCGACATGCTCCTGCACGTGGTCATGCACGGGTGCTACCACCGCGGGCAGGTGGCCGCGCTGGTGCGGGCCGCGGGCGACACCCCGCAGTCCACCGACTACATCGCGTTCGTGCGCGGCGCGCCGGCGCCCGCGCGCGTCGACAAATGAGCAAACACATATGATCCCGTCCCCGCCAGCCGTCCCCGGAGGGCGCCGGCACGGCCGGTACACGCCGCTCCCGCCGCGCGACGTGTTCTACCGGCACGTGGCCCGCAATACGGCGCTCGGGGCGGCCATGGTGGGCACGGCGCTGATGATCGGCGTGGTGGGGTACCACGTGACCGCCGGCCTCGGCTGGCTGGACGCGCTGGTGAACGCGAGCATGATCCTCGGCGGGATGGGGCCGGTGGATCCGGTGCACCAGGCGGCGGGCAAGTGGTTCGAGTCGTTCTACGCGCTGTTCAGCGGCGTCGTGTTCATCTCGTCGGTGGGCGTGTTCCTGGCGCCGGCCGCCAAGCGATTCCTTCACCGCTTCCACCTCGACATCGAGGCCGACGACCGGTGACCCGCTTGACAGCCGCGCCGCGGCGGGCGATTGTTCCGGTGATGACCAATCCGACGCGCGCCTATCGCTATTACTGGTATTCGACCCCCAACACGGGCCGAAGCCGGAGGCATGGGCGTAGCTAGGTAAGCGCTGCAGCAACTCCTCAGGCGGTCCGTGTTCTTCACGGGCCGCCTTTTTTGCGTCCCCAACCAGAGGTCAGCATGCTGGACGTCACCCCGAAGGCGGCACCCGCGGAGCCCCACTTCGTCACCCAGGACTGGCACGCCTACACCGGCGAGCAGCACGACGTGTGGCGCGTGCTGTACGAGCGCCGCATGGCGGATCTGCGGGTGAACGGGAGCGACGTGTATCTGCGCGGCGCCGAGCGCATCGGGCTGTGTCCCGACTGCGTGCCCGACCTGACCGTGGTGAACGAGAAGTTGCGCGCGCTCACCGACTGGCAGGCGACGCCGGTGAGCGGCTTCCTGCCGGCGCCCGAGTTCTTCCGCTGCCTGGCCGTGCGCCGGTTCCCCACGACGGTCACCGTGCGCCCGCGCGAGCAGCTGGACTACCTGCCCGAGCCCGACATCTTCCACGACGTGTTCGGCCACGTGCCGCTGCACGCGAGCCCGGCGTTCGCCGACTACCTGCAGCGGTTCGGCCAGATCGCGTGTCGCGCCGAGCGCGAGGAGCAGATCCAGGGCATGGCGCGGCTGTTCTGGTTCACGGTGGAGTTCGGGCTGGTGCGGGAGGAGGGTCGGGTGAAGGCGTACGGCAGCGGGTTGATCTCGTCGCACGCCGACTGCGCGCACGCGCTGGGCCCCGACTGCGAGCGGCGGCCGTTCTCGGTACGCGCCGTACTGGCGCAGCGGTTCGCGATCGACCGCATGCAGGACGTGCTGTTCGTGGTGGACACGTTCGGGCTGCTGTTCCACGCGGCGCAGGAGGCGGCCGAGGCGCTGGGGATTCCGCCGGCCGTGTGAGCGTGGCATGTTGAGCGGATGACATGGCACTATGGGGGTCTCCGGAAGGCGGGCGCGGCGCTGCTGGTGTCGGGCGCCGTGTGTGCCGCCGCCTGCAACCGCGGTCCCACGCCGGAGCAGGTGCGCGCGTCGCAGGTGGCGGCGGCCAAAGCGGTGGCGGACTCGCCCTGTCCGCCCGACGGACAGTGGAGGGAATGCAGTCTGGCCGAGCGGCTGTTGCGGGCCGGGCTGGTGCTCCGGCGCGATTCGACGCCGGCGCACGAGCCCGGCGTGCCGGTGGCCGGCATTCTCTATCACATTGGCCAGTCGAACCTGGCGGTGTACTTCTTTGCCGATTCCATGGCGCGCAAGGCAGCGGTGGCGAAGTTGGACACGACGCAGTTCATCGGCTACGACCAGGACCAGACGGCCAAGGGCGAACGGTCGCTCATCCAGTCGGTGAACGTGCTGGCGCTGCTGGACAGCCATCGCGGTCAGCAGCGCGAGCGCATTGGCGACGCGATCACGGCGGGGGCGCCGCAGCCGCCGAAGTAGGGACGAGCAGCAGGAGGGCGCGGACGACGGGCGGGGTGTGGGGGGTGGCGTCGCGCGCGTGAAGTTCAGCGAAGGTACGCACGGCGCTGAGCCACGCTTCGTCGGGCATGCGCGCGGCGGCCAGTTCCTGCAGCACGCGTTCGGCGCCGGCGCCGAAGGTGGAGGTCGCGGCGCGCCGGGCGTCGTGCGCGAGCGGCAGGTAGCGGCCGCGCAGGTGGCGAGGGCTGCGCGACGCGATGGCGTCGATGCGATGCAGCAGACGCCGGCGGGCCCGTGCCGCGCCTCCGCACGCCAGTTCGAACACGCCCATCGATTCGCGTTCGTCGAGCCACGCGGCGATGCGGCCGAGTGCGGACTCCACGCATTGGGCGTCGAGCGGGGCGTCCGGTCCGGCGGCCAGGCGCGCGGCGTCGAGCACGGCATCGCGGGCATCGGTGAGGCCGTGCCCCGCGTCGGCGACGAGTTCCGTGTGGTCGCCGCGTGCGACGATGGCGATGAGGCCCGCGCGCGAGGCCCGCGCCGCCGCGGCGAGCACGACGCCGCTCGTCGGCGGTGCCGCCTCGCGCAGCCATCCGTTGACGACGTCGGTGAGCGGCGCATCGGCCCGGAGGGCCGGCGGTGCGTCCAGCGGCCCTCCGGGAAAGAGACGGGGCATGATCGTGCCGCGCACCCCCACGGCGCGCGCGGCGGCCGCGACCTTGGCGCGCAGACGGCGTTCCATGCGCAGCAATCGTTCGGCGGGCGCCGGCGGGCGCAACGCGTACACGAACACCGCCGCGTGTCGCGACGCGAGCCGGCGCACGCGGCCCACCCGCTGCTCGAACCGCGCCGGACTCCAGGGCAGATCGGCGTGCACCACGACGTCGGCCTCCTGGAGATTCACGCCCTCGCTGAGCAGATCGGTGGTGATCAGCATCGAGACGTGCTGGGCGTCCGGCACCGGCGTCGCGCGGCCGGGCGCGAACTGTGCGAGCAGCTCGGCGCGCGTGACGCGGCCGCCGGCCACGACCCCGCCGCGGTTGGTGAGCATGGCCACGCCGCCGGCGGACTGGAGGCGCGCGTACAGCGATGCCACGGTGGCCGCGAATTCGGCGAACACCACGATGCGCGTATCGGCGTGCGCGCTGCGAATGCGGCGGAGCGCCGCGGCGCGCGCGTCGTCGGGATCGGCGCCGCACGACAGTCGCTGCAACAGGCCAGCCACTCCGGCGGCGTGTCGCTCGGCGTCGCCGAGCAGGGTGGCGGCATCGGCCGTCACGGTGTCGGTGGCCAACTCCGGGAATGCCAGTTGCAGCGCGCCCTCGGCGTAGCACCAGGCCCGCAACTCGCCGCGCGACGGATAGCGGCCGCAGTGCAGCGCCTGCATGAGGGCGGTCGCTTGAGCCAGCCGGCGGCGCAGCGACGCGGCGAGCGCGGCGCGACTCGACGCCCACTGGCGCACGAGCGTGATCGCGAGGAGCGCGCCGCCGTCGCCACCGGCACGCGCGGGAAGCGGCGGGGGCAGCGTGACGATCTGCTCCAGCAGTTCGGTGTCGTCCCCCAGGTCCACCCACTGCACCGCGTCCACTCGCGGCAGGTCCGCCATGCCGGCCGTGGATGCGAACTCGCCGGCCTCGCGCTTCACGACGAACGACGCCAGGTCGCACTCGGGCATGGTCCACGCGCGTTCGCCGAGGAAGAGCGCGAGCTCGGCGCGCAGATCGGCCACGCGATTGTGTACCGGCGTGGCGGAGAGCAGCAGCACGGGGGGCCGGGCGCACAGCGTGGCGAGTGCGCGGTAGCGCTTGGTGGCCGGATTGCGCGCGTGATGGGCTTCGTCGACGATCACGAAATCGGCGGTGTCGGGCGCGCATCCGCGGCTCAACGCCTGGAACGACGCGAACTCGATGCCCATGCCCGCGGCCGTCGCGGCCTGGATCCACATGCCGCGCAGTGCGGCGGGCGCCACGACCACGAGGCGTGCAGCGCCGCGGGCCGCGGCCAGCGCGGAGTAGGTCTTGCCGAGTCCCACGGGGTCGGCAAGCAGGGCGCCGCGCGCCGACTGGAGGAGGGCGCGCAATCGCGCCGCCGCGGCGCGCTGATGCGGGTGCAGGGCCACGGTGCCGAGCATGGCGACCGGTTGCGTGCCCAGCCAGGCGTGAGCGATGGCGGCTCGCACCTGTGTCGCGGCCGCGGCGCGCCAGGTCATGGCGCGCTCCAGGCGAGCAGCGGCGCGACGTCGTGGTGCCGCAGGTGGTAGGCCTGGAGCACGGCGTGGGTGAGCACGGCCGGCGGAATGTCGTCCCGGTCGCCGCGTGCTTCGAGTTCCATGACCAGCGGGGCGAGCAACCGCCGGGCGTGTGGCCAGTCGCGGGGCAGGGGGAGGCGGGCCATGGTCCACGCGAGGTAGCGGTGGTATCCGCCGCGCGCCGGCTCGGCGAGTGCGTGGAGCCACGCCGCCGCGACCACCGAATTGAGGATCGCGGCGAGCGTGCGCGCGTCGTCGAGGTCCACGCATCGGGCCACGTAGCAGGTATTGAGGGGCACGGCACGATGGCCGCTCGGGAGCACGAGGGCGCGCGGCCGCCGGCCGAAGTCGGCCCAGACCACGCGCGGTGCATCGCACGCCGCGCCCTCGGTGCGGAACAGCGACCACCAGATCGGTCCTCCCCGTGCGTCGCTGCGGGCGAGCAACCGCCGCTTGTAGCGGGCCAACCAGCGCGTGGTGCGCGGCGGCAGGGTCGCGAGCGGCGCGCCCCGCGCGTCGTGCGGCCAGATGACGCACTCGGCGTGCGGGATCACACGCCAGGGGCGAAGCGACTCGCCGCGCACGACGGGGCGGAGCATGGCGGATTCGACCTCGCCGGTGCGGCCGCCGGCGGCGCGGATACAGGCCACGCCGCCGCGGGAGTCCACGACCTCGACCACGAACGCGTCGTTGCAGCCGCACTTGACGCCGAGCGTGGGACGGCCGACCGGGGTTTCGAGAATTGGCATGCCGGCGCCGGTCAGGCGATCGAATGCCGATCGCACGGGGGGCGGCAGGAACAGCCATGGACTCCCGGCGGTGTCGTCCAGCGCGATGGCGGCGCTCGGCGTTCGCCAGCGCACGAGGGCGGTGCCGCGCTGGACCGCGAATGCGGTCTGCCGCTCGGCGGTGGCGTGCCCTCCGGGCGCCCGCGCGGCGATGATGGACGGATACACGGCCGCGTCGAACGACGCCGGAGCGTCCGAGAGGTCTTCCACGCGCGTGAGTTGCATGCGATGGCGCAGCAGATGCCGCACGCCTCCGCCCGCGAGCGAACACCAGAGCTTGGCGGGCACGAGCAGGGCGAGCGCGCCGCCAGGCCGAAGGAGGGCGGCTCCGCGCTCGATGAACAGTGCCGAGAGGTCGGTCTGGCTGGCGAACCCGGAGCTCGCGTGCGCGGCCGCAGCGCCGTCGGCCCATGGGGCATGGCGAAACACGGTGTAGGTGCGACGGAGCAACACGCGCTCGCCGGCGGCGATGTGATGGAGCCGGACCCACGGCGGGTTGCCCACGACGGCATCGAAGCCGCCGGCGGCGGCGACGTCGGCAAAGTGCACGGCGAACGAGAACGGGAGCGCGCCGCCGTCGGCCAGGCGCCGCCGCTCGCGGCGCAGGGACGCCGCCCGGGCGCGCAGCGTGGCCAGGCTCTCGCGGTCCGCGGCGCTGACCCCGCGACGTTCGCCGAACAGATCGCGCCCCCGACCGGCCAACACGCATTCGCGCCGGGCGTGTTGCACGCCGGCGATCGCCCGGTCGAGCAGGAGCAAGGCGCGCGTCCGCTCGCCGCGGTCGAGTTCGCGCGCGAGGGCCGCCTTGCGCGTCCCGCTGGCCCTGGCATACCGCCGCCGCAGCGTGGCCAGTTCGGCCGAGCGGCCGAGCGATGCGGCGTCCGCGTCGAAGGCGGCGCCCGAGAGCGCGTCGCCCACGCGCACGTTGCGATCGAGGTTGGGGAGCGGCGCCACGGTCATCGGATCGTCGCGTTCGCATTCGATGACCACGGACAGCCAGAGCCGCAGTTCGCACAGCCACACCGCCATCGGATTCCGGTCCACGCCGAACACCGAGCGCATGAGGACGTCGCGGCGAATGTCGCTCACCGAGCGCCCGTCGCCGAGGTGGGCGCGCAGCGCGGCCAGCCGCTGGAGGACGTGCACGAGAAAGGCCCCCGAGCCGCACGCCGGATCGAGCAGCGTGACACGCCCCAGATGGCGCAGCAATGCCGGCAGGTCGCCGTCGGGGACGGCGCCGTCGGTGAGCAGGCGTCGCGCATCGCGGGGAGACAGCCCCGCGTCGCGCAGCAGCTCAACGAGCGCCAGATCGGTGACGCGTTCCACGAGATGCTGCGGGGTGAAGAAGGCGCCGCTGTCGCGGCGATCGTCCGCGCCCATGAGCGACTCGAAGGCGCGGCCGAGCATCTCGGGGTCGATGGCGGCATCGCTCCAGTTCGTGGCATCCTCGCGGGCGGTGAACCGGTAGCGGGCGAACAGGTTGCCGAGCAGGGCGCCCTGCTCGGCGTCGGCAAAGTACAGGTCGCGATGGCGGCGCTCGAGCGGCGTGGGCGCGAACAGTCCGCCGTTCAGAAACGGAATGCGTCCGAAGGCGCGTGCCGCGGCGGCCCGGCGGACGCATGGCGTGTTGAGTGTGCCGAAGAAGAGCGGGCGCAGCGTGCGGCGGTGAAACGCGCCGCCACGCGTCATGCGCGCGTCGTACAGCTCGGAGAGAAAGTGGCGGCGGCCGTCGAGCCATCCCTTGGCTTCGAGAAAGGCGAGAAAGAGCAGTCGCGACGTGTGAAGCAGGGCGAGGGCGCGGCGTTCCTCGGGCGGTGCCGCGCATGATGCGGAGCCGGCAAGCGCCGACACCCGCTGCTCCAGTTCATGATAGAAGCGGCGGCCGAGCGCATCCCGCCCCAGCACTTCGGTCCACCGCAGATGCAGCAATACGTCGTCGGCGCAGGTCGATGCAGCGAGCGCGCAGACGGTCTCGGCGTCGCTGTCCACGACCCGCGCGCGACTCACGACGAGGGTGCGGACACGCGGCGGCCGGTGATCCCCGTTCCAGGCGGCGAGCGCCACGGTGTCGTCACGGGCGTCGGCCGCGGCCAGCAGCCAGAGCACGTGCGGCGCGCGTGATTGCAGGCGCGCCGCCAGCCGCGCGAGCTGTTCGCGCAATGGCGGACCTTGGCGCACGCACACGATCAGGGCGCGAACCGTGCCGGGTCCGGCCACGACCTGCAGGTCACGCGTCTGCTCCGCGGCCCCGATCGCGTCGCGGCGGGTCGCATCGAGCGGTCGTGGCGTGCCGGTGATGCCTACCGACGCCAGAAGCGCCGCCAGCGGGCCGGCCGAATCCGCGGCTTGGAGCAACGCGGCCGCCGTTCGAATGGTGAGCACGGCGCCACGCTACCGCTTGCCCGCCACCGCACCGCCACCACGCCAACGCGGGCCGGCGCAAAACACGCCGGCCCGCGCGCTCCATCGGCCATCGGACGGGTGCCGCTCCGGTTGCTACCGCAACCGCGTTGCCGTGAACGACACCACGAACGTCCGCGGCATGCCCGGCTCGTACGCCACCGGCACGCCGTTCACCCGGTCGGGGTTCAGGAACGCCGACCCGATGTACCGCCGGTCGGTGACGTTCTGTATGGTCACGAACCCGCGCAGCCCCACGCTCCCCGCGCGCAGCAGCGACTGCCGCGACTCCAGCGTCAGGTTGAACACGGTGTGGCCGGGCACGCGCACCAGGTTGGCGTCGTCGGCGTAAGACCGCGTGGCATGCTCGGCCCCCAGCGTGAGCCGCAGGGCGCGCACCTCCTGCGGCAGCTCGATGCCGGCCTCCACGTTGGCCATGAACGCCGGCACGCCCATCACCTGGTGGCCGCTGAAGTCGGCCGTCGCGCCCGGCGCGCCCAGATACGTGGAATCCACGACGTAGTCCAGATACCGATTGTGCGACCAGGTGAGCGCCGCGCCGCCGAACAGCCCGTGCGGTCCCTGCGCGCGCAGCCCCAGCTCGGCGCCGCGCCGCCGGGCCTTGCCGGCGGTGAGATAGAACCGCCCGCCGTTGTAGGGAATGATCTCGTTGGACACCTCGGTGTCGTACAGCGCCAGGTCATACGTGAACCAGAATGGCTGCCACGCCATGGCGATGGCCTTGTACCCCACCTCGTACGTGGTGGACCGGATGGGGTCGAGCAGGGGGTTGATGCCCATGGGCGGCATGCCGGGCCCGGGATCGGTCTCGTTGCCCGCCGGCACTTCGATGCCGCCGCCCAGGTTGGCGTACAGGCTGGACGTGGACGACAGCCGCCAGCTGGCGCCCAACTTGGGCGACACATGCTGGAAGGTGCGGCTGTCGTTGAGCGACGGATCGATGAAGCTGTGCGCATAGTACACCACGTTGTCGAACCGCGCCCCCACCGACAGGGCGAACCGGCGGTTGATCGCGAACTCGCTCTCGGCGAACACCCCGAGGTTGTTGGCACCCTCGCCCTTGTTGTCGCGCAGCTCCGTGCCGCGCTGTCCGTTCACCAGCGAATAGAACAGGATGGCGCCGTCCTGGAACGCCTCGTCCAGCCCCACCGTGAGCTTGACCTCGGTGCCCGGCGTGAGCCACACGTTGTGCTGGCCCACCACGTTGCCGCCCACGTGGTAGCGCGTGAAGTCGCGGAAGGTGTTGCGCTCCGACCGTTGCAGGTACTTGGGGCTCACGAACAACATGCCCGACACCGACGTGGTGGAATCGAAGTCATGCTCCACCGTGGCGCCCACGCGCCCCAGCCGGTTGTAGCGCCGCTCGTCGCGCTGCGCATAGGTGGCGTTGGACTGCCGCGGATCGGCGTCCACCTCGGCCTGGGTGAGCGGGCCGGGAATGCGGAACAGGTTGTTGGCGCCCGAGGCATAGACGCCCAGGCGCGTGGCCGGCCCCAGGTTGCCCACCACGCCGGCGTTGAACATCGAGCGCCGGGCCGACGAGTGCTCGCGCCAGCCGTCGAACGACGTGTTGGTGAAGTTCAGGTACGCCATGCCGTCGCCCACCGGCGCCGCCATGCGCGTGGCGTAGCGGGCGAACCCGTAGGCGCCGAACACCGGCTGGAACTCGAACGTGGACGGCCCGAAGGTGGGCACGGTGTGCACGTTGATCACGCCGCCGGCGGCGTTGCCCCACACCGCGGAGGCGTTCGAACGAATGACCTCCACGCTCTCGGCGGCGCCCAGGTCAATCTGGTCGAACGCCGTGCGCCCGTCGGGCTCCGTTTCGGGAAAGCCGTCCACGAGCACGCGCACGCCACGCGACGTGCCGGCGTTGGAGCGGTCGCCGGCGCCGCGGGCGCCGAAGCCGCGGATCACCAACCGTACGTCGCTCGTGCCGTAGCGCGACTGGGCGATGACGCCCGGCACCATGGTGAGCGCCTCGTCGAGGCCGAACCCGCGCGTGGCGCGCAGGTCGGGGGCCGTGATGGTGGTGATGGCCAGCGGCGTGGTGAGAATGAGCGATGCCGCACGCGTGGCCGTGATGGTCACGCCGGGCAGCGTCCTGGTGCTGTCCGGGGGTTGCGTCTTCTGCGCGGCGACGGGTGGCGCGCACAATGCGCCGAGCACCGCCAGCCGCAGGGCAAGCGTTCGCATGGGTGGATGGGGTGCTTGTGGGGGGACAAGTCCGGCCAGCCGGGACAATCGATTTACCGAATGGTAGTCGGTGGACCTACCGCGCGGTGTAGGCCCGTCCCTTCCATTGCACCCGGGGGCCGCGCGCGAGGGCGACGACCACGATGTACAGCACCACGAGGAGCCCCAGCGGGTAGAGCAGCGCGTACCAGCGCGGCAGCCTGGCAAAGTGGTAGAACGCCAGGTAGACCGGCAGCACGCAGGTCACCCCCACGGCGCCCCAGAGCAGCGCGCCCATTCCGGCGTATCCGAGCAGGCCTGCCACCACGGCCACCGGCGGCGCGAGGCCGAACAGCGGTGCGGCGACGACGACGGCGGGAAATATCACGCGTCCCCCGCGACCGAACGGCGATGCGTCGCGCCCGCCCACGTACACGTTCTTGAGCCACCCGCGCACGATCTCGTCCAGCGAGGTGTACATGCGCGTGGAGAGCTGGTCGAGACCGGCCACGAGCACCAGGCGCCGCCCCTGTTGCACGAAGCGCTGGGCCAGCGCCAGATCCTCGGCCACCTTGTCGCGCACCGCCTCGTGGCCGCCCGACGCATCGTAGGCGTCGCGCCGGACGAAGATGCATTGTCCGTTGGCGATCACGGCGCCGGGGTTCGTGGCCGTGCTCACGCGTTCGGTGCCGCCGTAGCGCGCCAGCAGCAGCGCGAAGAACTGCGGCTGCACCACACGCTCCCAGAACGTGCCCAGCTCCTGGCGGCCGGCCACGGTGAACAGATCGGCGCCGCGGGCGCGCATGGCGTTCACGGCGCGGGCAATGAGGTCGGGGGCGTGCCGCGTGTCGGCGTCGGTGAACAGCAGGACGTCGCCGGTGGCGATGGCGGCGCCCGCCGCGCAGGCCCACTGCTTGCCGAACCATCCCTCGGGCAGCGGCTCGGGCGCGATCACCCGCACGCGGGCGTCACTCTCCGCGATGGCGCGGGCAATACCGCCGGTGCCGTCACTGGAGTGGTCGTCGACGACGATCACCTCGACCCACGAATGCGTGGTGGCGAGCACCGAGCGCAGGCAGCGCTCGATGTTGCGGGCCTCGTCGCGGGCGGGGATCACCACGGAGACGCGCGGCACCGGCGGCGGCACCACGTCGGACCATTCGTCGAGCGAGCGCGAGTTCCGGGCACGCAGGACCACGAGGAGCGGCGCCAGCGCCCACGGGAGCGCGGCGAGCAGGGCGACGGTGACGGTCACCGGACGGGGGACGGATGGGCGGGAATCACCCGTGTAAGGTGGGCACGCCGTGGTGGAACGGGAATGGCCCCGTGACGGCGTCATGCGGCAGCAACCACACGACGGGTGCGTTGACCCGGCGGTGCGCGCGCTCTACGTTGCTCGCCCATGTCCCCACGCGCCGCCGGCACCCGATGAAGCGACCACCGCCGCTGTCGCCCGGCGCCCGCGTGGCGCTGGTGTGTCCCTCGGGGCCGCTGGCCGGCCCGGAAGATCTGGAACGGGCCGAGGCCAACGCGCGGGAGATGGGGTGGGAGCCAGTGGCCGGACCATCGGTGCTGGCGCGCGACGGATATCTGGCCGGCACCGATCAGCAGCGGCTGGACGATCTGAACGGCGCGCTGCGCGACGATTCCATGGACGGCATCTGGTGCGTACGCGGCGGATACGGCGCCATGCGGCTGCTGGAGGGCATCGAATACAGCGCGCTCCGCCACCGCCCGCGCGCCTTCATGGGCTACTCCGACATCACCGCGCTCCACGCGGCGCTGGGCATGCGGTGCGGCCTCGTGACCTACCACGCGCCGGTGGCGCGCGCCGAGTTGACGCCGTTCACGCGCGATTCGCTGAGCCGGGCTGTGGTGCAGGGGGTGGATCCGTGCGGGCACGCCGACGCGGCACGGACGCTGCGCGGCGGCCGTGCCCGGGGGCGGGTGGTGGGCGGGAATCTGGCGATGCTGGCGGCGCTGGCCGGCACGGCGTTCGCCCCCAATTACGAAAATGCCATCGTCGTGATCGAGGACGTGAACGAAGACGTATATCGCATCGAGCGCATGCTGCTGACCCTGCGCCTCGGCGACGCGTTCGCCACCTGCACCGGGCTGGTGTTCGGCGCGTTCACCAATACGCCGCAGGAACGCCCTGACCACGGGGGGTCGCGCTCCATCGAGGCCGTGCTCCAGGAACTGTCCGACCAGCTGCGCGTGCCGTGCATGGCGGGCGCGCCGGTGGGGCACATCGCCGACCAGTGGACGTTGCCGCTAGGGGCGCAGGCGGAGTTGGACGCCGATGCCGGCGTGCTCTCGATCACCTCGAATAACCACCCGTGAAGTCTTACCAGCCCCGGCCGCGCCAATTAGTTTGCACGAGACACACCCCCTTCCCCACATGAAGACCGGTCAAGAACTCCTCGACGAAGTCAAAGGACGGATCACCGAAACGTCGGTCGCCAGCGCGCTCGACAGCTTTCGGCGGCGCGAGCACATCGTGTTTCTCGATGTGCGGGATCCCAACGAGACGAGCCTGGGCCGCATTCCGGGATCGCTGGCGGTGTCGCGGGGCAATCTCGAGTCGAAGATCGATGCTCTCGTGCCGCGGGATGCGATGGTGATCGTCTACTGCTCCAACGGCAATCGCTCGGCGTTCGCCGCCGAGACCCTGGAAGTGATGGGGTATCGGAACGTGACGTCCATGCGTGATGGCTTCCGGGGCTGGGTGGGCGCCGGCGGCGACGTCGAGGACTGAGGGCCGGGGGCGGTGCGATGACGCCGCTTGATGCGCTGCTCGCGCACCCCGACATCGCGAAGCTGGCCCGCGCGCTGGCCGCGCATCCGGGACGCGTGGTGGTGCCCGAACGGCCGGTGCGCTACGCGGCGATCGCCGCGACCCTGCGGGCCGGGAGCGGCGGCCCCGAACTGTTGCTCATCCGCCGGGCCGAGGTGGAGCGCGATCCGTGGAGCGGGCACGTGGCCTGTCCGGGGGGGCGCATGGAGCCGGGCGACGCCGATCTCGCGGC
>Ga0307375_10004008_pt1 | contig 14256 bp, 10 predicted proteins | sample TR1MG_FD_202531 | JGI IMG/M metagenome (GOLD analysis project Ga0307375, IMG submission 202531) | Soil microbial communities from Risofladan, Vaasa, Finland - TR-1 | ecosystem: Environmental > Terrestrial > Soil > Coastal area > Acid sulfate soil | place: Finland: Risofladan, Vaasa | collected...
GAGTCGGGTGGCTGAGCAGTACGAGCTGGCCCGATATGCTATGGTTTTTAGTGGTCGAAATGGGGCTGATCCTGCGAAAGCGGGGCGCTCCAGGCGGGTGGCTTCCTTACAGGGGCGGGCATTGATTGAGTTTCCAGTGAGGATTAAATGAAATTTACGGGTCTGTTTTTTGGCTTTTTGATGGCGTGTACGGTTTTTTCCGGGGCCTTTGCGACGCCGGCACAGGCGATATCACTTCCGTTCACGCCAGCGGATACCGCCCAACAGGATAAATCACCGCCTGCGCATCCGGTCGATTACGCCGCGTTGGCCGCTGTCCTCAATGATCCCAAAGCCCGTGATGCATTGGTGAATGCGCTCAACAAGTTGGCGCAGCAATCAAAGAGCAGTGGCGCGAAAAAAGATCAGCCTGCTGAACCTGTCGATCACTCCCTGGCGAGTCGGATGGCTGTGGATACGTCCCGGTTTTTCCAGGATATCGGCCACAGTGCACAGGGAATGTATCAGCGGGTAACACGCCTGATGCAGGGTCCGCGCACCGAGATTGATCTCAACCAGCTCTGGTCTTGTCTCTGGCCCTTAGCCAGCCTGATTATCCTGAGCTATGGTTTGTGGCTGATTGCTGAAAGACTGTTTCGTCCCCTGTTGGGGCGGCTCAACCGTTGGGCGACCGCAGGCTCGCACCGTCAGCATTTACTGCGCGCGGCACTTTCCCTGACCTTTGCCGGTGCAGTTGGGCTGGGGATTCTTGCCTTGATATACCTCCTGGGTAATGCCGTCTCGGTCAGTTTGGCGGGGGGCGTAGAGGTGTTTGCCCAGCATCAGGCACTCTTTCTCAATGCATTTGTGATGCTGGAACTGGCCCGACTGATTCTCCGGCTGATTCTGGTACCCAGCTTTGAGGGGTTACGTCTGTTTCCCATTTCGGCGGTGAGTGCGCGATTCTGGACCCGGCGGATCTCCTGGCTATTGCTGGGGGTTGGTTACGGCATGATGTTGGTGGTACCGATTGTGCACCGGAGTATGGGTGAGGATATCGCCCAGATTCTGACCGGCGTGTTGGCAATCATTGCATTTATGGTGACTATTTCCACACTTCTGCGCCAGCGGATTGCCATTCGTTCCGCCTTGATGCGCGCTTCGGAGCGCCAGACAAATGGGCTGGCAGGTTGGTTGCTCACCCTGTTGGCGCAAATTTGGCACGTGCTGGCTGTCGGTTATGTGGGCATGGTCTTTCTGGTCGGGTTGACCCGCCCGAACGATGCCTTGCCCTTTATTGGTTCAGCCACGGGGTATAGCTTACTGGCCTTGGCAGCCGGATTTCTGGCTTCCGGGTTGCTGACTCAATTGATCGGGGGGGAGGTGCGGCTCAAGGAGCACCACCGAATGCGCTTGCCTCGACTGGAACAACGGCTTAATAGCTATCTTCCCTGGATAGTGCGGCTGTTCAGGCTTCTTATCGTGATATCCGTCGTCAGTGCGGTTCTGGCAATTTGGCACGTCGTTAATCTGTACCGTTGGCTGGCAACTCCTGTCGGGCAGCAGTTTCTGAGCAGTGCGTTCGATATTCTGTTCGTCATGGGGGTCGCCTTGCTGGCCTGGCTGGTCATTGCGAGTCTGATTGAGGTGAAGCTCAATGCCGAACGCGATCACATGCCTTCGGCACGGATACAAACGTTGCTCGCACTGTTCCGCAATGTAGTAGCCATCGCTTTAGTGACCATGACCGTGATGATGGTGTTATCCGAAATGGGGGTGAATATCGGCCCATTGCTCGCGGGCGCAGGTGTTCTGGGGCTGGCTATTGGCTTCGGTGCACAAAAACTGGTGCAGGATGTGATCACCGGTATCTTTATTCAGCTCGAAAACGCCATCAATACGGGGGATACCGTCTCGGCGGGCGGGATCACCGGTACAGTTGAGAATCTGACGATCCGCTCAGCGGGTATTCGTGATTTATCCGGCACCTATCACATCGTACCGTTTTCTTCCGTGGGTGTGGTGTCGAACTTCATGCGCGGTTATGCCTATCACAAGGCGGAGTATGGGATTGCCTATCGAGAGAGTATCGATGATGCGATCATCCATCTGCGCGCGGCATTCGATGAGCTGATGACAGACCCATTGATGAAGGGCAAGATTCTTGAGCCGATTCAGATTCCTGGTGTGACGGAACTGGCCGCGAGTTCGGTCAATATTCGGGTGATGATCAAAACGACCCCAGGGGATCAGTGGTCGGTTGGCCGTGCCTACAACCGGCTGGTCAAGCTTCACTTCGATGCCGCCGGGATCGAAATACCCTTCCCGCATACCACCATCTACTTTGGCGAGGACAAAACGGGTCAACCCACCTCGGCCAATGTGCGCCTGGTTCAGCGACGTCCGCCGGCTGATCCTGAGCATGAGGCAGCGCCAGTGGAAACGGTTTCGCCAACACCGTCGAAAAAGGTCTCGCAAGCATCTGTCCGTGATGAAGCAACCCGGTGGATGCCGGATGAATCGGATATCGATGGTGATTCTGGTCATTGATCACTGTCATTGATTCATCTTGGAGGATTTAGATTCGTCGTGATGCCATCTTGTTGTTTTTAAGTGTAAATTTCGTCTTGGTCTTTTCTGTGAGTTGAGCTGGGCTCGTGACTGTCATAAAAACTTCATCGTTTTGTCATGAAGTGTCATTTTTCCGTTGCGATACTGGTCTGGAACCGTGCTGATGCGCGGTTGTTGCTATCCAAACACACCTTATCGGGGGATTAACTGATGATGTATAACAAGAAGCTGATCGCTAGCGCGATCATTGCTGCCGCGGCGGCATTTTCTTTGTCTGCCCAGGCTGACGAAGTCAACAAAATCACAGGCGCAGGCTCATCCTTCGCCTACCCAATCATCTCCAAGTGGGCAGCCGCCTACAAGAAAGAGACTGGCGTTGAAGTGAATTACCAATCAGTCGGTTCAGGCGCCGGGATCAAGCAGATCATCGCCAATACCGTTAATTTTGGCGCTTCTGATGACCCGATGACGGTTGAAGACCTTGAAAAGAATGGCCTCACTCAGTGGCCACTGATCATGGGCGGCGAAGTAATTGTTGCTAACATTCCGGGTAACAAGCAAGGCAAGCTGACCATCAGCGGCCCGGTTTTGGCCGACATCATGATGGGCAAGATCACCAAGTGGAATGATCCGGCGCTCGAGAAATTGAACCCGGGCAAGAAGCTGCCGAACATGGACATCACTGTTGTTCACCGTTCTGATGCCTCTGGCACCACCGCTATTTTCACCAACTATCTGTCAAAAGTTAGCCCTGAGTGGAAAGAGAAGGTTGGCGAAGGCAAAACGGTTAACTGGCTGTCTAAAGGCAATCTGGGTGGTAAGGGCAACGAAGGTGTTGCTTCCTATACTGGCCGTATCAAGGGCGCCATCGGTTACGTTGAGTACGCTTACGCGCTGCAGAACAAGCTGCCGTACATGGACATGATCAACAGTGCCGGCAAGCGCGTTGCACCGACCATGGAAAACTTTGCTGCTGCAGCCTCTCATGCAGACTGGGAACATACCCCGGCTTTCCGCGTTGTTCTGACCGATCAGCCGGGCGACGACAGCTGGCCGATCACGGGCTCAACTTTTGCCATCGTGCATAAAAACCCCGAGAATCCAGCTCAGGTTAAGGCTGTGTTGGACTTCTTCAAGTGGTCCATGGATCATGGCCAGTCTGAGGCGAAAGAACTGCACTACATTCCGATTCCTGCCAGCGTCGAGAAGCTGATCGAAGCTTCCTGGGCTGAAAACGTCAAGCTGAAGTAAAAAAAGTTTGATTGAAATGTCAGGGGCTAGTAATTTGCTAGCCCCTGTTTCACTCTGTGTTACCGAGACTGTTTAGTTTTGTTTGATTAGCTGACTTGCTATCCGGCAAACCTAAACATGAATTTGAAAATGAAGGCGTTTTAATGGCAACTCCCGAAGAACAGATGGCGCTTCATCGGCAACTCCACGCCAAGAGTGCGGGTGTCCTGTTGGATAAAGTGTTCAAGGGCTCCTCCTTTTTGTTTGCGGCGCTGGTTCTGATTGTGCTCTTTGGCATCATGCTGATGCTTCTGAAAGAAGCCTGGCCTACCTTTGCTCATTTTGGGTTTGGATTTTTCATCAGTTCAGACTGGGATGTCGTCAACAATAAATATGGCGCGTTGATCCCGATCATTGGCACATTGGTCACGTCGTTGATCGCTGTTGTCATCGGTGTGCCAGTCAGCTTCGGGATCGCTATTTTCATCACCATGATGGCACCAGAGTGGATGAAACGTCCTGTGGGTATTGCCATCGAGCTTCTGGCGGCAGTCCCCTCAATTATCTACGGTATGTGGGGCTTGTTTTACTTCGCGCCCTGGTTCGCCAATTACATTCAGCCTTTTATGACCGATACATTGGGGGAGGTGCCGATACTGGGGCAGTTCTTCCAGGGGCCGCCGATCGGGGTAAGCATATTTACGGCTGGGGTGGTTCTGGCGATCATGATCATTCCCTTTATTGCATCGGTCATGCGGGATATGTTCGATATCGTGCCCACCACGTTGAAAGAGTCTGCTTTCGCCATGGGTTCCACGACGTGGGAAGTGGTATGGAAGGTTGTCCTGCCTTATACCAAGACGGGTGTTGTCGGTGGGGTCATTCTGGGCCTGGGGCGTGCCATGGGAGAAACAATGGCCGTGGCCTTTGTGGTCGGTAATTCGTTGGAGCTGAATGCGGGCCTTTTTTACCCGGGGGCGACCATTGCTTCAACCATGGCCAATGAATTCAATGAGGCCAGTGGGCTGCACATGTCCTCGCTGATTGCCCTGGGTTTAATTCTCTTTGTGATTACTTTCCTGGTTCTTTCCATCGCCAAGTGGTTTTTGATGATGCTTGAGCGTGCCCATGAAGGCACCAGCACTTAATCCGCATCGGACAGCACAAAAAATGACCAAGTATCAAATTCGCAAAATCATCAATTACATCAATCTGTCCGCTTCGATCATGGTCACGATTTTCGGATTGGCGATGCTGGCGTGGATTCTCTCCGTTTTGTTCGGTAAGGGATTCCATTACCTCGATTGGGCGGTGTTCTCTCAGATGACGCCCCCGCCCGGTGAGTCGGGCGGGTTGTTGAACGCCATCGTGGGCACAGTAGCGTTGACCTTTCTGGCGGTGCTGATTGGTACCCCAATCGGGGTCATGGCGGGAACCTATCTGGCCGAATTTGGCATGAAGAGCAAATTTTCAAGTGTGGTGCGTTTCATCAATGATGTGCTGCTCTCGGCACCATCCATCGTCGTCGGTGTATTCGTCTACACCTTGGTGGTGGAGCCGTCCGGCCATTTTTCAGGTTGGGCGGGGGCGATTGCACTTTCCATTCTTGTCATACCTGTTGTCGTGCGTACCACCGAGGATATGCTGAAACTCGTGCCGATTCCCATGCGTGAGGCGGCGGCGGCATTGGGTGCGCCACGGTATAAAGTGACCATATCGATTGTCTACAAGGCTGCCCTTAGCGGTATGATTACGGGCGTGCTTTTGGCTACGGCGCGTATCATGGGTGAAACGGCACCCTTGTTGTTCACCGCGCTAAACAACCAGTTCTGGTCGGTAGATATGAACCAGCCTATCGCGAACATGCCGGTTGTCATCTATCAATATGCCTTGAGTCCGTATGAAGACTGGCAGAATCTGGCTTGGGCCGGGGCATTGCTGATAACGATTAGTGTGCTCCTCATGAACATCATTGCGCGATATACACTTAAATCGCCCACGTCGCGCTAAAGCAGTTAGCTTGTTACTTCGAAGTAGAGACCAATTTATGACCGCAACCACGATGTCCGATCATGCTCAACCCAACAGTCCGAAAATGGGATTGAATATGGCTTCGGCCCTGAAGGAATCAGAGGGCCGGGCGGGTTTGATGGATAAACTGGAATCGATTCGTCAAATAGATGCGGCGAAAATCGATATACGTGATTTGTCGTTCTTTTATGGAAAATTCAAGGCACTGCACAATATTTCCATGCAGATCCCTGACAAGCAGGTGACGGCATTTATCGGACCATCCGGTTGCGGGAAATCGACGCTGTTGCGTATTTTTAACCGGATTTATGATCTTTATCCGGGGCAAAACGCGACCGGTGAAGTGACGCTGGACGGTTTGCCCATTCTTAGCCCGAAGGTGGATGTCAACATGCTGCGGGCCAAGATCGGCATGGTGTTTCAGAAACCGACGCCATTCCCGATGTCGATCTACGACAATGTTGCTTTTGGTGTTCGTCTGTATGAAAGAATGTCCAAGTCCGAACTGGATGATCGGGTTGAGTGGGCGTTGCAGCGCTCGGCGATCTGGGATGAGGTCAAGGACAAGCTCAAGCAGTCCGGTTCTGCCTTGTCGGGCGGTCAGCAGCAGCGTCTGTGCATCGCGCGGACAATTGCTGTGAAGCCAGAGGTATTGCTGCTGGATGAGCCGACTTCAGCGCTCGATCCGATTTCCACGACGAAAATCGAAGAGTTGGTCCATGAATTGAAGAGTGATTTCACAATCGCCATTGTGACGCACAACATGCAGCAGGCAGCGCGTGTTTCCGATTTCACCGCGTTCATGTATTTGGGCAAACTGATCGAGTTTGATCATACCGACATTATTTTTACCAATCCGGGCCGCAAGGAAACCGAAGACTATATTACGGGCCGTTTTGGTTGATTGCTTGACGTCGCGATGCAGTAAAGAAAAAGCCCCGACACCAGGTCGGGGCTTTCTTTTTCTACTGTATTTCCATCGGGTTGATCCGCCACTCGGTTGATGCGGCGGTTTTTGGTGTTGGAGCAGGTCCTTTTGCTCTCGTCAACAAATCAGTGCGATGCAGCCACGATGTGCGTCATGAAGCGTTCTGGATTTTCATAACCGACGACCTGCTGAGCCTTGAGCTCCTGACCTTGGCTGCCGAAGAACACGATCGTGGGTGGCCCCAGAACACCGAAACGTTTGAAGAGCGCTTTGTCGGCAGCGTTATTTTCCGTGACATCGGCTTGGAGGAGGACAAAGGGCTGAAGCGCCTGGATGATCTTGGGATCACTGAAGGTGTTGTGCTCCATTTCCTTGCAGGAGACGCACCAGTCGGCGTAGAAGTCCAGCATGACGGGTTTTCCAGCAGCTTTAGCCAAGGCTATTTGCTGATCCAGATCGGAAATATTCTTGATTTTCGTGAAATTCAATTTGGCCTGAGCCTGCAGAGCAGATCCACCGCCAAGGTTTAGACCTGTGAGGGGGGCAAAGACACTGCCTTTCCCGCCCGCAGCCACGCCAACCAGAATTAGTGCGCCCCAGAGAAGCATGATGACGCCCAGTGTTTTCCATAGGCGGCTCCACCCACTGGCTTCTGCTTTGATCGGCTCTGCTGCACCCAGATAGATTGCTGAGCCGATTACAAGGATACCCCACAGTACTTGGGCCACAACGGATGGGATGATGCGTTCCAGCATCCAGATGGCAACGCCGAGCATCAACACACCAAAGACGTTCTTGACGGCATCCATCCACGCGCCGGCTCGTGGAAGAAATTTCCCACCAAGGGTCCCGACAATAATCAGGGGCAGCCCCATGCCGATACTCATGGCGAACAGTGCGATGCCGCCGAGTGCTGCATCGCCGGTCTGACCAATATAGATCAGCGCACCTGCCAGGGGTGGCGCCATGCACGGCCCGACAATCAGGGCAGAGAGAAGCCCCATGATGGCGACACCAATGAGTGTTCCCCCTTGCTGTTCGTTCTGAACCTGCATGATCTTGGATTGGAGTGCAGAGGGCAGTTGCAGCTCAAAGAAGCCGAACATGGAGAAGGCTAGGGCAACGAAGATGGCCGCAAAGGCACTCAATATCCAGGGATTCTGGAATGCTGCCTGCAAGTTTGAACCGAACAAACCGGCCAGTATCCCGGCAATGGTGTAGGTGATTGCCATGGCGAGGACATACACCAAGGAAAGCACAAACGCCTTGCGTGTCGTGATGTGTTCACCTTGCCCAGCAATGATGCCGGCAAGAATCGGGATCATCGGGAACACACAGGGCGTAAATGCCAGCAGCAGTCCGATTACCAGGAAGCCGAACACGATTGTCCAGATACTGCCTGTTTTGAGTTCGTGGGTAATGGCATCGGTCTGGCTTTGTGGCGCCTGTGCCGGTGAAGTCGTAGCGGATGATGTCGTGGCACTCGTTTCATTGCCCGTGAAACTCGGGTAATCGGCGACCGGCTTGAGACTGACTTTAGGTGCAGGCAAAAGCGGTGTGACTGATCCGGATGAAAGATCAATGGTCCATGCGCGTTCCATCGGCGGGTAACACAGTCCCAGTTCAGCACAGCCCTGATAGCCTGCCACAAGGACGGCGGTTTTGGACGCGCCAGGCTTGAGTTCAACTTTGGCAGTCAAGCTATTATGGAATACATAGGTCTTGCCGAAAGTGGGGTCATCCTTTGCTTCGCCCGCGCCGATTTGGGTTCCGATGATGGATGTGTCCGCGTTGGCCAGTCCGACTTTGATCCGGTCTCGATACAGGTAGTAGCCCTTCGCGATTTTCCAACTCAGCTGAGCGGTGTCATTCTTGAAGGTGATGCTCGGCGTGAAGGCCTGATCCGGTTCAAGTGGCGTCTGGTTCGCCTCAGCACCCATGTTGCTGGCCAGCGAATCCAGGCTGACAGATTTGGATGTAGTTGCTGTTGCTGCTGTAGGTGCAGACATTGTCGGCAAAGTCAGTTGAATGAGCTGGGTCTGTGGCGGGTAGCAGACACCTTGGGTATCCGAGCAGCCTTGGTATTTAAGCGTCAAGGTGACAGGACCAGGTGAGCTCTTTGTGATGGGAACGCCGACAACAAAGTCTTTTTTATAGACGATGAGTTTGCCGAGGTAGGGGTCGTTGTCAATGACACCTTCAGGCATGACGGGTTTGCCCAGTTCCAGATTGGCGGTATCCGACTTGATTTCGAGCTTGTTCTGATAGAGATGATAGCCATCGGCAACGTGATAGGTGAGATTCAACGTGCTGTCGTGAATTTCTGCTGTGGCGTGAAATGCCTGCTCTGGGGGGAGCAGGTCATCGGCAAAAGCAATCTGCGGGCCAGTGAAGGCTAGGCCAAACATCAGCCCGAGCAGGCTGTTCTGAACTAATTTTATGAACGACATGGGGTGAATCACCTTACTGTGATTTGAGTTGAACGGATTGTTGAAAAAGCCAGTCAAACTGAGACCTGTTAAAAGCATAAAAATTCAGACCTAACTCGAAGTGCTTGGCTAATGAGGGCGGCGGTGGGCAGCAGCCTTTCCAAGGTCGCGTGCCCAAAATGACGGGGCCAATTCGGTTTGTATGTGCAACCGGACGACATTGCATGGTGTTTGAGATCAAATTCGTTTTCACCGAACTTATATAGTCGAGTCGCGCGGATATTTCTTACAGGGCTTGGTGGGGCGCATCGTCTATTTATATTCATGCATGTATTGTTTTATTCAAATCCGGCGCCAGATTGGTATCGATCAGATTAGCTGCAGGGTATTCTACGTGCAATTCCCCCCCGATTAATGAAGGTTACTTATGGCTCGACCCCTTTCGCTTATTGCTTTGCTTCCCATCCTTGAAATTGTATCGCTGGTTGCCATGGGTGCTCTCTGGGGGTTTTGGTTCACCTTGGGCTGGATTGTCGTTACCGCGGTCATCGGGGTCTGGTTGATGCGGTCGGCCGGCCCCCGGGCAATGCAACGAATGCGTGCTTCAGGCGCAGAAGCGCCACAACTCAACGATGCAATGGGCGTTTTCGCGCAATGGGTTGCGGGTCTGCTTCTCATCCTTCCAGGACCGATCACCGATGTCATGGGCATCGTGCTCGCGGTTCCCTTGTTGAGACGTTTGACCTTTGGATTGTGGCTTGCCAAAAACCTTCATGAGGTGGTCATGCGTCGTCAACCGTCGGGGCAGGTGTATGAGGGTGAACCTGTTCGTTCGCAAAAGGAAGGGGGGACCGTTCAGAAAATTACGATCATCAAGCGCGATGAGTGGCGCGACTGAGCGCCTCTCCCCCGTTTGATCGGGCTTCAGGGGTCGGAAGATAGGCAGTGCCCTACCTTGTGAACATATGGGCAATCTGTCCGGGGGGATTTCCCCCTGTTCTTTTGTCGCGGAAATTGCTGGCAATAAAAAACCCCCGGACCAGGCCGGGGGTTGCTTAATCAGGCTGTAATCAGCGCAAATTAATGGGTGTCGCGCTTTTCGACCTTGCCGACGCTCACGTCGCCAATTGAAGCTGCTTTCTGTACAACGGCTGGTGTGCCCTTGTAGCAGTCTTTCATGCAACGGATGTTATGCGTGTCAGAACCAAGGTTGGTTGTGTACAGCTTTTCACCCGGCATGACGATCTTCGGCAGAGACTCCTTATCGCAGACGAAGTTTTCGTCAACGATATTAGCCAGGTTCAGCACGTAACAGGTTGCTGAATAGGCCTCGTCCACGGTCAGGGTGCCCGGTGCATAGAAAGGCATGTGACGATGGATCTCATCCATCAGCGTGGGGGCATTGCCCCAAGTGTTGTTGATGCCTCGGTTCCCCACGGCATCGACACCCGCTTTGGCAGAAGCTTCGAACTGATCTACCGGATCGCCAACCATTTTGGGATAACCGTGCGCACCTTCACCGAAGTCACCATGGCACATGGCGCAATCTTTGTTATAGATTTTTTCGCCAGCACTAACGGTGCCTTTGCCGTCCGGGAGGTTCGTGCCATCGTAGAAATAGCTGATATCCCATGGCTTGATCGCGGCATCGGTAATCTTCATGCCAACGCCAGAAACCTTGGGTGCTTCTTTGTCGGCCGCCGTATCAAAGGCGAATGCGTTGCTGCTCAGTGTTAGAGCAACAGCGATTGCGGCAAGACCGAGGTTCAACTTAGACATTTTCGATTTGGACATTCTTCACCTCGCCGGTCTTTTCGATCTTCCAGACCTGAATTGAATTCTTGTGATAGATGCTGTTGAAGCCACGAACTTCACGCAGCTGCTTCAGAGTCGGCTGCACAAAACCCGTTTCATCCGTCGCACGGCTCATGATCAGGTGTTCGTCACCATTCCATTCGAAGGGCAGGGTGAACTTGGTCAGGCACTTGTTCAGTACGGGTTCAACCAGTTTGGCTGCAGTCCAGTTCTTGCCGCCGTCGATGGATACATCAACGTGCTTGATCTTGCCGTAGCCGGACCAGGCAAGCCCGCGGATCTCATAGGTACCTGTGCCTTTGAGCTTGTAGTCAGGGCAGGGGTAATTGATCACTGAGTTGGCTTCGTTCACCAGATTGTACTGGCGGATTTCACCGTTCGGCAGAACTTCGATGTAGTGACGGGTTTCCTGATAGGTAACCAGTGGCTTGTCAACGAACATGATGCGACGCAGGTACTTGGTCGATACGTTGGCTTCGAAACCTGGAACGAACAGGCGGATCGGGTAACCGTTCTCGGGGCGCAGAGCCTCGCCATTCATCGCGTAGCACACCATTGCGTCTTGGTAATGGCTGGTGTATTCGGCTGGAATTGGTTTGCCGTGCTGGTCTTTGGCGCCTTCCATGGGGATGGAGCGCTGCAGGGCGGAACCGTCGGTGCCTTCGCCGTAGAACCAGGTTGATTTGGGATCAACACCAACCATTTCCATCAGCGTGGTCAGCTTGACGCCGGTCCATTCTGAGCAGCTCATCATGCCATGGGTGAACTGCATGGAGTCCATCTGCACGCCACGCCATTCCATTGCACCGTTTGCTGGGCATTCCAGGAAATGGATGGCTGTATGGGATGGCAGACGCTTCAGGTCGTCAACGGTGAAGATCATGGGTTGCTTGACCAAGCCATGAATCACGAGGTGGTGTTGTGAAGGATCAACGTCTACGGCGCCCGCGTGATAGCGCTCGAAGTGCAGGCCGTTCGGGGTGATGATGCCGTGCAAATCCTGCCATGGGGTAAAGCTGATTGACGCGATTGTATCGGCGGTCAACCAACCGACGTTGCGACGAACCACACCGCTTTCATACTTGGACGGAAGGCCGTAGGGAACCGAAACGACGCCCCGACCCAGCATGTGGCGGGTTGGCTCGTTTTTCAACGGCGTAGTCCAGGTTTTCAGGTCATCCGCTTGAGCTGCGTTGGTCGCAGCAATAGCGGCGCCACCTGCAGCCAAAGCAACACTCTTGCGCAGGAATTTGCGACGATCACTCGACGCGACACCTGCTTTGTTCGTACCTTCTGGTACGGGGTTAATCATATTTTCTGACATTGCTCACTCCTGCACTGTAGGCAATTGCAAGGATCATTACGATCCGCTCGGCAACAACACAATTCTCCGACAACTGTGTTTTGCACGCTGTTTTCTAAACGTTTAAGAAACTCACGTTTTCAACGAGACTCGGCATTCTTCATGTTTCTGCAAAGTTGGTCAATCAATCTGTATTGATTTACGATCACAAAATTCAATCAACGAAGTTTCGAGCTTTGAAAATCTACATCAGAGCAGTCTAATATACAATGCCCTTGCGCACTGGTGTTTCTATGTGGGTATTAAAATATCTGGGTGTTTGCCCATGATTCCGCTGGAATCCTGACACCTTGATGACGTCTTTTGTGATCGATTCGCGTTGGATTTTCGGTAACTTGTACCGGATTTAATATGTGACTTTTCATCGGGTATGTATGTTCAACCAGATGAAGTTCAAGATAAAAGCCCGTAGCTCTGTAGCGGCGCTGACATAGTCCGGGTATCAGAAGTGACGCGCCTCATGAAGAGACGGGGCGCCCCGAAATGACATGTCCGGGCCTGGTCTACGCAATGCCGGACAAATTAAAAGGTAATCTGCTTTGATGAAAATTTCGGTACAAGAGTCCGATTTCGATGTGAATGCTGCATTGACGGAATTGCGTGCGCGTTGTGCGCATGTCGGTGCAGTTGCCTGTTTTCTGGGTACGGTGCGGGACATGAACGATGTGCGCGATGTTGCGGTGCTGACACTGGAGCATTATCCGGGCATGACGGAGCGTGCTCTGGAGCGGGTGGCCACCGAGGCGTTGAACCGTTGGCCGGTGGCAGGCGTGACCATCATTCATCGTGTGGGATCATTACACCCGACCGATCAGATCGTGCTCGTTGCCGTTGCCAGTGCCCATCGCCATGATGCATTGCAGGCCTGTTCCTTCATGATGGATTACCTCAAAACACATGCGCCGTTTTGGAAGAAGGAGGTCGATCCAACTGGCGCGGCCTGTTGGGTCGATGCCCGAGAGAGTGATGCTGTGGCCCGTGAGCGATGGTTCGCTGATTTTGATCCGCCCACGGTGTGATCATGGCATGTACCGCCATTGTTGAATGACGCATTGAGAGACTGAATTTGGAAACCCTGGCGCAGACACAATTTCGCCTCGTGGCTCAGTTGACCGCGATTGCCGACACCGAAACCATCGGCCTCAGTGCGGCGCTGGGCCGTTTCTTGGCCGAAGAAATATGCGCTCCTGTGGATGTACCGCCCCGCGATGTCAGCCTGTTCGACGGGTATGCGCTGACCGCACCCGCTGAGGCCGGTACGTGCTGGCCGGTTGTGGGTGAAAGTTTCGCTGGCGATGCGCCGCCGCCCCTGAAGATCAATAGCGTCATGCGAATCTTTACCGGGTCGATTTTGCCGGCCGAAGCGACCGCGGTGATTGCACAGGAGTCGGTCAGCCTGCAGGCGGATGCCTGGATCAAGATTGACGAATCCATAAATGCCGGTGATGGCGTGCGCCTTCAGGGTGCCGATAGCCGTGCGGGCGAACGTATTCTGGCGGCGGGAACCCGACTGGATGCGCCCCAGTTGGGTCTCCTCGCCTCGGTTGGTCGGTCATCGGTCAGCGTTGTTCGCAAGCCTCGGGTTGCCGTTTTCACGACCGGCAATGAGCTGGTCGCACCGGGTGAATCACTGCCGCCAGGCAAAATATACAACGCCAACCACCCGATGCTTGTCGCTTCACTGTGCCGGCTTGGCGTGGATGTGCTTGATCTGGGTTGTTTGCCCGACGAGGAAGCGCCACTTCGCACGGCTCTGGCCGAGGCCGCAGGGCGCGCGGACTTAGTGATCACGTCTGGGGGGGTGTCTGTGGGCGATGCTGATCTGGTGCGCAGGGTGGTCAACGCGCTGGGGCGTATCGATCAGTGGCGTGTATTCCTCAAGCCGGGGAAACCATTGGCCTTCGGTGTGA
>Ga0307375_10004010_pt1 | contig 14254 bp, 11 predicted proteins | sample TR1MG_FD_202531 | JGI IMG/M metagenome (GOLD analysis project Ga0307375, IMG submission 202531) | Soil microbial communities from Risofladan, Vaasa, Finland - TR-1 | ecosystem: Environmental > Terrestrial > Soil > Coastal area > Acid sulfate soil | place: Finland: Risofladan, Vaasa | collected...
TTCAAGGTTACGCTCCCGCTGATTACGCCTATGATCTTTTTCAACCTGATCCTTCAGATGATCTACGCGCTGCAGGAGTTCACGGGACCATACGTCATAACCGGCGGAGGACCTCTGAAGTCCACCTACCTCTACGCCCTGATGCTCTACGATAACGCATTCAGTTTTCTGAAAATGGGGTACGCGTCGGCCCAGTCCTGGGTGCTCTTCGCCATCATCATCGTTTTCACTGCGCTGATATTCAAATCCTCTCCGTACTGGACTTTCTACCAGGACGAAGGAGCTGGAAAATGAGACGACGGGGACGCAACTGGGGATCCTACATCTTTCTCATAGCTCTGGGCGTTTTCATGACCTATCCGCTTCTGTGGCTCCTGGCATCTTCCTTCAAGTCGAGCCAGGAGATTTTCGCGGACATAAGCCTCTGGCCGAAGCACTTCGGTCTCGACGGCTACATCAACGGATGGAAGGGCAGCGGACAGTACAGCTACACCACCTTCTTCCTGAACAGCTTCCTCATGGTCGTGCCGACGGTGATATTCACCCTGATTTCCAGCTTCCTCGTGGCCTATGGGTTTGCCCGGTTCCGTTTTCCGTTCAAGAAGCTTCTATTCATGCTGATGCTTTCGACGCTGATGCTTCCCCAGGAACTGATCATCATTCCCCGGTACATTCTGTTCCGGAATTTTCACTGGCTGAATTCGTATTTGCCGATAATGATTCCTGCGCTGTTCGCCACCTACTCATTCTTCATCTTCATGATGGTCCAATTCCTTCGGGGAATTCCGCGAGAGCTCGACGAGGCGGCAATAATCGACGGGTGCGGCAGCTTCGCGATTCTGGTGAGGATTCTCCTGCCGCTCTCCAAGCCGGTGCTTTTCGCCGCCACCATTTTTCAGTTCGTCTGGCGCTGGAACGACTTCTTCAACGTGCTTATCTACATCGACAGCGTCGCCCGCTACCCGTTGAGCCTCGCTCTGCGAATGTCGATCGACATCACCGAAACGGTCAGTTGGAACAACCTGCTCGCCATGTCGGTGCTCACTCTGCTGCCGCCGGTCCTTTTGTTCTTTTTCGCGCAGAAGTACTTCGTCGAAGGCATCGCCACTTCCGGTCTCAAGGGGTAGAGAATGGGCGCCGGCCGAAACGCATTTGAATTCCGCGGGCTGGAGTTTCACAGTTCAAGGATGTGGCAGTGGGCTCAGGTGGACCGGGCGCTCGCTCTGATGCGCGAACTGGGCTTGAATGCACTCATCTTCCACCAGAACGATCTCACCGATCAGCTGGTTCTTCCGGGAAAGTGGTTTCCTGAAGAGCTGATGTGGAAGATAAACCCGGTGCGGATGCACACCATCGGCAACAACCGGCACTACGTGAACCGCGTCGTGGCCGCGGCAAAAGAGCTGGGGATCGACTTCTACGTCGAAGTGAAGGAACTCTGGTTCCCCGATGCGCTTCCCGACGTGGTGCCCGGGCTGCGGAACTCCGACGGATCCCTCTGCCCGCACAACCCGTTCTTCCGGGAGTTCCTGCACGAAAAATATCGGGAGCTCGTGGATGCGGTTCCGGGTCTCGCCGGCGTGATCGTCAGCGCCGGGACCCGCGAGAGCAAGGTCTCGATCTCCGCGAACCGCTGCGGCTGCGAGCGGTGCCGAACGAATACGCCGCTCGACTGGTACACCGGGCTTTTGCAGTCCATCTACGATCCGCTATCAGAGCGTGGGAAGCTTCTCGCGGTGCGGGACTTCGCCTACACGGCGGAGGTACAGAGCACGATGATCACAGCGGCGGACAGAGTATCGCAGGAAATTGTCGTCACGCTCAAGAACGCGCCGCACGACTACTACCCTAACTTCCCGGACAATCCGAAGATCGGCAGCTGCGGCGCTCACCGGCAGTGGGTCGAGTTCGACGGCTGGGGACAGTTCTACGGTCTCGGCTTTTTCCCGGTCAGTGTCGTGGAGGACATGCAGAAGCGGATGAGGCGTTGCCGCGACCTGCACGTCGACGGAGTCTGGGTGCGGACCGACTGGGAAGTGATCACCGACGGCGGCGCTTTCAACAGCTTCAACCTGGTGAACGTCTTCGGAGCGGCCCTGTTCTCGGCCGATCCGGAAACGGACGCAGATGAGGTCTACCGGCGCTGGCTCTCCTACGGCCTGCTCTCGCCGCTCAAGCCGGCATCCGCGCTCGAGGCCGCCTCGCCGCCGTTGCCCGCCGCTTTCCAGCAGATCGTTTCGATGATGAAGACGTCGTGGACCGTGATGGAAAAGGCGACCTACGTCCGGGGGCATGTCTTCAACGAGGATGACCAGTTTCCCAATTCAGTCGAGCGCGCCTTCGACATGATGGTGCGGATCCACGGGCGGGACGAATGGGAGCCCGGCGCGTCAAGTCGCCTCGAACCGACGCCGGAGAACCTCGACGCCATCTTTGCCGAAAAGCGCGAGGCGGTGATCCTCGTCCGCAAGATTGCCGCTTCCTTCGACAGCGCGGCGCTCGGAGTGAACCCCGGGCTGGCTTCCGAAATAGACACAGTGCTCGATCTGTATACCTGGTACGTTCGCGGTTTTGAAGTGTGCGCGCGCCTCTGCTTCCTCGCCAAAAGAGCCGAATCAACGGCTGCCGGGAGCGACGCGGCGGAGCTCGAGCGGGCGGCAGCGGAGCTCCGCGATTTCCGGGACGGCATGATGGCAAGGATGGCGAACACTCATTACCCGCACTACGTCTACTGGCTGCTCGACGAGAAGAGGCTTTGGGAGCTCGCGGCCGACGGCGAGCGCCGGCTCGCGAACATGAGAGGAGGAGCTCGATCGTGAAAGTGGTGAAAGAGGGTGGACACAGGCTTTTCGAGCGGGACACGGAGACAGCCGCGAAGGTTTCCGCAATGCTTCTCCAGATCGAGCGGGGTGGAATCGACGCGGTTCGCGGGTACAGCCGCGAGCTGGACGGATGGGACCCGCCCGAGTTCGAGCTCAACGAACGGCAGATCGCCGACGCAATCGCGAGCCTTCCCGATCAGGTCATCGCGGACACGGACACGTGTCAGGCGAACGTGCGCAACTTCGCGCGCGCGCAACTCGCGACGCTCGCCCCGCTCGAAGTGGAGACGAGTCCCGGCGTGATCCTCGGCCACCGGCACATTCCGGTCTCCACCGTCGGCTCCTACATTCCCGGCGGCCGTTACCCGATGTTCGGATCGGCGCAGATGAGCATAATCCCGGCCCGTGTGGCCGGGGTTCGCGAGATCGTCGCCTGCACCCCGCCGGTGAAGAACGGCAGCTATTATCCGGCGACCATCAACGCAATGAAGAAGGCCGGCGCCGACCGCATCCTGGTGCTCGGCGGCGTCCAGGCCTTCGCGCTCATGGCTTTCGGACTTGGCGGCGTGCCGGAGGCCGATATGCTCTGCGGTGCGGGCAACCGCTACGTCGCGGAGGCTAAGCGGCAGCTTTTCGGGCGTTGCGGGATCGACCTGCTCGCCGGCCCCACCGAGATACTGGTGATTGCCGACGATTCGGCAGACCCCTCCCTCGTTGCCTGCGACCTGCTCGGGCAGGCGGAGCACGACCCATCGAGCGGCGTCTGCCTGGTCTGCCTGAGCGAGGACTTCGCCAGGCGCACCATAGCCGAGGTGGAGCGGCAGCTGCCGCTGCTCGACACACATGAGGTCGCTTCGCAGAGCTGGGGGAACAACGGCATCGTCTACGTGGTAGAAAGCCCCGACGAAGCGGTCGACCTGAGCGATCGCTATGCGCCGGAGCATCTCGAGCTTCACGTCGCCTACCCGGACCTGTACGTTTCGGCGCTCAGGAACTACGGATCGCTGTTCATCGGCGAAGAAACCACGGTGGCGTACGGCGACAAGAGCATCGGCACGAACCACATCCTGCCGACCAGCCGCGCGGCGCGCTACACCGGCGGCCTGTGGGTAGGCAAGTTCCTGAAAACCTGCACCTACCAGCGGATGACACGGGCGGCGAGTCGCGAGATCGCCGCGGTAACCGAACGACAATGCCTCGTCGAGCACATGACCGCTCACGCGGTGACCGCGCGCGTCCGCCTTACGCGGTACGCGAAGGGGTAGCCTGTGCGCTGCAGCTTCGATTTCACCGGCAGTTCGGGAATCGTGAGCGGGGGAGCCTCAGGGATAGGGCGGGCCGTGGTTGCGGCGCTTCTCGAATCGGGGGCGAAGGTTGTGGCCGTCGACCGAAACGCAGAAGGTCTCGCCGAACTTGCGGGTGAGCTCTCCGGGGGTGCCGCCAACGGTGCGGACCGTCTTCTCACTATCGCCTGCGATCTTACCGACCCGCCGTCGGCCGGGCGTGCCGTCTCGCACGCGGCCGACCGGTTCGGGACGCCGGATTATCTGGTCAACTCGATAGCGGTGAGCCACCGAAAGGCGGCACTCGACCTGTCGGAAGAGGAAATCGGGCAGATGATCGAAGTCAACTTCTTCGCTGTCTTCCGGCTCTGCCGCCTGGTCGCCCGGGAGATGTCCAGGGCTGCTCCTGCTCACCGGGCTATCGTCAACATCGCGTCCACCGGCGCATGGCAGGGTTCCAGGAATTACGCGGGATACAACGCGTCGAAGGCAGCACTCGTCACGGCAACGCGGGTTCTTGCCAACGAGTGGATTTCCCACGGCATCCACGTGAACGCACTCTGCCCGGGGCCGACTCGCACCCCGTTTGTGGAAAGATATTACGCCGATCACCCCGAGGTGGTGGAGTCGATAATCGGGCGCACACCGGCCGGGCGGATCGCCGAACCGGCGGACCACGTCGGCCCGGTGCTCTTTCTGCTATCGGACGCTTCGTCGTGGATAACCGGTGAAGCTGTCGCTTCGGACGGCGGGAAGGGACTGAACGGATAGGGAGGCGGATTGATGCAGTTCAGCCTGAGGGCCATCGAAGTCCACAGCGCGTACGCGTGGGACTTCCGGTGGATCACGAAAGTTCTCGACTTCGCGCAGCGAAACGATCTGAACGCCCTGGTGCTCCACCGAAACGACGTGGTCGACGAGGTGGTCTTCCCCGGCGAGCAGTATGGTGCGCCGCCCGAATGTTGCTCGAACGTGTACGAACGCTACAACGCTACCTACCGCACGATCTACCGTTACAGCCCGACGCGTCGCAGCCGCACCACGCTCAGGCGCGACTACCTGAGCCGCGTGGTGGAAGCTGCCGGCAGGCGGGGGATCTCCGTCTACCTGGAGAACAAGGAGCTTTACTTCCCGGATGTTCTTCTGGAAATGCACCCGTCGGTGATAAAGAATGGACACGTCTGCCCGACGGATCCGTTCTGGTGGAAGTTCCTCGAAACGAAATACCGTGAGCTGTTCCAGGACATACCGGGAATTGCGGGAATCATAACCTCCACGGGTACCGGAGAAAGCCGGGTGTCGATTTCCGGAAACCGCTGCACCTGCGAGACCTGCCGCAACACCACCGCCGCCGGGTGGCACCGGCAAGTGCTCGAGGTGATCCACGGCGTTCTCTCCTCGCTCGGCAAGACGCTCGCGGTGCGTGATTTCGTCTTCGATCGCAGCGCGCACGACCGGCTCGCCGCCGGACTCGACGCTCTTCCGGCCGACGTCGTCGCTGCCATCAAGAACACTCCGCACGACTATTACCCGACCTTCCCGGAAAACCCGCTCATCGAAAGAATGCCCGGCAGGCAGAAGTGGATCGAGTTCGACACGATGGGGCAGTACTTCGGATGGGGCATCGGCATCGCGACCATGATCGACGACTTCAGGCGACGCCTCGCGAACGCGTCGGCGAAAGGCGCGACCGGGGTCATCCTCCGGACCGACTGGGAGAGTCTGGACGGCCACACCAGTTTCGACACCCCCAATATCCTGAACCTTTATGCAGGCGCCATGCTGTCGGCGGACCCCGAAACCGAAGCGGTTGCCGTCTACGCGCGCTGGCTGCAGGAGACCGATGCCTTCGCCGCAAGCGCCGAGCCCGCGGCGACGAGGGAAGCCGCTGATTGGATAGGCAGAATCTTCTCCCGAAACTGGGAGGCGATCAGCAAGCTCCTTTTCGTCCAGCAGTGCGTGTTCAACGACTGCAGCATGTTCCCGGTCGGTTACCAGCAGGCGCTCTGGCTCGCGGAAGAGAAGAACAGCCTGAAAGACTGGCTGCCGGGGAAGGCGGACGCGCTTGCGGCGGAACCGCAGAACCTCTCCGCGATACTCCGCGAGAAGGAAGAGGGGTACCTGCTGGTGAAGGAGCTTTCGGCCCGGCTCGAGTCGCCGCCGGAAATCCTCTCGAAAAAATTCGTCGCCGACCTGCGCGATCGCTACCGGCTTTTCGAGCTCTACGCGCGCGGATTCCGCGCGCTCGCACGGCTTTTTGTCCTGGTCCGCCTGCGCAAGGCGTACGGCAGCACGGAACCGGAGGAAGCTGCGATTCCGACCGAGATCGGACAACTGACCGCGCTCGAGGTTCTCTGCGAGGTCGACACGGTCATCGAGGAATACCGGGAGTTGTACGCGCAATCCGACTACCCGCCCCCCGTCTACGAGCTTCTCAACGCCGAACGGCTTCGCTGCTTCCGGAGCGACGCTGCGGTTGAACTTGGAGGTCTCCCGTGATGGATTTTCGCGGATTGGAGCTTCACGGCAGGGCGATGTGGGACCACCGGAAGGTGGACGAGGCCCTGGCCGTGGCCGGGCGTTACGAGCTCACATCAGTGGTGCTTCACGAATCGGATCTCATGACCGAGTTCGTCTACCCCAGGCCGTTATTCGACTCTTCGGCCACCTGGACGGGCGCGCCGGTGCGCCGCGGGGAAAACGCACTGCTCAACAATCAGAGCTACCTCAGGAACCTGCTGCGCAAGGTTGAAAGAAAGCACCTGGAGCTGTGGGTGGAGGTGAAGGAGCTGACATTCCCCGACGAAGTGCTCGAAAGAGAGCCCGGGCTCTACCGGAACGGGATGATCTGTCCTACGGATCCGTTCTGGTGGGACTTCATCACGATGAAGTACCGGGACCTGATGGCGCTCTACCCCGGGATCACCGGCGTGATCGTAAGCGCCGGGTCGCCTGAAGGACGCGTCGCGCTCTCGCAGCGAAAATGCAGATGCGAGCGATGCGATAACACCACGCTCGAAGAGTGGTACAAGGACATCATCGCCGCCGTCTACAAAGGGCTCGAAGGAACGGGTGCGCGCCTCGCCGTGCGCGAGTTCTCCTACTCGGTCGCCCACCAGAAGGCGATTACCGAGGCGGTCGACGCGATGCCGAAGGAGGTAATCTACTGCATCAAGGTCACGCCGCACGATTTTTACCCTACCTTCCCGCACAACGAGCTGGTTCGCACCGCCTCGGGAAGGCCGAAGTGGATCGAGTACGACACCATGGGCCAGTACTATGGTTGGGGCTTCTTTCCCTGCATCATGCACAACGACATCAGGAGCCGCTTCGACTACGCCCTCGAGAACGGCGTGAGCGGAGCTCTCCTGCGCGTCGAGTGGGAGCGGGTCAACGACTGGTGGTCGGTCGACACGCCGAACCGGATGAACCTGCACGCAGCCGCCCTCTGTGCCCGAGGAGAAACCGCTTCGCCACAGGAACTTGCGGGTACGTGGATGGAAGAGGAGGGGATCTCCCGGGGGAGTGTCGATCTCGGGCTGGTCGTGGAGTTTGTTGAAAAAACGTGGCCGCTCATGAAGTCGCTCCTCTATGTCAACGACTTTGTATTCAACGATTCGAGCATGTTCCCGATGAGTGTCGAGCGCGCCTGGTGGAGCATGACCGAAAAGCACAGCCTCTCCGAATGGTTCCCCGAGCGTGGCGGTGATCTTGATCTCGACGAAGAGAAGCTCAGACGCTACCTTTCGGTGAAAGAGGAGGCGGTGGCTGAGGCGGAGCGCTGGGAGGAGATTGCCGCGGGAAGAGGTTCGGCGGGACTACCCGCACCATTCCGGGAGATCGTCCCCATTCGGGCGCGGTACGCACGCGGCTTCAAGGCGGTGACCGAAGTCTGCCTCTACGCCGGATGGCTCGATCAGAATCCGCAGAACGCGACCGGCGCACGGGAACGGCTGGGAGAAAGTATAACTGCCCTGGAACGCTACGTGCGCGAGCTCTCCGAGTGGCACAGCACCTTTGTGTCCCGTCACCAGATCGAGCTGCTGATGAATCCCCGGCGCGCGCAGGCCGTAGCCGACGGTGCCGCGGCCCGGAAGAACTAGCGCGCGGCGCGGGCTTCAATCGCCTGCTACCACGCGGTCCACCCTCCGTCGACGCTCAATACGGACGCGTTGACCATGCCGGCCTCCCGGCTTGCGAGGTAGACCGCGGCGGCCGCCACGTCGTCGAGTTGCGCAAGCTTGCCGGAGGGTATCTTTCCCAGCACCATCTGCCGGTAATCAGGGCGTTCGAGCCTGTCGCGGGTCAGCGCCGTATCGATGAAGGTCGGCGCGATCGCGTTGACGGTGATGCCGTATGACGCCCACTCGACGCCGAGGCTGCGGGCAATGTGGTTGAGCGCCGCCTTCGTCGCGCAATAGGCCGCCTGGTTTCGGATCGCGCTTATTCCGGATTGGCTCGAGATGAAGATGATCCTGCCGTATCCCGCTTTCACCATGTGCCTCGCCGCCGCCTGAGCAGCGAAGAAACTCCCCCGGACGTTCACGGTGAAGTGACGGTCCCAGGATTCCGGGTCGAGCTCAAGGGCAGGCGCCGGCTGGTTGACGCCCGCGTTGCTCACCAGAATGTCGAGCCGACCGAACTGCTCGACCGACCGCTCGACTCCGCGGGTGATGCTCGCAAGATCCGCTACATCCATTTCGAGGGCGAGGGCGCGGACGCCGTGCGCTTCGACGCGTTCCCGCGTCTGCGCCAGACCCTCCGCAGAACGGGAAGCAATAGCGACATCCGCACCCTGCCGGGCGAACGCCTCCGCGATTGCGGCGCCGATACCGCGCGAGGCGCCGGTAACGAGAGCTTTCTGTCCGGAAAGAGAGAACACAGGTGAATCCTCCTCATATGTCTGCCGGACGAGCTTGATGCGGCAGCGCTATGCGAGAGCTTCGAATATGCCGGCGAGCTGCGGATGTATGTGTTTGAAAGTCTCGCGCTGCTTCTGATAGGTAGCCACCTGCTCCGGCTGCGGCTGTACCACGTCCGACGGCGGTTCTCCGGCAGATGTCGCCGTGAGCGGGCTGCCTGTGGCCATTGCCGCAACCATGGCCGCGCCGATTCCGGAGTGCTCTTCGCTCGGGTCCCAGCTCACCGGTCGATCGAAGGTGTCCGCAAGGATCTGTCGCCAGAGCGGACTGCGTGCACCTCCGCCTGAGCAGAGTACCGTGCTCGCCGGAACGTGCAGCGCATCGAAGATGTCCAGCGACTCGCAAAGCGAAAAGGCGACGCCTTCCATGATTGCGCGAACCATGTGGGCAGAGGAGTGTCGGAGCGAGAGACCAACAAAGCAACCTTTTGCGTGAGGATTCATGTAGGGGGTGCGCTCGCCGCACAGATAGGGTGCGAAGAGCAGTCCCTCCGAGCCCGCGGGGACGTTCTGCGCGTCTCGCGAAATTCTGTCAATGACGTTGTCGGGCGAAGCGCCGAGAGGCACGGCAACATTGCGCGCGAACCAGGACAGGGAGAGCCCGGCGGAGAGCGTCGCGCCCATGAGTATCCATCGACCGGAAGTCGCACTGCAGAGTGTGTGCATGCGGCTGTCAAGAATCGGCCGATCGATTCCGGTTATCACGGTGCCTCCGGTGGAAATTGAGACAACCACTGTGCCCGGTCGGTCAACGCCGAGGGCGAGGGCCGCCATTGCGATGTCGGCGCCGCCTGCGGCCACCGGAGTACCCGGGGGAATCGCGGTGGCTGCCGCAGCGGACGCCGTTACCTCGCCAGCAATGTGTGCCGTGTTCATCACCGGGGGGAGAATATGTTCATCGAGGTCGTAGGATTTCAGTAGTTGCGCAGACCAGCTTCCACGTGCAACGTCGAACAGCAGGCTGCCCGACGCGTCGGTTAAGTCGGTCGCGATCTCACCGGTCAATCTGTATCGGATATAGTCCTTCGGGAGTAGCGCGTGCGCCGCTTTCCGATAGATCTCCGGTTCGTGTCGTTTGACCCATGCCAGCGAGGGTGCCATGAAACCGGTTGCGAGGGGCAGGCCGGCGATCGAGCTTATGGTTTCGGCCCCGATGGTCTGGGACCACTCCCGGCAGATATCGGCAGTGCGTCTGTCCGGCCAGATAATGGCATTGCGGAGAGCGTTGCCCTCGCGGTCGAGGAGGACAAGGCCGTGCATCTGTCCTGAAAGGCCGACGGCGCGGACCCGCCCGTTCTTGAGAAGATCGAGACCCTGCAAGCGCTGCAGACAATCGCTCGTGGCATCCCACCATTCGGCCGTGGACTGCTCGGAAAATCCGGGCTGTGGCTCGAGGATCGCGTAGTCGCGTCCCTGAATGGCCAGAACGTTCCCCTGTTCGCCCAGAGCAAGCACGCGAACGCTCGAGGTGCCAAGATCAATTCCTATGAAGTATTCCATTTCCTGCCCCTGCCGGCTCCCTGATTCGGGCGGCTATGGCGTCGGGCGTGAGCCCGTATGCCACGGACAAATCCTTGATCGGGGCCGACTTTCCGTAGCTTTCCACTGAGACGATGACACCGGAGGATCCGGCGAGACCCTCCCATCCCTGTGCAACGCCGGCCTCTATCACGACACGCCGAGCGGCGGCCGGGACGATTCTTTCCCGCTCCGCCTGCGGCAGCTTCGCGAACAACTCCCTGCACATCATCGATACGACCCTGATGCTCTTTTCTCCGAGAGTGCGCCTGGTTTCGAGTGCGAGATTCACTTCGGACCCCGTGGCGATGATGACCGTCTCCGGTTCGCCGACCGAGTCGGAGACGATGTATGCACCGGATTGCACGGTGTTTTCCCACTGCGTGTCATGCTTTTCGTAGACCTCCAGCGGCTGGCGGCTGAGGATCAATGCGGTCGGGCCGTTTCCCGCCGCAATTGCCATTTTCCACGCGACGCGGGTCTCTTCGGCGTCGCCGGGCCGCAGTACAAGAAGGCCGGGAATCGCCCGAAGGGATGCGATCTGTTCGACCGGCTGGTGCGTCGGACCATCCTCGCCCGACAGAATCGAGTCGTGGGTGAAGACATAGATGACCGGGAGCTTCATCATGGCGGCGAGCCTGATGGAAGGTCTCATGTAATCGCTGAATACCAGATAGGTTGAACAAAAGACTTTGAACAGGCGACTGACGGCGATGCCGTTTGCGATCGCCGCCATCGCGTGCTCACGAATTCCGAAACGGACTGCCCTTCCCGATCGGTTTTCAGAGGAAAAGACGTCCATCTCCGGCACGTTGGTCGAAGTCGACTGGGAAAGGTCGGCCGAACCGCCGACCACGTTATTGAGTTTCCCCGCCAGAGCCGTGAGCATCCGGCCGCCTGCCGCCCGCGTCGGCACCCGGGCGCCCGTTTCGAATTGCGGCAGCGCGATGCCGCTGAGGTCCGGATCGTGCTGGAAGCTCAGCCATTCCTCGTGCTTCTCCGGGTTTTCACGGGCCCAGAGCTCGAATCTTTCGCGCCACTGCCGGTACTTCTCTTCCCACGCGAGCTTTCTCTTCGAAATATATTCGGTAGCTTCCGGCGGCACGTAGAACTCCGAATCTTCGGGAACTCCCATCGCGCGCCTCGTGGCAATGATCTCGGCTTTTCCGAACGGTGAGCCGTGTGACTCGTGAGAGCCGGCAAGTTTTGGCGAACCCTTTCCGATCACCGAATTCATGATTATGAGGGTCGGCCGGGTGGAGTCGCGTTTCGCTGCGGCGATGAACCGGGCGATCCGCGGAACATCATAGGCGCTTCCTACAAAGACCTGCCACTCGCACGCGCGAAACCGTTTCCGGACATTCTCGGTGAAGCTCAGTTTTGTCGAGCCCTCGATCGTCACGCCGTTCGAGTCATAGAACACCACGAGCTTTCCCAGCCCCAGATGCCCGGCCAGGGAGGCGGCCTCGTAGCTGACGCCCTCCATCAAATCACCGTCACCTGCGAGGCAGTAGGTGTAGTAGTCGAAGATCGACGTTGTGGAGTTGAACCGCGCCGACAGCATCCGTTCCGTGATGGCCATGCCGACAGCATTCGCAATTCCCTGTCCGAGCGGGCCCGTCGTTACTTCCACGCCGGGAACTATCCCGTATTCGGGATGACCGGTAGCCTTTGAGTCCAGACGACGGAAACTGCTGATGTCATCAACGGAAATGTCGTAGCCGCAAAGATGCAGCAGGGTGTACTGAAGCAGGCAGCCGTGTCCGGCGGACTGCACGAACCGATCGCGATTGGGCCACGCGGGATCCTGCGGGTAATGGTTCAGGACCTCCCCGTAGAGGGTAGCGCCTAACTCGGCGGATCCCATCGGCTGGCCCGGATGCCCGGAACCCGCACGCTCCACCGCGTCCATCGAAAATGTTCGAACTGCCGTCGCAATCGCCTTGATGCCCGGAATATCCATATGAAGTCTCCCCGTGATGAGGTGCAGCGTGGGCAAACCGCATTTCGTGCGGTTTCTGCGCGGTTGTTCGTCGTTGTTAAGGAATGGACGCCATCACTCGCATCTCAAGATGTCTATCACGCGACTTTTTTATTGTCAATATAAAAAAGCAAAAGAAAGCGCAGACGGCGCATATCTCTGTTATGAAGCGCTATTCCGCTTCGGCGCGCGGAGTGACTCTTTGAGCTCGGTGTACGGAGGGGCGACTATCACGTCTACGCCCTTCTCCTCCAGTTTCTGCTTCTCATTTGGATCGATCCTGTCGGTGATAAGCTTGTCGATCTGGTCGAGTCTCGCATACTGCATGAAGTAGTCGCTTCCGATCTTACTGCTGTCACAGAGAACCACAACCGTCGAAGAAGCGGCGATGAGGAGCATCTTCATCTCGGCCTGCCCGATATCCGGCGTGGTTGCGCCTTTCTGGTAGGAGAAACCGTTGGCGGTCATGAACGCTTTGTCGACCGTCAAACCGGTCAGCATCTCGGCGGTTGCGTTCCTGTACTGCAACGTGCAATGGTACCTTTTCCTTATCAATCCCCCAACGAAAAGAATATCGATGATATCGGCATTGTCCTCCAGGAACAGTCCGATCAACAGATCGTTGGTGATCACCCGGAGGTTTTTCTTGCGGCCGAGCAGCAAAGCCAGCTCCATCGTGGTGGTTCCCGTATCGAGGATGATCGTGTCGCCATCGTCGATGAGCTCAAGTGCCGCACGCGCGATTCGCTTTTTTTCTTCGACGTTTTTCAGCTGTTTTTCATAGGGGTCCGGTTCGTAGCCGGTGCGGGTCCGGACCATTGCTCCCCCGTGCGTGCGAATGAGCAACTTGTCTCTCTCCAGTTCGCGCAGATCGTTGCGTATGGTGGTATTCGAAACCGTGAAGTAGCTGACGAGCTCGGCGACCGTTGCTTTCCTGTGCTCTGTCACGAAATCGAAGATTTTCAGCTTTCTTTCTTCCGCAAACATGGTTATTGCCTTCACGCTTAAGCAGGATGTCGGATATCGAGAGGAACGGCGTCGACGGCGCGGACTCTATGCTACTATCCTGTACAACCGTACGTCAATCGGTCGTTCTTCACTCGAATGCTTCCAGATGAAGCGGCGGCGATTGGTTTCGATCGCGTAAATATTGTCACTAAGCTTCTTTTTACCGTTTTATGTTGACAAAACCGGAATAGTGTGGTGAAACTATACGTGCGAACAACCCGACCGTAATGACGGCTTCCGTTAGCGGCTGTTTCCGGTCGTGGGATGATTTTCGCAGAGGAGAGGAGGAGGACAAAGAGCGCACGTTCCAGAAATGGTTCGAGAAAAAGGGGGGTGCTACTCGCGATTGGGTGGCACGTGACATCGTGTATGTGACTTGAGTGAACTCGAGTCCTTGTGTCTGACATTTCCGATGCGGCGCAGACACCGATATGCGGAGGTTCGAATGTCTTTTAGTCGTTCCCGAACGATGATCCTGTTTGCTTCATTCCTCGTAGTCTCAACAATGTTGTATGCCGGCGGGCAGAAGGAAACTTCGAAGCCCGGAGCCCTGAAGAAAGTGACGATTGGCGTCGATATCCACGGGATTGCCAACGCTTACTGGAACCAGGAGCTCGAAGGCGCGAAGCTCTTCGCCGCCTCTCTCCCGGAAGGAACCGCTACCGTTCAGGCCCTGATTTCCAACGGAGATCCGAACACCGAGCTTCAGAATATAAAGAAC
>Ga0307375_10004012_pt1 | contig 14249 bp, 14 predicted proteins | sample TR1MG_FD_202531 | JGI IMG/M metagenome (GOLD analysis project Ga0307375, IMG submission 202531) | Soil microbial communities from Risofladan, Vaasa, Finland - TR-1 | ecosystem: Environmental > Terrestrial > Soil > Coastal area > Acid sulfate soil | place: Finland: Risofladan, Vaasa | collected...
TGCCGACGTGGATCAGCTGGCGCAGGAACTGGGTCACCGCGTCCATGCCGGTGAGTACCAGCCACACCATCAGCAGCGAACCGATCACGCTCAGCCCGACCAGTCGGTCGACCCGCTTGATGTTGAACACGTTGAGGACGGACAGGCTCATGCCGCTCGCTCCGTGCGCGTCTTGCGCGGGGTATTCTGTTTCCACAGCATCCAGCCGGCCAGCAGCAGCACCAGCGCATGCAGCGCCCAGATGGGTGCCGCGTTGTGCCAGTGACCCTTGCCGATCTGCGAACGACCCAGCATCAGCAACACGAAGTACAGATAGAAACTGACGACGGCCAGCAGCAGGCGGCCATAGCGCGGTTCGCGCGGATTCTGCCGCGACAGCGGCAACGCCAGCAGCAGCAGCACCAGCGTCATCGGCGGCGCGCTGGCGCGCCAGGCAAGTTCGGCACGCGCCGCCGGATCGCCCGAGCGGGCCAGCGTGGCGCTGTCCAGCGCATGCATCGGATCGTCGTCGCCGTCGTCGACCTGCACACTGGAAAGCGAAGTGTCGTTGCGCTCGTATTGCATCTGCCGCCAGTTGTCGGCGCCCAGCGGTATGTCGTATTGCCAGCCGTTGCGGAACGCGATGAAGCGGCCGCCGCCGTTGCTTTCCTGATACAGCCGGCCGCTGGCCGCGTTGACCACTTTCAGGTGTGGATGACCGTCCTTGCTGTTGCGCTGGGTGGCGACAAAGGTGCGCCCCAGCTGGCTGCCGTCGCGACTCATGCTGTCGACGAAAATGATGCCGCCCTTGCCCGGCAACTCGGTGAAACGGCCGGCATCCAGGCCGGCGGCGATCACCGAGCGGTTGGCCACCGCCACCATCGCGTTGCTGGTGCGCACGGCCCATGGCCCCAGCCACATCGAAACCACCGCCGTGATCGCCACCAGCAGCACGCCCAGGATAAGTACCGGCCGCAGCAGTCCGCGCGGCCCCATGCCGGAGGAAGCCAGCACGTACATCTCGCTTTCCCGGTACATCCGGCCCAGCGCCATCAGCACGCCGACGAAGCTGGCCAGCGGCAGCAGGTTGCTCAGCCCGTCGAGCGTGCGCAGGCCCAGCACCTGGAACATCACGCTGGCCGGAAAACTGCCGTTGGCCACCTGCTGCAACACCTGGGCGAACGCACTGCCGGCGACGATCACCAGCAGCACCACGAGAGTGGCGGCCACGGTCTGCGCCAGCTCACGCAGGAAATAGCGGTCGAGTATGCTCAGCATGCGATAAACTTGTCTGCTCGCCAGCCGGCCTGAACGGGTCGGCAAACCGCAAGTCTAGCCTGTCCGGCCGCTGCCGGGCCCCACAGGAAACACTCGATGACACTTCAGTTCAGCCTCGACGCCGCCGCCCCCGAAACTGTCGACACCGCCTGCGTGGTGGTCGGCGTTTACGAACAAGGCATGCTGACCAGTGCCGCCGCACGGGTGGACAGCGCCACCGGCGGCGCGATCAAGCGCCAGATCGAAAGTGGCGACATCACCGGCAAGACCGGCAGCAGCACGCTGCTGTACGCACCGGCCGGCGTCACCACCAAGCGTGTGCTCGTGGTTGGTCTTGGCGCACAGAAATCGTTCGATGCGGCGCGCTTCCACAAGGTCAACATCGAGGCGACGCGCGCGCTGGGGCGTCTGCCCGTGGCCGACGCCATCTCCTGGCTGACCGAGATCGACGTGCCCGGCCGCGACAGCGCCTGGCGCGTGCGCACGGCCGCGCTGGCGGCCGACCATGCCGCCTACCGCTACACCGCCACGCTCAAGCCGCGCGACAAGAGCGCGCAACCGGAACTCACCGCGATCGGCTTTGCCGGCGGCGACGACGCGCAAGGCGGGCTCGATCAGGCCGGAGCGATCGCCGAAGGCGTGCGCTTCACCCGCGAGCTGGCCAACCTGCCGCCGAACATCTGCAACCCGGCCTACATCGCCGAGCAGGCCCGTGCCTTTGCCGAAGGCAAGGACAAGGTCAGCTGCACCGTGCTCGATCATGTCGAGATGGAAAAGCTCGGCTTCGGCTCGCTGCTCGCGGTCGCCCGCGGCTCGGTCAACAAGCCCAGGCTGGTGGCGTTGAACTACCAGGGCGGCGCCGAGGGCGACAAGCCGTACGCGCTCGTCGGCAAGGGCGTCACCTTCGACTCCGGCGGCATCAGCCTCAAGCCCGGCGCGGGCATGGAGGAGATGAAGTTCGACATGGGCGGCGCGGCCGGCGTGCTCGGCGCCTTCGTCGCCGCGGTGAAGCTGGGCCTCAAGCTCAACCTGGTCTGCGTGGTGCCGACGGTGGAAAACATGCCGGACGGCGACAGCTACCGGCCCAGCGACGTGCTGACCAGCCTTTCCGGCCTCACCATCGAAGTACTGAACACCGACGCCGAAGGCCGGCTGATCCTGTGCGATGCGCTGACCTGGACCGCGCAGACGTTCAAGCCACAGGCGATGATCGACGCCGCCACGCTCACCGGCGCCTGCGTGGTCGCACTGGGCAAGCACGCCAGCGCCGTGATGAGCAAGCACGACGACCTCGCCGCCGAACTGCTCGCCGCCGGCGAGGAAACGCTTGACCGCGCGTGGCGCCTGCCGCTGTGGGACGACTATCAGTCCCAACTCGACTCCGGCTTTGCCGACGTCGCCAACATCGGCGGCAAGACCGCCGGTGCGATCACCGCCGGCTGCTTCCTGTCGCGCTTCACCGAAGGCCAGCGCTGGGCCCATCTGGACATCGCCGGCACCGCCTGGGACGAAGGCCGCAAGGGCCTGGCCACCGGCCGGCCGGTGCCGCTGCTGGTGCAGTGGCTGATGGATCGCTGCGAAAGCGAGAAGTGAGCGGAGAGGAGTGATGAGTGAGCGAAAGCCACCACCCGGCACTCACTCACCGCACGCCGTGCTTCCTCTTACTCCTCACTCCTCTTGACTCACTCCTGCCTCATGCCCCGCGCCGACTTCTACCTGATCGACAAGCCGCGCTTCCGCGAGCAGCCGTTGCTGCTGGTCTGCGCGCTGGCCAAGAAGGCCTTCGCGGCGCAACAGCCCACGCTGATCCTGACCCGCGACTATGCCCAGGCCGAGGCGCTGGATGAACTGCTGTGGGCATTCGACGAGGACGTGCTGATTCCGCATCAGCTCGCTGGCGACGACGACGACGCGGATACCGCCGTGCTGATCGTGCCGCCAGGCATCGAAACGGCCGATCGCCCGTTGCTGATCAACCTGCGCGAGAGCTGCCCCATCGGCCGTTTTCAGCGCGTGCTGGAAGTGGTGGCCGCCGATCCGGCGGAGCGCGACGGCTCGCGTACGCGCTGGCGCGAATACCAGCGGCTCGGTTTCGAACTGCAGAAGATCGATATGTGAGGCCGGCCGGATCAGAGCCTAAGGAGCGCACCCTGTGAGCGATGCTTTTTATGCGTTCGGCAAGAGCATTCGCCCACAGGGTGGGCTCCTACGGCAGATCCGGCAGGAGCGTTCGCGCAAAGGGGCGCCCCTGCCAAACCGGCGTCATTCGGGGTGCCCTGCCGGCGCTGGCGCCGTGGTCACCAGCTGCGCCAGCGCACGGGCGAGTTGGCTGCCGCTGACCGGCTTGCGCAGGAACCCGTCCATGCCCGCGGCGCGCGCGCGTTCCTCGTCTTCGCTGCCCGATCGCGCGGTCACCGCAATGATCGGCATGCGCTGTCCGGCAGGCTCGCGCTGGCGAATCATCCGCGCGATCTGGAAGCCGTCCACGCCGGGCAGGTCCAGATCCAGCAGTACCGCATCGAAGCTGGCCTGAGCCAGCTCAGCCAGCGCGGCCAGCCCGTTGCCGACGTGGCAGACCGCGTTGCCCTGGTGCTCCAGCAGGCCACGGATCACCGCCGCCACGATCGTGTCGTCCTCCACCAGCAGCAGCCGACACGGCCGGCCTTCCGCCACACCCGCCGCCGGCATCGGCATCGCCGCCGCCGGCTCGGACAGCGGCAGGCGCACGCGGAACGTGCTGCCGTGCGCCAGTCGCGACTCCAGCTCGATGCTGCCGCCCATCATGTCCACCAGCTCCCGGCAGATCGCCAGTCCCAGCCCGGTGCCGGAGCGGCGCTGCGGACCGTCCTCCTGTTCGAAGCGCTGGAACAGCCGCGCCTGGCTGGCTTCGGGAATGCCCGGCCCGGTATCGCTGACGCTGAACTGCAGGCCGTCGGCCATGCGCTGCACCCGCAACGTCACGCTGCCGTGCTCGGTGAACTTCAACGCATTGTTGGACAGGTTCAGCAGCACCTGCTTGATCCGCACCGCATCGCCGAGCAAGGACGCCGGCAGGTCGTCGGCCGCTTCCAGCACAAAGGCGATCCCCTTCGCATGGGCCAGACCCTGTTCGAGTTGTGCGACGTCGTTGACCAGCTGGCGCGGATCAAACGGCGCCGGTTCGAGTTCGAGCCGGCCGGCCTCGATCCGGGCCAGATCCAGCGCATCGTTGAGCAGCTTCAGCAGCATGCCGCCGGAGCGCTGCATGGCCCGGGTGTAATCGTGCTGAAGCGGACTGAGCGGCGTGCTCATGAGCAACTCGGCCATGCCCATCACCCCGGTCATCGGGGTGCGGATCTCGTGGCTGAGCGTGGCCAGGAACTGCGTCTTCGCCGCGCTGGCCTCCTCGGCCATCTGCCGCTGCTGCTCGACCAGTTGCAGGCGGTGCCGCTGCGCGAGACGGCGGCGCCAGACCAGCAGCAGCCAGCCGAAGACGCCAGTCGCCAGCAGCAGGTACACCAGCCACGCCCACCAGCGTGCCCATGGCGGTGCCTGCACGCTGATCCTGAGCGGCATCGCCAGTTTGCTCCATGCCCCGTCCGCGCCGATGGCCTTCACGTCCAGCGTGTAATCGCCGGCACCCAGCCCAGCGAAGTCGCGCTCACCGCGGCTGTCCACGTCGACCCAGCCGCTGTCAAAGCCATGCAGCTGGAAACGGTAATGGTTGCTCGCGGGGTTGATATACGAGGCGAGTCGGGCGTCCACGCTCAGATCGCGATCGCGCCAGCCCAGGGCCACGACCGGCTGGTCCAGCGCCAGATCCTGCACCCTGCCATCGCGGCGCACGCCGAGGTGCGTCAGTGTCAGCGCCGGCAGCGGCGAACCGGCATGGCGCGACAACGGGAACCGCCCGGGCTGGAACGCCACCACGCCGCCGCTGTCGGAGGCGAAGATCGTTCCGTCTGGCGCGACCACGGTGGTCGTGCCGTTGAATTGTGCATTCGCCAGCCCTTGCGCAGGCCCGAATGACATGAAGCGGTGCGTATGTTGATTGAACCGCCACAGACCCTCGGTGGCAAACACCCACGGATGATCCTGGTGATCGACGGTCAAGGCCATCAGGTTGCTGGCGAAATCGGTGCGGCTGATGTCGACGGCATCGTCGCGGACGGCACGACCACGAGCATACCGATAATGCGTGAGCGTGTTTTCGCTGTCTATCCAGAAGCCTGTCGTGTCGAAGTCGATGCCGATGACTTGTTGTCGCGGCACGCCGGGAATGAAATCCAGCTTGCCGGTCGCGTCGTCCCGGCGCAGCAGTCCGCCGTCGGTGGCGTACCAAAGACTGCCTTGATGGTAAGTCATCTGCTCGGGAATCCGGACATCCTCCGACGCCGGTGCCATCGGTACCGGCGTGATGGCCAGGCTGGCGGGATCGATCATGAACACGCCCTCGCCCCAGGCGGCGGCATAGATCCGCCCATCGCCGCCGGCTGACAGCAGCACCGGCCGCGTCAGGTGCGAGTTGCCCAGATCGATCGTGCTGAGCTTGCCGTGATCGAACAACTGCAACCCACCCGGCACCGCTATCCACAGGCGACCGCGCGTATCCTGCGCCAGCGACATGACCTGTCCGTGGATGCCCCGCACCACATGCTGCACCTGGCCGGTGCTGGTATCGAGCTTGTCGACCCAGCCGTTCTCGCCGCCCACCCACAACTTGCCGTCATCGCCGAGCAGGATCGTCGCCACTGCAATATCGGACAGGCTGCCCGGATCGTCCGGGATGTGGGTAAAGCGCGTGAAACCATCCCAGCCCGGCGGCAGATAGGCGATGCTGGACTCCTCGAAGGTGACCCACAGTCCGCCCTGGCGATCGAGTGCCGTCTGCCAGATCTTGTTGCCGGGCAGGGCTCCCGGCAGCAAGGGGTGACCGGCGACCGATTGCAGCCTCCCGTCGCGATGTTCCAGCAACAGCCCATCGGCCTTGCCGATCCACAGCCTGCCCTGTCGGTCGCGGGTGCTGCTAAGGATGCGCAGCGCCGACAACCGCCGGTTTGCCAGCGGTCGCGCCACGCCATCGCCACCAATGACCAGCAGCCCGCCATCGAGGGCCACCCGCACATCACCACGGCCACCGTCGATGTGCCAGATCTTGCCCACGTCGCCATGAAATGACGGATCCACCGGCACCCGCCGGATCGTGCCGTCGGGTTCGCGCAGGTACAAGCCGCTTGCTGCCCCGATCCACAGGCGACCATCCGGTTCGGCCAGCAGGGCCCGAGTCTCGCCGAATGACGCCGCGTGCGTCCCATCGACATCCAGCGGAATGTGATCGAAGCCGTTGCCATCCGCCCGCATGCGGTCGAGGCCCGCATCGGTCGCGAACCACAACTTTCCATCGGGCGTCTGCGCCATGCTCCAGACTTCATTGCTGGCAAGGCTGGCTGGATCGCCGGCGGCGTGCTCCCAATGCCGGTATCGGTCATCCGACGGCTGATAGAGGGTCAGCCCGGTCGAGATGCCGCCAGCCCAGACACCGTCGTCGCGATCGACGAAGATCGCATAGATCGCACCCGCGGGCATGGAAAGCGGGTCACCCTGCTGATGCCGGAAAACCTTGAAGCCGACCCCGTCATAGCGCACCAGGCCACCGGCCGTGGCGAACCACATCAGGCCATGGCGATCCTGCGTTACCGCATAAACCGTCCCGGCGGGCAGGCCATCGGCCACCCCGTAACGGCGAAACTGCGGCGTCGCCAAGGGTGCTGGCACAACGGTCGGCGCGGCGGCCGATGCGCCCACCTGCGCCGAACCGCCCGCTGCGGATGCCAACGAAGAGACGGCCAGAACCGCATTCAGCACGAATGACGCAAGCATCCACAGTCCCCTTTTCCCTCTCCATCATGCCAAATCCCGCCGGATGCGGCGAGCGCACTGTGCGGAGCGGTGGAACAGTCTGTTTCGCGGCGACAAGCTGGCGCCGCCAAACGGGATCGGCCAGACTTCCACCCATGCTCCGCTCGCGCTCAACCTTCCGGCTGCCCTGGCTCGCGGCGATCCTGCTGATATGCACTACCGCACATGCCGGCAGTGCCGGCTACCGCTACGACACGGTGCACAGCCAGATCCTCTTCAGCATCACCCACGACGGCTACTCTCGTCCGTTTGGACGGCTGCATATCGCCCGCGGCTGGCTGCGCTTCGATCCCGACGACTGGAGCAAGTCGGCGACCGAGCTGGACATCGACCTGGCCGGACTGGACATGGGCGATGCGGACTGGAACAAGGCAGTACTGAAGCCGGCCTTTCTCGACGCGGCACACGACCGCTACGCGCATTTCGCCAGCACCTCGGTGCAGCGCACCGACGACCGCCACGGCATCCTGCACGGCCAGCTCACCCTGCGCGGCATCACCCGGCCGGTGAGCCTGGCGTTCACCGTCAACCGGGTGGGCAAGACCATCTACGGCCTGCACACCGTGGCGGGCTTTTCGGCCAGCACCACGCTGGATCGCGCCGATTTCGGCATGACCTCCAACCCCGGCTCGATCGGCCAGCACGTGACCGTCTGGCTGGAGATCGAGGCGATTCGCGACGACCGGGCCATTCCAGCCGGCAAGGACCGACCATGAACCTGCGCAGCGACGACAGACAATGGGGCGCGGTCGCCCGCTTCTTCCACTGGACCATGGCGCTGGGCATTCTGGGCAATGGCGTGTGGGGCCTGCTGATGACGGAAATGAAGCCGTCGATGAGCAAGATCAACGTGTACGCGCTGCACAAGTCGTTCGGCCTGACCCTGCTGGGGCTTCTCCTGCTGCGGCTGCTGTGGCGCACCGTCGACCGGCGCCCGCCGGATGAACCGGCACCGCGCTGGCAGCAGCGGGCCGCACACCTGGTGCATGGCGTGCTGTACGTGCTGATCGCGGCGATCCCGCTCAGCGGCTGGTGGTACAACTCGCTGCACGGTTTTCCGCTGCAGTGGTTCAAGCTGTTCAACCTGCCGGCGCTGGCCGGCAAGAATATCGACGCGTCGCAGTTCGCCCATGCCGTGCACGAGTACCTGTTCTGGCTGCTGATGCTGGTGCTGGTGGCGCACGTCGGCGCCGCGTTGAAGCATCATGTGTTCGACAGGGACAACGTGCTGCGGCGGATGCTGCCGTTCGGCCGTTCGCGCCGCGACTCCACCACACCGGGAGAATCCTGATGAAACGCCTTGCCATGCTGCTGTGCCTGCTGACCCTGCCCGCCGCTGCCATCGCCGCCGACTACACGGTGCAGCCGGCCGCCAGCAAACTCGCCTTCAGCGGCAGCTTCCAGGGCGCCGGCTTCGACGGCAGCTTCAGCCAGTGGACGGCGGCGATCAGCTACGACCCGGCTCATCTCGCCACCTCGAAGTTCGATGTCGACGTGGTGCTGGCCAGTGCGAAGACCGGCGACAGCGATCGCGACAGCGCGCTGCCGGGCGCAGACTTCTTCGATGTGGCGAAATATCCGCAGGCGCATTTCGTGACCACCGCATTCCATCGCGACGGCGCCCAGATCATCGCCGACGGCAAGCTCACCCTGCGCGGTGTAATCCGGCCGGTGAGCCTGCGGGTGACGTTCGCGCCGCACGGCAGCGGCGCCACGCTGGACGTCAGCGGCATCGTCAAGCGGCTCGACTTCGGTGTGGGCGGCGGCGACTACGCCGACACCTCGGTGATCGGCAACGACGTCAAGATCACCGCACACCTGCAGCTCGCGGCGAAATAACCGCGCAAGCCGATCGGCACGCCCGTAGGAGCGCACCCTGTGCGCGAATGCTCTTCGCAACACAAGAGCATTCGCGCACAGGGTGCGCTCCTACAGGCGCTCCAAAGCATTCGCGCACTTCGGTGCGCTCCTACAGCAGATCGGTGAGAAACGCGCGCAGCATCGCCGCATCGAACGGCCAGTCCAGTTCGCGGCCGTCTCGTCGATCGCGCAGCACCGGCACGCGAGCGCCGTAGCGCTGCTCGAGCGACGGCGAATCATCCACCCACACGCTGTCGAAATCCGGCGCGCGCGCCGCGGCCAGCACGGCAATGGCCTGGTCGCACAGGTGGCAGTCATCGCGCTGGTAGAGGATCAGGTCGGCCATGCGGCTGCGAGTGCACTGCCAGGAAAGGGGACGCCGTAGAATAACCGGTCAACCCCCTTCGTCAGCAGTGTCCCGCCATGGCCGTCAGCGTATTCGACTTGTTCAAGATCGGCATCGGCCCGTCCTCCTCCCACACGGTGGGCCCGATGCGCGCCGCCGCACGCTTCGCCGAGCGCTGGCTGGACGAGAAAGGCGTGCTCGACCGGGTCGCACGCGTACGCGTCGAGCTGTATGGCTCGCTGGCGCTGACCGGCCGCGGCCATGGCACTGACAAGGCGTTGCTGCTCGGGCTGGAGGGACAGTGGCCGGATCGCGTCGACCCGGATCGCATCCCGCAGACCCTCGATCGCATCCGCGGTACGCAGCAATTGCAACTGCTCGGCAAGCACCCGATCGCGTTCGACGAAAAGCGCGACCTGGTGTTCAACAAGCGCCAGAAGCTGCCGTTCCACACCAACGGCATGCGCTTTTGTGCCTACGACGCCGACGACAACGAGCTGGCCACGCGCGATTACTATTCGGTCGGCGGTGGTTTCGTGGTGAACACCGAAGAGGCCGCGGAGGACCGCATCGTCGCCGATACCACGGCCCTGCCCTACCCGTTCAGCAGCGGCAACGAGATGCTGGCGCTGTGCACGGAGCACGACATGACGATCGCCCAGCTGATGATGGCGAACGAACGGGTCTGGCGCAGCGAAGCCGAAATTCGCGCCGGACTGCTGACCATCTGGAAGGCGATGCAGGATTGCGTCAGCCGCGGCCTGCGCTCGCCCGGTACGCTGCCGGGCGGCCTGAAGGTGACTCGCCGCGCGCCGGCCATGGTCGAGGAGTTGCGCAACCAGCCGGAAGCGGCCTTGCGCGATCCGTTGACCATCCTGGACTGGGTCAACCTCTACGCGCTGGCGGTGAACGAGGAAAACGCCGCCGGCGGCCGCGTGGTCACCGCACCGACCAACGGCGCCGCCGGCATCGTGCCGGCCGTGGGCCACTACTACCTGCGCTTCTGTCCCAAGGCGAACGACGACGGCATCATCGAATACCTGCTTACCGCCGCCGCGATCGGCATCCTGTACAAGGAAAACGCCTCGATCTCCGGCGCCGAAGTGGGCTGCCAGGGCGAAGTCGGCGTAGCCTGCTCGATGGCCGCCGGCGGCCTCACCGCCGCGCTGGGCGGCAACGTGATGCAGGTGGAGAACGCCGCCGAGATCGGCATGGAACACAACCTCGGCCTCACCTGCGACCCGATCGGCGGGCTGGTGCAGATCCCCTGCATCGAACGCAACGCGATGGGCTCGGTCAAGGCGATCAACGCCAGCCGGATGGCGCTGAAGGCCGACGGCAAGCACCGCGTCTCGCTCGACAAGGTGATCAAGACCATGCGCGATACGGGGCGCGACATGAAGGACAAATACAAGGAAACGAGTCGCGGCGGACTGGCGGTCAACGTGATCGAGTGCTGATCGCCCGGGGTTCGCCTCGACCCTCTGTAGGAGCGCACCCTGTGCGCGATGCTCTTGCTGCACGCGCCTCAAAAGCATCGCGCATAGGGTGCGCTCCTGCAAGTCGCCACAGCCACATCGCCGTCATGCGCCTTTCTTGCGCTGCGACGCATCGGTGAGCGCCGCGATCAATTCGCGCACCAGCTTGCGCTGACGCTCCGGCAGCAGCAGAAATTCCTCAAAGGCGAGACGGTCATGACCTCGCACGTGAGCAGGCCAGGTGACCTGCACCTCGCGCACACCCCTCGCGGGCTGACTGCCGTACTGCAAGGCATACGGCTCCAGCCCGACCATCTTTGCCAGCGCACGCATGTTGGCCTGCTTGGGCAGGTGCTTGCCGGTCAACCAACCGGAGATGGCCTGCGGCGTCACGGGCGTGCCGCCGTAACGCGCCAGCAATCTTTCCAGCTCGGCCGGGCTGACCTCGATGCCGGCCGCCGCCAGAGCATCAACCAGGCGCTGCGCGAACGCTTGCTGTTCCTTCTTCATGGCCGGGACGTTAGGCCGGCGCCGAATGATGAAGTAAAGTATCGCTTTCATTTTGTGCAAAATTTTGCTTTCATTGTTGACCGCTTTTTGATTGGCCGGCCGCATGCCCAAGTCCCTGCTCAAACAGCTCCCCGAGATCGTCGCCTGCGGGCGGCAGCAGGCCGAGAAGATCCTGGAGAACCTCGAAGGGCTACATCGGGTGAGCCTGCGGTACCTCACGATCAAGCCGGTGCGCCGCCAGCGCAGCGGCGACGAGGAACAACTGCAGGTCACGCTGGACAACTACGTGCCGCTCTCGCCCGAGGCGATCAACCTGGACGAGGACAACCGCAAGAAACTCCACAAGGTGATGAATGCCGAGCCGCTGGCGCTGATCGAGTACCGGGCGGTGGACCCGGACTACGACGGCGCGGTGTTCCGCTCGGTATGGCAGGACTACCGCGGCAACACTGCCAACGACGATGACCCGCTGCGCGTGGTGCCCGAGGCGCGCGTCAACGTGCCGCACAGAGCCGGCGAGCGCCACGTGTGCGTGCGTGTGCGTGCGTGTGGCGACGTGTTCGGCTTCGAGGCGGAAGTGGTGCAGGTGGTGGCAGAGAACGCGACGTGAGCGCGCACGCCAAAAAACAGACGGCACATCGGCCCTCAAGCAGCGAGCGGACGCACCTTGCTCAGGCTGCTTCCAATCTCGCGTTCGGCGATCTTGAGGTCGTAGGCGTTCTGCAGGTTGATCCAGTACTGCGCGCTTTGCCCGAAGGCTCGGCCGAGCCGCAATGCCAGTTCGGCCGTGACCGGGCGTTCGCCGCGCACGACATGAGAGATGCGCATCGGCGAGACGCCTATCGCGCGCGCCAGCGCTGCCTGGCTCATTCCGTGGCCTTCGAGAATTTCCTGGATGAATTCACCGGGATGAATCGGTGGCATGCCGTTTTTTGGGGGGGGTGTAGTCATGGCGCAGAGTCCTCAGTGATAGTCAACGATTTCGACGTCGAAAGCGTCGCCTGCTTCAAAACGGAAGCACAGCCTCCATTGGCTGTTGATGCGAATGCTCCATTGGCCGGTGCGGTCGCCGCTCAGGGCTTCGAGTCGGTCCGATGGCGGTTCCCGCAGATAGCCCACCGACGAAGCCGCTTCCAGCTGATACAAACGCATCATGGCGCGCCGCCAGATTTCCGGCGGCAACCGTCGCGATTTGCCCGTGGCGAACAGCTGCTGCGCTTCCGTACTCGCGAAGCTCCTGATCATGCGACAACCATAAACAATTTGTTTAGCACACACAAGCCAGCGGAGCCCGCCCATGTCTGATACCAACCAGCCGCTGGCGCTGGCCGCTGCGCTCAGCAGCACCGGCGATCTGATCGCCGCCGAGCTGCGCGAGGACTTCGAGAAGTACGACTTCGCCATCCCGTTCATCCTGCGCGAAGCGGACGAGAACGCCGAACATCTGCCGATCGACATTGCCGCGTTGCCGCCGTTCAGCGCGATGAGCCGCGCGAAGCTGGCCGAACTGCTGGGCAAGGGCGACACCTTCACCTCGCAGGGCCTGCAAAGCAGCACCCTGTTCGGCGACTACCGCGTCGACGGCGTGGCGATGAACGTCCGCGGTTACAACGAGCTGCTGTCGCAGCTGACCCGGCGGTTGAGCCAGACGTTGAACTATCCGCTGCCGAAGGGCAACAAGATTGCCCGAAATCTGGACCGTCCCTACCTGCAGATAAATATTGCCGTATTGGCGATGGCGCTGGACGACTACATCCGCGAACGGCTGTTCAACGAACCCTTCGAGCCGTTCGAGGACGAGGGCTGGCGGCTGTTGCTGCTGGACCCGGTGCTCGACCACATCGTGAAGACCTTCGGCCTGGCGCTGGTGCGCACCGAGGAACACACCATCAGCGGCAGCACCGAGGTGCGCCATCGCCGCCTGTCCGAGGTGACGAAGCTGATGGTGCGCGAAAGCGCCTCACTGGAAGTGACCAAGTGCATCTACACGCGCCTGCCCTATCCGACCCGCAGTGGTGGGCTGGAGCGTGCGTTCATCGAATGGGCACAGCTGGACGCCGGCGTCGAGGCGTTCTGCAAGATCAGCGAGAACCGCCACGATTTTGTGCGGCTGCGCTACGTGAAAAACGACGGCCTGCCTGCGTTCTACATCCCGGACTTCCTTGTGCGCACGGTTGAAGGCATCTACCTGGTCGAAACCAAGGCGCAGGAGCAGGTCAGCCACCCGAATGTCCAGCGCAAGCTGAGGGCGGCCACCACCTGGTGCGAGCGGATCAACACGCTGGATGCGGAACTGCGCGGCGAGCGAACCTGGCATTACGCATTGATCGGCGAATCGCTGTTCCACGATTGGCGCGAGAAGGGCGCGCGACTGGGTGATCTGCTGACCTTCTCGCGCGCCCGCGCCGCACCGACCGCACAGTCACAGGGCGACCTGGCGCTCTGATGAAATGCCTCCTGGGAGGAACTGAAGTGGCGGCAGTGTTCCCTCCCCCTGCAAGCGTGGGGGAGGAGAGGAGAAAGTCGGAGCGCATGACTTCTGCGGGGTGACATGAGGCGGCCAAATTGCACGTCATGCCCGCGTCGACAACGCCAGCAGCGCGCCCGCGAACACCACGGTCGCGCCCACGGTCATCGCCACACCAAACCCTGTCGCCACGAACACGCCGCCCAGCACGCCCACGCCCAAGGTCGCACCGACCATGCGCGCGGTGTTGACCAACGCCGAGGCGGTGCCGGCGCGCGACGGCTCCACGCCCGCCACCGCGCTGGCCAGCACCGGGCCGGTATTCAGGGCCATGCCCACACCGGTGAGGAACAGGCCGAACGCGGCCAGCTCCAGGCGCTGCCCCGCATGCGTGGTCCCCAGCACGGCGATGCCGGCGCCAATCAGCGCCATG
>Ga0307375_10004013_pt1 | contig 14236 bp, 14 predicted proteins | sample TR1MG_FD_202531 | JGI IMG/M metagenome (GOLD analysis project Ga0307375, IMG submission 202531) | Soil microbial communities from Risofladan, Vaasa, Finland - TR-1 | ecosystem: Environmental > Terrestrial > Soil > Coastal area > Acid sulfate soil | place: Finland: Risofladan, Vaasa | collected...
GCGTCTGCCGCCATGGCACAGCAACCGGGTCAGCCGTCTGGTGAAAACACCCAAACTGCACATGGGCGATACCGGACTGGCCTGCGCACTGCTGGGCGTCGGTGCCACCGCACTGACGGCCGATCGCTCCTTGCTGGGGCACTTGCTGGAAACCTTCGTGTTCCAGGAACTGCGCCGCCAGGCCAGCTGGCATGATCAGTCGCTCGCTTTTTACCACTACCGCGACAAGGACATGGCCGAAGTGGACATCGTCATCGAGCAAGGCGCGCGTGCCGTGGCTGGCGTGGAGGTCAAGGCCTCCGCCACGGTCAACGCCAGCGACTTCCGCGGCCTGCGCAAGCTGCGCGATGCGGCAGGCAAGCGTTTCGTCGCTGGTGTGGTGCTGTACGACGGAGAAACCTGCGCCAGCTTTGGTGACGGCCTGTTTGCCGTACCGTTGCGGGCACTCTGGTAGAAGCAATGATGGACAAGCCAAATACGCACAGCCATCAACAGAGGCGGGGGCCTGATCAGCGCCGAACCTCAGCTGGGCCTCTCACCGTTCGCCCTGAGCCCCTCGACAAGCTCGGGACAGGCGAAGTCGAAGGGCATCGACCATTCAGCGCTTCGACTTCCTCGCTCCTCAAAGCCACGGCCATCCATGGCCGTTCTCCGCGTGCGCTTGCTTGCGCAAGCTACGCCTGTCCTGAGCCCGTCGAAGGGCTCAGCGCGTACGGGATGGGTGGCTAAGTGTTCGACACTGATCAGGAGCGGGGTTGAGAGCATTCTGTGCAGGTATTGATCGGCATCATCGGAATACACCCTATCCGCCGCATGCAATCTCGCCTAGACGAAACAACCGAACCGACCACGCGCACGCCCGCTCTGGTGGGAGCGACTTCAGTCGCGATGCTCTTCGGCATGCGGAAAAGCCCCGCAGGGCGGCATCACCCGCCGCCCTGCCGTCGATCGGCCGCGCGATGCCCGGTAGGAGCGCACCCTGTGCGCGATGCCTTTTGTGGGAGCGACTTCAGTCGCGATGCTTCAGCTTTGATGTAGCCGGAGCGCAAGAGCATCGCGACTGAAGTCGCTCCCACCAGGAGCATTCGCCCACAGGGTGGGCTCCTACTGCTGCGCGCCATGACGATCCGGGTGGAAACCGGCGGGCCGTACCGCCCTACTGTGGGAGCGGCTTCAGCCGCGATGCTCCTGGCGCTTTGGCGGCATCAGAGCAGGAGCATCGCGGCTGAAGCCGCTCCCACAGAAAAGCACGGCAGGCAAGACGACCGAACCGACCACGCGCACGCCCGCTCTGGTGGGAGCGACTTCAGTCGCGATGCTCCTGGCACTTTGGCGGCATCAGAGCAGGAGCATCGCGGCTGAAGCCGCTCCCACAGAAAAGCACGGCAGGCAAGACGACCGAACCGACTACGCGCGCGCCCGCTCGGGTGGGAGCGACTTCAGTCGCGATGCTCTTGGCACTTTGGCGGCATCAGAGCAGGAGCATCGCGGCTGAAGCCGCTCCCACAGGTGCGCCAGCCTGCCTGACAGAACCGCTCAGGTCGCCCTGACCTCATTCAACAGATCGGGGTGACGATCGAGCACCCGTACCAAAATGACCGTACCCAATAAAGTCGAAGTCAGAACCGCTGCCCGCATGCGGGTATTCTTGCAAAAAAGCTGAAGGCACAACCCATGCAGCAGACCTACACTGCCGTCGTAAAGCGCGTAGCCGATGCCTGGATCGGCTGGATTGAGGAGGTTCCCGGAGTGAACTGCCAAGAGGCTACTCGCGAAGGGCTTCTTGAGTCCTTGCGGATCACCCTGGTCGAGGCGATTGAATTCAACCGGGCTGATGCTATCGGCGCCGCTGGGCATGGATTTGAAGAGCTGCCTATCGCGGTATGAAGCGCCACGATCTTCTTCAACACCTCACATTCAAAGGTTGCAGGCTCCTCCGTGCGAAGGTGGCCGTCATTCTTGGTGGCACAACCCGGCTCTTGGCAACCGCAGTGCCATTCCACGGCATAGCGATATCAATGACCACCTGGCTCGCAAGATTTGCCGCGACCTCGGCATCCCGGAGCCAGAGCAGTTCTGACCCTTCCACAATCAAGTCGAAGCCGCTTCGCGGCTCGGCTTGATTCAGGCAATACATGCCATGAGTGCGCACACCGCTCAAGATGATCACCGGTTCCGATCCGCCATGATCAGTGTTCCGGTCGTGATCAGCCCCACCACCTCTGGCGCACATTCACTTCGTTCCGCCATTGTCGGGGCCAGCTCAAAACGGAAAAATCGTACGTCAGGAGTGCGACGCCACCGCGAATCCCACCAGCTCTCAAGGAACAAAAACTGTAAGTCTTTGTTTTTTCTAGAACGCCTGGTCCGCGTTTTGCGGACTTGGGAAGCTGATTAGTGTCGAATCTCAGCCACCAATCCACCGTTCGCCCTGAGCGTAGGCGCGCAGCGCCGAAGTCGAAGGGTATCGCCATCAAGGTGCTTCGACTTCGCTTGCTGACGCAAGCTACGCCTGTCCTGAGCCCGTCGAAGGGCTCAGCACGAACGGGTTCTATCAGCTGAGGTTCGGCACTGATCAGGTCCCACCAAGGCCGCCCACAGCATCACCGCAGCCTCTTAGGTGAGGTCTTGGCACCGGCCCCAATCAGCAGCATGTCCATCTGCGCTTCCAGGCGAATAACGCGTTCGGTCAGCGTCTCGATCTTCGCTTGTTGCTCGCGGCCCCTATGCTCCTGTTCGCTCACCCGACCTTCCATTTGAATGATGGTTGTCAGGGCGCTCCATATCGTCTGTGTGGCTCCCATTACAGCGTGCGCCTACGGTGCGGCGGGTTGGCCCGCTGTTCTCGTTCGGCCCTCGCCTTCGCTTCCATCGCTGCAATGCGCGCATTGCTCGCGGCGACAAGGCGTGTCGTTTCGTCGATCATCGCAATTGAACGCTCGGCCGATGCCTGGGCGGCTTTTGCCAACTCGACCAGATCCGCGTCAGCGGGCGCGTATTCGGTGGCTCCGTTCCGCATCAACTCCGAAACGGTCATATTGAGCTGCCGCGCTTTCTCGACGATGGCCTGCTTTTCTTGGGGTGTGGCCTGCACCACGATGCGTTCGACGGCGGCGTTCATGCGGGGACCTCTCGGTGTCGTTGCCTATGTCCATGGTATGTACATAGACGCCTGACCGCAAGGTTAATTCGTGTGCGTCAGCTACCGAGGTAAGTATCCCCCCCGGCAAAGTCGGGGGAACTCCCGATTGGTTTAGCGCAGCGATGGCCGCCGCGAACGACGACGACAAGAGCGCGGGACGGGTCGCCAGATTAATACTGGCAATCACGTGTTCGCGCCCTCCACCACCTTCGGCAAGGACGTCGCCCCGCGCGTCGCCGCCCTGCTCGGCGTGGCCCAGGTCAGCGACGTGATGAGTCGTGGAAGCAGCGCACACCTTCAAGCGCCCGATCTACGCCGGCAACGCGATCATCACCGTCGAAGCCGATGCCGCCCACACCGTGGTCGCCACCATCCGCACCGCCTCATGGCCGGCCGCAACCAGCGGCGCCAACAGCGCCCCGATCCAGGCGCTGAGCATGGACGTGGCGCTGCCCACGCACACCCGCTTCGTGGAACTCAAGCAGGGCAGCAGCGACCGCCCAGATCTGCAGAGCGCCAGCAAAGTGGTCTCCGGCGGCCGCGGCGTCGGCTCGAAGGAGAACTTCGAGATCATCTACGGGTTCGCCGACAAGATCGGCGCCGCCGTGGGTGCCTCGCGCGCCGCCGTCGACGCCGGCTACGTGCCGAATGAAATGCAGGTCGGCCAGACCGGCAAGATCATCGCGCCCGAGCTGTACATGGCGATCGGCATCTCCGGCGCGATCCAGCACCTCACCGGCATCAAGGACGCTGGTATCATCGTCGAGATCAACAAAGACGGCGAGGCGCCGATTTTCGAAATTGCCGACTTTGGCCTAGTCGGGGAGCTGTTCAAGATCCTGCCAGAGCTGGAAGCGGCTCTCAGCTGAACAAAGCGCGCGCCCCGGACGGCCGGATGGCTGCCCTCAACTTACTGAATGATGGATTTCCATGACTACCACCGTCCCAGTCAACGCACTCGACCGCCACATCGCACCCCTCGCCTCTCGTCTCGAGCAGGCTGCTGCGAATGTCATCGCCAGCGGCTATTACGTGCTCGGGCCTAACGTGAAGGCTTTCGAGAAGGAATTCGCCGATTGGTGCGGTGTCGCCAATTGCATCACCGTGGCCAACGGTACGGAAGCGCTCGAACTCGGACTGCGCAGCCTCGGTATCCGCGAAGGAAAGACAGTCGCGGTGGTTGGTAACGCAGCCATGTACGGCACCACCGCTGTGCTGGCATGCGGCGCAACACCCGTCTTCGTCGACATCGACACTGTCACCTCGACGATGGACCCGAAAGCACTAGAATCCATCGCGTCCCGCCAGTGTATCGATGCGGTCATCGTTACACACCTCTACGGCAAGCTGGCGGATATGGAGGCCGTCATGGCGCTTGCTGCGAAGCATGGCTTTGCCGTATTCGAGGATTGCGCACAGGCTCATGGCGCGCGCGATGCCACCGGACGCAAGGCGGGCAGCTTCGGCAGCGCGGCGAGTTTCAGCTTCTATCCGACCAAGAACCTCGGCGCGCTCGGCGATGGTGGCGCCGTCGTCACGAACGACGCAACCACTGCGGACACCCTGCGCAAGCTGCGCCAGTACGGTTGGAATGCAAAGTATCGCAACGAACTCCAGGGTGGCCGAAACAGCCGTCTCGATGAAATGCAGGCTGCCTTCCTTCGCGTCATGCTGCCGCTGCTCGACGGTTGGAACGCACGCCGCCGCGAGATCGCCAACCGCTACTCGAGCGAGATCCGCCATGACCGAATCACGGTCCCACCGACCAGCGGCGACGACTTCGTCGCTCACCTCTACGTCGTCCGCACTGCTGATCGCGAAGGCCTGCAGAGACATCTCGCGGCCGCGGGCGTAGCTAGCGATGTGCACTACCCGGTAGCCGACCATCGCCAGACGGTGTTCGGCGATCGCTTCGCGGGCATAACGCTCGCTGCGACCGAGGCAGCATGTGCCTCGGTGGTCACGCTGCCGTGCTTCCCCGAACTGACCGATGAGGAAGTCACGCGGGTGATCGAGGCCTGCAACCGGTGGTGAAGGCACGCTATTCGATCGTGATCCCCGTCTACAAGAACGAGGGATCGATCGCGCCCTTGCTTCAGGCCCTGGACGAACTGGCAGCGATGCTAGATGCACCGCTCGAAGTGGTTTTCGTCGTGGACGGCAGTCCCGATGCCAGCTTCGCGCGTCTGGAGGACGGGCTGCGAACGGTAATTTTTCAGGCCCGCCTGGTCCTGCTCTCGCGTAACTTCGGCGCCTTCGCCGCGATTCGCTGCGGGCTCACCGAGGCCACGGGTGAGTTCATCGGCGTGATGGCGGCGGACCTCCAGGAGCCACCATCGCTGATGCGCGACTTCTTCGCCGCGTTGACTTCCAAGCCCCTCGACGTCGTGTTCGGACAGCGCCTGGGCCGTCATGACCCAGGTCTGAGCAAAATCGCCTCGAACCTGTTCTGGTCGATTTATCGCCGTCTCGTGCAGCCGGATGTACCTGAAGGCGGCGTGGACGTATTCGCGCTCAGCGCCCCCTTCCGCGATCGTCTGGTCGCCTTGGGCGAGGCCAACAGCAGCCTGCTCGGCCTGCTTTTCTGGCTAGGTGGACGGCGGGAATTTGTGGGTTACACGCGTCTCGAGCGCGAGCACGGCAAGAGCGCGTGGACCCTGAAGAAAAAGGTCACGTATCTACTCGACAGCATGTTCGCCTTCTCTGATCTCCCGGTCCGCGTACTCATGGGTGCCGGGCTTGCAGGACTCGGTGTCGCCTTCCTGCTTGGCCTGATCGTCCTGGCGGCGCGCGTGTTCGGAACCTACCAGGTCCCTGGCTACGCTGGCTCAATGCTGGCAATTCTCTTCTTCGGCGCACTCAACACGTTCGGCATCGGCATCGTGGGCAATTACGCCTGGCGCGCCTACGAGAATACCAAACAACGGCCACTCAACATCGTCTCCCTGCGTCTCGACTTTCCCGGTAAACCACAATGAATTTCTTCGTACACGAAAAGGGACTCTGTGAGTCGACCAACATCGGTGAAGGCACCCGTATTTGGGCATTTGCGCACGTGCTGCCGGGTGCCACCATCGGCTCCAGCTGCAACATCTGTGACGGCGTCTTTGTTGAGAACGATGTCACTGTCGGAAACCATGTCACCGTGAAGTGCGGCGTCCAATTGTGGGATGGCGTGACGCTCGAAGACAACGTGTTTGTCGGCCCGAACGCCACGTTCACGAACGACATCCGCCCACGCAGCAAAGTCTATCCGGAAGAGTTCCTGCGAACGGTAGTCGAGGAAGGCGCTTCGATCGGCGCCAATGCGACGCTCCTGCCGGGCATCCGCATTGGCCGCAACGCCATGATTGGTGCTGGCGCAGTCGTGACGCGATCAGTTCCCCCGAACGCCATCGTTGTGGGCAACCCCGCGAAAATCATCGGATATGCCGGCACGGACACCGTCTCGACCCACGACCCCGAGCTTTCGGCGACCCCGACCAAGGGAATCCGAGCGTCGACGGTAACCGGCGTCCAAATGCACACGTTCAATGCGATTGCCGATATGCGCGGCAGCCTTTCGGTTGGCGAATTCGAGCGCGAGATCCCATTCGTTCCCAAGCGCTATTTCCTGGTGTATGACGTGCCCACGGCGGAAACCCGCGGCGAACACGCGCACCTGAAGTGTCACCAGTTCCTGATCGCGGTGAAGGGCTCGGTGCACGTCGTGGCCGACGATGGCGAGCGTCGTGAGCAGTTCGTGCTCGACAAGCCGAACTTGGGCCTGTACCTGCCACCGATGACTTGGGGCATCCAGTACAAGTACTCCGAAGACGCCGTACTGCTGGTGTTCGCCTCGAATTTCTATGACTCGGCGGATTACATCCGCGAGTACGGGGCGTTCATCGAACGGGTTCGCACAGGCAAGGCATGATGCAATCTCCCATAGCTCGACTACATACGATGATCGCCACATCGAGCTTTCTCCGCTTCCTGATATCGGGTGGAATCAACACCGCGTCCACGTACGCCGTGTACCTCGTGCTTCTCCGCTTCACAGGCTACAAACTCGCCTATACGATCGCTTACATCTGCGGCATCGTACTGGCGTTCGTGATCAACCGCTTTTTCGTTTTCCAAGCCCATCGCGGGTGGCAGTCGATGGCGCTTTTCCCGCTCGTGTATCTCGCTCAGTACCTCGTCAGCCTTGCCATCGTGTGGGCCTGTGTCGAGCAGCTGGACCTAATGAAGGAGGCCGCTCCACTCATTGCCATCGTGATTACGATACCTCTAACGTTTGTCCTGTCCCGCTTTGTTTTCGGGGGTAACGCGTTAGGGAAACCCTGAACGAACCCCTACATCCGGTTACGACTAGGCGTCCAAACGTAAGTGACCCTGCCTCCGAACTTCGTATCCCATAACCGTGGTCATGGGTTGGTCTGAGCGGCAAGCCAATGTAGCTCGAACTGCATCGGGCTAACCTAATTCAAGGGGTGAATCGCCTCGACTTTCCCGGGGCGATTCACTCACCGGCCTGCTGTCAGCTCCCTTGTGCTGCCCCCGGCGGTCTGACTTTGACCACCTTCCACCACTCGCACCGCTTCTTGCTTGAATTCGAGCGTCTAGCGCGCCCGCGTTGTCTTCGTCATGTCGTTCTCCTTGCGTGGGTTGAATCACACGGCAAGGGATACGTTTCTCGGGGGGGCAAGGCGCCATACAGCTACAGGGTAGAATTCGTCAGGCACAATTCTTAGGGTGCTGAAAAGCATACGACCTCTACACCACTTTCGAGTCTCGCTGTCGAGCCCGGCGCAGGCCAAACCTTGGCGTTAGCACAATACCCTTTCGCCAATAGAAATTCAGCGTCAGTAGGCGGATCGATTTGATACCCTAGGAACTCGCTCAATGCGGTGGTCTTTGACCACATTGCAAAGTATGCGCTCAAATTCATATCCCCGCGGCGTGTAGTCAGCCCATATGCGAGGTCTGGCGAGCCCACAATAGCAACATGGGCGTGCGGGACCAAAGAAAGCCTTTCTGCGATCATTGACGCCGTCAACATATCACGTCTATTCACGCGGATTTGATCAGCCGCCACCGTGGAACCAATAGCTGTATAAGAGATGATCGTAATGCCGCATAGACAAACAATGGAGGCCTGCCACTTCGAATTATTCGTCATTAGAAATAGCGAAATAGCACCAAAGGCAGGCAATAGGGCGTAGCCTACCAACACACGTGGCACTGGCCAAAAAACGTGACTCACTATTATGGCGCCTACGCTAGCTAGCACCATCACCACAAAAATAGCCGGAGACCACAGAAATCTTGCGCGCCCTCTACCCGCGATAAAGCAAGTAGCTACACCAGCCACTGAAAGTGCTGTCGTTAGAAATGATGTGATTGGTGCATGAACGATCACATCCCCCTTAAGCATCTGAAAAATTACCGCCATGAGATACTTAGCACGCTCAGGGATGTCCCCCCACCCAACGAACTGCGCTCTACCATCCTGCCTTATGGCGAAGATGACATCAAGCGATTTGATGAGGATGAGGTATGCAACTAATGATGTCACGATCGCCAAAAGACCCATACGAAGAACTTTACTCAAGTCTTCCCTGAGAAATCCGCGAAGTGTTTGGGGAGCTGCCACATAAAGCAAACATGCAATAAGCCAGATTATGGCCAAAAAATTAATAAAGGTTTGATAGATGGTGAGACCACCAACAATCATTAATACCCCTACTGAAAAGTGAAGGCGCCCGTGAGAGATAGCCAAATAGTAGCCCGCGCAGCCCAACAACGCCGAGATTGCATAAAACGGCGCGGCATCTCTAAAGGTCAGAATTTCAGCCTGATATGGATGTGCAATAAACATCAATGTGCCAATCGCGATGACCGCATTGAGCTCCTTTCGGTTTGAGAAGACTGACTTCCAAAGCAACACCGAAGCAACGCAAAGCAGTGATACCGAGATCAAAATATCAGCATATTGCTGTATCGGCCCAGACATGCCCAATCCATCCAAGAGCCTCATTAGCACGTACCAGCCTTGGCGACCCTGGCTAGCTAGAAAGCTGTATTGAGGAAGTGCCTGAGAATTCTGGTAAGCATCAATTGACATTCCGAAGTAAGAGAGAAATGGTGCGCGAATCAAGAGCGCCCCACCAATGACCAATAGCCAAAAATCCCATCCTTGCGAACGAGAAGACTGGAACCTGTTTATTTCGAGCGTACTCATTGCAAGTTCCTTCTGGATTCGTTCACTTTTTTTGGAAAAAATAGGAGTGGAAACAACGTTTTATAATACTTGGAGCACACGAGCTACTCTACCACCCGCATATTTCATTCAAGCCAATCTTCAACACTCACTTCACACACTAAAGATCTTTAGCGTTTATTATGACGTGTTTGATTCTCTGCCTCTTCCAAGTATATGTGATGTGCACCAGTCCGTCGCGACTCTGGATCACTGCAGGATAGGAATACTCGCCCGAACGAGCGTCTTCCAAGGTTAGAACATCCTTCCAGTTCTCCCCATCTTTGGAAATGGCAACGGCTAGGCTACTTCGCCCGTACGGCCCTTGTCGGGTAGGGTTGTAGACAAGAAGCGCACGACCGTCGGCGAGCTTGATGGCATCCACGCCCGAATTGGGATTGGGTACATTCAGCAGTTTCAACGCTGACCAGCTGACCCCTCCGTCTTTTGAACGGGTCGAAAACAGTCGATTCTGCTTGGTACGACCAATCGCCTGCAAGTCGTCTTTACCCCAACGTAGCAAGGTAGGTTGGATCGCCTCAACGCCTAGTGGATTCGCTATCGGCTTGCTGACTGACCATTTCCGACCACCATCGACCGATCGCTCAAAGTGAATACGCCAGGACCCAAGCTCTTCGCTCGAAGGGCTGATGATGCTGCCATCGGCCAATTGAACTGGCTTGTCCTTGATCGGCCCGAGGATGCCATCGCGGAGCCGCTTGGCATGGGACCAGTGCTTGCCGCCGTCGCTCGAAGTCTTCAGCATTCCCCACCAGTGAGCCGGATCTGGCCCCACCTTATAGAAAAGCATCAGGGGCCCGCCACGCGGCAGAAACAGAACAGGGTTCCAGCAAGGCTGCCTTGGCCCGTTTGGCGAGACACCATTTGCCACTTCGACGGGACTCGTCCAACCGGTACTTAGATGACGGGAAAGCCAGATGCCCACGCCAGGATCGCGCTCCTGCTTACCGCCAAACCAAGCTGCAACCAAGCCTGACGGCGTTTCAACGATAGTCGAGGCATGGCTTTGTGGCGTTGGGGGAGACTTGCTGATGAACTCACTCAAAACAACGGGGCTAGTCTTGCTAGCCCAACCCGGGAACGACACAACCAGCAAACACGCAACACTAAGATGAACTAGCCAACTCGCTAACGACTTACGCCCACCAGCTTGCCTCCCTTCTGTCTTACTCATGTCGTTCTCTGCATGTGGTCTGCCTTGCTTGTCTAATGCGGGCTGATGGGGGAGGCGCTCGGCACTGAACGTTTATGACGTCAGCAAATATTCCCAGGATTTCTTAACACCTTCTTCGATTTGGATAACGGGCCGCCAGCCGAATGCATTGCGCGCCGCGCTGACTTCCAAGATGATGCGATGCACATCGAAATTGCGAGCAGCCCGGCGATCCAAGGACAATGCCCTACCTGTAACTTTCGACGCAAGCTCAAGCAACTCGTTGACCGAATATCCCTGGCCAGACCCCGCGTTGAAAATCCCGGTTGGCGCCTTGTCGCTTCCTGCCATCAATGCGAGGCGCGCCAAGTCGGTCACGAAAATATAATCGCGGACGGTTTCACCATCTCCCCATACCGTCACGGGCTCACCCAAGCGCAACCGGTTGAGTACTGTTCCGATCAGCCCCTGTAGTCCGGTCTTCCCTTGCCTGGGCCCATACGGATTAGAGGCGCGAAGAACAACCGGCTCCAAACCATAGAGCCGCTCGTACATGAACAAATAGTTCTCGATCGCCACCTTGACTACGCCGTAGGAACAAATCGGCTTCAACTCGCAAGATTCGTTGACAGGCACCACCGCGGGCTCACCGTAGACGGTGCCCCCGGATGAGAAGTAGACGATACGACGACAATCGACCTCTCGCATCAAATCAAGCAGGCGTACGGTTGCCACCAAGTTACCTTGAATATCAGCGACCGGATCGAGGTTTGACGTACTGGGAAACGTGGTGCTCACCAGGTGATAGACCACATCCACGCCAATCAGCGCCCGCGCAAGTACATCAAGCTGGTCGAGGTCAGCCAGGAAATGTTTTACATTGACCCAGCCACAATCGCTGCGCAGCGGCGAGCGATCCATGACTGATACATCATGCCCCGCACCAAGTAATGCATCGACCACATGCGAGCCAATGAACCCGCAGCCGCCCAAAACAAGGGCCTTCATGCGAGCTGACTCGCCATAACTTGAGCTGGCTCGACCTGCGGCGTTAGGTAGCCCGTGGTTGCGATAAGCCTCGCGACGAATGCTTCCCAAGTCCGTGTACTGGCTAGCTCCTGATACTGCACGTTTCGGCGAACGAGCCGCTCGTCAGGCGATCTGGCGAGTAGTCGCAATTGGTCAGCGAAAGCACCAACATCTTCGAAATTTTGGATCAAAGTCCGCTCATCAACGAAATCGGGAATACCTCCCACCGCCGGTGCAACAATGGGAATACCTGCTGCCGCGACGTCAAAAAGAATTGTAGGGAGGCCTTCCCAGGCAGCGGTATGCAGATACGCTACGTGATCGAGCCTAACAATGTCTTCCAGTCGTTGAAACACACCATGCAATGTCACGTTTGGTAGCTGTTCCAACTGCACAGCTTCTTTCTCAGCACCAGCTATAACACTTACGCCATGCACGTCGAATTGAAATTGCGGCAATTCACCCGCAATACGTGCAAGTAGGTCCGGACGCTTCTGCCGATCGAGCCGACCAGCCCAAAGTATTCTGGGACTCTGGGCGTCGTCGACATCAGTACGGCGTACAAACGAGCGGTCATAGGGGAATGGCAAAACTTCGAAGACGTCTAGCGACACACCGATGTCCGCCGCCCAAATTTTCGGATAACGGCTGTTGTCACAGAAAATGCGCTCAAAGTAGGAATGGCAATCGCGCAGGTAGCTGCGCGCAAAACCAACGGCGACACCTCGCACTGTATAGTCATCGCAAAACAGCGAGGCATACCAGCGCGTGTGCTGGCGTAATGCCAGACCATGTTGCTTGACTGCTTCCCAACCGACGCGTGAGTTGATGATATGTACAACTGGAGGGCGTAACTGCACTAGAAGCCTCGTCAGCACGGCCACCTGCAACAGAAAATCCACGTGCCGCGCCATCAAGCCGAATTCGACATACGTGACACCACCAGGGACGCGGTCCCTCCATGGTGACTCCGCCGGCTCGGTGGTGATCGCCAAGATTCTGGCCCCAGGCTGGGCTTCGAGGATTGCACGCATGTGATACAGAGCACCACGGTCCGCGCCACCCGACTTCAGCCATGGCAACAATAAAACGTGGGTATAGGCGTGATCTCCGACGCGCCCGAGAAGATCAGAATACACTTCTCCTGGCACCGGGTTGGAAGGCACCGAATAGAAAGCGTAGCGGTCCATATTGTCGTCGGCGCCCAACAAGTCCGGCTCGATATGTGACAGCGCCAAAATCTCATCGCGAACCCAAGCGGGCATCGTTGGCAATACCCACTGGTCGCCGGCCTGTCCGGCATTTGGATTCACCTCAACGCGGCGTGCAAGACCACGAAAAACTCTAGCGGCAAACGCGCGCGGCCGACGAAACGCTCTACGCAAAATCATGATTGTGCCGAAACGAGAAGGGATGTGCTGAAGAGGTGTGACTTGGGTACCACAGCCTTGATATGGTGGCTCGCCTCATTCGCCGATCCATGCCATTTCCGTCGATAGAAATACACTGTCCCCCAAGCGAGGCGATGAACAAACCCTTTCGCTATGGTTTCACAATTCCAATACCAATCCTCGTATCCAAACCCCGTTTGGCTCGGGTAGCAGGCGGCGTATGGCACCAACTCGAACACTGATCGATGCGCAAACGCGGCGCAAATCCATGGGTTTACAGTAAGCAGCGACGGCCTATCGAAATACTCGCCCTCCTGATCGACCTGCCAATTGAACGCATTGTACATACCGAAACTGAGCACCATTTCTGCGTGCAAGATAACGTTTCGCTCCAGCTTCTGCGCTTCTCGAACGTGGTCGATGAAATACCGTCTGGAAATCAGATCATCTCCGTCGAGTATAGCGATGTACTCCGCTGTTGCTTCGGCGACACCTACGTTTCGTGCCAGCGCCGCGTCACCGACACCGGTATCAATGATCTTCTCAGTACCATCAAGCAAAGGATGCGACCGGACAATACGTGCGGTAACGTCATCAGCACAATCGAGCACCAACACGAACTCTACCTCGCCCCCCTCAGCACGGAAAAAATCTCGCGACATCACGTAGGAGGTCAGCGTGTTGTGGGCCAGTATCCCTTCCCGATGAAAGGTCACTATCGCACTGATTGTTTGCTTGTCCGTCATCTCGTGCTATTCCCTGATTTGGATCAACCCCAGTTTCCTGCCCAGTCTGACGAACCGAGAAGACTCGATTGAACGTAGTCGGCGGCTCTCTTCGGAAGAAGTTCTTGCGATGGTGCGGATTTCCCCTTGCATCGCCAAAATGCGCTGGTCACATTGCTGACGCTGTAGTAGCAGACTTGAATTGTCACCACTCAACCTCGCTATGTTATCGCGCATCTGGCTTACCTGACCAGCAAACTCGTTCAGCCGACTTGCCTGTACGTCAACCTGCACTTCCCTAGCCGACAACTGCTGTGCCAGCCACGCCTTGCCTTCGTTTAGCTGCGTGAGGTGATCCATCAACGAGTGGATCTGCTCGTCTTTTTCGCCGGCAGCAGTCTGCCATGAGGACAATTGCTGCTCGAACCACGCTTTACCCTCAGTTAGCTGCGTGAGGTGATCCGTCAACGAGTGGATCAACTCGTCCTTTTCGCCGGCAGCAGTCTGCCATGAGGACAGTTGCTGCTCGAA
>Ga0307375_10004015_pt1 | contig 14234 bp, 32 predicted proteins | sample TR1MG_FD_202531 | JGI IMG/M metagenome (GOLD analysis project Ga0307375, IMG submission 202531) | Soil microbial communities from Risofladan, Vaasa, Finland - TR-1 | ecosystem: Environmental > Terrestrial > Soil > Coastal area > Acid sulfate soil | place: Finland: Risofladan, Vaasa | collected...
TTGGGGATGCGTGTTGACCGCTACAGCCAACGCCTGTAGCGCCTTCGCGCCTTCTGCCTGGTATAATTCTGATAGGTTCATGGCGTAAGGATAGGGAATAACTTCCCATCACGCAAGTGGGCAACGCCCTATAAAATATTTTTCGCACCCATAAAAACTTTATCGCAATTCACTAGCTTTTTTCTATTGCTGGGCTCATAGCGGTTTGCTATAGTTCACCCATCGACACTACCGATGGGGAACGAAGATGGACCACGCACTACCGACCAACATCGACCGCCTCGCCGCCGCCCACCAGCGGCACGAAGATGATCAGGCCGAAGCACAAGACCGCGCCGAGAAGCTCCGCGCTAAAGCCGCCACCTGGCTGAACCACGCCAACAATGTGTTTGAGCTTTCCGGCTGGTTCAGCGACGCGCAATACATCGAGCTGGCCCAGCTCGACGCGCTCATCAACCACGAATTATCGCAGCCTTACTCACCCGTGAACATGACCGAAATAGAAGTCGGCGTCCGGGAGTACGCGGAAAAACGCCGCGGGATTTATATCGACTGCGCCGTGGAATATGCGGGCCGGTTCAACGATTTTGAAGATGAGGAGGTGCATCAATGATTACTCCCCCACTGCCATCGAGAAAGCCCCTAAATACCCACACGCTCAGCCATATTCTGCGCCAGTTCAAGTCATCCACCGCTCGCCGCCGTGTAATTCAGCGCGAGATTGCGCTTATCCGTGCCGGTCGGGAGTGGGGCTTAATTTCGCGGATGGAATCGCTGACATATTTGGACCGGATAGTCTGGGCATTTGACGACAAACGGCAAAACTGGAATCGCCCCGCTTTTGGGCTGCATTTTCCTTCGTTTCCCCGGAAGATCGAGATCACCACGGCGGACATGGAGCAAATGAAATGACCACCCCGGACCTTCTTCAGCGGATCAAGGAAGCCAAAACCGATATTCATCTGGTCGGTCTGCTTTCCCAGCTTTTCCCTGAGTGCGAAATGGCCGTAATCGTCGCGGCGCTTACTAGGGCCCAGGAATTGATTCTAAAGCAAAAGGGGATTGAATTATGAGCACACATTACGAGATTGAGAAATTGCAAAAGCAGGGCGCGGTATTGCGGTACGCGGTTATATCCATCGCATCAGTTGGAATCCTCGGCACGGTATTCATGGCCGGTGGACGCGAAGGATACGGGTACGCCATCCACAAGATTAAGGCCGCTGTGCAGGCGAGCCAATATCCTACGGTCAAGGTCGTCTGGGCGAGCAAAAAGCCCATCGCAATCATCAGCGGAGGGATATGCCAGCCGGTCGACTCGGCACGGGAATTGCCCAGCTTTTATCACACGGAGTACGTCAGCCCCTACGACCGCCCATGCGGACCCGGCAAGCCCGGCCAGCCGTATCAGGACAGCGCGGCACTGGCGGCAATTACGCGGGCGGTGCAGCGGTGAAGAAGTCATCGTTAACGCAATATTTGCGGTCAGAAAACAAACATGCATTTTTAGATCAACTAAATAACCCAATCAACTACGCTTGGCTATCCGGGTTTACGCAATCTCTGCTTGACGATCTAATTCATGTTGTGGGGGAAGAAATGGCACTTAATTTGTCTTGTGCCAGAGATACTCTTGACGAAATGTCATCTATCGCATGGGAAGAAATCAGGACTAAACGGGAGGAGAAATGATAACCACCACACTAAACCGAATCCGCGAACATCAGCCGTGTGTGCATGGCTGGACGAAGCTGCTCAAACACCTTGGTAAAACCCAAGGTGATGACGACCTACTGCCATTCGCTACGATCCTTGAGTCCAACGGGCTCGATGACGCACTGTGGTGTTGCCGCGCAGAGCCGCAGCATGCGAAGGAATGGAGACTGTACGCGGTCTGGTGCGCCAGGCGGGTGCAGCACTTGATGACCGATTCTCGCAGCCTTGCAGCACTGGATGTGGCGGAGCGGTACGCGAACGGAAAAGCCACCGCCGACGATATGGCCGCCGCAGGGGATGTCGCATGGGCCGCCGCACGGGCCGCCGCAGGGGATGTCGCATGGGCCGCCGCATGGGCCGCCGCAGGGGATGTCGCAGGGGATGTCGCAGGGGATGTCGCAGGGGATGTCGCATGGGCCGCCGCACGGGATGCCGCAGGGGCCGCCGCATGGGCCGCCGCACGGGATGCCGCAGGGGATGTCGCAGGGGATGTCGCATGGGCCGCCGCACGGGATGCCGCATGGGCCGCCGCAGGGGATGCCGCAGGGGATGTCGCAGGGGTCGCCGCAGGGGCCGCCGCAGGGGCCGCCGCATGGGCCGCCGAACGGGCTGCACAAGCCGCCGAATTTCTGCGGACAGTCAAATAATCACTAACAACCTGGAGAAACTACGATGACTACATGGAAGGCTCTACTTATTGATGCAATGGCTATCCACGAAGAAACGATGTTAGACATCGTTTCTAGCACCATGGCAGCGGAGCAAATGGACGTAGAATTTGACAACGGATACGGAATAGAAGAAGGCATACCGTTTACGGTATGGACGCATAACCGCGTCTACTTCCCCATCTGCTATGACGGTGCGGAGTGGGTAGGAAGCGCATCCAGAGCGCCTGACGGGGTGCCCACGCGGCACATGGGAGGGTGATAACAATGATCGTAAAGCTCCATACCACCAACGACATACAGCGCGTAAGCCAACTGCTCTCCACCGACCCCAAAGCAGCCCTCCGCGTGCTGGATCGCCGTATCGCGGCCATGGCAGGCAACGCGCAGGTCATCCCATTTCGCACCAAATCCCGTTGCACGGTCCAGACGTGGCCGACACCACCACAGTCAGCGTAAGGAGAATCAAATGAGCACAGCAATAGCAGAATACAGCCCCACCGCCGCAGCACTGGCAGAATTGCGCCAGAAGTACGAGCAAGCGGTATTCGACACCACCACGCCGAACGGCATGGCCAAGGCCATCGCCGCACGCCGGGAATTGCGCGAAGTGCGCGTGAATCTGGAGAAACTGCGCAAGGAGCTCAAGGCCCCCGCGCTGGAACGCTCGCGACTCATCGATGCAGAGGCCAAAACGCTGACCATCCAAATTGAGGAGATGGAGGTGCCCATTGACCAGCAGATTAAGGCCGAAGAACAGCGCAAAGCCGACGAGAAGGCGGAGCGGGAGCGTATTGAGCGGGAGAAGATGGAGGCGTTGCAGAAGCGCGTGGCCAACATCCGCGAGCAGGCCGTGAGCGTCGTGGGCAAATCTTCGCATGCGGTCGCCGAGGTTGTCCGCCTCCTCTCTGCGCTTGAGATCGACCAAACGTATGGACCACTCCAAGCGGAGGCCTATGCAGCCAAAGCCGAAACGCTCGCCACCTTAGCCGACATGCACGCCGCAGCACTCGTCCAGGAAGCCGAAGTCGAGCGCCTTCGCATTGAGCGCGAGGAGCTTGAGGCCCAGCGCAAGGCTCAGGAGGAGCAGGCTGCCAAGGACCGGGCGGAATTGGCCAAGCTCCGGGAAGAAGTGGCAGCACGGCAGGCGGCGGCAAAGGCCGAGATGGAAAAGCAGATGGAACGGGTTGCGCAAGAGCGTTCCGAAGTTGAGAGGGTGCGCCTTGAGGATCTGGCCAAGCAGCAGGAGATCGAGCGCCAGGCCGCAGCCATCCGCGCCGAAGAGGAGGCCAAAGCCAAAGCCATCCGCGACGCAGAACAGGCCGAGATCGACCGCCAGCGTGCCGAGATCGAGAAGGCGCACCGCAAGGTCGAAGCCGAGCGATTGGCGCAGGAAGAGGCCGCCCGGAAGGTGCAGAGCGGGTATCAGATGCTTGAGGGCTTTGTGGAGCGGTTCGGCGCTGAGAAGGAGTTTTCCGCCATCGCAAAACAGATCGGCAAGTGGCTGGATGGCAAAAAAGAGCAGGTGGCCGCATGAGCGCCGTTTACCACCATCACATTTGCCAAGGCACAGACGAATGGTTAGACCTCAGAACGGGCCTCATCACCGCGAGCGAAATGAAGCTATTGATGACGCCGACACTCAAGCCAGCCAACAACGACAAGAGCCGCGCGCACTTGTACGAACTTGCGGCCCAGCGGATCAGCGAATACACGGAGCCATCGTTCATCAGCGAAGACATGATGCGCGGATGGTCTGATGAGGTGCTGGCACGCCAAGCCTACGCGGAGAATTACGCGCCGGTGGAAGAGTGCGGGTTCGTCACGCGCCGAGTCGGAGGATGCACCCTGGGTTACTCGCCGGACGCATTGGTCGGCGATGACGGCCTGATCGAATGCAAATCACGCCGCCAGAAGTATCAAATCAGGACGATTTGCGATGCCATTGTGCCCGAAGAATACATGCTGCAAATCCAGACGGGCTTACTCGTTACCGGGCGCAACTGGCTCGATTTTATAAGCTACTGCGGGGGCCTGCCGATGGTGGTCCTGCGCGTGTACCCAGACCTAAAAATGCAGGGAGCGATTATCGAGACGATCCAGCGGGCGGAAGATGAAATCAGCGCGTTGATCCAGTCTTACTGCGACACGCTGGAAAAGCATCCGGCGTGGCCCACTACAGAACGTATTATTGAAAAGGAGATGCCATCATGGGCAAATTAGAGCAAGCAATAGCCCCAAAATCGGACCAGTTGAACAGTGACGACCTCGTCACAGGACCGATGACGATAAAGATAACGGATATCGGATACTACCAGGAATCCGGCAAAACCAAGATTTCCATCCGGTTCGACGGGGATCAAGGAAAGCCATGGAAGCCATGCACCACCATGGCGCGGCTCATGGCCACGGTCTGGGAAGTCCCCAAGGATGATGACGGGTCTGCGCTGATTGGCCACTCTCTCACCGTGTACCGCGACCCATCCGTCAAGTGGTCCGGGATGGCGGTCGGCGGAATCCGTATAAGCCACATGGACACCATCGACAAGGAGCGTGTGGAGATGGTCACGATTACGCGCGGCAAGAAGGAGGCGATGATTATCAAGCCCCTAAAACTCGCCGCCACAGTGACGCCCATTACTCCAAAAGCGGACAAAGCAAAGGAAGGCTCCGACGCGCTCATCGCCATGATCGAAAACTGCATGACCGGCGACGAACTGGCGGACCTGCTGGCCGACGCGGATGTCAAGAAAAAGATGGACTATCTGGAAAGCAAGCGGCCCGAATTGGCGAAAGAGGTGAATGCGCGACTTGAGATAGCGCGCAAGGTGTTTGGGGGTGAATCATGACCGCCCCCAGATTCGAGGCCCCAGAAGCTCTGCCATTCATCATGTGGCGCGATGTCGTAACCGCTGCGGATGTCGCTGAGCGCTTCGGCCTGACTTTCCAGAACGCGCAGGCGGTCATCCACCGGCTCAAGAAAAAAGACCTGGTCCACACTGTCAGCCGGGGAGGTGGCGCGACATTAAGCACCTACCGGTATGGTCCGGAACCAAGGCCCGACAGGCCGGATTGGGTGCCGCAGCGAGATATGACAGCGTTTTTTGTGTCCATGACGCCAGGCCACCGTGCGTAATCGGTTGACATAGATACACGGCATGGCTACTATATAGCCATGTACTAGCCAATAGGAGCGCAGCAATGAAGCAAATCCATATTACGATGCCTGAGCAGATGATCGCGGCACTCAAGGCGAAAAGTCTTGAGACCGGGTTAGCCGTCGCTGAAATCATTCGCCGCGCGGTCGATGCGGCGCTGGCTGTGGGAGGTGGAAAATGAACGATTTTAAGGTGGGTGATCGATTCAGCGTTGAAGGAGTCGTTACGGCATTGGCAGACCGCGAAGGAGACTACCGCGCCTTGTTTGACGGGCACGATAGTGACGGTTATGTGATTGGTGCAGAAATGGCCCACGCCAAGCTAATCCAGCCCAAACCCCGGTACGACTGGAGCAATATCCCGCCGGAATATGACTGGGCGGCTACCGACAGAGGCGGAGCGGCATACGCATACAAAAACAAGCCGTTTTGCAAAGACCACGCGAACTTCTGGATTGGCAAGGATAGTGGGGACATGTTTCGCCTCTGCGCGGGACAGCAGCTCACCGAAGACTGGCGCGACTCCCTTGAGCAGCGTCCAGAAGTGGTGGACCCCATCACCCCATGCAAAGGCACGAATTGCGGAAGCACGACCGGCATGAATCATTCGCCCGAGTGTGAAGCGGAGCACATAGCGGCGATTACGGGAGCGGTTGTGGAGAATAAGGTGCTGGATTTGAGCAAGCCGGTGCGTATCGTCTCGTCCGGGGTGGGTGCGCGGTATGTCGGCCACATGAGCAATGGCCGAATCGTTTGCGAATTTAGGTCAGACGCATTCGTTTTTTGCTCTGACTTCCGAGAAAAAGAACTCGAAAACATCCCGGAGCCCAAGCGCAGATTCTCCCGCGAAGCCGTGCTAGTAACTTCACTTGGTGGCGGAGAGCCTTATCTAACATGGGATAATTGCATTCCGTGCGGTTCCACAATTCTCGCACGCATAAACTTGATTCATACCGAAGGCGAAGGCTGGAGCGTGGAGGAGGTCAAATGAACGCGCCAGAGAAGATTTATCTTCCAACGCGGGATGGTCAATCCGACAGCATTTGGAATGACCATTGGACGCACGGCAAAGACGTGGAATTCATCCGCGCCGATATTCACGAGGCCGAGATCGACGCGCTCAAGGCTGAGAACGCAGAATTACACACGGAATGCGACCGCCTTACCAACTTGCTCCAATGGGAACAGGGACGCCGTGAACGCATTGGCACCCACGTCGACGAATGCTGGAAGTGGGGTCCGTCGCATTATGAATGTGCGTCGCGGGAGATTGAACGCCTGACGGCGATGCTTGGGCCGCAGAAGGTGCTGAGCGACGAAAGCTTGACGCTCCCCGGATGGTATTGGTGGCGCGCCGGAGAAAGCGGGGATTGGACTATGGTGCAAGTTGAGGAGCTTGGCTTATTAGGCCAATTCATCGGCCCCATCAAAATCCCTGAGGTGCAGGGATGAGCGAAGAACTAAAGCCGTGCCCGTTTTGTGGGACCACCTTTCTCGGTGTGCAGCCTGGCGGATGGTGGGTCTGGTGTGAGAATTGTGGCGCAGAAGGTCCCGCTAAGCATGCCAGAGACGAAGCCATAACCGCATGGAACCGCCGCGCCAACGAAGGAGAAAGTAATGATTAACGATGAAGAACTTGTTGCCCTCGGCCTGATAAAATCAGAACGGATATATGTCTCGGCCGACTTGCTCAAAAGGATGGCCACCGAACTCCTCGCACATCGAGAAGCCGAGCGGCTCAACAAGGTGAAGAATGAGGAAGGCGAACCAGAATGCACTAAGCATGTGACAGATTCACCAGCCGTAGAGGCGGCATGGAATCGGTTTAACGCAGTAATCAGCGATGGCCCAGACGCGCCATATCCAGAAATGGCATCACATTTTGAAACGATTTATGGCGTGAAGTGGAATGACAAGGATTGGCGCAAAGAAACGTGTGCATGGGCTGAGGCTTGGAAAGCAAGTGCAGACCGGTACGAATTCCTCAAGCTCCGCGAAGAAAAGCGCAAGGCCATAACCCCAGAAAACGAACAAACCACAGAAAAGACGTATTATTGCTCATTTTGCGGGAAGACAGACAAGCAGGTATCGGTGATAATTGCTGGCCCAAGCGTAGCGATATGCAACGAGTGCGTGCGTCTCTGTGTCGGCGTACTATTTGATAAGGCCGAAGGAAAAACTATCTCTGGAGAGGTGCCGAAATGACCACCAAAACCCCCACAGAACACCTCGCATTGCTTATCCGCTTCCAGAAGTGGCGCAAGGGCGATGACGAGATGCCGCACCCGCGCGATATATCTGAGGCACTGGACTACGCCATCCAGTGCTGCGAGTCCGTGCAAATGCTCGAAGAATGGATTGATTGCGGTGATATTGATCCTGACAAGGTGATCAGTAGGGTTCGCGCTCTGATGGAGTCGAAATGAACACCATGCACCTGTTCGCCGGAGCCGGTGGAGGCTTACTCGCCGACCTGATCTTGGGCCATACACCCATCGTTGCCGTGGAGTGGGATAAGCATGCTTGTAAAGTACTCAGAGACAGAGCCGCAGACGGATGGTTCCCTGGCCTGCACGTGCACGAGGGAGACGTTCGGATGTTCGATCCATCCGACTACGCGGGACGAGTGGATTGCATCGCAGCGGGCTTCCCTTGTCAGGATATTAGTGCAGCAGGAAAAGGCGCAGGCATTACAGGCAGCCGAAGCGGCCTTGTCTCTGAAGTCTTCAGATCAGTTGATGCTGTTCAGCCACGATACGTTTTCCTCGAAAACAGCCCGCGAATCAGGACCAAAGGAAGGCATATCGTTATCGGGGAGCTGGTGGCGCGTGGATACGCCTGGCGCGACGGAATCCTTGGGGCGGCTGATGTTGGCGCTCCACATCAGCGCGATAGATGGTTCTGCATTGCTGCCAACGCTGACGGTATGCGGCAATTACAATCGCAAAGGAGCAAGTGCGACGAGTGGGGACGGCCTGATTACGCGACTAAAGATGCTGCTTGCGCAAAACCTGGAGCCAGCGGCGCGACGTGGTTTGAAACTGAATCCGGTGTGGGCAGCTTGGTTTATGGGGTGGCCGATGATGTGGTTCCGGGTGCGGTAAAGGCATTAGGCAATGGCCAAGTGCCTCTTCAGGCAGCGACGGCATGGATGATGTTGGGAGGTCCCGGTGAAATCTCCTGACCTATTCCCAGAAACGAAACCGGCGCGTCAGGCTCCACGCAGATTGATGCACGTCTGTGATGCCTACGGGGATGGACCGGACGATAACCATGTGCGTTTCCATTGTGCCCACTGCGGCCATGAAACCGATTGGGTAGACGGCCTGACCGTGACCGAAGCCAAGCGCGGGATGCTGTGCCCGGAGTGTAATAAAATTAAGGAGCCACAAGATGACAAATGAAGAACAACGCAGAATGGGCCTGCTTAGGCTTGAGCGGGATGATCTGAAGGGCCGTGTGGTGTATCTGGAGAGTCTAGACGGTGCCAAGCTGGCTGGATACATAAGGAATTATGAAAAGTTGAATGAATGCCTTTTGAGTACGATTTTTATTTTAGAGACACATCTAAAAGACTTCCGTACCGCAGCATTACGAGGAATTCAGGAAAAGAATCCGATGATATTAGAAAATATACGGCATTATGCCAATCTAGTTTTATCTGCAGAACATTATGGGAGAGATGCCGACCCCAGGCCGCTGACGGACGAAGAGAATCAGCAGATACGGGATTTTGAGGAATGGGTGGATGCAAACGCGAAGGGCGGAAAATGACCGCTACCAAACACGACCAAGACAAGCCGCGCATGGACCTTTTGCCGCCAGAAGCGCTCATTGCTGTAGCTGAGGTACTGACCTATGGTGCCAATAAGTATGCAGCCCATAACTGGCGCAATGGATTAAATCATAGCCGCATGGTAGCGGCGCTGTTGCGCCATCTGATGGCTTATCAGACGGGGGAAGATGCCGACCCGGAGAGCGGGCTGCCTCACCTCGCGCACATGGCTTGCAATGCGCTGATGCTGCTGACTTCGGCAAAGGGTGGTCTGGGAACGGATGATAGGTGGGAAAATGGCAATAAATAACGGAATGATGACAAGCAATACTGATTTATGGAGCACTCCACAAGTGTTTTTTGACAAATTGGATCGGGAGTTTGGGTTCAATTTAGACGTATGTTGCACGCGGGAGAATGCGAAATGTTCACGCTTCTTTACGATGGAAGATGATGGATTGGCACAAGAATGGAGTGGAATCTGCTGGATGAATCCGCCTTATGGGAGAGAGATAGGCAGATGGATGAGGAAGGCGTTAAAATCATCTCATGAAGGCGCAACGGTGGTTTGCTTGGTGCCCGCCCGGACTGACACTGCATGGTGGCATGAATATGCCATACACGGAGAGATCAGGTTCATAAGAGGACGCTTGAGGTTCGGCAATGCAAAGAACTCAGCCCCCTTTCCATCAGCCGTGGTGATTTTTCGAGGCTAATGCCCAAGCATCCCTGCACTCCACCCCCGGACACCACCTCCGCCCATCCTCCACCGGCTCCCCGCAGTACAGACATTCACCTGTAGAGCGGGGCCCCTCCGGTTTTCGCACCGCCAATGCGGCCTCGCGGTACTTTTCTTCGAGTTCGCAACCGCGATCTATGTCATCCGCCATCATTTATGCTATTCTCCATGCTGGGTGTAAGTCATGACCCATGAGTACGGTCTTCCGACCTTGATGCTCATTGATGGGGGCCCATGATCGGAAGCAGGGTATCCCTGCCGGTGTAAATCCGGATAAATGACGACACCCAAATAACGGGAAGTGAGGGATTCGGCAAACCCATCTGGCTGTAAACCAGACGTCTCCGACATCGCGCGGTTCGATTCCGTGGCTTCCCACCAATTACGCCAGCGCCTCCGCACGGAATATTTCCTCCCGCTCGCCAGCGCGGCCTGCGTCGTCAGCCATAACGCACTTCTCTAATCGGATTTCGTTTAACGGGAAAATGGCCGAGAAATATTTCGTTTATCACGCCAGCACTTCCAGATAATCTCGCAAGTTATCCACGCGATTCGTCCAGCCATCCAGAAAAACGGATTGCGATGGATTACTGAGCACGTCCTGATGATACCAGTCCTCGCGCAAGGCTAGGTACTTGACGACCGTGGGCCATACCTGACACCGGCCAGCAGCGGCCAAAGTCAGCGGTCCTATCTGCCCATCCTGAAACACACCAAGAGCCGCCTGCAACGTGAACGCCGCGCCGCCTACCCCGTGATTAACACACCAGTCAAAGTGGCAAATAGCCAGCTTTTCTGGCAGATCAGGACAATGACCGGCTTCCCAGTACATGTGCTGATAGATGGCCTTCGCGGTGCTGAGGGGCAGCCGGTCCACGGGCGATGGAGCCAATCCCTGCGCCGCCGTGTAAGCGTCCCATGTGCCCTGGGTGATGCCGTAGTTGGTAGGACCGCCAGAGTCAGCGGGATTGTCAGAATAGCCACCCTCGGCGAAGAGGGTGAATTTCAGGGCGAGCGCGAAGCTGGATAGGACCATTACGGCACGGACACAGGAGCAATAGGCTGCCCATCCGCTGCGATAGCCGCCTTGGTGGTCCCCGCCGCGTTCCAAGCCGCTACAGTCTGCGGAATCTCGCCAGCAAGTGTGGCGATAATGGTATCCAGCGCGGTCTGGCTTATCGCGCCCTGGCTGTAAAGCTGCTGCATCTGCATACCGCCCTGCATGATGGCGATAGCGGCTTCTGTTGCGGGTAAAATCATGGCTGCCATATCTGTGCTCCTTACTTGAGTGCTGGCGTGGTCGGGCTGACCACGGACTGAATCGCGTTCACGTTCGCCACGGCCTGCGCGATGCTGGCCATTGCCGCCGTGGGATTGGCCGGTAGACTGTTCGGCGGGCAGTACGTATCGAAAACGGTCGCCGCGTCGTTGATCGTCTGGACCTGCGACGGGGTCAGCTTGCCATTCGCCCGTGCGATGGACAGGACTGCAAGGCTCGTGTTGTACCCGATGCACGTCCCAGCATAGGTGATCTGGCCGACCGGTGCCGCGTTGATGCTGTTGGCTACCGTGGATGTGGTGGATGCCATCGGGCAGCCCGCCAGCGCCACCACAGTCCCAACGATTGCCAGCTTCGGCAGCCAGCGGCGAATCCAGGGTAATAGTCGTTTGTTCATCGTTCAGCCCTCCTTGGGCGGTATAGGGTCCATCAATTTCGTGGCGTCACGAAAATGATCCGGTCCGTTCAACATTCGGACAATGTGGTAAAAAAACGCGCCGACCACGAAGCCGACATACTTCTGATATTCCGCTGCCGGTATCAGCCCCATGAAGATCATCGCCGCGATAATGCCGCCGATGATGACGATGCCGAGCCATTGCCGAGTGTTGCGTTCAATTTGGAAAATCATGGTCGCTTCCTTTTGCGCAGAGTGGATCGGATTCGTAACAGTCCCACAGGTCGGTCAGCCCCATTTCTCCGGCTTCTTCTGGCCTTATCATTTCAGATTGGAGCACCTTCCAAAGATCGATAACTGCTTGGCTTGAGATCACCATTTAACCCTCCACTCAATAACTGCCCCGTCTGGCACCTGCTCGTGCCCATGCTCCACCAACGCAGACCAGTTCGCCGCGCGGCTGATAATCTCTTGCCCGTGCTCGCCAATGCCGACTGAGGGCATAAACACCGGCACGATGCTGAGGTGCAGCAGGATCAGGGCAAGCGGAGCCATGCCGCCCCCTCTGGCGTGTTCAACCATTGATGGACTGCTGCTTGTCCCGCCGCATACAGTCCGATTTTCTGCGCCCGCGTCATGCCCGTATCGAGGAAACCCAGATTACCCGCCGGAAGCCGCACAATCGGGATGCCGGAGGCTTTGGCCAGCAGCACCATATCGGCCTCAGAAGCGCCCAGCATCATGCCCACCTCACGCTCGACCTGCTGCACAATCCCCTTAACCGGACCAATGCGCGTATGCTCCGTCACTTTCAGGCCAATGCGCTTGTGCTTGCCGGGCAGGTAGTTGATGCCGAGGTTGTCCACCATGCCGCCGTCTTCGTAGCGCCCCTGCCATGCCGGGTAGACTTGGGGGATGGACATGCTGGACAGGATGGCCTCCCAGACCGGCATATCTGGCAAGAGCCACGAATCCCACGTCCGGGCTTTACCGGTGTTGAGGTCCGAGCAAATGGCGGTGAAGGGGATTTGACAGTCGGCCATCGTCTGGTTGTCGGTTATCTCGCGGAGCCAAGCCATCACACTCTTGTTGCTGGCCAGATACCCGCGCACTGGGGCTAACCATTCGTTCATCGGTATTAACCGGCTGTAATCAGCACTGATAACGATGTCGTAGAGGTCTGCTGGCGTTTTGCCCAGCGAAAGCAGCCCAGCAACAATGCTCCCTGCGGACGTTCCCACGACCGCCGATGGCCGTGTTTTAGTCCAGAACGCAGAGGCTGCGCCGACCTCAAGGCTGCCGAGAGTGCCAGCTCCGGAGAGCGCTATTTCACAGTGCGGTAGCATGTTGCCTCCTAAGTCCAATAATGCTCAATCACTTCAGTCGGCGAAAATCGCGCCTTGTTTTTCAGGTAGCGCTGCATCACCCAAAGGCTGTTCGGCAGCATGTGCGTCCCCGAATCGCGCTCTGTATGATGTTTCCGGCACAGGATGAGGCCGTTGTAATTGCAGTCATCCACAAAGCTGTATGGGTCAGCAGGATCAAAGGTGCCCCAGGGGAAGTCCGGCGCGTCCTCTTTCACTTTGTCCCAGTCAATATCTTCCTCTGCATAGCACCGCTCGATGTGCTTGTGGTGAAGCTGCAAAGGCTCCCCCGCTTCAGCTTCGTCGGCCCCGCAAATCCAGCAGCGGGCGCCCATCTTGGCCATATATTCTTTGCGGGTTCGCTCAAAGAGAGGGGTAGCTGCACCGCGTTCCTTGTGTGCCCCAATCTCCACATCAACGGATAGCGTCAGCTTCTCTTCGTGCGTTTCGGTTACGGGGCTCATCCCTCAATCCTCCCCAGAAAATCCCGCAGCAAGTTTTCAATTACGATACCGCGCGCGTGCCCCTCTTTAATGATCTGGTGCAACTGTGCATCTCGCTCCGATTCCCGGTTGCCCATGTCCTCCAGAGAGTGCATGACAGCTAGATGTGATTCCATCATGTTCACCAGAAGCCGGGTCTGCTGATCCGTCTTGGTCACCAGCACGGCAGTATGTTCCATCTGCTCATCGGTCTTGCTGCTGGCCACGATCTGGGCGATGACAATAATCACGTCCATTTCTGCGACGAACACAGCAAGAATTAAGTTAAGAAAAACAAACGGATATCGGTCAAAAGGATAGGGAGCATATTCCTGCCATTCAATATAGGCTATTAAGAATACATTGATGAACGCAAAGAATCCCCACATCACTGGAGTTGTAAATGCTGCCAGAGCCATCCGGTCGAGGAAGGAATGCCTCATATATGGTGCGTCCACATCGCCACCGATAGCACCACAATGACCCCGATCAGCGAAATAATCCCACCTAGCATCATGCCCTTGGTCTTGCTGTCCGACTCCGCCCGCCGCGCAGCAAGTGCCCGTTCATCCGCCGCCCATTTCGGGAGGGACTGAAAAGCGTCAGCCTGTACCGACATTAACGTGGCCTGAATCTGTGCGAGACTGGTTGCCGTAT
>Ga0307375_10004016_pt1 | contig 14234 bp, 11 predicted proteins | sample TR1MG_FD_202531 | JGI IMG/M metagenome (GOLD analysis project Ga0307375, IMG submission 202531) | Soil microbial communities from Risofladan, Vaasa, Finland - TR-1 | ecosystem: Environmental > Terrestrial > Soil > Coastal area > Acid sulfate soil | place: Finland: Risofladan, Vaasa | collected...
CCTGGTAAGGCGTGGTGACGGCATCGGCGACGACCGACACTTCGGACAGGTCCAGACCGGCGGCCGAGAGGCGCTGCTCGTCCACCGGGCACAGTCCGCGCGCGGGGACGGCGATGTGACTGGCGAAACCGCCCTGGATGTCATTGCCGGGCATTTTTTGTGAGCGGCAGATGGCGGCGCGGCCGCGCTTGCACAGATCGCATTCACCGCAGGGGATGACCGCAGGCACGATGACCGATTTCCCGACCCAGCTCTCGGCGCCGCTGCCGGCGGCAACCACGCGGCCGCTGATTTCGTGGCCCAGCGTAAGGGGCAGGGCATGATTGGTGCGCACCCCGTCGTAGAAGTAACCCAGGTCGGTGTGGCAGACGCCGCAGCCGGCGATCTCTATCACTACTTCCGCGGGCTGCGGAGGAAACGGGTTGAATGCCGATTCGACCATGGCGACCTTGGGTGCCGTCATCATCCACCGGTGTGCGTTTGTGCTCATGCCTGTGCCTCCAATTTGGGGTGCCGCGCTGTTAGATTGTACTGATAAGTCAGTTTCAGCTTGACTTTTTCAGCGCTAATTAAGTATTATGGTACTAGAATGCGTATTTAGAAGTCAAGCGCAAAATGCAATTTAGACTAGGCCGCTTCAAAATTGCCGTTGCGGCCTCTGACTAAGCAGGGGGAGCATGAGGGGATACGCCCCTCGTTTCGAGTTCGTATAAGCTGTCAGGCAAGATCGCAAACCACGCGCCCGATGCGCAGAACCACGGGCGCAGCAAGACGGAGGTTACACCGTGTCAAAGCACAAAGAGAAGATCAAAGACAATATTTCAATCGCGATCACCGGCAGCGGCGGCGCGGGCGTGATGACCGCAGGCAATCTGCTGCTCGAGGTTGCAGCCCAGGCCGGTTGGTACGGCCTGATGGTGCGCTCGAGCGGACCGCAGATCCGCGGCGGCGAAGCGGCGGCGCTGCTGCGCTTTTCGCACGCGCCGGTAGAGTGCCTGGACGATCGCTTCGATATCCTGATCGGCATCGACTGGCAGAACATACACCGCTTCGCCGACGAGATTCCGCTCGATGGTGCGAGCGTGATGATAGGCGACCCCGAGCAGGGTGAGCCGCCCGAGGTGTTCGTAACGCGGGGTGCAAGCTATGCGCCGCTGGCGTTCAAGCAGATGGCGAAAGCAATACCCGGGAGTTGGCCCAATATGATCGCCCTCGGCCTGGCCGCCGGCTTGGCGGGTCTGCCCGCCGACTCGGTCAAAGCGGTGTTGCAGAAATCGCTCAAGAAAGGCGGCGGGGAGAAAATGGCCGCCAACCTCGCTGCGGCCGACGCGGGATACGCGGCGGCCGCAAACGTGCCGGCGGTGCCGCGCCTCGCGCACAAGCCTGCGCGCGGTGCGAAACAGCACGCGCGCTGGCTGATCACGGGCAATCAGGCCGCGGGCTTTGGCGTGGTCCGCGGCGGCGTGCGCTTCTGCGCCGCCTATCCGATCACACCGGCGACCGAAGTGCTCGAATGGCTGGCGCCTGCGCTGCCCAAAGTTGGAGGCACCCTCGTGCAGGCAGAGGACGAACTGGCTTCGGTCAACATGATCGTCGGAGCTTCCTATGGTGGCGTGCCCTCGGTGACAGCCACTTCAGGACCGGGCTTGTCGCTCATGATCGAAGCGATCGGGCTGGCGGTTGCGGCTGAAGTGCCGATCGTGGTCATCGACGTGATGCGCGGCGGACCGTCGACCGGCATACCGGCGAAAAGCGAGCAAAGCGACGTGAACATTGCGGTCAATGGATTACACGGCGACGCGCCGCGCATCGTAGTCGCGCCGAACTCCATCGCCGATTGCGTCTCGGCGACGCAATGGGCGGTGTATCTGGCCGAAGCGATGCAGTCTCCGGCCATCGTGCTTTCCGATCAGTACTTCGGTCAGACGCGTGCGGTAGTGGACCCGCCCGCTGACATCGGCTTGGTCGGTGAGCGATTGAAGCCGAACGCAGGGGCGGAAGGCTACAAGCGCTATGCTGTCACCGAGTCGGGAATCTCGCCGATGTCGATTCCGGGCATGCCGGGTACCGCGTATACGGCCGACGGCCTGGAGCACAACGAGCGCGGCCTGCCTTCTAGTCAGTCGGGCGATCACATCAGGCAACTCGACAAGCGCGCGAAGAAGCTCGCGGAATTCGATTACGGCGAGCGCTGGGCCGACGTCGAAGGCAAGGGCGAGCTTGCCATCGTCACGTTCGGCTCCTGCACCGGCGCGGCGCGCGAAGCGCTCGCACGCGCCGACGCCGAGGGGATCAAGGCGCGGCTGGTGTCCTTGCGCCTGCTCAGCCCGTCGCAGCCAGAGCGCTTGGCTGCGGCACTTGCCGGCGCGAAGCGGCTGCTGGTGGTGGAGCAGAATCACACCGGGCAGTTGTACCGCTATTTGCGCGCGGAATACGATTTGCCAGGAGAAGTGAAGAGCTTCCGCCATCCCGGACCGCTGCCGATGCGCCCCGACGAAATCCACCAGCAAATCACCGAATGGAGCCGCGCATGAATTCCTCTGCCACTACCGCCGCCGCTGCCGCGCCGATCACGGCGCAGGCGTTCAAGTCCGATTACAAGCCGATCTGGTGCCCGGGTTGCGGCGACTACTCGGTGCTGTCCTCGTTCACCAAGGCCTTCGCCAAACTCAATTTGCTGCCGGAGAATATCGCCGTCGTATCGGGTATCGGCTGCTCTTCGCGCATTCCCGCGTACACCACCTGCTACGGCTTTCACGGTGTGCACGGTCGCTCGCTCGCCGCGGCGGCGGGCCTGAAGCTCGCGCGCCCCGACCTCACGGTGGTCGTCGCGAGCGGCGACGGCGACGGCTATTCGATCGGCGGCAATCACTTTCTGCATGCCTGCCGGCGCAACGTCGACCTGACTTACGTCGTCATGGACAACCATGTGTACGGCATGACCAAGGGCCAGCCTTCGCCCACCACCGAGCCCGACTGGGATTCCAAGCTCTCCCCCGGCGGCACCGGTCTGCGCACCTTCAATCCGCTGGTGATCGCGCTCGCCGCAGGCGCCAATTTCGTCGCGCGCGCGTTCGCGGGCGATCCCAACGGCACCGCCGGCATCATTGCCGAGGCGATCAGCACGCCCGGATTCTCCTTCGTCGAAATCCTCAGCCCTTGCGTCACCTTCCGCCCAGAGCAGCGCGAATGGAAGCAGCTGGTGCGGCAGGCGCCGGTAAAGCATACCGAAGATGCGGCGCGCGCGGCGCGGCGCCTCATGACCGACGACGGCATGAACGTCGGCGTGTTGTACAAGGGCGAGCGCAAGCCGTACCAGCCGCCAATCGGCAAAGGCAAGAAACATCCATCCGACCTTGAAGCGGAGTTCGTACTATGAGCACTAAAAAGAGCAGCGAGAAAGGCGTGAAGCGGGACGCGAAGCCGCGCGCAAAGCCTGGCGCCAAGCCGGGCGCAAAAAAGACCACTGCCGCAGCCAAGCCGAAAGGAGCGCGCGCACCCAAACGCGCGTCGAGTAAAGCGGCGGGTCAAGCGCTTGTGCCCAGCGCGTCGGAATTCATGGCCTATGCCTACGCCATGGAAGCAGAGGCAGCGGAGCGCTACGCCGAATTTGCGGATGCGATGGAAGTGCACAATAACCGCGAGGCGGCCGAGTTGTTCCGCAAGCTGTCGCGCATCGAGCAGATCCACGCCGACCAGATACTGGAACAGATGGGCTGGAAACAGGCGCCGGCTACTGCCGCCGACGTGCGCTGGCAAGGCGCGGAAGGACCCGAGACCGCCGATCCGGCCGAGCTGCATTACCTGATGCAGCCCTATCATGCCCTGAAGATCGCCCTGCATAACGAAAAGCGCGCGCGCGACTTCTTCGCCCACTTGGCCAAGACCGCCAAGGACGCGGGTGTGCGCGCAGGAGCGTTGGAGATGAAGGAAGAGGAGGCGGAGCACGTGAGCCTGATCGAGTCCTGGCTCAAGCGCACGCCGGTGCCCGAAGCCGGCTGGGAGGCGGACCTGGATCCGCCGGTGCTGTCTGACTGAGAGCGCATTGCCAAATAACGCTGGCGAGAACTGTCATTCCGAGTCCCCTTCCGGGGATAAACTTCGCGAGGAATCTGCTTTTTGTTTGACTCAAAAACGGACTCCTCGGCCTTGGGACTCGGAATGGCGGCATGATTGAAATAATTTCCTAGGAGCAAACATGGAAGTACTTTTACCCCAAGGCTGGGCGGCGCCGATAGGCTACGCGAACGGCATCGCCGTCGCGCCCGGTCGCGTCGTGTTCATCGCCGGGCAGGTGGGCTGGGACGCCGCGCAGAAATTCCACTCCAACGAAATCGCGCCGCAGTTCGAGCAGGCGCTCGCCAACGTGCTCGCGGTGCTGGCCGAAGCCGGCGGCCGGCCGGAACACATCTGCCGCATCACCGCGTTCTGCTGCGACAAGCCGGCCTATCTCGCGGCACGCCCGCAGCTCGGCGCGATCTGGAAGCGCCTCATGGGCAAACACTATCCGTGCATGAGCATGATCTTCGTCTCCGACCTGCTCGACAGTCCGGGCAAGATCGAACTCGAAGCGACCGCGGTGGTGCCGGTGAACTGATTCAGCGGGGACTACCCGGCCTGCGCGTAAACGCTGCGGCCTTCGCCCGGGTAGCCTGCATACACATGCTCGAACAGCGCCGCGCGCTTCGGCGAAGCGCAGGTAGACAAGACCCAGGACAGGCGTCGCCTATTGGCCTGCCTTCAGCCCGGAATTCGCGCGGAACTGGTCGGTGCTTCGTCGCTCCATACCGGGGCGACTCTCCCAACGGACCGTGTCAGAGGTAAGTCAGTTGTGCGGGCAAATGGCTTGAAGGTTTGAAAATGTAATCCATGCAATTGCAGAATGCATTGAGGACGATTACACTAACCGCATGATCAAGAGGTTCCGACACAAGGGCATCGAACGATTCTTCAAGAAGGACGACGCTCGCGGGATCAACGCCAGGCACGGGCCGCGCATTCGCCGCATACTCGACCTGATCGAAGAGGCAAGTGCTGTGGAGCAGTTGGATATTCCTGGCATGCACCTACACCCGCTGAAATTCGACCGGAAGGGTGAATGGGCGATGACGGTGTCTGGAAATTGGCGCATCACGTTCCGCTTTGTTGGCGAGAATGCGACCGACCTTAACCTGGAGGACTATCACTAATGGCTAAGACCCTGAGAAACCCGAACCGCCGGCCGACGCACCCGGGTGAAATCTTGCGCGAGGATGTATTGCCGGCGCTGGGCCTGACGCAAAAGGAATTCGCCGATCGCCTTGAGGTCTCGCGCCTGACGGTTTCTGAAGTTCTGCTTGAAAAGCGTAGCGTGACCCCGGACATGGCGATCCGCCTGGGCAAGCTGCTGGGCAATGGCCCGGAGATATGGCTGCGCATGCAGCAGGCCGTCGATGTCTGGACGCTAGAGCAGCGCGGGGGATATGAACGCATCGAGCGGATGGAAGCTGCGTAAGGCGCCACCTGACGGTATCGGGATGGTGTGGATTGAACACCCAGTTCATTGCGTGCTCGCCAGGAACGCTGCCGGTCGCGCCAGCGCCGCAACGCTTATCAGGCGTTACTGCGCGCCTTCGCGAAATCCCCCGGCTCGAGCAGCTTCGAGCACAGGAAGCCGATCACCAGTCCCCAGAACGGCGCGCCGATGTTGAAAATCGGCACGTTGGCTATGGTGACGACGAACGTCACCAACGCGCCGAACGTGTGCGTGGTGCGAAATGCAGCGACGAAGGAGGTCTGCAGCACGCGCAGCATCGCGAGGCCGCCCAGCGTGGCAATGAACGCTTTGGGCGTTGCGAGCATGAGGTGCGTGAACGTGGGCGCGAGCGCGCCGAAGGCGATGACCAGAACTCCGACCAGCAGGCCCGAGGTGTACTGGCGCGTGCGCTCACCCGTGGTGGAAATGATCGCGTTCACCGGGCCGGTGAGGCAGGTCGATACCGATCCGACCAGCGCGCAAAGCATCGATCCGGCGCCGCAGGCGATGGTGACGGCGTTGACGGGCGGCTTGTGGCCGGCCACGCCGAGCACGGCGTAGCCCTGTCCGTTCTGTACCGCAAGCACCGTGATCGCGAGCGGCACCACCAGTTCCACCAGGGCGCGCCAGGAAAACACCGGCGCATACAGGGTCGGCCGCGCGAAACTGAAAATCGCGCCGCTTCCCGGGTGGAAGCGGTCGAGCAAGGCGACCGCAGCCGCGCCCGCGACCAGCGCGCCGATCAGCGGCGGGACGAAACGCCCCAGCCGGGGCAGCGCGGAGAGCGCGAGAAATGCCGCCACCATGGGCGCCGCAATCCAGAAATCGTCGCGCAGCGCATACACGAGGTCGAGGTCGAAGCGCAGGAACACACCGGCCACCATGCCCATGACAATCGGCATGACTGCCGCCTGCATCGCGCGCCGCACCAGGCCGGAAGCGCCGAGCACGAGCATCAGCGCTCCGGTGACCTGGTAGGCGCCGATCACCTCGGCGAAGCTCAGATGGCCCAGCGCCGGGCCGATGAGTACGGCCCCCGGAATGCTCCAGAGAAACACCAGCGGCTGCCGGTAGAGCCAGCAGAAGACCAGGCTGATGAGACCGTTCAGAAAAAACGCGCCGAACATCCACGAAGAGATGTCGGATGCGCTGAGGCTGCCATTCCTGCCGATGGCGAGAATGATCGCCACCGGACCGGTGGTCGCGAAGATAAACGCCACCAGGCCGTTGACGGCATACAGCGCGCCGAAATCGGAGCGGATCTGGCGCGGTCCGGGCGGTGCTAGGTCTGGAGCTTCGAGCGGCATCGGCAAACTGGCGCGTTTCAGTCGGTGTCGGATGGTTTGCGCAAGCAACAGCGGGCGTCCGGCGTGCCGGCCCGTACGTCGATTTGCGCCATGCCGCAGTGTAGCCGATCCGCGGTGACCAAGGCGGCGAGCCTGTTCCAATCGCCGACAACAGTCGTCCTTGCCACGGCGCGCTGCGCAGGCTAAGCTCGCCGACGCGCCCGCAGCGAGGAAGCCGGCCTCGCTGGTATGACTGCGCCCGCCAGCGCGTCGCGCAAGGCGAAATCGAAGCCCGGTGTGGCCTGCCGGCGTCAATCTATGCTAGCCTAATGGCGTCCGCCGCAAGCGAAGCGCCGCGCGGGCATCGCGACAATAATCGATAAGGCTTAACGCGGTAAGCAGTTCGCTTCAGTCAGCCGCTGAACGACGCTGCACCCGAAAGCTTCGTACAACTGGAGAAGGAGGATACCCTATGCACACGTCACGATTCGTGAACCCGCTGTCTGCTGCGCTGATTTCGGCTCTGGTATTGGCCCTGTCCGGTTGCGGTGGCGGCAGTTCTACCCCGGCCGTCACGCCGACGATCACCGGCCTGGCCGCAACCGGCGCCGCGATCGCGAACGCGCCGGTCAGCGCGAAATGCACCACCGGCGTCGAGGTGTCGGACACGACCGCAGCCGATGGCACGTTTACGCTCACGCTTTCCGGCGGCCAGACTTTCCCCTGTATGGTGCAAGTGAAGAACGGCACGGTGGCGTTTCACAGCTTCGCCGCGACCGCGGGCCACATCAATGTGACGCCGCTGACCGAACTCGTCATCGCCAGGGCGCTCGGTTCTAATCCTGCGAACGCCTACACGAGTTTTGATGCGAACACGGGCGATACCATCGCCAACGGCCTCGCCGCCGCCAAGACCTACGTCGACGGTGAAGTTCAAGCCCTAACGGGCACCGCGCCGGCCGGCGACGTCATCACTGAAGCGTTCAAGATCGGCGACAGCGAAGACAAGCTGCTTGAAGACGTCAAGGCTAAAGTCGGCAATGCCAGCATCAGCGACATTCGTTTCGCCGCGGAAGCGGGCGACTCGCTGGACGGCTCGCAGGATCGCGGCACGCTCGTCACCACCGATCCCCCAAGCCTGATCGGCACGCTCACGGCGTCGACGATCAACGCGCAGACCGCGGCTTCCGGCCTGAACGCGCTCAGCGGCGCTGCACAGTGCGACGTCAGCATTTATCAGCTGGACTACAACACGATAGGCGTCAAGGGCGAGGCGACCAATGCTTCGGCCGCTTTGCTCGTGCCTAGCAACTGCACGAACGGCACGAGCGGTGCGTCGAACGGAGACCTGATCGCCTACGCCAAAGGCACCGACGTGCAGCAGCCGCGCACGCTCGCGAGTCTGACCGATCCCGAGACCTTCACGCTGGTTGCAATGTTCGCGTCGCAGGGCTATACCGTGGTCGCGACGGATTACCTCGGCTTCGCCAAGTCGACCTATGAATACAATGGCTATCCGTTTCATCCTTACCTGCACGCAGCTTCCGAGGCGAGCTCGGTCATCGATTCGATCCGCGCGGCGCGTAACTACGCTTCGACGGTCAATATGACGCTCTCCGGCAAAGTCATGGTCACGGGTTATTCGCAGGGCGGGCACTCGTCGATGGCTGCGCAACGCGCGATCGAGGACGATTATTCCGACGAGATAGATCTGGTCGCGGGCGCGCATCTGGCCGGCCCGTACAATCTGTCCGGTGCATTCCGTGATCCTACGTTCAACAGCAGCACCGTTGCGATCGCAGGCTATCAGTTTTTCGTGCCCTACATCATTACTTCGTGGCAGAAGACCTACGGCAACGTGTACACGAACGTGAGCGACGTGTTCCAGGAACCCTACGCTAGCTACGGAAACGGCATCGAGAACCTGCTGCCGAGCAAGACGCTCGACTACACCACGTTGATCAGCAGCGGCGCGCTGCCCGGAGGGCCGACCATGACGCCGGCACAGGCGCGCGACGCGCTCATGCAGCCGGCGTTCCTGACCGATGTGCAGACCAACGACAACGACGGGCTGTATATCGATGCGAAGAAGAACGACCTGCTCGACTGGACGCCGAAGGCGCCGGTGCTGCTCTGCGGCGGCAAGTACGACCCGACCGTGCCACCCAGCGTGCACATGGACGTATTGATGGCGAAGTTTACGGCAGAGGGTCTTACCAGCCCGCAAGTACAATCGGTCGATGTCGATCCCTACATCCAGGCGACTTACGGCGTGCTCGCGTCTCCGACCGCGACGACTAAGACCATGCCGGATCCGACTACCGACGCGGCAGCCTACGCGACCTACATGGCGAGCTACCACGGCACCTACGAGCCGCCGTTCTGCGAACAGGCGGCGAGGAAGCTGTTCGATACGGTGAAGTAAAGCCGCATCCGAGTACGAAGAAGCAGCCTGCGGGCTGCTTCTTCCGTTTACGGCATCGAATGCGTCGTGCTTGCGGCGGAGCTGGACAATATCCCGACTGCGACAGCTTGCCAGCGCGCGGCGCGCAGGCTAACCTCGCCGCCTGATCCTGTTTATGAACCGATTCCGATGCTGGTGCTGGAAAAGCTGAGCAAGACTTACGAGGGCGCGCGCAGGCGCAGCGTGCTGCGCGGCGTCGATCTCACGCTCGCCTCGGGCGAGTACATCGCCGTCATGGGCGAATCCGGCATCGGCAAGTCCACCTTGCTCAATCTGATCGCGGGGCTGGATCGCCCCGATGCGGGCAGCATCCGGCTCGACGGCGTCGATCTGACCGGACTCGACGACGATGCCGCCACCATTTTGCGGCGCGAGCGCATGGGCTTCGTGTTCCAGGCGTTCCACATCCTGCCCTATCTTTCGCTGGCGCAGAACGTCGCGCTGCCGCTGGTCCTGAACCGCGTCGCCGAACACGAAGCGGACGAGCGCACGCGGGCGATGCTCGCCGCCGTGGGCCTCGACGGGCGCGAGGCGAGCATGCCGCGCGAATTGTCCGGCGGCGAATTGCAGCGCGCGGCGATCGCACGCGCGCTGGTGCACCGGCCGAAGCTGCTGCTCGCGGACGAGCCCACCGGCAATCTCGATCCGGACAGCGCCGCGCAGGTTCTGGCCTTGCTGCGCGAGCAGGTCAAGAGCAGGAACGCGGCCTGCATCCTGGTCACGCATTCGCAGGCGGCGGCCGCGACCGCGGACCGGATCATGGTGCTGACGGCGCAGGGGCTGCGGGAAGCACGCTGATGCGCCCGCCCGCAGCCTTGAGCCTGTCACCCTTGACGTTATCCCCCTTGGCGCTGTTCCTCGCGCCGCTGGCGCAGCACAAGGGCAGGCTAGCAGTCTCGGTGCTCGCGATCGCGCTGGGCGTGGCGCTGGGCTACGCGGTGCAGCTGATCAACGCCGTGGCGCTGAACGAATTCTCGCAGGCGGTGCGCTCGCTCGCGGGCGAGGCCGACCTCGAAATCCGCGGGCCGCGCGCCGGCTTCGACGAAATGCTCTATCCGCGCGTCGCGCGCCTGGCGCAGGTTGCAGTGGCGAGCCCGGTGCTGGAGGTGCAGGCGAAGCTGCCCGGGCGGAAACGGCCGCTGCGCGTATTGGGCGTGGACGCCTTCCGCGCGGCGCAGGTGCAGCCGCGCTTGATCGGAGACCTGCCGGGCGACCGGCTCGACTTGCTGCGGCCGGATGCCTTGTTCCTCAGTCCGGCTGCGGCCGACAGCCTGAAGCTGAAAGTGGGCGACCGGATCGCGCTGCAGGTGGGCCTCGGGCAGGTGAATCTGCGCGTGGCCGGGCTGCTGCGCGCGGCCGGGCGCGAACGCCTGGGGGTGATGGACATCGCCGCTGCGCAACTGGCGCTGCAGCGCCTCGGGCGCATCAACCGCATCGACATCCGCGCGCGCCCCGGCGCCGACCTGGGCGCATTGCAGGCGCGCCTGCGGGCCGAGCTGCCGCCGGGCTTGATCGTCGAGCGCCCGCAGAACGATCTGCAGCGCAATGCCAGCATGTCGCGCGCTTACCGCGTGAATCTGAATGTGCTCGCGCTGGTGGCGCTGTTCACCGGCGGCTTCCTGGTGTTCTCGGCGCAGGCGCTGTCGGTGGTGCGCAGGCGCGCGCAGCTTGCGCTGCTGCGCGTGCTCGGCGTCACGCGCGGCGGCATGGTGCGCGCGCTGCTCGCCGAGGGCGCGCTGATCGGCGCGGCCGGGGCCGCGATCGGACTCGCCGCGGGCTACCTCATAGCCGGCGCCGTGCTCGCGCGTTTCGGCGCCGACCTCGGTGCAGGGGAGTTCCGCGGACTGCATCCCGACCTGCACGCGGATGTCCGGACCAGCGCGCTGTTTTTCGCGCTCGGCGTGCTGGTCGCGGTGGCCGGCAGCGTCGCCGCCGCGCTGGAGGCGGCGCGCGCCGCGCCGGCACAGGCGCTGAAGGCAGGCGACGAGCAGACCGCGTTCGCGCGGCTGCGCCCGGCATGGCCGGGCATCGCCGTGCTGGCGCTGGGCGCGCTGTCCACCGCCGCGAAGCCGGTGGGCGGCATTCCCTTGTTCGGCTATATCGCGATCGCGCTGATGCTGGTGGGCACGCTCGCGCTGATGCCGCGTCTGGCGACGACGGTATTCGGCCTGCTGCCGCGCCCGCGGGGCGCAGGCGCACGCCTCGCGCTGGCGCAGCTGCAGGGCGCGCCCGGGCAGGCGGCGGTGAGCCTGGCCGCGATCGTGGCCAGCTTTTCGCTGATGGTGGCGATGGCGATCATGGTCGCATCGTTCCGCATTTCGCTCGACGGCTGGCTCGACCGGGTGCTGCCTGCGGACCTTTACTTGCGCGCCGGCACCTTCGGCGATACCGGCTATCTTTCGCCGCAGGACCAGGCGCGCATCGCCGCGCTGCCGGGCGTGCGCAGGGCCGAATTCCTGCGCATCGAACAGCTGCTGCTCGATCCGCGCAAACCGCGCGTGGCTTTGCTCGCGCGCTCGCTTCCGCAGGACGACCCGGGCGGACGGCTGCCGCTGGTCGGCGAGGAGCGCTTGCCGCGCGCGGGCGAGCCGCCGCCGCTGTGGGCGAGCGAGGCCATGGTCGATCTGTACGGCTACAAGGTGGGCGAGGTGGTGGCTCTTCCGCTCGCCGGCACCATGCGGCGCTTCACCGTTGCGGGCATCTGGCGCGATTATGCACGCCAGCAGGGCTCGGTGATCATCCAGCGCGAGCGCTATATCGCCTATACCGGCGATCGCGATTCCAACGACGTGGCGCTGTATCTCGCGCCGGGCGCGAGCCGCGACGCGGTCGTGCGGGAGATACACGCCAGCGTTCCCGGCGCCGCCAATCTCGAGTTCGGCACGCCGGGCCAGATCCGCACGCGCTCGCTCCATGTGTTCGACCGCACCTTCGCAGTGACCTATGCGCTCGAGGCGGTGGCGGTGCTGATCGGATTGTTCGGACTGTCATCGAGCTTCGGCGCGCTGGTGCTCGCGCGCAGCCGCGAGTTCGGCATGCTGCGCCACATCGGCATGACGCGCCGCCAGATCGGCGCCATGCTCGCGACCGAAGGCGCGCTGGTGAGCGCGCTCGGTCTCGCGCTCGGTCTCGCGCTCGGCTGGGTCATCGGCCTGGTGCTGATCCATGTGGTCAATCGCCAGTCGTTCCACTGGAGCATGGAACTGCATCCGCCGTGGGGCCTGCTCGCGCTGCTCGCGGCCGCGCTGCTGCTGCTGGCGACGCTGACGGCGCTCGCGAGCGGTCGGCGCGCGCTCAGCGTGGACGTGGTGCGCGCGGTGAGGGAAGACTGGTGAGTTGCGGGCGAAGCAGGGTAGCCGCACTGCTGGCGACGATCGGTCTGGCCTGGCTGTGCGCCGGCGCGTTTGCGCAGGACTACGCGCAGGTGAAGCCCGGTTATGTACTGCAGTTCCCGCGCGATCAGGGCAGCCATCCGCGCTTTCGCACCGAGTGGTGGTATCTCACCGGCTGGGTGAAGGATGCGCGCGGGCGCAATCTGGGCATACAGATCACGTTCTTTCGCAACCGGCCCGGCGTGGACGAGAACAACCCCAGCCGCTTCGCGCCGCGCCAGCTGCTGTTCGCGCATGCGGCGCTGGCCGACCCCGAATTCGGAAAACTGCTGCACGACCAGCGCGCGGCGCGCGCCGGCTTCGGTCTGGCCGAGGCGGAGGAAGGACGCACCGACGTGTTCATCGACGACTGGTCGCTCAAGCAGACCGCCGGCGGCTATCACGCCAGCATCCCTGCGCGCGATTTCAGCTACGCGCTCGATTTCAAAACGACGCAGCCGGTGCTGCTGGAGGGCGACCGCGGCCTGAGCCGCAAGGGACCGCTGCCGGCCGAGGCAAGCTACTACTACAGCCAGCCGCAGCTCGCGGTATCGGGTTCGGTCACGATCAAGGGCGAGAAACGCGAGGTCAGCGGCAGCGCCTGGCTGGACCACGAGTGGTCGAGCGAATACCTCGCGCCGCAGGCGCAGGGCTGGGACTGGATCGGACTGAACCTCGCAGATGGCGGCGCATTGATGGCGTTTCGTATCCGCGACCATTCGGGCGGTACGCTGTGGGCCGGCGGCACGCTGCGCAGCGCCGACGGCCGCGTGCGCCACTTCGGGCCGGGCGAAATCCTGTTCGAGCCGCTGCGCCGCTGGCGCTCGCCGCGCACCGGGGCCGAGTATCCGGTCGCGCAGCGGGTACGGGTGGGTGAGCTGGACTTCGAACTCGAACCGATGATGGACGATCAGGAACTCGACGCGCGCGCGAGCACCGGCACCATCTACTGGGAGGGAGCGGTGAAGGCGGAGCGCGGCGGCAAGCCGCTCGGGTCCGGCTATCTCGAACTGACCGGCTACTGGCGGCCGCTGCGTCTGTGAGGGGAGGGTGAGCATCGCCGACTGGCTGGCACTCGCGGCGATCGCCATGGCGGTCGGGTTTTTCATCGGCACCGTAGGCGTGGGCGGGGTGCTGCTGATTCCGGCGCTGGTCTGGCTGGGTGCTGTCCCTATCCATCAGGCCACGGCGACGACCTTGTTCTCTTTCTTGTTCACCGGCCTGTTCAGCACCTGGCTGTTTCAGCGGCGCGGTTCCATCGACTGGACCATCACGCGTCCGCTGCTTGCCGGTGCCCTGATGTTCAGTTACGTCGGAGCCCGCGTGAACGCCTTGGTCGAGGTGCGCGCGCTTGCGCTGATCATCGCGCTGGTCGTTCTGTTCGCCGGGAGCTACATTCTGTTGCCTGCGCGCCGCGGCAAGCGGGTGCAGCGCGACGGGAGTACGCGCGCACAGCAGCTTCTGCTGCTGTTGGTCGGCGGACTGGCGGGTTTCGGCTCCGGTCTGTCCGGCGCCGGCGGACCCCTGTTCTCGGTACCGATGATGCTGATCCTGGGCTTTTCCCCGCTTGCCGTGGTCGGCGCGGGCCAGGTGCTGCA
>Ga0307375_10004017_pt1 | contig 14232 bp, 13 predicted proteins | sample TR1MG_FD_202531 | JGI IMG/M metagenome (GOLD analysis project Ga0307375, IMG submission 202531) | Soil microbial communities from Risofladan, Vaasa, Finland - TR-1 | ecosystem: Environmental > Terrestrial > Soil > Coastal area > Acid sulfate soil | place: Finland: Risofladan, Vaasa | collected...
CGGCGGGCATGCTTTCATTGCCCTCAAGTGGTTCCGCGACTCATTTTTGCCTCGCAAGAGTTACCGCTGGAATCAGCATCCTGAGTCACGCCAGACGGTGCTGGCCGAGGCCATTCAGCGCGGCGTCATCATGACCAGCAAGATTGCCAACCCCAAGTCGCCCGCTTACCCCACCACCACCATCCGCCTGAACCGCGCCGAGGCCGGCATAGCCGAAGAGGCCCAACGCTTCCAGCCCGTCTCCACCATCGGCGGCTCCATTATGGATACCATCGAGGAAGAGCGGGGAGGCCTGTGAGCTGCTACTTTCTGGAAACCACGGCGTTCGCGCGACTCTTCATTCAGGAGCCCGGCACGGAGACGCTCATCCGCCTGATGGACGCCGTGGAGGACAACCGAAAGCTCATTGCGGCCTCAGCGCCGCTAGAAGTGTATGCCGCCATTCGCCGACAAGAGCGGGCCGGGAGCCTGAGCGCGCAGAACGCGTCCACCGCTCTGGAAATTCTGCGCTCGGAGTCGGCGCGCGTGGTGCAGGAACCTCTGAATCCAGCCGTGCTGGAAGCTGCCCGCCAGCTGCTGGACCGCACCAGCCTGCGCTGGCCGGATGCCGTGCAGCTGGGTGCAGCCATGGTGGCCCGCGACACTTTCCAGGGGACGAAAATCTTTTTTGTCTCTGCTTCGCAAGCCTTGCTGGAAGCCGCAAGAGCGGAAGGCTTCTCAGTGCTGGACCCGGCGCAGGAGGTGGACGTGCCGGTGGCCGAAGCGAATTAGGAGTTCGGGGAGTCATCCCCAGACAGTGCGATGTGCCGCCGTCGGCCGCCTGTTACCGGGCGCCGTGCTCCAATTGCTTTTGGTATTCTGCGCTGTCGAACCGGCCCTGAGACGACGCGATCCGTCCATCGGCCCCGAACTGCCACCTTTCAAAGCCGCGGATGTCGACCTGGTTCCCGGTGCCGCCTGGGCCCGCATGTGTCCCCAGTAGCCTCCAGCGGTATTCGACTTCTTCGCCGTTCACGACGAGGTCTTCCATCTCAACACGCAGGTCTGGAAACGCCGTCATGAAGGATTGAGCGGCTGCGGTGATGGCCTCCTGTCCGACGGACGGGATGCCGCCGTTGATGGTGAGCGAGCCGTCGATTGCAAAGAATGCCGCTACGCTCGCTGCATCCTGACTGCACCAGGCCGCGGTGTAGCGTGCCGCGAACTCCCACAATTGGACTGGGTCGCCTTGCATGCACTCCGATGCTACCCGACTATTCGCGCCGGAAGCGGTTGGCTTTGTCGAACTCCTCGCGCAGCCCGGCGGTGCGCAGATTTTCGCGCAGGTGCGCCAGCCGCTGCTCCAGCTTGAGGAGCGCGGCCTGCACTGGCTCAGTGTTGGTGTAGGCAATGTCTCGCCACATGGAAAACGGGCTCGCACCGAGGCGCGTCATCTCACGCAGTCCGCGCCCGCCCACGTCTTTCAGCTCCGGAGCTTCGCCGACTTCTTCTTCGAGCAGCGCACTCAGCGCCGTGGCAACAAACTGCGGCAGGTGGCTGACCCAGGCGACGAGCTCATCGTGGCGCACGGGGTCCAGGTCGAGCGTTTTTGCGCCGAGGGCTGTGACCCAGCGACGCCAATCGGCAACGAGCGAGGTGCCTTGCGGCGTGCGCGATTCCGAGTCCACATCCGTGAAGAGCCAGACGGTTCCGCGAAAGAGTGTGGCCTCGCCGAGCGATGCGCCGCCGCGTTCCTTGCCGGCCATGGGGTGCCCGGGCAGGAACGAGGCTTTGCCGGGCTCGTTGTAGAGCCGCGATCCGGCAGCCGTAATCTGCGCCTTGGTGCTGCCCACGTCGGTGACCAGATGCGCGGGACCCAGCACGGGAGCGAGCTTCTCCATCCAGTCAAGAATGGAGAAAACAGGCGTGGCGAGAAGGACGAGCTGGCTCTCGCGGGCCATCTGCAGCGCATCTTGGGATACCGAATCGAGCGCGCCCAGGTCCAGCGCGGTTTGCGCGCCCTCCGGGCTGCGGTTCCAGCCGGTGATGTGCCCAGGAAAGCCGGCCGCACGCAGCGCCAGCCCCGCTGAGGTACCCAGCAGGCCCGTGCCGAGGATGGCGATGCGCTCGATCATGCGACCTTTCTCCGTGTTACATCGTACGGCCCACCGCTTCGGCAATCACGCGCAGTTGGCCCATGAGTTCTTCAAACTGCTCCAGGTAGAGCGTCTGCGCCGCATCGCTGGCGGCCTTGTCGGCGTTGGGGTGAACCTCGACGAGGATGGCGTCCGCGCCTGCGGCCACGGCGGCTCGCGCCAAGGGAGCCACCATGTCTCGCCGGCCGGTGCCGTGCGATGGATCGGCCACGATGGGCAGGTGCGACAGCTTCTTCACCACGGGAATGGCTGAAATATCCATGGTGTTGCGAGTAGCGGTTTCGTAGGTTCGAATGCCGCGTTCGCACAGGATGACGTCGTAGTTGCCGCCGGAGAGAATGTACTCAGCCGAAAGCAGCAACTCTTCAATGGTTCCCGCAATGCCGCGCTTGAGCAGCACCGGCTTGCGCACCTGGCCCAGCTCGCGCAGCAGATTGAAGTTCTGCATGTTGCGCGCGCCCACCTGGAAGCAATCCACCAGCGGCAGCATGGGTTCAATCTGTGAGATTTCCATGACTTCGCTGATGACCAGCAGCCCATGCGCCTCGGCCGCTTCGCGCATCAGCTCCAGGCCGGGAATGCCCAGACCCTGAAACGCATAGGGCGAGGAGCGCGGTTTGAAGGCGCCTCCGCGCAGAAAGCTGCCGCCCGCGGCCTTCACCCGCGCGGCAGTCGTGAAGATCTGCTCGCGTGTCTCAATGGAGCAAGGACCGGCCATCACCGCGACCTGTTCGGCTCCGATCTTCACGCCGTTTGGAAACTCCACCACGGTGCCTTCCGGCCGGAAGCCGCGGCCCGCCAGCTTGTATGGTGAGCTGATGCGATGCACGTGCAGCACACCGGGCAACAGCTCAAACTTGCTCAGGTCCAGCGTGGCCGTTGGGCCCACGCCGGCCAGAATTGTCTGCATCGATCCCGTGGTTCGATGCACTCCCACTCCCGCTTCCACCATTGCGTCGATGACTGAGTCAATCTGCTCTTCGGTGGCTTTTTCCTGCATTGCGACAATCATTGCTTGTTCCCTGTCTCCGGCGACGCTGCGCCCGTTCCGTGGCCCGGCGCGTGCGCCTGGGCATTTCTTTCCGATGCCAACTCATTCCTCTGCAGCGCCCGCATCACATCGATAATGCGCTCATAGATGTGCGTCAACTCGATGTCTGGCAGTGGCCCGTTGTTGGCCGCGCGCACGTTGGCATAGATCACCTTTTCCCGTGCCGGCTCATACACCGGCAGGGACGTGGCCGCCTTCAGGTGGCCGATCAATTGCGCGGCGCGCGCCCGTTCGCTCAGCAGTTCCACCAGCTGGCGATCCAGGACATCGATTTTGTTCCGCAATTCTTCCAGCGTCATTCCAACCTCGTGTGTCGCTCCGCTGCTCCTCTGCTGAGGCCTGGGACCAGTCCCGGACCTGCCCGGTTCGCGGTGCGCAGGAGTGTGAGTTGTAACCTGCCGTGCGGACTCCGCCCTGGCGGGCCGCCCATTGGGGAATATGGTTTTACCGGGCCAGCGCCGCCTTGGGCAGTCGCAGGCCCTTGATAAATCGGGCCACCTCGCCCGCAGCCGTCTCTGGAGTGGACCGCTCAATCAGCTCCACAATCGCGCTCCCGATCACCGCGGCATCGGCAAACTCCGCCACCTGGGCCACGTGTTCGGCATTAGAAATTCCAAAACCCACCGCCACCGGCAGCCCTTCCCCAACGGGCCCGGACCATCGCCGGATGCGGGCCACCAGAGCCGCGGCGTCCGTCGTCATGCTCTGCTGCTTGCCCGTGATTCCGGTGCGCGAAATGGCATACACAAAACCCTTGCTGTGCGCAACGATGGCCTCAAGCCGATCGTCAGGACTGGTGGGCGCGGCCAGAAATACCGGCGCAAGCCCCACGCGCTCCATCTCTGCCAGGTACTCGTCCGCCTCTTCCACCACAATGTCGATAACGAGCACGCCGTCGGCGCCTGCAGCCGCTGCATCGTCCGCAAACCGGGCCAGGCCGTAGCGCAAGATCGGATTGAAATAGGTAAAGAGGATGAGGCCTGCCTCCGGCCGCGCGGCACGAATCTGCGCGGCGAGGGCAAGCACATCTTTCAGGCAGGTTCCGCGGGCCAACGCGCGCTCACTGGCACGCTGGATCACCGGACCGTCGCCCAGCGGATCGCTGAACGGAACGCCGAGTTCAAGTACATCCGCGCCCGCGTCGATGGCCTCGAGCGCGATGGCGCGCGTGGCCTCCAGGCTTGGATCTCCGGCCGTGAGGTACACCACCAGGCCGGGTTTATGTTGGAAACGGATGGTCATCGCGGTCTCTGCGTCAGGCTCCCTTGAGCTGCAGCTCGCGGGCCAGAATGCCCATATCCTTGTCGCCGCGGCCGGAAAGATTCACCACCAGTATGTCATGCGGTGCCATGCCGGGCGCGATGCGCAGGGCTTCGGCCACGGCATGCGCGCTTTCCAGCGCAGGCAGAATCCCCTCGGTCCGCGCCAGCCTCACCAACGCATCCAGCGCGGCCTGGTCGTCCTGCGAGGTGTACTCGGCGCGTCCGGAGTCGTGCAGCGCGGCGTGCTCGGGACCGATGGAGGCATAGTCGAGGCCAGCAGAGACCGAATGCGTCTGGGCAATCTGCCCGTTCTCATCCTGCAGCACGTAAGAGAAGGTGCCCTGTAGCACGCCGGGAACGCCGCCGTGGAAGCGCGCCGCGTGCTCGCCGAGGCCTGTGCCGCGACCGCCGGCCTCCACGCCGATGAGCCGGACGCTGCGGTCAGGAATGAACTCATAAAACGCGCCAATGGCGTTGGAGCCGCCGCCCACGCAGGCGATGACGGCGGTGGGCAGCCGGCCTTCCTTTTCGAGGATTTGCTCCTTCATCTCCAGGCTGATGCAGCGATGAAAATCGCGCACCATGGTGGGATACGGATGCGCGCCGAGCGCGCTGCCCAGCAGATAGTAGCTGGTCCGGACGTTCGTCACCCAGTCGCGCATGGCTTCGCTGATGGCGTCCTTCAGCGTCTTGGAGCCGGCCGAAACGCCACGCACTTCCGCGCCCAGCAGCTGCATGCGCAGCACGTTCAGCTCCTGCCGCTCCATGTCCACGTCACCCATATAGATGACGCACTCCATGCCCAGCAGCGCACAGACGGTGGCCGTGGCCACGCCGTGCTGGCCCGCGCCGGTCTCGGCAATGATGCGGTGCTTGCCCATGCGCCGCGCCAGCAGAGCCTGGCCCAGCGCGTTGTTGATCTTGTGTGCGCCGGTGTGCAGCAGGTCTTCGCGCTTGAGATAGATTTTTGCTCCACCCAGCTGTTCGCTGAGCCGCTTGGCAAAGTAGAGGGGTGTGGGCCTGCCGGCAAAGTCCTTCAGCAGCCCGGCCAGCTCGGCCTGAAACGCCGCATCTGCCTTGGCTTTGTCGTACTCGTGCTCCAGCTCCACCAACGCGGCCATCAGCGTCTCCGGCACGTAGCGCCCGCCGTAAATGCCAAACCGTCCCGGCCGCGACTCCGACGGAGCCGAGGGAAGAATCACTGATGCCATTTGAGGCCTCCTGCTCGCTTTCACCCAGCCAATCGGGGGAACTTTTTAGTGTACTAGGCGCCAGAAAGCGGCGTCTCAGCCGGCGCTGTGGGCCGCCCGAGCCCGAGCCACAAACGTGCGGACTTTCTCCGGGTCCTTTCGGCCTGGCGAGATCTCGACACCACTCACCACGTCCACGCCCCAGGGGCGCAGCGTGTGGATGGCCTCAGCCACATTTTCCGGGCTGAGCCCGCCGGCCGCCACCATGTGCGTCTGCGCCCGGCCGAACAGCGCGGCCCGCGCCGCCTGCCAGTCAAATGCAATTCCGGTTCCGCCCACCGCGGTGGCCGTGCGGGAATCCACCAGCAGCGCATCCACATTGGCATCCTGCGCGTACTGGGCAGCCTGCGCCTCCGCGTCCGGCCCGAAGTGCACCACGCGCAGCACTCGCAGGCTCGGTCCAAACCGCGCCTTCAGCCGCGCCGGCACTTCCGGACCGGCATTGGAGTGCAGCTGCACGCCGGTCAGCCCGCAGCCGCGCACGGCCGCCTCCATCTCGTCCAGCGCGGCATCCACAAAGACGCCAATCCGTTCCACATTTGCCGGCAGGTGCCTGGCAATCTCCGCCACCGTGGTCGCCGTCACGCGGCGCAGGCTGGACGCCAGCACAAAGCCCACAGCATCGGCACCGGCCTCAACCGCCAGCAGCGCATCGGCCAGGGAAGTTGTCCCGCAGATCTTGACCCAAAGGCTCATCGCACAGCCGCCGCTTCGGCCAGCAGCGCCTGCAGCGCCGCGCCCGGGTCCGCCTGTCGCATCAGGCTTTCGCCAATCAGGAATGCACCAAACCCGGCCGCGCGAAGCCGCGCCAGGTCTTCCGCCGTGGACAAGCCACTCTCTGCCACGCGCACCACGCTCGGCGGAATCCGCTCCACAAGTTCGAGCGACGTCTCCAGGCGCACGGCAAAGGTCTTCAGGTTGCGATTGTTCACGCCAATCGCATCCGCGCCGCCTTCACCCAGCGACTCTAGCACGCCATCCAGCTCGTCCGCGGTGTGGACCTCGACGAGGACGTCGAGCTCAAGCCCCCGCGCCGCCGCAGAAAACTGCTTCAGCTCCGCCGCGCTGAGGGCCGCGGCGATCAGCAGAACTGCGTCCGCCCGGTGCGCCCGCGCCTCCAGTAATTGGTACTCGTCCACCGTAAAGTCCTTGCGCAGGCAGGGCAGCGCCACCGCCTCTGAGGCCAGCTCCAGGTTGCGCAGGCTGCCCTGGAACCACGGCACATCGGTCAACACAGACAGTGCCGCCGCGCCGCCGGCCTGGTAGCGCCCAGCCAGCCACGGCACGTCGAAATCCTCTCGAATCAAGCCTTTCGACGGCGAGGCTTTCTTGATTTCCGCAATCACTGCAGGCCCGGCTGCCGCCCGCCGGCGCAGCGCAGCCGACCAGCCGCGCGGAGTGTGCGCAGCAGCCATAGGCTCCAGGCTCGCCGCAGGGACAGAGGCCTTCGCCGCCGCCACCGTGGCACGTGTCCGGGCCAGAATCTCATCCAAACGAGTGCTCATAGGCTGGCTTTGAGTATACGAGGAATCGACCTGCCGCTCCGCGAACTCCCGCGCCGCCGTCCTGCCTAAACCGCTCCACTTCGGCGGGTGCTCGTCGCCGACTGCGCGCGCACTCTGCGCCAGGCGCACAGCGATCCTGGATTTGCTGGTGGGCCCGGAGGGATTTGAACCCCCAACCAAGGGATTATGAGTCCCCTGCTCTAACCGTTGAGCTACAGGCCCTTCAATGACTTACGGCAGCCTTGCGCTTGAGTGTAGCGGAAACTGCAGCGGGTGGCTGTCGTTTCGGCTCGACTTCGGAGATCTCCGCTGCAGGCTGCAGCCGTTGGAAAGGACGCTTCACCGTCGAAGTGCGTTCATGGTTGAGTCTAAGTTCCTTGGGACGTGGCAGCAAGGAGTTTGTCGAGGGACCGTGCAATGTTGAGCAGTTTTTGCTGCAACTTGCCGCCGATCATTGTCTTCTCGGGCTGTCAGAAGCCGCAGAGGTGAACTGTGCGTTTCGGAATTCAAGGTCAGTATTGTCACGTAATTCTGACAGAGCCGACAGTTGCCCAGGCGGAGGTGCCAAACCTGCTCGAAGCGCGCATGCAGCCTGAGCTCAGAACCGCGGGTAGACGATCGCAGGATGAAGAACGGCCGGGGGTACTGTCGAATTCGCTCGCTCTTGGCGCAGACGGGAATTTGTATCGGTACAGGTCCGGCATAGGTGTCAATGTCGACATCCGGTCCGAAGCGTAGCAACTGGTGCCGGGGTTGAGAGAAAGGAAGGCCCGCCCATGATATGTCCGAGGGTAGACCGAATCTGGCGCACCGCGATCGTTGCTCTGGTCGCCGGCGTCACACTCCTTCAGCCAGGAACGACGTCGGCGGCACAGGTAGCCGTGCGCCATACCGAGGGTGTGCTTCACGGCTTTCTGGTGCTGCGCACGCTCGCGGGCGAACCGCTTGCGGACGGAGACCTGATCCAGATCGCTCGTGGCAATCGAGTAACCAGCCAGCTGGTGTTCCACTTCAAGGATGGCTCGGTCCATGACGAAACCGCGGTCTTTTCCCAGCGTGGCAAGTTCCGGCTCCTGAGCTATCACCTGATTCAGAAGGGCCACGCGTTCCAGCATCCGATTGAAGTCTCGCTCGACGGTTCCACAGGCAAAGTCACGGTCCACAGCACCGACGATGATGGCAAGGAGAAGGTGGAAACCGAACAGCTCGATCTGCCACCGGATGTGGCCAATGGCCTGGTTCTTATACTGCTGAAGAACATTCCATCCCAGGCAACGCAGATGACTCTTTCGATGGTGGCAGCCACGCCAAAACCGCGCCTGGTGAAGCTGGCGATCACCCGCCAAGGTGAGGATGTGTTCTCGGTCGGTGGCACCAGCCGCAAGGCCACGCGTTACGGAGTGAAGGTGGAGATCGGTGGCTTGACTGGGCTGATTGCACAACTGTTAGGGAAGCAACCCCCAGACACCCACATTTGGATTCTCGATGGGGACGCTCCAGCTTTCGTCAAATTAGAGGGCCCGCTTTGCCTTGGTGGCCCGATTTGGCGGATTGAGTTGGAGAGCCCGGTTTGGCCGTTACCGTCCACCGGGAATTCGAAAGACTAGTTGTTGAGGCGAGTTGAGGCGTCGGAAGGCACGATGGCCTTCCACTTCGCGAAGCCAACCGGATTCCATTCCAAAGCGAGGGCAGTTCGTCGATGTGAGCCTGGTCAGCATTGCATGGCGTGGGGAGTGCAAGACAAAATCCGGAGAGAAGATCGGCCGGCGCTTGCCGTTCGCATTGGGGCGGCGATCTCCCGGTGCAGGTGACCGACCGCGTGGTTCTTGCCCGCAAGCGCGCCGACGCAACCCTCGCCGGCCGACCCGCCGCGCGACCGCGGGTTGCCGGGGAGTCCTATCTCTCAACCAGAATCAGCGGCCCGCGTTCCCTCCGCAATTACGCTCTCGCCCCACTGTCGCAACTTCTGCGAACCGGGGTACAATGGCGCCGTCTAGGGAGGTTTGAAATGGGACACCGATACGCGAACATTCTTGAAACCGTTGGCAACACTCCGGTGGTGCGGATCAACAAGTTGGCGCCGCCCCACGTCAACCTCTTTGTGAAGGTGGAGGCTTTCAATCCCCTCGGTTCCGTCAAGGACCGTCTCGCCCTGGGCGTGATTGAGGACGCAGAGCGCAGCGGACGGCTCAAGCCGGGACAGACGGTGATTGAAGCCACCAGCGGAAACACCGGCATCGGCCTGGCCATGGTGTGCGCGCAGAAGGGCTATCCACTCGTCGTCACGATGGCGGAGTCCTTCAGCGTGGAGCGCCGCAAGCTCATGCGCTTCCTCGGCGCGAGGGTGGTTATCACCCCGGCCCCGGCAAAAGGCATCGGCATGGTGGCCAAGGCAATTGAGTTGGCGGAAAAGCACGGCTGGTTCCTCACCCGCCAGTTTGAAAATGAAGCCAATGCCGACATGCATTCGCGCACCACGGCGCGGGAGATCCTAGACGATTTCCAGGGCGAGCAGCTCGACTACTGGGTCACCGGTTTCGGCACCGGCGGTACGCTGAAAGGCGTGGCGCGCGTGCTGGCCAAGGAACGGTCCGACACGAAAATCGTGGTCTGCGAACCCGAAGACGCGCCCATGCTCTCCAGCGGGCAGGCGCAGGAACGCAACCCCGACGGATCGGCCACCTCGAGTCATCCCGTGTGGAAGCCGCATCCTCAGCAGGGCTGGAGCCCCGACTTCATCGCCAAGCTCACCGGCGACGCCGTCGACATGAAAGTCATTAGCCAGGTCGTGCGTATTCCCAACGCAGACGCCTTGCGCTGCAGCAGGGAACTGGCGCGCAAGGAAGGCCTCTTTGTGGGCATCTCTTCCGGCGCAACCTTTGCCGGCGCGCTGCAGGTGGCGGCGCAGGCGCCGACGGATTCCACCATACTGTGCATGCTTCCCGATACCGGCGAGCGCTACCTCAGCACACCGCTCTTTGCCGGAGTCTCCGTGGACATGACCGCCGAGGAAGTCGAAATTGCCCACTCCACGCCGAGCTGCTGGCTGCAGCCAGCGCCGTAGCTCGCGCGCAGGCTTGCCCACTGGCGGCTGCGCTTAAAACAGCAGCCGCCCGCTCCCTCAAATGCTCCTCCATCCGCTCTGCGAAAATGGAAGAGCATGCTTTCTCTGCAAAATGCCGGCAAGCGTTTTGGCCCGCGCATCCTGTTTACGGGTGCCAACTGGCTCATCCGTGCGCGCGAGAAGACCGCGCTGGTGGGCGCCAACGGCACCGGCAAATCCACGCTGATGAAGGTGCTCGCCGGCCTGGAGCCGCTGGACTACGGCGAACTGCAGCAGACCCGCGGCATGAGCATTGGCTATCTGCCCCAGGAGGGCCTGAGCCTCACCGGCCGCACCATCTTTCAGGAGTGCCTCTCCGTCTTTGACGAGCTGCGCGACATGGAGCAGGAGATTCAGCGGCTCGCCTCCAGCCTCTCTGAGCTGGACCATGCCGGCCCTGAGTACGAGGCCGCCGCCGAGCGCTACTCCATGCTGCAGGACCGCTTCCACGCCCTTGACGGCTACGCGCTCGAAGCTCAGGTGGGCAGCGTCCTTACCGGCCTCGGCTTTGGCAAAGAGGACTGGTCGCGCCTCACCGACGAGTTCAGCGGCGGCTGGCAGATGCGTATCGCTCTCGCCAAGCTTCTGCTTGCCCGCCCCAACCTGCTGCTGCTGGACGAGCCCACCAACCACCTGGACCTGGAAACCCGCAACTGGCTCGAGGACTATCTCCGCACCTATCCCTTCGGCTACATTCTCATCTCCCACGATCGCTACTTCCTCGACGTCACCATCGACCGCACCGTCGAAATCTGGAACAAGCGCCTCACCATCTTTCAGGGCAACTACACCAAATACCTGAACCAGAAGGACGAGCGCCGCGCCCAGCTGCTCGCCGCCTACCGCAACCAGCGCGACCAGATTGACCACCTCGAAGCCTTCATCAACCGCTTTCGGTATCAGGCCACCAAGGCCAAACAGGTCCAGTCCCGCATCAAGGAGCTGGAAAAGATCGAGCGCATTGAGATTCCCGAGGAAGAGCCGGTCATCCACTTCCGCTTTCCCCAACCACAGCCCTCCGGCCGCATGGTGGTGGAAGCTGAAGGCCTGGCCAAGAGCTACGGGCTTAAGCAGGTTTTCTCCGGCGGGCGTTTTTCTATTGAGCGCGGAGACCGCGTGGCCCTGGTCGGCGTCAACGGCGCGGGCAAGTCCACCCTGATCCGCTTGCTCACCGGCGTGGAGCAGCCCTCCGCGGGTTCCATCCGACTGGGCCACAACGTGGTCAGCGAGTACTTCGCGCAGGACCAGTACAAGGTCCTCGACGCCGAGTCCCGCATGCTCGACGACATCAGCCGCGCGGCCGTGAAGGTGCCGGAGGGGGAACTGCGCTCTCTCCTCGGCTGCTTCCTCTTCTCCGGCGACGACGTTTTCAAGCCACTCGGCGTGCTCTCCGGCGGCGAGCGCAATCGCTTCGCCCTTGCCCGCATCCTTGTCTCGCCTTCCAACTTCCTGCTCCTCGACGAGCCCACCAACCACCTGGACATGCGCGCCAAAGACGTGCTGCTCGACGCCCTGGCCGCCTTCTCCGGAACAGTGGTCTTCGTTTCGCACGACCGCTATTTCCTTGACCGCCTGGCCACCCGCGTTCTCGAAGTGGAGGACGGCGCCATTACTGCCCACCAGGGCAACTATGAGGACTACCTTCGCTGGAAAACCGCGCAGGCGCTTGCCGCTACCGCGCCCGCCGCGGAAGCGAAGCCCGCGCCGGAAGCAAAGCCAATCTCGCCCGCTTCCGAGGCGACCGCGCCTGACAGCGACTCCAACGGCTCCGCGCCCCGCCAGCGCCGCCTGAATCCCATCCGCCAAAAGCAGATGGAAGACCGCTGCACCTTTCTTGAAGAAGAAATCCCCCGCGTCGAAGCCGCACTTGCCCACACCGAACAGGAACTCGGCATCTTCGTCTCCGCCGCGGAAACCCAGCGCCTCACCGACCTGGCCGCCAGCCTCCGCGAGCAGGCCGCCGCACTTACCGCCGAGTGGGAAGATCTCACCCTCCAGCTGGACAACGCCTGAGCCCGGCTGCGCCACCAACTCCTGAGACGGTCTTCATCGCACCTCGTGCATAATCAAGAGAAGATGCCCTTACTGTGGAATCCCGAAAGCTGGTCGCAGCGCCTGGCGGAGCTGCTGGCGCGCACCGGCGACCTGAAAGAGGCGCCCCTGCGCCGCGACGTCCGCTCGCTCGGCATCCTTCTTGGAGAAGTTCTGCGCGAGCAGGCCGGAGACGAGCTCTTCGAGCAGGTGGAGGCTCTCCGCCAGGGCACCATCCGCCGCCGCGACGCCGAGGCGCACGGCCACGCCGAAGAAGCCGCGCGCCACGCCGCCACCGCGCTCCAGCTGGTCCACTCGCTCCCCATTGAGCGCGCCATTCTGCTCACCCGCGCTTTCGCGTTTTACTTTGAGCTCATTAACCTGGCAGAGACCAACCACCGCAAGCGCCGCCGCCTCGCGCTGCAGCTCAGCGGAGAGGCCAACCGCCAGCGCGGCTCCCTCGCCGGCACACTCGCGGAGATGCGCCGCGTCGGCATCAGCGCAGAAGAAGCCATGGATTGGCTTCGCCGCGTCCTTATTATTCCCGTCTTCACCGCGCACCCCACGGAGGTGGCGCGCCGCAGCGTCATGTTCAAGCGCCGCCGCATCGGCGAATTCCTCGCCGCGCTGGACCGCATTCCCATTCCTCAGCAGGACCTCGCGCGCCTGGAAGAACTTGTCCTGGCCGAGATCACCAGCCTCTGGCAAACCGACGAAGTCCGCTCCCGCCGCCCCACCGTCTACGACGAAATCAAGATGGGCCTGGACTACTACGACGTCTCCATCTTCGCCACGCTGCCCTCGCTTTACCGCGAAATTGCCGAGGCCCTTCGCGCCTCGTACGACCTGGAGATCGAGGCGCACGCGCTGCCCCAGGTGCTCCGCTTCGGCTCTTGGATCGGCGGCGACCGCGACGGCAATCCCTTCGTCACGCCGGAGGTCACGCGCGACGCCATCCGGCTGGCCCGCGGCCACCTGTTGCTCTACTACCAGCGCAGCCTCAACTCCATCATGGATCTGCTCACCTCGAGCGCCCAGCAGCGGCCCGTCAGCCCCCAGCTCATGGAGCGCCTCCAGGCTTACGTCACGCAGGTCCACACTCCGGAGGCGCAGGTCTTCGGCGCGCAATACGAGTTCGAGTACTATCGCCGCTTTGTCATCTGCCTCAAGGCCCGCCTGCAGCGCACCCTGCAGACCATGAACCGCCCGCCGCACTCCCCTGGCGCGCCCCTGCCCGTGATGCCCTTCACCCTCGCGCAAGGTCAGGACCAGTTGGCGCAGGTGCTGCCGCCCTACTCCGGCGTGGGCGAGTTCCTCGGCGATCTTGAGGCTCTGCGCGACTCGCTGGCCGAGCATCACGGCCTCCGCATCGCGCGCACGCTCATCGATCCGCTCATCCTGCAGGCGCGCACCTTCGGTCTCCACCTGCACACACTCGACATCCGCCAGCACGCCCGCGTCCACGCCGTCGCGCTCCAGGAGGCCATTGCAGACACCCTCGGCCCCGCGCTCCCCGGCGCACTCTCGCTGGAAACCTCCAGCCTGCTAGAAACCTTCCGCATTGTGGCTGAAGTCAAGGCCGGCTGCTCTCCCGAAACAATTCGCCAATACGTCATCAGCGGCGCCGCCTCGGTGGAAGATGTGCTCGCAGTGGTCCGCCTTGCGCGCCTGGGCGGCGTCACCGTGGAGGGCTCCGGCGGTGCGCCCGGCAAGGACCCCGGCCTCATGCCCGTCCCGCTCTTTGAGTCCATTGAGGACCTGCGCAACGCGCCCGCCATCTGCCGAGAGCTGTGGACCCGGCCCGACTATCGCGAGCTGCTGGAAAGCTGGGGCAACTGGCAAGAGGTCATGCTCGGCTACTCGGACTCCAACAAAGACGGCGGCATGCTGACCAG
>Ga0307375_10004019_pt1 | contig 14231 bp, 11 predicted proteins | sample TR1MG_FD_202531 | JGI IMG/M metagenome (GOLD analysis project Ga0307375, IMG submission 202531) | Soil microbial communities from Risofladan, Vaasa, Finland - TR-1 | ecosystem: Environmental > Terrestrial > Soil > Coastal area > Acid sulfate soil | place: Finland: Risofladan, Vaasa | collected...
GCTCTGATCGATCTTCAACGTGGCCACATCCATCTGCTGGACGTGACTGAGCGAGGCGCTGCCGGTGCCGAAATCGTCCAGGCTCACATTCACCTGCCGCGCACGGCACTCGTCGATGACCAGGCGAGCCCTGGCCGGATCGAGCAACGGGCCGGTTTCGGTGATCTCGATACCCAGCATGGCGCCATCGACTGTCGGGTGCGCGGCCAGCGCCTGATCGATATCGTCGAGAAAATCCGGATGCATCAGGTGCCGGGTGCTGATGTTGACCGCCACCGGCAGCCGTATCCCCTGCGCCAGCCAGACTGCGCTGGCGCGCAACGCGGCATCCAGCACATGGCGACCGATCGGGCGCGCCAGCCGAGTGTCGTCGAGGGCGTGGTGGAACCGTGCCGGCGACAACAGGCCGGTCGTGTCATCGCGCAGCCGCAGGAGGGCTTCCGCACCGATGACGCGCGAAACAGTGGACCCGACATCGATCGCGACGATCGGCTGGAACAGCAGCACCAGGCTGCCGTCTTCCAGCGCGCCGGCCACGCGAGTCTTCATCGAGCGCTGTTCCACCTCGGCAAGTTCGATCGCGGCGGAGTACAGCTGGTCGTGGTCGCGTCCCTGGCCCTTGGCGGCGAACATGGCCAGATCCGCATGGCGCACAAGTGTTTCCGCATCGACATTGTCCTCGGGATACAGCGTCAGGCCCACGCTGGCGGACAGGTGCAGCACCTCGCCTTGCCACGACAACGGGGCACGAATGGCCTCGAGGACGCGGGCACTCACCAGGCGCATGTCCTGCGCGCTGCCGAGATCGGCATGCAGGATGGCGAATTCGTCGCTGCCCAGCCGGCCCACGACATCGCCATCATCCAGCGCATTGCCGATCCGTCGCGCGATTTCCTTCAGGACCTCGTTGCCTGTCGCGTGCCCGAGCTGGTCGTTGACGTGCTTGAAGTCGTCGAGGTCGATCACGCCGACGCCCAGCAGCGCCCGGTGGCGTTGCGCCTGGCCGAGCGCCCGTTCAAGCAGTTCGAGGAACAGCCGGCGATTGGGCAACGTGGTCACCGGATCGTAGTAGGCCAGCCGCTCGACTTCCGCTTCCTGCGCCTTGCGTTCGGTGATGTCGATCAGATGCCACACGCGTCCGGATGGCCGGCCGTCGAGCATCAGCGGTGCGAAGCTGCGTAGATACGTGCGCCCGCGGCTGATCGGGATTTCCTCGGTCTCGACCGGTTCGGCACGCTCGAGAATGGCACTGATGCGGTTGAGTTCGCGCTCGGGGTCCGCGTAGGCCATGCGGACCCTGTCGTCCAACTGGGTCGCGGACAGCCCGATCAGCTGCCCGGGTTCCTCGGCCAGGTCGAACATCCGGCACAGCGTGGCATTGCAGAACTGCACCCGATCGGTCATGTCCATCACCAGCACGCCCGCGTAGCGGCTGTCGAGGATCGCCTGAAAGCGGCGCAGATTGAGCTTGAGCTGCTGCTCGGCCAGCTCCTGTGCCTTGCTGGCGCGCAACTGTTCCAGCCCCAGGCTCAGTTCCCTGGCGATCTCCTCGAAAACCCGCGTCTCCGCGCCCGAAAATGCATCTTCGGCTTGCGCACCGATCACGATCACGCCAGCCACCTGTCCGCGCAAGCGCAGCGGAAGACCATGAAGCGCACCCAGCCCCAACCTGCGGGCATGTCCGGCCCCGGTTTCCTCACCGCCCTCATTCGTCAGCCTCACTACCGGTTCGCCGGACCGGATCACCGTCGCGGTCACGCTCGTGGAAACGTCGGGGTCGGCAAGGCTGAGTTTGAACGACTGGTAGGATTCGGCGCCGCGTCCCGCGTGTGCACGCAGTTCCACTGTCTGCGTCAGGTCGTTCGTCAGCAGGCCCATCCAGCACACCGGGTACGCCCCCACATCCACCACCACGCGGCAGGCTTCGCCGAGCAGAGCATCCTCCGTGCTTGCATGCGTGGCGACCTTGAGCGTCTCGCTCAGCAGCCGCAACGCGCGTTGACTCCGCTCGGCGGCAAGCAGGGCCTGATCGAGCCGGGCAAGCTGTGCGTCGCCCTCAAGCGCGTGACCGATGCTGAGCGCGGCACGTTCAAGCAGCTTCAGCAGTTCCGGCGCGAAAAACTCGGGAGTGCTCGATCGCAGGATCAGGGCCGTGCGGATCTCGCCGAAGCAGTACACCGGTACCGCGGCCGAGGATCGGATGCCATGACGGGCATAGCCAGGCCGCAACGCTTCCCTGCCGGTGGCGTCGACGATATTGGGTTCGACATCGATCCTGCCCGCCCAGAACAAGGGGCGTGCGATCGCCAGCGGCACCGAGTCCGGATAGAGGTCCTCCTCCCCCGCGGGCACCGTGGCAGGCGCCCGTCTTCGCATGACGCCCGCCGCGTAGTCGATTTCCCCGACCAGCACCAGCAAGGCGCCCACCTGACGCTCGAAAATATCCACGATCCCGTCGTATAGCGCCTGCGGTCGCGGCATGGACGCGACGAGATCGCCGATGTCGGCCAGCACGGCGTAGAAGCGCTCCATCGAGATCGACGCTGGTGCATGCGTGGGAGGGGTGGTGGGCGAAGTCATGGATGATCCCGAAGTTACTCCTGCAAGGAGCCGCGAAAGCTCGTCGATGGGAATCGATCGTACTATTGCGGACAGACAGCATGGGTCAGCGCAGCAGCAGCAACCCCGGCGCCAGCACGAGTGCGGCGAACAGGCCCGCCACCACGTCGTCCACCATCACGCCCATGCCGCCCTTGAGGTGGCGATCCAGCCAGCGGATCGGCCACGGTTTCCACACGTCGAACAGCCGGAACAACGCGAAGCCGGCGGCAGGCATCCACCAGGCCATGCCCGATACGGGCAGCAGTGCAGGCATCAGCAGCGGGATCAGTGCGATCCACTGGCCGATGAATTCGTCCCACACCAGGCTGCGGTGATCGTCGACGCCGAGCGCGCGGCCGGCGACGTCGCAGGCCCACACGCCGAGCGCGAAACCTGCCAGCAGCACCAGCAGGTACCACGGCAACGCCAGCCGACGCAGCAGCAGCCAGGGCAGCAGGGCCGCCAGCGAACCGAAGGTGCCTTGCGCGACGGGCGCGAGGCCGGAACCGAACCCGCAGGCGAGCCAGCCGGCCGGGGTGGCCAGCAGGGCGCGACGCTGTTCGGTGCTGAGCGTTTTCTTCGCGCTCACGCGAAATGCTCCCAGCCCTGGCGATCGGTCGGCAACCATGCGCCGTCATGGCCGCGCACCCGCACGCCGCTGCCTTCGACGATGCGGCCGATGCGCGTCACGCCGCAGCCGAGTCGTGCGAGGTCAGCCTGCACATCGGCCAGCCTGTGCGCCGGCACGCTGAAACACAGCTCGTAGTCGTCGCCGCCGCTGAGCGCAAAGTGCAGGGCCGTGGCATCGTCATGCAGTTGCAGCAGGGCCGGCGAGCGCGGCAACAGCGCCGCGTCGATTTCCGCGCCGACGCCGCTGGCGCGGCAGATGTGGCCGAGATCGGCGAGCAGACCGTCGGAGATGTCGATGCAGGCGCTCGCCTGGGCGCGCAAGGCCGTACCCGCGGCGAGCCGCGGCACCGGGCGATTGAGCCGCGCGATCAGAAAGTCGCGTGCCCGAGCGTGTGGGTCGTCATCGCGCTTTGGCTGCTGCAGTGCATTGAGGCCGGCCGCCGCATCGCCCAGCGTGCCGGTGACCAGGAGCGCATCGCCGACGCGCGCGCCGCTGCGCGTGAGCGCCTGGCCCGGCGGCACGAAACCGTGCACGGCGACGCTGATGCACAGCGGCCCGCGCGTGGTGTCGCCACCGACCAGGGCAAGCCGATGCGGCTGCGCCAGCTGCGCGAAGCCCGCCGCAAAACCTTCGACGAACACGGGATCGGCCGTGGGCAGGGTCAACGCCAGCAGCGCCCACGCCGGACTCGCGCCCATCGCCGCCAGATCGGACAGGTTCACCGCCAGCGCCTTCCAGCCGATGTCCGCCGCGGCGGTACCGCGCGGAAAGTGCACGCCCTCGACCAGGGTGTCGATCGCCACGGCCAGTTCCTTGCCAGCCGGCACCGCCAGCAGCGCGGCGTCGTCGCCGATGCCCAGGCGCACGTCGTCGCGCGGCTGCGCCGTCAGTTCACGGATGCGCTCGATCAGGCGGAATTCCAGCACGGGTTCGCCCGCTTTCAAGGCGCATCGCCCCGACGCGCAAAGACGATGGTGGGGCTGCCGTGATAGCTGGTTTCCCGCCAGCGACGAAACCCGGCCTTCTCGGCGACCCGGATCGAGGCCAGGTTCTCCGGCGCGATGATGCACACTTCGCGACGGTCGCCGAGATGCGCCTGGCCCCAGGCGCTGACCGCGGCCACGGCCTCGCTCGCGTAACCCTTGCCGTGCGCCTGCGTGGCCAGCACCCAGCCGAATTCGAGCATGCCTTCCAGGCTCAGCACGACCTCGCGCTTGAAATCGGCATAGCCGACATCGCCGATATAGCGGCCGCTGGCCTTTTCTTCGACCGCCCAGTAACCGTAGCCGAGCAGGCTCCAGAGCCCGCGATATTGCAGCAGGCGCTTCCAGACTTCCTCGGCGGTGGACGGGCGGCCGCCGATGTAACGGACCACCTCCGGATCGGTCCAGATCGCCTGGCAGGTCGCGTAATCGCCGGCGCGATGGCCGCGCAGCAGCAGCCGCGCGGTTTCGATCGCCGGCACCGGCCCGACGGACGGGAACCCGGCGACCGCGCCGGACATCAGCCTTGCTTCTCCACCGCGCGCAGCTCGGCGGCCAGCTTGTCCAGCACGCCGTTGACGTAGCTGTGGCCGTGATCGGCACCGAAGCGCTTGGTGACCTCGATCGCCTCGTTGATCACCACGCGGTACGGTACGTCGGGGCGGAACTTCAGTTCGTAGGCGGCCAGCCGCAGCGCGGCGCGTTCGATCGGATCGATCTGCGCGACCTCGCGGTCGATATGCGGACGCAGGCTCTCGTCGAGCGCGTCGACGTTCTTCTCGACCCCGTGCAGCAGATCCTCGAAGTATTCAAGATCGGCCACTTCCATGTCCTGCTCGTGCCGGAACTGCTCGATCACCGCGGTCATGTGGCTGCCGCTCATCTGCCACGCATACAGCGCCTGCAGTGCGCGGCGGCGGGCGCGCGAACGCGCCTGCATGTCCAGGCCCTGCGGATGATGCTGGGCCATCAGAGCTTCCCGTACAGGTTGGCCATCTCGAGCGCGGCCATGGCCGCATCCGCACCCTTGTTGCCGGCCTTGGTGCCCGCACGCTCGATCGCCTGCTCGATGCTGTCGGTGGTCAGCACGCCGAAGCTCACCGGCACGCCGGAATCCAGTGCGGCTTTCGCCAGGCCCTTGGCGCACTCGCCCGCCACGTAGTCGAAGTGTGGGGTGGCGCCGCGGATCACCGCGCCCAGCGCGATCACCGCCACGTATTTGCCGGAGTGGGCCAGCTTGTGCGCGACCAGCGCGATCTCCCACGCGCCCGGCACGCGGACCAGTTCGATCGCGTCGTCCTTCACCCCATGGCGCACCAGCACGTCGCGCGAGCCGGCCACCAGCGGTTCCACGACGAAGCCGTTGAAACGGCCGGCGACGATGGCAAAACGGCCCTTGGGCGCGGCGAAATCGCCTTCGATGATCTTCATGAGATTGACAGCTCCTGTGGGCGGGCCCATGCGGGGTGGCTATTTTACGGGTTTTCGACGGTACCGGCCGGAATGGGCTGAATGGGCCGATCGAGGTACGGATAGCCGCTGACCTCCAGCAATGCGTTGTGCCCGGCAACCCGCAGCCGCGCCGGCGCGCCGAACGGCAGGGTGAGCTGATCGGCGGCATGGCCGTGCGGCAGTCCATCGACCACCGCAATGCCCGCCACGGCACGGATCTGCGCGAACGCCGCCGCGAGGTCGTAGCCGTTGTCGCGCGCGCCGCTGCGGCACTGGCTGAAACTGCCCAGCACCAGCGCGCGTTGCCTGCCCAGCACGCCGGACAGCTGCAGTTGGTAGAGCATCCGCTCGACCCGAAATGGTGCTTCACCGATGTCCTCGACGAACAGGATGCCACCGTCGATGCGCGGAAAATACGGCGTGCCGAGCAGGCTGCACAGCACCGCGAGATTGCCGCCCCACAGCGGCCCCCGCACATCGAGGTCGGCCGCGCCGTCGGTGGACCATGTGGCGCTGGAAGTGGCCGAGGTCAGCGTGGAGCAGAACTGCCGCCAAGTGAAATCGCTGCGCGGTTCGGCCCCCAGGTCCGCCAGCAGCGGGCCGCTGAACGTGCACAGGCCGCTCTTCGCATACAGCGCCAGTTGCAGCGCGGTGAAGTCGCTGTGGCCGACCAGGGCGATCGACGCGTCGTGCAGCCGTTCGCGCAGCGCGTCGTACTGCAGCTGCGGCAACAGCCGTGTCGCGCCGTAGCCGCCGCGGGTCGCCAGCGCGATATCCGGCAACGTGTCCATGCTGGCCAGGACGTTGATGTCCGCGGCGCGTTCGGCATCGCTGCCGGCGAAACGCAGCTCGGCGCGCTGCAGCACCTCAAGCCCATCCACCACGCAACCGGCCTCGCGCAAGCGCGCCACGCCGCGCGCCATCGCCGCGGGGTCGTGCGGATAACCGGAAGGGGCGATCAGGCGGATGCGGATGGCGGTCATGGGCGGTGCCGGCTGGGTAGGTGGATTATGCGGCGAGGAAGCGGCGTCGGCATGGCGCAAGCATGGCCTTTGTAGGAGCGGCTTTTGCGCAGGCCGGTCACACGTATTCGACCACCTCCAGCCCGAAGCCGGCCAGGCCGACCAGCTTGCGCGGGGTGCCGAGCACGCGCAGGTGACGCACGCCCAGATCCAGCAGCATCTGCGCGCCGAGGCCGAGCTGGCGCCACTCCTGCTGCTGCACTTCCTCCGGCGCCAGCGTGCCGGGCCGGCGATCGAGGCGGGCCAGCAGCGCTTCAGGCGTGTCCTCGCCGGACAGCACCAGCAGCACGCCGCGATCCTCGTCGTCGATGCGGCGCAGCGCGGCGGTGACGGTGAGACCCAGATCGTCGCGCTTCAGATGCAGCACGTCGGACAGTGTGTTGCGCACATGCACGCGGGTAAGCACCGGCGCGCCGTCGTCGACCGTGCCGCGCACGAGCGCGAAGTGCAGGCCACGGCGGATCGCGTCGCGCCAGGCCACCAGGCGGAACGCGCCGAACTCGGTCTGCACGTCTTCCTCGTGCACGCGCTGCACGGTCTTCTCGGTTTCCAGCCGGTAGCGGATCAGGTCGGCGATCGAGCCGATCTTCAGGCCGTGCTTGCGCGCGAAAATTTCCAGCTCGGGGCGGCGCGCCATCGAGCCGTCCTCATGCAGCACCTCGATCAGCACGGCCGCCGGCTCCAGCCCCGCCAGTGCGGCCAGGTCGCAGCCGGCCTCGGTGTGGCCGGCGCGGGTCAGCACGCCGCCGGGCTGTGCGGTGAGCGGAAAGATGTGGCCGGGCTGGGTCAGGTCCTGCGGCTTCGCATCAGCCTTCACCGCAACCTGGATGGTGCGTGCGCGATCGTGCGCCGAGATGCCGGTAGTGACGCCCTCGGCCGCCTCGATCGAGACGGTGAAGTTGGTGTGGTAGGCCGAGGTGTTGTCGCTGACCATCGGCTTCAGGCCGAGCTGGCGCGTGCGCTGCTCGGTCAGCGTGACGCAGACCAGCCCGCGCGCCTCGCGCACCATGAAGTTGATGTCCTGCGCACGCACCTTCTCGGCGGCCATGATCAGGTCGCCCTCGTTCTCGCGGTCCTCGTCGTCGAGGAACACCACCATGCGGCCGGCGCGGATGTCTTCGAGGATTTCGGGGATGGTGTTGAAGCTCATGGGGATAGTCCGGGAACGGGAAACGGGAAACGGGAAACGGGGTGATCGTCATTCCAGCGGATCTCAACAGCCGAAGGGCTGGTCAAGCTGGAATCCAGCGCCGTTGGCGTCCGTGAAAGGCGCTGGATGCCAGCGTTCGCTGGCATGACGGCAAGAAAAGTCAGGCGAAGCCATGCTGTTGCAGGAACGCCTCGTCGAGCTTCGGCGCGTCGCCGCTGGCCAGCAGCCGCTCGACATAGCGTGCGATCACGTCCACCTCGATATTCACCGCGTCGCCCACGCGCCGGGCATGGAACGCGGTGTGCTCGACCGTATGCGGGATCAGGTTGACACCGAAGCGATGCCCGGCGACCTCGTTGACAGTGAGGCTGGTGCCGTCGATGCAGACCGAGCCTTTCGCGGCGATGTAGCGCGAGATCGCCGCCGGCACCTCGAACGTCCAGCGCTGCGAGCGACCGTCGGGGATGATCGAGACCACCTTGCCCAGACCGTCGACGTGGCCGGAGACCAGGTGCCCGCCGAGCCGGTCGGACAGTCGCAGCGCCTTTTCCAGGTTCACCGGATCGCCGGCCTTCAGCCGACCCAGCGAGGTCAGCGACAGCGTCTCGTTGGACACGTCCGCGGCAAAGCCGCGCTCTTGAAGCACGACCGCGGTGAGACACACGCCGGAGACGGCGATCGAATCGCCCGGCTGCACGTCGGCGAGATCGAGGTCGGCGGTGTCCACCTGCAGGCGCACGTCCCCGCCGCGCGGTTCGAGCCGCACGATACGGCCCACGCTCTGGATGATGCCGGTGAACATCAGCGCGCCTCCGGTAGGAGCGCACCCTGTGCGCGAATGCCCTCTGCCTGCATCCAGAGCAAGGGCATTCGCGCACAGGGTGCGCTCCTACACGTTTGCCCGGACGGGATGCTCAAGGTTGCCTGGAAGCGGATGTTCCGGAGGGTGGCGCTGATTTTCATGCAACGTTTCCCGCGCTCAAGTGTGCGAAAAACGCCTCAAGGCATGAGGCAGGCGCGCGGCCGCGAAGCCATGCGCCTGACCGTCTTCTCTTCATCCGGACTGTGAGGCAGCAGTTGCCCGCTGCCAACCGTCGGCTCCGGCATTCGACCGGATCTGCTGACCCTTCGCCGGCCCTTTGAAGGTTCGACGAAGGCGCTCGCGGGCCCGTTGTCAGGTCACCCTTTCAACCTACCGCCGGTGGGGAATTTCGCCCCGCCCTGAAGACGTTACGTGTAAATTTCCGGCCAGGCCGGAGCGCGCAGTCTAGCACCGACGATGGAGCCCCTGCCGGCAAACGGTTGCGATACAGCGTTCGCTGCGCGAAACGGCCGCCACTCAGGTCGGACGCAGGCGCAGGCGCCAGTCGCCGCCGAGCTGGCGCTGCTCGATCGTCTGCAATCGCCAGCGCGCCGCCATGTCGGTCAGCGTCGGAAGGTGCATCAGCGGATGGGCGCTGTCGCCCAGCAACAGCGGCGCGACATACAGCAGCAGTTCGTCGACCAGGCCGGCGGCGAACAACGCGCCGCACAGGGTCGGACCGGCCTCCACATGCAGCTCATTGCAGCCGCGCCCCGCCAGCAGCGCCAGCACGGCGCGCAAGTCGAGCCCCTCTTGTGCCGTGGCGATCGCGATCCGCTCGACCCGGCCGAAGCGGTCGTCCGCGCAGGATGCAATCGGCTCATGCAGCAGCAAGGTCGGCACCGAGCCATCCAGCACATGGCTGCCAGCCGGCGTGCGCAACTGGCGATCCAGCACCACGCGCCACGGCGGCTGGAAATCGACATCGCCCAGTTCGCGCACGGTGAGCCGCGGGTCGTCGGCCAGCACGGTGCCGCTGCCGGAGAGGATCGCCGAGCTGCGCGCGCGCCAGCGCTGCACGTCGTTGCGTGCGGCCTCGCCGGTGATCCACTTCGACTCGCCGTTGGCCAGTGCGGTGCGGCCGTCCAGACTCATCGCCAGCTTCACCCGCACCCATGGACGACCGCGCTCGATGCGGCTGAAGAAGCCGATGTTGAGCTCGCGCACGGCTTCGCGCAGCAGGCCGGTCTCGACCGTGATGCCGGCTGCGCGCAACGTGCCGATGCCGCGGCCGTCGACCTGCGGGAACGGGTCCTCGGCGGCGATCACCACGCGCGCCACGCCGGCGGCGATCAACGCGTCGGCGCACGGCGGCGTGCGGCCGTGATGCGCGCACGGTTCCAGCGTCACGTAGGCCGTCGCGCCGCGTGCGCGCTCGCCCGCTGCGCGCAATGCGAACACTTCGGCATGCGGTTCGCCGGCAAAGCGATGCCAACCTTCACCGACAACCGCATCGCCGTGCGCGATCACGCAACCCACACGGGGGTTCGGCTGGGTGGTGTACAGGCCACGCTCGACCAGGCGCAGGGCGTGCGCCATGTGCAGGTGATCCGTGGCCGTGAAGCTCACGATCATCGGCAGGAGCGCATCCTATGCGCGAACACGGATACAGGATGTCGCAAAGAGCCATCGCGCACAGGGTGCGCTCCTACGGTGGCGACGTCACTTGCCGGCATGTTTGCCGTCACCGAGCAGCGGTAGCTGCAGGCCGTCCAGCTCCGGCAGGTCGCGTTCTAGTTTCTCGATTTCTTCGCGGAACGCCTGCATGTCCTCGAATTTGCGGTAGACCGAAGCAAAGCGCACGTAGGCGACCTGGTCGAGCTTCTTCAGCTCGCGCATCACCAACTCACCGACCTGGCGCGACGACACTTCGCGCTCGCCGCTCTTGCGCAGATCGTTGACGATGGCGCGCACCGAGCTGTCCACGTCGCGGCTGGGCACGGGCCGTTTCTGCAGCGCGCGCTCGAAACTCACCCGCAGTTTGCGCTCATCGAACACCTCGCGCCGCTCGCCGCTCTTGACGATCGTCGGCAGCTTCAGCTCGGCGGTCTCGAACGTGTTGAAGCGCTCGCCGCACTGCGGACACTCGCGCCGACGCCGCACCGTGCTGCCGTCCTCGGTGAGGCGCGAGTCGATCACGCGGGTGTCTTCGTGCTGGCAGAAGGGGCAATGCATCAGTGGGGCCGGGACTCGGGACTCGGGACTCGGGACTCGGGTGAAAGCCAAGACCGCGTGGCATCGCCTGCGTCATGACGCCCACGCGAGAATCGGGCACGAACGATTTTGCAGCTCGGCGTCCTGCCGAGTCCCGAGTCCCGAGTCCCGAGTCCCGAGCTCTTAGCCATACACCGGGAACTTCCTGCACTGCGCCTCGACCTTTCCGCGCACCGCGGCGATCACCGCCTCGTCGCCCGGCGCATCCAGCACGTCGCAGATCCAGCCTGTCAGCTCGATCACGTCCGCTTCGAGATAGCCGCGGGTGGTGACGGCGGGGGTGCCCACGCGCAGGCCGGAGGTGACGAAGGGTTTGCGCGGGTCGTTTGGCACGGCGTTCTTGTTGACCGTGATGTGCGCTTCGCCCAGCGCCGCTTCGGCGTCCTTGCCGGTGACGTCGCGGCCGATCAGATCGACCAGCATCAGGTGGTTTTCGGTGCCGCCGGAGACGATCTTGTAGCCGCGCGCGATGAAAGTCTTCGCCATCGCCTTGGCGTTCTTCACCACCTGCGCCTGATAGGTCTTGAAGGCCGGTTCCAGCGCCTCCTTGAACGCCACCGCCTTGGCCGCGATCACGTGCATCAGCGGGCCGCCCTGGATGCCGGGGAACACGATCGACTGCAGCTTCTTTTCGATTTCCTCGCCCGCCGGCCCCATTCCGGCATGACTGGCCACGATGAAACCGCCGCGCGGGCCGCGCAGGGTCTTGTGGGTGGTCGAGGTGACCACGTGCGCATACGGCAACGGGCTGGGGTACACGCCGGCGGCGATCAGGCCGGCGACGTGCGCCATGTCCACGAACAGGTACGCGCCGACCTTGTCGGCGATCGCGCGGAAGCGCGCCCAGTCCAGCACCTGCGAGTAGGCGCTGAAACCGGCCACGACCATCTTCGGCTGGTGCAGGGCGGCGAGGCGCTCGACTTCGTCGTAGTCGATCAGGCCGTTCTCGTCGACGCCGTACTGCACCGCGTTGAAGATCTTGCCGGAGAAGTTGACCTTGGCACCGTGGGTGAGGTGGCCACCGTGAGCCAGCGACATGCCCAGGATGGTGTCGCCGGGCTGCAGCAGCGCGAAGTACACAGCCTGGTTGGCCTGCGAACCCGAATGCGGCTGCACGTTGGCGTAGGTCGCGCCGAACAGCTGCTTCAATCGCTCGATCGCCAGGCGCTCGGCCACGTCGACGTATTCGCAGCCGCCGTAGTAGCGCTTGCCGGGATAGCCCTCGGCGTACTTGTTGGTGAGCTTGGAGCCCTGCGCTTCCATCACCCGCGGGCTGGCGTAGTTCTCCGAGGCGATCAGCTCGACGTGGTCCTCCTGACGCTGGCCTTCATCGGCAATGGCCTTGGCCAGTTCGTCGTCGTAACCGGCGATGGTGCAGTCCTTGGGGAACATTCTGACCTCGGAAGTTGGCATGCGGGTTTAAGCGCGGAATTGTAGCGCCGCGGGGGCCTTGCGGTCACTGACCACGCCTGCCGGTAGGAGCGCACCCTGTGCGCGAACCGCTCGTCACCGCATCGCACGGTGCTTTCGCGCACAGGGTGCGCTCCTACAAAATCGGATTATTCAAGGTGCCCTATAATGAGCGGTTTAGCGATTCACCATTCCAGTGCCGGCCTCATCGAGGCAGCTTGGCGCACGCCTCCGGAGGCTCCATGAGCTCGCAATACATCTACACCATGAACGGGGTGAGCAAGATCGTCCCGCCGAAACGGCAGATCATCAAGGACATCTCGCTCAGCTTCTTCCCCGGCGCCAAGATCGGCCTGCTCGGCGTCAACGGCGCGGGCAAGTCCACCGTGCTGAAGATCATGGCCGGCGTGGACACCGACTTCCAGGGCGAGGCACGCGCGCAGCCCGGCATCAAGATCGGCTACCTGGCGCAGGAGCCGCAGCTCGATCCGGAAAAGACCGTGCGCGAAGCGGTCGAGGAAGGCGTGGCCGAGATCCTCGATGCGCAGAAGCGCCTCGATGAGATCTACGCTGCCTACGCCGAGGAAGGCGCCGACTTCGACAAGCTGGCGACGGAGCAGCAGAAACTGGAAAACCTGCTGGCCGCCAACGACGCCCATGCACTGGAACGCCAGCTGGAAGTGGCCGCCGACGCGCTGCGGCTGCCGCCATGGGACGCGAAAATCGGGCCGCTTTCCGGTGGCGAGAAGCGCCGCGTGGCGCTGTGCCGCCTGCTGCTGTCCAAGCCGGACATGCTGCTGCTGGACGAGCCGACCAACCACCTGGATGCCGAGTCGGTCGACTGGCTGGAGCAGTTCCTGCACGACTACCCGGGTACCGTGGTGGCGGTCACGCATGACCGCTACTTCCTCGACAACGCGGCCGAGTGGATCCTCGAACTCGATCGCGGCCGCGGTATTCCGTGGAAGGGCAACTACACCGAATGGCTGGAACAGAAGGGTGCGCGTCTGGCGCGTGAGGAGTCCGCCGAAAAAGGCCGCCAAAAAGCCCTTGCACGGGAACTGGAGTGGGTGCGTTCGGCCGCCAAGGGCCGTCAATCCAAAGGCAAGGCGCGCATCAACCGCTTCGAGGAGCTGAACTCGGTCGAGTACCAGAAGCGCAACGAGACCAACGAGCTGTACATCCCGCCGGGCGAGCGCCTGGGCCAGGAAGTGATCGAATTCAAGCACGTCAGCAAGTCGTTCGGCGACCGGCTGCTGATCGACGACATCTCGTTCAAGGTGCCGCCGGGCGCGATCATCGGCGTGATCGGCCCGAACGGCGCCGGCAAGTCCACGCTGTTCAAGCTGATCACCGGCCAGGAAAAACCGGACGCGGGCGAAGTGAAGATCGGCCACACCGTGCAGCTCGCTTACGTCGACCAGTCGCGCGACAACCTCGACGGCAAGAAGAACGTGTGGCAGGAAGTGTCCGGCGGCGCCGACATCATCACCATCGGCAAGTACGAGCTGCAGTCGCGTGCCTACATCGGCCGCTTCAACTTCAAGGGCACCGACCAGCAGAAATTGGTCGGCTCGTTGTCCGGAGGCGAGCGCGGCCGGCTGCACCTGGCCAAGACCCTGATGCAGGGCGGCAACGTGCTGCTGCTCGATGAACCGTCCAATGATCTGGACGTGGAGACGCTGCGCGCGCTGGAGGACGCGATGCTCGAATTCCCCGGCTGTGTGATGGTGATCTCGCATGACCGCTGGTTCCTCGACCGCGTCGCCACCCACATCATCGCGTTCGAGGGCGACTCGCACGTGGAGTTCTTCCCCGGCAACTACAACGAGTACGAGGCCGACAAGAAGCGCCGCCTCGGCGAGGAAGGTGCCAAGCCGCACCGGGTGAAGTACAAGAAGCTGGC
>Ga0307375_10004020_pt1 | contig 14230 bp, 16 predicted proteins | sample TR1MG_FD_202531 | JGI IMG/M metagenome (GOLD analysis project Ga0307375, IMG submission 202531) | Soil microbial communities from Risofladan, Vaasa, Finland - TR-1 | ecosystem: Environmental > Terrestrial > Soil > Coastal area > Acid sulfate soil | place: Finland: Risofladan, Vaasa | collected...
CCACCTGCGCGCAGACGGATTGAGCTGGCATGCCATGACGCAAAAAGCCGGCTCATGCGCCGGCTTTTTATGATAGTGGCGCCCGAAGCTGGACTCGAACCAGCGACCCCCTGATTAACAGTCAAGACCGGGTGAATATATTTATCAGTATATTCAATGGCTTAGATTAATATGTACTTTTCTAGGGCCAGTACAGGGCCGGTTCAGATCGGTGCCGCGGAGCATCGAACGGGATGATCCGCCACGCGGCGCAGCGTCTGCAAACACCTTTCGTGTAGATTTATCACATGCCATCGACCACCAAAACCCTCGAAGATCCCGGCCCCATCGCTACGGCGCCCGAGCCCGATCACGCCCCGCTCCTCGAAGCATTCGATCGGCTGGCCAGCGATGTGTGCCTCGACGTCAAAAAGGTTTCGGCGGTGCTATCCATCTCGGTGTCGACCTTGAACGACTGGCGCCTTCGAGGCTTCCCTCCGCCCTGGGTGAAAGCCAATGGACGGGTGATCTACCGAGCCGGCGCCCTGCGCGACTGGCTGCACGAATGCGAAACCCAGGAGCCGACTGGCACCACCACTCAGCGGCGGCGCGATGAACTCGAAGCGCTCCCGATCCCACAGCGATCCCGCCATGCATCCTTCGCCGCATTCACCACCCACGGCTCGACCACCGATACCTGGCCCTTCCTGCTCAGCGAGCCCACGGGTCGGCCGCTGGATGCAGTGGAGGCGCTCGCCAACGAAGAGATCGAGGGCCCGGTGGAATGGATGACGCTCGAACAATACAGCGAGGCCTGGAAGAAGGCGGTCACGCTGATCTACGTCCAAGAAGACAAAGTCCTGCTTCCGGGCCGGCCGGAGGAAGAGGGTGATCCAGAGAAGCCCAAGCGCATCCTTTAATCCAATGCGTATTGCCAACCAACTGACCAAGCATTGCCATCACAACTGACCACCTCCGGCAGGTGAACTAAACAGCACCGGCAGGCAGATAACCATCCGGCTGACGGTCTCTTTCCGACCCTAAGGCGTCTGTGGCGACAGTCCGCTATTGGTAAGCTCAGCAACGCCGGAGCTAAGTCGCGCCGTGAAGAGGTCGGCTTGAGTGAATTGCTATGTTTCTTGTCGACGAACTGGCCTAGATGTTCGATCGAAACCAATCATTGTTAGGAATAACGTAACGCGAGTTCTTTGGGATGTAACCAACGAAAAACCCAAAGGCTTTGTCTTGGGCAATGTCTATTGGAAGTAGGGTCTCGGGTTTGAACAAAATTGCTGCGGACTGCGTGATTATTCCGACATCAATGAATGCTGATACAACGAGCTCTGAACAAAAATAGGTGGCCCTGTTAGTTGCAACTGGCGTACCGCGCCCAGCGAAATGGTCAAGAATTTGCTGGTGTGCGGCTTCAATACTGGCATGTCTAAGAAGTTCAATTCTTGGCAACCCGTGTATGTTGAAGTTCTTTCCTATCTGGCGCGAAGCGAAATCATTGAGCGCGTCAACACGCGGGCTTGACCATGTGTCATTCGCGCGCATGACGGCAATATGATCGTAGGCAAGCAAGACATCTTCAACAGAACTCTTCTTGACTCCTCCTGAATCAGATTCGAGAATTTCCCCTGACCCAAGATAGATTGCCGCGTGACAGTATCCTGTCTCGCAGCCTGGATGATCCATCATCTGGGTTCCGTAGCTGAGAAGAACATCGCCGGGCTGCAGTGATGAATTATCTAGGACGTTCGGCTGACTCACAAGTCTCTTCCCTAGGAACTATAATGACTGAGTTAAGCGGCGCGTAGTAGGCGCGACCGCTTGGACAAGTTATTAGCTGCTCATGGCTTCCAATGCCAGCTTGAGCAATACACATGGAGGTTGTCCCCAAGGAAGTTCCAGGTCCGCCGCTCCCACATGAGCTTCTTTTCGGAGCCGCCATACTTGGCTTCTTCATTGAGCATGTTGAAAACAGAGGCAGTGATGAAAGAGCTGTAAGGGTGTTCCCGAAGGTCGCTCATTTTTGCAGCCAAGTTTGGAGCACGTCCTATCCAAATCAGATCATTGGTGCCACGTACGCCGCCGCGCACGGCGAGCACTGTGCCAGTGTCGACGCCAACGCCATGCCTAATCTGAAATGAAGCATTCTTGACCGATTCGTAGCTTGCTTCAAATCTCTCGCGAATGGTGTTAACCGCCCACTTGATCTGAAGTGCGCATTTGGCGGCGGATGAGTTCTTTGAGTCTCCGTAGAAAACACCCATTACGCGGTCTCCATCAAAGCTCACAATCTTTCCTCCGCGAGCGATGACGAGTTTAGATGCGGAGTGCACAAAGGATTTAATGATCTTTGCGGCGATGCGCCTGTCTAGCTCTTTGGCCATTTGTGAGGAGCCAGCCAAGTCGGCATAGAGAAAGGTTGCTTCAATCTCCACGGCACCGCCCGCAAGCCTCATCTCTTCCGTTGCAGGAATTGTGCGTCCGTCACGCTTATCCCACGTAGTAGAGATAAGCGTTTTAACTTCCTGTGTTAGATCGTCAGACAGCGCCATTTTTCATTCCATAGAACTGATAAACAGCAAATGCCCAAGGCAACATGGCGGCCAAGATCGATGCCATGCCTCGCTTCACCCACATGAATTTCGTGGAAGCGACTTGCGCGTTGATATGGCATTGCTCAATTAGGTCGTCCAGCAGTTCACCTTTCTGTATCGCTTTCACAGCGGATCTAAACTGGGAGAGATCTCTAGAAATGATTCCCTCGAAGAACACCAAAGATCCCTTGGTTCCAGTCGTTCGTGGGAATGATGCGCAAGCACAGAAAATTATGCTCAGGCAGAGGAAGAAGATTGCGAAAGCGGCTGGAATGCCAGCCAACAATGTCCACGCGACTGGCTTAGTTGCGTATACGGCAAGCGCGCCAAGCATGGCGGTAGACAGTGGAAGTACCAATGACAGACGTGAATCTGCCGCAGCGATCCATCCAAGCTGCTTGTCTAGTATGTATTGAAGCTCTTCTGTATCAAGCATATGTTGAAGGACCTTCGTGAGGCTCGGTCCGGCTAATCATACAGGTGAAGCCGGACGCAGCAGGCGCGGAAATCCGAGGCCCGCGCTGCCGCCGTCACGAACCAGGTCGGCCGTCACGCAATGGCAGCTATTCGGGAGGCTGATGGAGGCGACGACGGGCGGGTTGTGGCCGACGTCTGCCGGTCGACTGTATGGGTAAGCCTTGCCCTTCCGACCGGCAATGATGCTGGTCAGGCCAGATGTCGGCATTGGGCAACTCGTTGGCAATAGTGGGCAGGATGGCTGCCGGCCATGGTTAGTTTCGCTGGCGAAGCTGGTCAACTGCTGTAGCGAAGGTGGGCAGGTGGTTGGCGTTTTGAAATCCTAGAAGGACTCCCTGAACTTCGATCAGGGAGTCCGACGAGTTGAACCGCATCAGTCGAACGACATCAATAAGGTGTCGCACCGGTCGGCACCGGAAGCAGATCACTCTTCCCCTCGGCATCGGCACCAAGCTATATTGAGCCCAGGCGCGGTCGACGCCTGCTGCTCACCTTGGCAAACCCTCGCGGGACGACATGCACGCAGACCTTGTCTGATTCCCTTTCTGGGCGAATCCGGGCAGTGAGCACCTGATATTCGCCTCCAGAAGGAATTCAGCCATGTCCAAGTTCATCCTGACCACGCCGTCCAAGGTCAACATCCTCAAGAAGCAAGCTAAGCGCCTCGGTCGCGAAAGTGCTGACCCGCACATGACCCTGCTTGATCGCGTCGCCCAAAGCGCGGGCTACGATCACTGGCACCACGTACTCAAATGCGCAGAAGAGACTGCGCAAACCGGTACGGCCCGCAATCTCACCTCCGAAATCGAATCCGTGATCGCCGCCGAGCTAGCTGGTGATATCCGGCTGATCCGCACCGGCCCCGAGGCCGCTCGAAAGCATCCGTTTATTGTGTTCTCCACTGGCGTGGGTGATGCATGGCTCCTGGAGCCCAAGGAAGATCGCGCCCTCTGCTTGGTCTGGCACGGCGAGCGCCAATCGTTCCACGTCAAAGACTCACCCGAGCGGGTCGAAGTCTTGTGGGACGGCAGCTTTGAACTGCGCGGCGAATTCTTCCTAGCCGAGACTGAGCATACCGAGATCCGCTCGCGGGCGATCGCTGGCTATCCCTTGGAGCAGCTCCGGTCGTACTTGGATATGGTTCGCCCCGTCGAACGCAAGATGGATGAGGTCTTCGGGCAAGAAGACACCGTGCCCATGACTCCGGACGTCATCGAGCAGCTCGCTCAATCGGGCTGGGAACGTGCACAGCTCGAGCAAGCGGTTCGCCAGGGAGCCCGCTACTCGCCGGGGCGCAATTCGGTTCTCTTCCCGACGGTCCTCGGCGACTAGCGAGGCCAAACGGACCAAGACGTAGACTGATATCCTGATTAAGCCGCCCAACAATGAAGAGACCCATTCCATGGCTATCGATCTCCCGGATGGTCCAGGCACCTGGTCCGGCCGGGGCCGTCAGCCTGTGTGGTTTACCGAAGCGCTCCAAAAGCGTGGCGTCACTATGCCGGGGCTGGGCGGTGGTTGGCCGGGCTGGTGGTGCCGCATAGTGGGGCAGGTAGGGTGCCTTTGTCGTTGAGTGGGTTTCGAGCCAAACCCCACTCCGTTGACCACATGCCCACCGGTCGACCTGGAGATTGCTGGTCGGCATCCCCTGGACTCCCCCTGGACATGTGGACAACCTCACATCCCAGCACATCAGGACCGGACAAATTCCCAGGCGTTCCTATCCTGGGTGAATGGACAACCTCACCCGAATCCTCCGCGCCGTTCCCGTCATCCACCCCGCCACCGTGGGGCGCCTTTTTGACTGGCCCAAGAAACTAAAAGGCGATGCGTTGATGAAGGCGGTTTGCAGGGATATGGGCGAAGCCTGGGCGCAGATCCACCAACGCCCAGCGACGACGCACGACGTCTTAACCTGGGCCCGCAAGCAGGTCCCGATGCAGTGGATCGCCGTCATCCTCTGGCTCGACAGCGAGCAGATCCCAGGTATCTGGGATGAGATCGATGCGATGGTGGCGCGCGGGGTGATAAGCCCCTTGCCCGAGCCCGTCGATGACCCCGGCGCCGCCGCCGATTTTCTTCTCCGGCGAAGCCTGTTTCATAGACTGTGAGCCCTCCGGCGGTTCGTTGGCCGCCCGGCTTGCCAAACGTCGTGTTTCTGGTTGGATGGTGATACCACCACATCAGGAACCGACCATGCATCGCACCGTACTTACAGCTGCCCTTCTCCTTGCTACAACCACCGCGTTCGCCAACCAGAGCGTGACCCTATCTCCCGTCATCAGCACGCTGACACCGACCACACGCGTAGCCACCGTCAACATTGCGAACGACACCGGATGCGCTGCGGCCTTCCAGTTCTCTGTGAGCCGGTGGACGCAAAAGGACGGCAAGGACGTGGATACGCCCACAACTGCTGTTCGCGCTGTCCCCGCGCTGATAACCATTCCATCCGGTGCTACCCAGATCGTTCGCGTTGCCCGCATGGCGCCACCGAACACCACCTCCGAAGAAGCGTACCGCCTGGATATCCAGCAACAAGGGTCATGCCCGACCAAACAAGGTGATGGACCCACACTCAAGATTCGCTACCACCTTGAAGCACCGATCTTCTACCGCAACCCCACCTGGAAACCGGACCTCCATGCCGTCTGGGCGAACGGTGGACTCAAACTGCGCAACGACGGAAAGGCCACGGCCGACGTCTACGGTGTCACCGCCGGTAACCAAGCCTGGGTGGCCCGCGCCATCCACATCCAACCCGGATCCGCGGTCGATGTGGTTCCCAAGAAGGGCGCCGCAACCAAGCCCACCGTGATCGACGTCAGGACCGGCCCTAAGGTCACAGCGCACCTCACGGTTGAATAATCATGGGCCGCCTGGTCTGGCTCGCGCTCTTGATCGCGAGTCCCGCGTGGGCCGCTTCACAACCGGCCTTTCTCGACGTGACCCTCCAAGGTCACCTTGTGGACAAAGCTGTGCAGTTCGACCGCGACGGAACCACCCTGATGGCTCCGGCCGACACCTGGACGCATCTGGGTGTTCTGCTGCGCCCAGGCGAAACGGGGGACCTCACCACCACCACGCTTGGCCTGACCTGTTCCATTAATGATTTGACGCAAGCGGCGACCTGCACAGGTCCCGCCGATCGTTTCCCCATTCAACAAGCGGGCACGAAACACCGAACCCAAGCCCCGCTGTCCCCATCCGCGAGCGGCCTGCTGCTTGGCTACGACTTCGCCGCGGCGTACAGCCCCAGCGGCACCGCTTGGAGCACAAGCCCCGACGCAAGGATCATCACCCCGTGGGGCCAACTTGAATCCACTGGGCAATACAACCACACGTCCTCCGGATCGGTGTGGCGCCGCGGCTTCACCACGTTCACGAAAGACTGGGCCGATAAGCGCTTGGTGTTCCAGGCTGGCGACATCACGCCGAACTCCATCGCGTCCATCAGCCCCACGATGATGGGCGGCGTTCGGTTCGGTTCCGACCCATCATTGGACCCGCTCGACCCCACCTACCCGATCCCAACCATCGGCGGCGTAGCGGTTGCCGACAGCAAGATCGATGCGTACTTGAACGCCCGGCCGATCGGCCAAGTCGGTGAAGTCGGTCGCGGTGGCTTTTCCTTGGCCAACCCCCAAGCTGCACCCGGAGCCAACACGATGGACCTGGTGTTAACCGACCCGTTCGGCCGGCAGACCACGATCAGCGACTCCTTCTACATAAGCCCCACGCTCTTGCGTTCGGGTTTATCCCGGTGGGACGTCAACCTCGGGCTCACCCGCCAAGGCAACGGCGATACCTACCGCACACCGGCGGCAACCGCCTCGTACGAGCGCGGCTTGAGCGACCACTGGACCATCCAAGGCGGTGCCCAGGCCTCCACCGGCCACCACAACGTAGCCGGCGGGGTCACCGTCGGCGGATTGCTCGGAACCGCTGATCTCACGCTGGGCACCAGCTCCGGCGGCGGCACGTATTTCTCCAGCGACTACTCGTACAACACCAGCCGCTGGTCGTTTGGCGTCGGTCATTCCCAAGCCTCGAACGCGTGGTGGGATCTATCCCAAGGCAACGGCTACCCCGTCGCGAAAAGCCAGACCAGCGTGCATGCCTCCTACCAGATAAGCCCGCACCTGAGCGTCGGTCTGACCGCCGCCCGAGTGACTGATCGAACCGGACTTACGCGTACCCGATCAGACTTGCGCCTCTCAGGCTCCGCGCACAGCGTCAACTGGTCCTTGGATTTCGAGAAGCAAAGCGGCCTAGGCAACGCCCTCATGGCGTTTGTCAGCATCCCATTAGGCCGCAACGTGCAGGCCTCCATCCAACGCGATGACCAATCCATCCAGGCCAACGTCAACGGCTCGTGGGACGGCTCGACCTCGGGCAACTGGTCGGCCACCGCCAACCACCGAAACGGCTCGACCCAAACACTCGAGCACGTGATGGTTCGCACCCCACTCATTCAGAACGACACGAGTGTCTCAACAGGACCCGGTGGCACCGGTGTCTCCGATGTAGTGTCCGGCGCCCTCTGGGTCGGCTCCGGCGGCATCCATTCCGCGCCGCCCGTGTACGACGGTTTCGCGGTGGTCGAGGTGGGCGTCCCGAACGTCCGTGTGTATCTGGAGAACCGCCTGGTCGGGCGCACCGGTAAGAACGGTTCCTTGCTGATCACCCCGCTCACATCCTTGGTGCCCAACTCCATCCGCATCGCCACCGAAGATCTCCCACTCGGCGTCGATGTCGCCAAACCCACCATGGTGGGCGTGCCCGATCGGCATGGCGGCGCCCTGGTGATCTTCCCGACCTCCGGTGGTCTGGCCCGCGAGTTTCGCGTGGTCAACGACGCAGGAGACAACGTCCCCGCGCAAACCCAGGTCGGCGACACCATCATCGGAGACGGCGGCGTGCTCTACCTCGAAAAGGCCGAAGCGGGAGCGTCCATGACTCTCACCCCACCAACCGGGAAGCCTTGTCAGATCAACATTCCCAAGCCCCTCCCAGCCTTTGCGGACATCGCGACGCTCACCTGCACGGCGCAACATCATTAAACAAAAACAGGCGGAAACCTGCGGTATATGCCGCACTCCGCGCAACATCATTAAACAAAAGGGTGGACAGGAGGCGACTCCTTCATAGGCTGGTCGGACCACATCGGACACCGACCATGACCACACCCCAAACCATCGACGTAGAAACATTGGCCGCGCTCCTCCAAAGCATTGCTGGAGCGAAGCCTGCGGCCAAACCGGCCGCTCCCAAGAAGCCCCCAAAGCCCAAGCGCAACCATAAGTTGCTCTGGACCGAGATGTGCTTAACCGACGCCAAGAAGCCCTGGCGTATTGATGTGGAAAAAGTCCTCACATCCGGCGGCGTCGTGTACCGGTGGAACGGTGTGTTCTTCGATGCAGTCGGCGCGGACGGCGGGGCCTCACTGGCGCTGGACTGGATCAAACAGACCGACCGCGAGGCCTTCGATCCAGGACTATCCGAGAAGTGCCACAAGGCGCTGGCGCAAACGCTGCGCCTCTCCCCCAGCCACCGATTGCCCCAGGCCGCGAACGCGGTCATTCCGTTAACCGACACGTATCTCGAGATCGATACGAGTGGCAACATCTTAGCGCGCAAGCCCGCACCCTCGTACGGCATGACGTACGCCGTTGATGTGACCACCGGTGTCGATGCCGGGCGCGTCTATTACCCCAAACCGCTGCCTGAGGGATCGAAATTCCGCGCCTTCTTGGAACACGCCCAGCCCAATCCCGAGGTGCGCGCTCTGCTCCAGGAGCTCTGCGGCGCCACCCTTCTACAGAACAACTATGGCGTGGCCAGCTGGAACCACGGCGCCGCCGGCTCGGGCAAATCTACACTGGCCGAGCTGTGTCTGAAGATGCAGCGAAGCGGCGCCAGCACCCGCCTGGGCGCCCTGGCCGACCGGTTCGAGCTCGAGAAGTTGATCGGTGCCAGTTTTGTTTACGTCGACGAAGTCGATACCGGTGAGCGCGTCCCCGAAGGCAAGCTCAAGACTTTGATCAGCCAGAACACCATCAGCGTTGACCGCAAGAACGAGAAAGGGGTCAGCACAAAGATCCGCGCCAAATGGATGATCTGCTCCAACGACAAGCCCTTCATCCGCGACAAATCGGACGGTGTGTGGCGGCGTTTGTGCATCATCGAGTGGAAATATCCGATCCCCGAAGGCATTCGCGAACAGGACTATCACGAGATTTTGTGGAAAGAAGAAGCCAACATCATCTTGGACTGGATGATTGAGGGCGCGGTGCGCCTGGTCAAACGCGGCCGGTTCTTAACGGAAGCCGAGCGGCCGCTCGATGTGCAGCTCACCAAGGAGTACGCCCGCGAAGAGTCCGACTCCATTCGCGCCTGGGTCAACGCCCAGCACGTCGAACACGTCGCCGACCGAGCCGAATGGCAGCCCAAGGCCCGCATCTACGCCGCGTATCGGACATGGTGCGAAAACCAGGATATCCCCGTGCTCGAAGCCAACGTCTTCTGGCGCGGCTTGCGGCCCAAGTTGAACCTCGATAACGACTACCAACGATCGGTGCCAGGCCAGGGGCAGAAGCCGCACCAGGGCGTCAAATGGGAGGCTCCGCACGATGAATTCACCATTCCGGTCGCCCCCGCCCCGGAGACTCCGGTGGTGGTCGAAAAGGCTCTGCACCGAGATCCCACCCCATCGATCACCCGACTGGTTGAGGGAGACGATGTCTTTGTCCGCGGCCTGAAGGAGGCACACGCATGAAGATCCGCCACCTCGTCGCCCAAGGCCTGTGCAACGCCCAGATCGCGCGTGTGCTTGGAGTCCACCGATCGACCATCACCCGCCAGCTGCGCGCCCAAGGACTAACCAACCCACCGAAGAGGCAACCCGAACTTCTGGACCGTCGCGAGCGTGTACAGCGCCTTCGAATTGCCGGGTTGACCGCCGCCGAAATCGCAAGGGCCGAAGGGATCTCCCGGCAACTGGTGTATGGAGATTTGAGACTGCTCACAAAAACCAATACGGGCCCAAGACAAAACCACCAATCCGCCTAGTGTGAAATCACACCACACCGGGAACCGTCCATGTCCGACATCTCCAAAGCCCGCACCCTTGTTGCCGATGCCTCACGTCAGTTTCGACGCGTTGAAGGCGATGAAGAGAAAGCCCAAGCAGCCGCCTGGGCGGCCGCCAGGCAACTCGACGATCTGCACAGCAAGTACAAGGACAGGAAGGCCTACCGCAAAGCTTTAACCGAAGGCGTGGGTCTTCCCATAGCCGGTGCCGATTTGATCGCCCGGGTCTTTGAAGACCGCGATGAGAGCGTCAAACGCGGCGCCCAGGTGATCGCCAATGTGCCCTCCGCTGAGGCCACAACCGCCCGGCTCTCCGAGGTCCACGACAAGTACCTGGCCGATCCCGCGACCCGCACGGATCTGATGCACCACGTGGGTCCCAAGGGCAACCTAGAAGGGGAATACGCGCCCTTCCTGGACTGGATCCACTCCCACGACTCAGGCTTAAGCAAGACGGTGAAGGCCGAAGCGATGGGGCGGCTCGATCTCTATATTCGAAGCGGCTGGGCCGAAGCCGACCTGGGTCCGGAACGCTTGGACCGCGGACCTGCCGCCCAGAACCTCCGTGAAGTGTTTACCCATATGCGCTCGGGGAAGAACACCGACGCTCTCGACGTGAAAGGCGCGCTCGATCAACGGTGGGGCGAACTGTTTGTCCCCATGGCGGTGAAGAAAGTGGACTGCGTCGACAGCCAACGGGTGGTCCCGGTCGCTTTTGAATCCGGCACATCCACCTTCACGCTCGACGGCAAAGGCCAGACCGAAACCGGCTCCCGGATTGATGCAGTCATTCGCGATCGCGCCGACCCCCACGCCTGGCACATGGCCTTCGCCTCCTCAGGCGAAGACAGCCGAAAACAAGGCGACCAGTTGACCCGCCATGTCTCGGGCGTGCTCACCGGCATCGAGGTTGGCGTGCCGCCTTTTGAGGAAGGCGATCATCTGAAATCTGTTTCGTACTACGCCCCGGCCATCCTCTCCGAGAGTCGCGCCAAAGCCTTGAAGGTCACCGACGACCCGAAGGCGGTGGCTCGGATCAACTCCCTGGCTCTCTATGCGCAGTTGAACGACTCCCACATCCAGATCACCCAGGGCGTCGGCGATGCCGTCCTAGCGGCCCGCCACGTGGCGGTCGGTGCCGGCACCACCACACCGGGCACAAAGATGGAAAACATCACCCCCGAAACCCATGCTGAGCGGGTGGTCGGAGCCATCCGGGATCTTTCCCAACAGGACTGGTCCCACGCCATCGACAAGATGGGCGAGCGCGGCGCCCGGGACGTCATCATTCCTCTCGCCATTGCGGCGGTGAACGGTCTGGCTGAGCACTACCCCGAAACCCGGGACACCTTGAAAGCTGCAGCGCCGTACCTTCAAGAGCTCGCCCAGGACAAGGCCTTCAAAAATACGACACAAGCCCGCGAACTTCGGATGACCGCCAACGAACTTCAATCAACGGATGACCGCCACGTGGCCACCGCCCCACCGCTCACGATCGGCGATATTTCCCAGCTCCGACGAACGGCGGACGTCGTGCGCGAACGCGACGAAGACCATGGGCTGATCACCCAAGCTTTGCGTGGCGACGTAAACACACAAGACAACGACAAGCGCACGGCTTTACATCTGGCCGCCGAGCGTAAAGATGTTCATCTGGCCACCAAGCTTCTGGACCGGGGGGCTGATCTCGCCATCACCGACAAGCAAGGCCACACGGCTCTCCACACGGCTGCAGCGCAGAATCCGCGCACCGACAAAGGCCGATCGGAGCAAGCGATCGTGGTGGAAACCTTGGCCAAACGCAGCGATGACAAGGTGCTCAACAAAAAGGACAAGAACGGCCAAACGGCTCTCCACCTAGCAGCCGAGCGCGGCCAGGATCGCGCGGTGGGGGCGCTGCTCAAGTCCGGCGCCGATACCTCCATCGTCAACACCAAGGGCGAAACCGCCAAGGACCTGGCCCAAGCCTACGGGGACAACGTGAAATCCCCCACCCTCCGGCGTAACGCCGACCAAGCGGTCGAGAAGATCGACCTGGTCGAGGGCGCCAGGGAAAGCCAGAAATCCGCGCGCAGGCGTCGGGCTTAATATCAAAACAGCCACCACATCGAGACCTATTGCCCGCTCATCCCCCACGCCGTAGCATCGTCTTGCCCATCCGGGCAACGACCAGGGGGAACGACCATGGTGACGAAGACCACGATCCGAACGGGTAAGACTGGCAAGACCAGCATCACCAAGCGGACCAAGACCTCCACCGGCAGCATCACGCGAACGACTAACTCCAAGGGCAAAACGCGCACGACTGTGACCTCGCGCTCGGGAAATACCACCCGGACGCGCGTCTATTGAGGTTGGGCCAATGCTTGCCCCGTCGAATCATGGCTGACGCAGGCGTCTAAAGGTACGAGTTAGCGCGCAGGCCGTTGCACGTGAGTATTGCCGTGCCCTTCCACCACCTTCCTGAGATGAGTTGCGAATGAGCCAAGGATTTGTTCGACTTCGTTATGACGGCGAAGAGCCCGAGCTCTACGAAGGTGAAGTGGATGCCTGGGACAACCCTGATGGCGGGGCGTTGTATGAGATCCACTTCAGCGGCGTTGGTGCAGACGGTCGGTTCAGGGCCTCGTGCGTCCTCGAACGTGTCAATCGCGGTTGGACTTATATCGGCACGGGTCGTTGGCAGCAGAATGATGAGGATGAAGTCTATCCAAGCGCCATCCGCGTTCAACTCAGACTGGTCGGAAAGCAGCATGTCCTTGAGGGGCAATGGGTGGATAAAGGCTATGACGAAGGCTATGACCTCACCATCCAAATCGAGGGTCCTTGACGCTTGATCGTCACCCCGTCGGCTGCAACACGCCTCCGGGCCGGTGCAAACCCCGCGCATACAAGCCTGCATGAAAGCCCACCACATCGGGACCAACCGCGCACGCCCAAGAGCAATCTCGATCCATGAGATAGCGACGGTGCACATTGCCGATGGGTGCTGACGACCGAAGCCTTGATCGCAGCCGAACCCTGATCATTGATTGAGGTGGAATGGTATGGCCAAGAACGTCTTCGCGTTTATCGGGTTGTGGGTGGTGGTCGCTGCAGTCCAGAAGGGCGTCAAAGCTTGCATGAAAGCTGCGATGGAAGAAGAAGCCGCCTAAGCACCGCGGGGCTGTGGCAAGATCACAGACGTGAATACAAGACGCCGATAGCGCAAGCTGATTCACCAACTATCAAATGAAACAGGGAGCTGGACGCATGACGGGCGACAATTTTAACTTCGGCGAAGCAATCAAAAGTGCCCAGGAACGGGCGACGAAAGAGAGAGGCCACGCCAACATTCTCATCGTAGGAAAAACGGGCGCTGGCAAGAGCACGCTGGTCAATACGATTTTTCAAGGCCGGCTCGCAGAGACTGGTCAAGGCCGGCCGGTGACACAGCACATGAGGCGGTACGACAAGGAGGGATTGCCCATCTCCATCTACGATTCCAAAGGACTGGAAGTTAAGGATTACAAACCTATCCTGAAAGAATTGATGGAAAAGATTCGCGAGCTCAACCGCTCGGAAAAGGGCGAAGAACACATCCATGTTGGCTGGATCTGCATCGCTGAAGGTTCACGACGGGTTGAGGAGGCTGAAATCGAGCTCGCGAAAGCTCTCAACGAATTGAATATTCCAGTGGTGGTTGTTATCACGACAGCGGTCTCAGACCAGGGGTTCAGATCTGAAGTTGAATCGCATTTTCCTACGGTTAGTAATGTAGTCCGCGTTAATTCGCAGCCTTTCGAAATGGACGAAGGGATCACTGCACCGGTCAAGGGCGTCGACGTACTGGTTGACGTGACGATGGAGGTTATTCCGAAAGGCCAAAAAAACGCATTCGCAGCTGCACAGCGGATCAAGATTGAGCACAAAGTAACTCGGAGCCGTATGGCAGTAGCGACAGCAGCTGCCGCCGCTGCAGGTGTTGGCGCGATACCCATCCCGTTCTCAGATGCCGTCGGGATCATCCCCATACAGATCGGGATGCTCGCTACCATCAGCTCATTCTTCGGAATCGACGTGACGACGGGCTTTTT
>Ga0307375_10004022_pt1 | contig 14227 bp, 16 predicted proteins | sample TR1MG_FD_202531 | JGI IMG/M metagenome (GOLD analysis project Ga0307375, IMG submission 202531) | Soil microbial communities from Risofladan, Vaasa, Finland - TR-1 | ecosystem: Environmental > Terrestrial > Soil > Coastal area > Acid sulfate soil | place: Finland: Risofladan, Vaasa | collected...
TAACCCCATCAGGCCAGTTCGGCACATGATCCCCGCTCCATCGCCCGATTAGGCCGATGTCGGATGGGGAAGTCAGCCCAGATATCGTCACATTCTGTAATTTTCCTGCATCCAATCCACCTCCAGAACCCAATTGTATCTTCTTGGTCACTCCCCCCTGAACAATGGGTATATAGTCACCTACACTTCCAGAAGTAGTAGTAGTCAGGGCACTTATTTTTGTATCAGCCATATATCCCCCTATACCGTCAAAAGTCCGCTTCGTCGTTGCCTGTAAATCTCGGTGGCAATGCTTGTAGCCAGATCCCTTTCAGTCCTCACGCTACCTGCCACATTCACCGTCACATTTATGTTGCCTCCACCGTTCCCCCCTCCACCAGACAGAGACAAATCACCCTTGCGGATGCTATCCATGAACGTGGCGGGGATGATGCCTTCACCTTTATGTACCATGGCAAGGGAATCATTGGGGATGTTAGAGGTACCCGTAGCAAAGGGACCGGCGTATCCAGCATCTATTAATTGCTGTTTGTACCCTCGTACAGTGGCGGCTTCGAGCACGGTCTCGAAGCCTTCGGGATGGAGGGTGACGGCGTCCGAATATCTTCGCTTCGCATCTTCATATAAAGGCAAAAGCCTATCAATAGTAGCCTGATCTATGCCGGAATTTGTGGGAGTGGGAGTGGGAGCGGAAGGAGAAACTGTAGTATCACCTATTCCTGCACCACTGAGTAAATTTTGCTTTTCCGTATCAGAAAGATTGCCTCCATCTAATGTGGTCTGAAGCTCTATTAGCTGATTCAATCTTGTGGCTATGGCACCTGTATCACCTAATGCAATAAGTTGAGCATCCGCCGTACTGAGTAAATTTGTCATACTATCAGGAAGGGTGTCGTATGCAGCCTTAGATTTCTCCGCATAGTCTGTGGCTGACATCGCTCCCACTTCGTACAAGTCCTTGTAGCTCTGTATCTGTGAGTTCACACTCTCTTCAAGTTTTTTCTTTAAGGCATCTATGGTCTGACTCAGTGCATCAGTAGACGTTTTTAAGCGTTCTTGTTGCATTTTCGCTTCAAAAGTAGTCATAAGATGATCCAATTTACTAATATTCACTCCAAGCCAACCTAACGCATTATTTATAGCCCCTATGACCCCGTTGATTATATCAATGAGGGCATTGCCTACAGGCACTATGACCGAATCGTAGAGCCATCTTAGCATATTCGCTAAGGTTTCAATTACAGGCATAAGCGCCTGACTTACAGAATAAGTCACTTCCTCGATAAGATCCATTATAGGTTTGGATTGAGTCACGATATTGAGGATGAATCCGCCCAGAGCACCTAATGCACCACCCAAGACACCTATTGTGGACATGATTCCGCTCATAGCCCCACCTGAAAATCCTTGTACTATCTTCCCTATACCCCCCATTCCTTGGGTTGCGGCAACAGCAACATTTCCTGCAAATCCGACATAATCATGTTTGTCGAAGTTTTCCACTGCTGATATCTTATTTCTTGTATAGAAAGCAGGATCGCCGCCTCCCATCATATTATCATATCGCGCCACTTTTTCATCGAGATCCTTGGCAAGATCCTCAAGCATGGCTTTTTCAGAAGCAGTTATCCTTCTATTCAACACCATTTTATCTTGTGCAGCCTTTTCGTAATCTGCCAATTCTCCTTTGTGAAGTTCTCTTGTGTAGAAAGCAATGGCTAAATTGTAATTACCTTGTTCTATTGTCAGACGTTTCAATGTGGCATCATAGTCTAATGACATCACATCTAACTCTGCAATCTGTTTCGTGACTTTGTCTAGTTCACTGTTTGCCAAAGCGAGAGGGGCTTTCCACTTATCGTTGGGGCCTTCTTGAGATGCCCAATATGGAGCCATTGCATCTGTTCTAGCCTTCAAAATAACATCAAGTGAAGCGTCCCTAGATGCTTGTTTTTTGGCCTCTACTTCCTTATTGATCTTATCTATTGCGTCTTGATGTATAAGTTTCTGTATGGATAACGCTTGCGTGAGTATAGAGTCATATCCCTTTAACTTCTCTTTCATTTCTTCTATCCGTAACTTGTTCTCTAAATTGGCTACAGCATATACATCCGCCCCACTCGTAACAAGATTCTTTGCTTGTATCATCGCCCATTCGTCTTGATACTTGCGGAGGAGATCCATCATTTTTTCCAATGCCTTAGCAGCCTCATCTAACTTGGCTTGTTCCTCGGCAGAAATCGCCATTATGGGCTTTTGTCCTGTGATCGCCCCGAATATACGTTGGGCATAAGGACTTGCAGTGCTGCCTCCCATGGCTGTAGAATCCAATTGTGTATTACGAATAGGCTCCACAAACGACCATGTACTCCCTTCTTTGGGTGCGGCAGCTCTTATATCATTTATTTTATTGAGTAACAAAACCAATGCGGCAACAGCTCCTGCAATAAGCACGGGCCAACCGCCCAATGCGGTACTAACCGCACCTAAAGTGGCAACTAATCCAGTAGTGCCTGCCAATGTAGCCTGTAATGCCACTATCGCAGGTATTAGTATCTTCAATATTTGATTGGAGATCAATCCTATACCTATAGCAATAAAGGCATCTTTTATCTTAATTATATATTGTAAAACTTCACTTATTTTTCCGCCTAATATCGTCCATTGGGTTCCATTTTCCTGAAGATATTTAGTCAGGCCATCGATCAAAGGCTTGAGGCTTTCAAAAAATGCTTTTGTTAGTTTCCCTGTCGCCTGTTGCCACACATCCGTCAGCATCGACATCTTACCCTCAAAGGTCTTCATGTACTCATCAAAGAATCCAGCGAACCTTCCAGTCCCTGTAGTCATGTTCTGGAATGCCTTTTCTACTTCAGCAAATCCAATCTTTCCCTGTTCGGTCATTTTTTGCAATTGACCAACTGGTTTACCTATCACCTTAGCAAGTTCTTCATAGATAGGAACACCACGCATAGCAAACTGCATCAAATCTCGTGTGTATGCCCTACCCTGAGAACGCAAGGTTCCATATACATAGGCCATATCACCCAATGAGACACCCGTGGCTTTGGCAACTATACCAAGAGTATCTATAGTAGGAATAAGTTCTCTAGCAGTGAATCCATATGCCATTAATTGTCGGGAAGCGGAAACTACGTCCCTGAATGTCAAAGGGCTAACCACGGCATAATCAAACAATTCTTTCATTTTAGTTTTAGCCTGATCTATTGATTTTATCATTACACCAAAAGCTGTAGTGGATACCTCCATGAACTGATTAAAGTCCATGCCTTCCTTGATTATATTAGAAATTTGCCTAATAGCTATCCCAAGACTGAGATATTGACCGATGACACCACGTAAAGCAGAACCCATGTTACCCATGGAAGAGGAGGACTTGTTGCTACTGCTTGCCAGCCGGTCATGCGCCAAAGCCGCCTTATCAGCGGCGGCAGCGACTTTAGCCTGTTCAATAGCTACTTTGCCTGATTCTTGGGCAACTTTGGAATAAGCCTGTGCCACTTTCACCGAAGCAGCCATAGCCTTGGCGGTAGAACCCTCGGCACCAGAAGCAAAGCCCTGAATGGCTTTGGTGGCTTGAGCTATTGCCTGTATATACTGGTTGATGTCCGCTTGAAAGCGTACAGTTACCTGTTCAACCTGTCCGCTTCCCGGCATTAGCAACCTCCTCGGATTCCAGAGCCTTCGCTTCCAATTCCAAAGCCGTTATCGCCTCGATTACGTTCTTGTCCTCTTCAGCCCATCCTCTACCATTCGGCATTCCCCACAGCTTCACCATTTGGTACACATTAAAGTAGAAATTGAATTCAGGGTCATTTACATACTTTTTTACTTCATCTCTTGTGACAAGGACATCCTCGCCACCTATCTTCGCTGCAAGGACAAGTACATGACCCTTTTCAGCCCTGTACTTGTCCTTGTGCCTACCCTCGTATACGAGCCGGTAGGCGACTCTTAGTTTTTTTCGTTCACCTTCGTATTCAGAAGCTCCTGAAAATAGGTGTAGAGTTCGTCGATCAGCGGATCGAACTCAGGGGGAGCATTAAACAGTGTTTCCGCATCCCTGATCTTGCACACCACGTCCTTCTCATCCTCGATCTTGTAAGCGCAATTCGTGATCTCCACCCCGAATTCCTTGATGATCCTCTTCCGGTCAATCTCGACGTGGATAGAAGTCTTGCCATCCTGATCGAGGTTGAAGGCCCTCGGCATCACCCGCTCCTTGATAGCCATGGTGGGGGCCTTGTGGACAACCTTGATCTGATCGGCCACAGGTGCCTTGTCGTTGCCGTTGAACTTCGGAATGAACTCTCTCTTGCTTGAAACGGTCAGTACCATAGGGGTATATCCTCCTTATGAAGTTAGAAACTAGGATCAGTTAGCCTGAAAGTAGACGATAGGATCAGCACCAATTATGCGGATACTGGAATCCCACGACTGAGCATTGGCAACAGCCGCACCGAGATTGTAGCCGAAAAGCTCAATCTGAGCAACCATGTACGCCTCAGTCTCTCCTACGGTAGTAGCATCCTTCTGAAGATAGAACACACCAATAAGGTCAGAACCATCCACAGTAGAAAGCGTACCAGAGTAGGTAGCTCCAAGATTCACAATACGCAGGAAACGATTGAGGGCAGAACCCGCCGTCTTCATAATGGAGACGGTATTAATACCCTTGACCGAACCAGACATATCGGTTTTACCCTTCCTGAACTTCTTGACACTATCACTAAGGGTTGTCGTTTCAATCTTATCCGACTTGAATGCAATACTGAACTCATTCACGTCAAGCATCTCAGTAGCGGTGATGAGATACGCACTATTGGAGGCAGACAAGGTCTTACCCGCATCACCCACCATGATGTCGCCGACAGCGTATCCGTTCGCAAACACCGAAGTTCCTGAAATGGTGGCAATCTTATAGAAAGCCCCTGCTACCATCGCACCAGCAGAAGTCGCAACAGCAGCTACACTGCCCTTATACAAAGTCGCATCAGCACCTACCAAACGGTCCTTCGCCATAATATCCTCCTTATAGTTAGTACCGTATTAAGGTACTTGTCGTGTTTCCACGTATCTTCCGCTCACGTTCATCTGGAAACGGCAGCTTCCAGACATCCCCGCCCAACTCCGTATCTCAGAACAGGTGAAGAAGGCATCGCTTGTCCCACCCATCAGTCCTCTGAAGTTCTCCAACGCCTTTTGCGCCTTCTCCATGATCTTTCCGCAAGCCACACTTTGATTCGGGCCACCATCCACGGTTATGCGAATCATAGGGTTCGATTCAGTGGACTGAGCGGCCATCTTTCCCCTGCTTCCCTCCGCTACCTCCACAATCAGATACGGCATGACCGTGCCTGTGGGTGCCTGTATGGGGAATATCTTGGCAGCCGAGAACACCGTAGAAGGAATCCCCGATATAGTAGTAAGCGCGGTGTATCCTCGGAGATACGTCACCATGTCTTCAAGGATCATGCTTTTGCCCTATTTCCCATCATACGCAACCATTCACCAATGTGCTTGCGGGCAATGTAATCCAACCTAGGAATCATAGGGTAGGCAAAAGGATGCTTTGCCGTTCCACGTTTCCTAATAGCCCAAATCACCTTCCATATTTCATCCTCGTCCATGCCTTTCCTGAATCCCCATCCAAGCATGGCGTTCACAAAATCCTCAGATCCTTCGGGGTGCATGTGAGGGCCTGTGCCGTTCTCCCTAAAAAACGCATGAGGAGCCTTGGAACCGATATCCACCGCATGTTTGTTATCAGGCTTTTCAATCAAATGTTCGTTGTTTGAAATATGATGGTAGTTAGCCTGAGTACGCCAAGTGATAGAATCCGTAAGAGTACCTTCATCATCGAAAGGCTCTGTAAAGTGCTTCATCTCCACCATGGTTTCTTCACCAATGCGTTCAAGCAGACTTTCAAAGTCGCTGTCCACATTGGCAAGACTCCCATCCGTGAGAACACCCTTAGTAGTCACATATTGGGTACTCATGTAACCGCCCACTGTGCGCGTTTCAGCTTGAAGGCGATATGAGGGTGGATATTCTTCCACAGTTCAATCTCGCCCACCACTTCACGCTGTATTCCGTCAGCATCCACTATCCCATCTTTGGGACGGATGAAATTCCTGTAATCATAGGAAGCAAGACATATCTCGGACACATCGGCAAAGCTCTGATTCTGCAAGAAAGACTCGTTACCAGAAACAGGTTCAATCCTTCCTACAATTCCTGACATGGAAGTCCACACAGGGTCTACCCATGCACCGGAAGGAGTCACCATCCTCCAAACTTGGAGAGGTTCCTGATACTCGTCGAATATCATCCGCCACCACCAAGATAAGTGGTCAAAATGGTAGTAGAGGCAATTCCCCCCACTGACCCCGGCATCGAAGACATGAGTTCCTGCAATTGCATCCCGTAGTTGGTAAGCTGAAGGGAGTCACGAATGACACCCACACCACCAAAGGACTTGGACAACCGCCCTTCCATCAGGTATGTCTCCACACCTGACTGACCACCACGTCTGCTATTTAGAGTCCACTCATGCGCCGCCCTAAGAGCAACAGCTTTGGCCCAACTAGCACCAAAATACCCAGAGGAAGTGATTGTCTTTGCCTCATCTATATAGAGGGAATATCCCGATGTAAGGGACATCGAAGGGGCAATAACAGGAATCCATTCCTCGGGCGTTGCGCTCATAGTTGCTCCTTACTTCTTCTTCCGTTCCCCGGTAATACTACCCTTGTTGACGCCCTCAAGCTGCATGAACAACTTGGCGCGGATATCATCCCTTCCATCTTCCTCGTACCACTTCTGCAAGGTCTTGGGATGGTACGTCTCTGCGATAACCTTATCAGTACGCTTCCTTGTGATATCCTTGAACGTCACCGGGATACGAACCGTAGTTTTCTGATCCTTCTCAAGTTCAGCGGGAATATGAAACGCCGCCTCCCTATGCTTCGCACTATTAGTTTCAACATCAGCCCACTCTTCGATGATCTTCTCATTCGCAATCTGGACAAGGACAAGATTCCTTACCTGCTTCCACTGATTGTCATCGACCTGATTGTAACCGGGGGCAAGAACTACCATGTCCTGAGTACCCGGAACCTGCATAACCTTAGCACCATCACCAGTCCAATTCACAAGCATCTTCTGTCTCCTTTAAGCACCTATATGGTTGCTTTTTCCTCGGCGTACTTCCAATGATACCCATATGCCGTCCAAAGTTTCCCTGAACAGCAACTACTGATATTGGAACCCGCTTTCGGAGGTAATCCCAATTTCGCTACGGCGTCTTTCATGGTGACATACATAGTCTGCGTATCCATGCAAATGACTGCTCTAGCCGAAGGATTATCCTCTCCCTTCATCTTACCCTTGCTTATCTTCGACATCCTTGCTTTCAGTTCTTCTTCAGAATAGGAAGCCATTTGCGCCTTCATTCTAGCAGATAACTTTTCAGAATAAGACGCAGGCTTTTTCTTTCCTTTGAGCAGGACACTTAATTGCGCTTTGTGTTCTTTACTCAAAGAAGGCTTAGTCCCATCCAAAGAAATGTCACAATGAGTCTTGAAATATTCCATATCCTTGGCATCGCAAAAATGTTTCCCTTCTGTATGACGAATGGTTCCAGCTACACAATGGGATACACTAGAGTAACCTAATCCTAATTCCCTAGCCGCTTCAGCCCTTGACTTGTACACTTTATTCGTCTCAAGACAGTACACAGCCTTAGACAACTTATCAGCCCGTTCCTTGTTCTTAACTCGCCACTCGTCAGAGAAAATCACTCCTCGTAGACCATCTCCTCCCAATGTCATATTGTACCCATTGGGAATACGTGTATTCAACTTCTCTATAAAGAAGGTCTCTTTGGAATACAAATCCTCTTCATCAGCGGAAACATAAAGCTCTTCCCATTTGAAGTTCTGCTTGCCGTATTTCTTAATTGCCTTATGAAAATAACAAACGTGTCGCGTTTCACAAAGGTGTTGCTTCTTCCGTGCAGCAAGGGGGCCTTTTGTTTTGCCCACATATTGCATTCCGGTAGAGGTATTCGTCACCACGTACACACAACCCATCTGATCTCCTCTAAATCCTTGCGCTATCGTAGCATTCATCACTACGATAGCGCAAGTGGTTAGCTAAATGCCATCGCAAAATCCAACGGCTGCCGGGTAATATTCCACAATACCCGCAATCCTAGCAAGGCAAGGAATAGTGTACGCCATCCCTTCCTTGTCATAATCGAACTGCTCAAACGGAACGGGAAGGATCAACTGAAGGTGATCCGCATCGTTTTTGAACACCATGGCACGAGTACCCGCAGTATCACTGCCCGTAGCAAGCTCAACCAGCCACTCAATACGCTTGATGTACTGATTGGTCTTGAGGAAATACTCCATGACCGTGGTGTCACTGTACGTCCCAAGCCTCTTGGTCTTAATGGCATTGTACTGCGCGAGAGGAAGGAGCATGGTATCAGGCTGCTCAACGCCGTTCGTGGCCGCAAGCACCGCATACACCATACCATTCATGTCAGCAAGGATCTCGTCGGCAGTCTTGAGCGCCCACGTATAGCCACCCACACCAGAGGTGAGAGTGAACTCAGTATTGCCCGTATACTGCATGAATCCATTGAGATTCGTGGCACTATCACCCGAGAAGGCAATCGTGTTGATCTTATCCTCAATAGCCCTACGAGTGGCATCCGCCCGACGAGTCTCAAGGGGGAAACCTGCCATCTGCGCCCTGCGGATCTCCTGAATGGAGTAACCGTAAGCGGCACCGATGTCATGCGGCTTGACCGTGAACTCTTCGCCATAGACATCCACACGGGGGAAATCCTGAGCATAATCCGAAACCATCTTCGCCATACCGACACGGGTATACTGCCGCCACGTGATTTCCGTGGCAGCGGGACCAGCGGACGAATCCACCGGGAACAGAGCGAGGGCCTTGTTCTCAGCCCACTTCACATCATAAGACTGAGCCTTGACGTACTCAAGCTGCCTCTTGAAAAAAGCCGACTCGTTAGCGTCGAGGTTCATAGCATCTTTTCTAGCTTCCATGTTATACCTCCTTCCTTACGCCACGAGCTTCGCGCCGAACAGTTCGATCACAGCAAGACCACTGATCGTAGCCTGCTGAGTGCGGAACATCGCGCCGCCATTATAGTTGCCGGAAGCCGTAGTGCTGAACAGACCCGCAGCCGTGGCATAAGCCGCGACAGGAGCCGTAGAAACAGCAGCGGAAACCTGCACCCAAATCTTGCCAATGGTAAGGACATTCACCACATCATAAATCGCATAGGTTCCAACATCCCCAACATGGGACATCTGGTTCGCTACAGCGATACCAAGAAACACATCACCCACTACATAGGTCGAATGGACGGAATCAACCGTACCGGGCGTCTGGTAAACAGGCCGTCCGGGAGTGATCGCAGCCGCAGCCGGATAACTCTCACATTCAAATTCCAGCCCATAGGGCAGGCCCAGAATAGCGGAATCCATAGTGCCGTATGCAGCCATGCCTTCCCCCTTACTTCTTCTTGCTCAGGCGGTCAAGGTACTTCTGGCGGGCGCTCTCAGCACTAACCGTCTCGGTTTTGTCCTTGCCATCCACAATAGTCTCAGTCCCAAGCTGACGGGTCTGAGCATCCGCATCCTTCTCAAAGGTTTCCACGGCACCATCAAAGCGGGCATCAATGTAAACCTGATCCTTGGCATCTAGGTTAGCCTTGGGAAAAATCTTCAGGATCACAGCCTTCTGAATTTCCGCCTCGGACATCCCATCCTTCACCTCAACCTCAGCGAACTTCGCAGCCTCAAGAACCTTCACCCTACGGGCAACAGCGGCTTCCACGGCCTTGCTATCCACCTTCGCAGCCTCAAGTTCGGCGATCTTCGCATCAGCCTTCTCAACCGTATCCTTCAGTGTGTCCCTCTCGGCCTCTACCTTGGTCTTGTCGGCAGTAAGCGTATCGAGGGCAGTCTGAAGAGAATCGGCCTTCGTCATGGCGTTAGTATACGATTCGAGAATCTTGGCTTCTCCCTCGTACTCCACGCCGTCGATCTTGATCTTCTTCATCTCCGGCATCGTTCTATCCTCCTTCTGAGAATCCTGTACTAAAATGGCATCAGTGGAATCCAAGCGAATACGGGCGGCATCCCCTGCCCGGCCAGCGCTACACAGGGCCACATGGTTCGCGGACACTCCACGCTGGATAACATCATAATTGACTCCTCCCCACACACCCGGAGTAGGATCAATCTCGCAATCGTACCCAACACTCAAAGCCCTCTTTCCCGCCATCACTTCACTGACGGCGTTGGCATCCTGAATTATCATGTCGATAGTGAAATAGATATTATCAACATTCATAGGGTTGCCCCCAAGATTGCCTACTTGGTACTCCTTGACGTTTTCAGAAGTTACCTTCTCTAGCGGGTGGTCCAAGGTAACGGGGAGCAGTTTGAAAGAGTCCATGGACTTCTGAGCAAAAACTTCTTCCGGTAGACGCAATTCCCTTATAACGGACCCATCCGCTTGCATGTAACTGAAAACACCAATCTGAGTGACACAAGCCTGACCCTTCAGGTAGCCTTCGGGAGTTCTCTCGAACTTCTGAGTTGCCCACGTAGGCGCGTCAACTCTGTCTATTCGATGAACCACAGGCATCTACTTCCCCTTCTTCTTTCCGCCACAACCATCGCAGCCCTTGCCACCCTTGGTGGGCATCTCACCCTTCTTCATGGGCATTCCACCCTTAGCGGGGCCTTTACCGGGAACCGTAGCACCAGCACCTTTAGCCATATATGAGCCTCCATATATTCCAGTTTCTCTATACTTAAAAGGATAGTATCACCAAAATCAAATAAAGTCAATAGCAGTATAGAGCTAACTTCTATAGCAAACCTTGTTCCTTTAGTCGCTCTGCTTCCAGTCGTTTTTCCCGAGCTTCTTCATATGTATTGTAATACCCTAAGCTCAAAGTTCTGCCTTTTATATTTATCCTTGGATTCCATTTCTTGTTTATTTTATTGTAATAACAGCCTTTCTTCTCCTTCTTAACAAATACAACACCCCTTTTCATTTGATCCTTGGCATCCAAGAAGGCAATATGGGCTTCTTCTTCTGTCAGAAATTCCCCTTCTAATGGAATACGTTGTCCCTTTACGAATATAGCAGCTCCCCATACCCCCCTACTTTTTTTGTAAAAAGTACCTCGGACAGCAGATACATTATCGGGCAGAATACCTTTCTCAGCATTTTCAGCGGCTTGGATGTACACTTTTGACGCCTCTTCTATTGTAGAGTACGTGCCTAAGTAATACATTTTACTATTTATATGTATAGTAGCAGTGAACTTTCCCTTTCTATTGGACGTTCCTCCTAATATCCTATTCTGTCGATGGCAAATCTTATTCTGTGCGTTTATTCTCCGAGATACATCCCTCAAATTCACTATTCTATTGTCATCTCTCACGCCATTTATGTGATCTATCTCCATAGTAGGCCATACACCATAATGAAGTAGCCATGCAACTCTATGTTCTGCATAATTTTTTCTATGTAAATGAATTATACGATACCCTCCTCTGTTGTTTGGTTTATACTTCACATGTCCTGCTCTTTTCCCCGCTTTAGAACCATTCAATTCTATATTATCTTTATAAAAAATTTCCCCCGTGTTACCGTCGTACTTGAAAAATTGAGAAAAAACCCCATAATCACTTTCCACAGGAACCCCCTGAATAGAGATTCCTATACCATATATTGCGTATCATAAAATGTCAATATGCGCTGTCGGTCCTATATGCCTTTATCTTCCCTGTGATTGAACCTGAGTCCCCTTCCTTCTTCACCCGTTCCTTCTTCAGGGTGGAAATCTCTACATATTTGCCAGAGGAGTTCACGTTTATCACAATCTGCCCATAGTCAATGCTCTCCACAGCAACCCGAATGGCATCCAAAATATCGTCACCTACTTGCATTACAGTCCCTCCTCAATCTCTTTATCTACGGCATCTATAATCTCCACAAAGAACGGCGATGGAAGGCATCTGCAACAAATTTCTTGCCCTACATGGACTTGTGGCATATTAGGGGTACGTTTCTTCCATGTCCTGCCTATATCATCTGAATACAAGGTGGGGTCATCCCATCGACAAATCAGGTTGTCCATTATCCAGTGACTGGGAATCGCTTTGGGGTATTTTCCCATGGGATTGCCTCGCACCCGCTCATCCCGTGCCGTATTCCACATATACGTTCTGTCGCCTCTATACTCGTACTGTGCCTTGGCGAGGGCACTATTGAATTTCCCTACCTGATCCCTAGCAATCAACCGTGCCCGTGCCCCGGTTATCCTATCTGATAGGATCTTGATCTGAGCCGTCATTTCCTGTTCAGTCCAACCAGACTGAATCCCCGTCACCACCAACGTGTTCAATTTCTGCACGTATTCCTGACTGAGGCTCTTGATTAGTCTATAATTGGTGTTTTCCCATGATGTCACCGCTTCTTGCCACCATGGCGCGGCACTCATCTGGAATTCCTGCCCCGTCACCGCCAATAGCTGCTTCCTCCACTGCATCTCCTCGAATCCAAAGAGCTTGGTAGCGGCATGATGGATGATCTGCCCGACATTACCCGTGGATAGGGCCACTCCCCCAATAGACGGAATTGCAGTAGGAACCAACCCAATAGACGAAACAGGAACAGCCAATGACACTCCATAAAGAAGCAGTACCTCCGCTTCCAGTTCCCTCAGAAACACCTCAAACTCATCAGGGAAGGCGTCCAACTTGATATTGTCCCCCTTGGCCTGCCTTACCCATCGAGGCAGACGAGTTGCCAACTTCGACATGGCAAAATCAACAATATGTCTCTGCAAGCCGGATATTGCTTTACCGTAATTTATTTCTATAGCTATCGGGTACAACGGCTTGGGCATCTTGGGGTTACGGTTCTTCTTCCTCCATGCGGCGGTCTGTGACTGTCGATAGTGCTTCAGGAGGATTTTGAATTCGTTGGCGTAGTTCACTTGGCTACCTTCGGAGGAGCCTTCTTTTCCGGTACAGGCTTCTCAGCGGGGGGATTCAGCAAGGCAGCGGTAGAAGTTTTTGTGGCCTCAAGGGTTGCCAGTTCTATAGGAGTGGGTTCTGGATCAGGCACGGAACCTTCCAACCCTAACTCATCCTGCCGTACCTCATCTGGGTCCATGACTCCCATATTTACATACACTTTCCACTTGTCCGCTTCCAGTTTCTCCGTCTCGGCTTCCAGTTTCTCTATCTTGGCTTTCTCTTCCTCGGAAAGCTGGTAGAGGCTATTGAACGTGATCTTAGGAACTGTGGACACTTTCTTCCAAGCACAGATAAGCTGGATCAGGCGAGTAACAGAAGGGAGCAGGCGGTTCCTCTGATTGGCCTCCACCATGTCATAATAGTTCCGTAGGTCGTTCTCACCCGTGGCGTTAAGACCGGCAGGGGAACGTCCGAATAGACGGGTGACAGGAATGGACGAAGCACCGGCAAGCATAAGCATGAATCGGTCAATCAGTTCAGGAAGCCCTGCCGTAGTAGCGTACTGCCTTTCAAAGTCATCCTCGGAATCCATGATAACGGCATTGATAATGGACTTAGTGGCATTCATCACCTGAAGCCTGCTGGTAATAAGAGCCTCACCATTAGGCAACTGCATGATCTTAGACAAATCCTTGATCCTGAACCGGGCGATGATGAACTCATAAAGCAAGTTCAGGGTGGATTGAGTTATGCCACCGAGATCCCTCAAAGTCTCGTAGATGGATTGAAGACTGGACATACCCCAATAACGGTTATCCCACGTCACGCCCAACTGCGCCCGTGCAGGGATGGGGTCGTTGAAGAAGGGGATGATCCTCGTATGATGAACAAGCATAGGAATATAGGAACCGTCCGATACATGGTAGTTGATGTAATATTGGAGGATCTTGCCAAAGGTGGGGGAATTTATGTTCTTGTCAAGGACAGACCTTCCTATGACCACATCCGTTCTGTCCACCACCTTCAGGTACTCTATATTCTTTATCTGGTTTTCCCGTAGGGCTTCACTTGGCTTCCTGCCGTCCATGGCACCTACAATGATAAGGGAACCGCCAAACAACCGTTGCCAGCGGATAGCCTCGTTCATGGTAGACTCCGCA
>Ga0307375_10004024_pt1 | contig 14226 bp, 14 predicted proteins | sample TR1MG_FD_202531 | JGI IMG/M metagenome (GOLD analysis project Ga0307375, IMG submission 202531) | Soil microbial communities from Risofladan, Vaasa, Finland - TR-1 | ecosystem: Environmental > Terrestrial > Soil > Coastal area > Acid sulfate soil | place: Finland: Risofladan, Vaasa | collected...
CAAGACTCTTCTGACTAATATGGAGACCCGAGTCACTATCATTCATGCAGATGCAGTATATGCCGATTCCATCATCCCAGAGTCGAGCATAGATGAGATCTTCATCAATTTTCCCGATCCGCCTCACACTCGCTGGAGTCCTCAGCGAATGGTTACATCCAAGCTTTTGAGATCTCTTGCCAAGTTGCTCGTGCCTGGTGGCAAGTTGGTGGTGTCGACCGATGACTTCGACTACATCCGATGGATTCACGATGACTCAAAGTCTCTCTTCCGTTTCTACGACACCGAGAGCACTTTGTTGACGAAACACGTCGAAGGCTATGGTACTTCCTATTTCGATGGATTGTGGTCCAATAGGGGCAGAAAGGATAGAGCCTGGCTGACACTCCATTCCTTGACAGAGGCGCAGCAGAGGAAGCTTTTGGAATCGGCCGAAGAGGAGCAAGTCACCGCAACGATCGACGATGATGATGAGCACGGATCTTGATCCAACGACTGAAGTACAGAATGTAAGTAAGTAAATAGAAGAGAAGATGAGCTTTCCTCTCGAAAAGCGATTGCATGATTCAGTGATGGAACCGATGTGGAGGTCGCAGTGGGCGGTATTGGAGCAGGCGGACCTTCGATCAAGTATTCGCTTCTTCATGGACCCCACGGACAGTTACGACAGCCTCCCTCATGCTTTGGGTGAGGGCATACACGATAAGCGACGTTCTAGCCATCCCGAGGTGTGGAACTCGTTTGGCTTTGTGGAAGTCGGAGAGCAAAGGGACTCGCAGGGCGAGTACGTCGGCTACCCCATGAAACGCACCAAATCCTCTCTGTTTGCCGAGGCTAGTGAAGAAAACATCTCCGCCAACTACAAGCTCCTGGAAAATCGACTTTTGCTTCTGCAGCGCGAAGTGGGAACCATCAAACGCAAGCTTGACGTCTTCGAAGAGGATTCTGGCAAATCTATCAAGTGGGGCGTCAAATACACTCGTACGTCACCCATTTCCATTTGCTTACACACATCTTACATCGTTTTCTAACGCTTGCGTGCCATTTGAACAATGTAGGGAGGCTCACGCTGGTGTCAAACATCGCACTCGGTCTTTTCGTGTTCATGAGCCGCTTCGTCAGGAGAATTCAACAGCGGAAGAACAAGATTCTACAAAACATGATGGTTCCCAATGGTGGTGCCTCCGACACGTTCAACAGCATCCTCAACGAAGCCTACATTCAATCGATCGCCAAGAGCTGGTTCTTCTTCGTCGCTGCCATCTGTCTGGCTTCTGATACCGCCTGGAAACGCAACGTTGGCATCACTATTAGTACCGTGGCATCGTTTTGGCCCATATTCAAGGTATGGAGTACATTCTGAGGGGTGCAATCTCCTGAACTTTCCAACTTTCCAACTCTCCAACTTCCTCCCACTAACACTGGTCTCTCTGTCTCTATGTGTCCATAATTGAAGAACCGATATGCCTGGGCTCATTATCTAAGTCTTTTGGCGACTATCGGCTACATTTTCGCTGAATGGGCCACAGCAGATACGAAAGAGGCGAACGTTAAGACTCTGCGCGATTTCATCGGTCCTTACGTTGAACCGAGCTCTAACACCTCAACAGTACCTTCCACGCCTAGGAGTCGTTCGCATCTCCTTGGATCCAAGTCAAACGCCTCACTCGACTCACTCACACATCAGTTCCGGGACGCGGAAGTCCCTCCAACCATTCACGAGCACGAGGAGGAGTACCGCTTGGAACGAGGTTTCCTTCCTCACACTGACTCAGAATCACACATACTCAGGCAATCGCTGGACCCATGAGTGAATGAAAGTAGCACGTTGCCCAAAAGCAGAGGTTCTTCAACACGGAGACGCCGTCTATCTGGAAGTTCTGATGGATCGATGCATAACTCTCCAACATCACACGTGGTAACCCCTTCTTTGGGACCTGTGTGATCCTTGACTTATGAACACACAGGTATCACACGTGATACGAGGTTGCAATTGCAGGCACAAAGTTGATCGACCGGTCGCGATACTCTTCACGCACCACAAATAGGTGCCTCTGTATATCGCACTGTACATGCTTCTTGTTGTGTTTACCGAAATCATTTACATTTGTAACATTGGGAGGGGGAAGGATCGAAGGAGCAGATTGCGTTTCACAAAGCGATGATCGTCTTCTCTCTCCTCTTCCTCTCTCCAGAGATCATCTATCTATGATGAGGACGAAGAAGGTTCAACAGGAACATCATCGGAAGTGTTAGTAGTGGGTGCATCGGAAGAGAGTTCGTGCATCGAGTCCTGATCCGCGTTCTCCCTTTTCTTGATCCTCTTTGCGTGCTTCGCCTCGTTCTTCAGTTGCCTCTCTGCGAATCTCTTCCTCTCCTTTGGCGTCATTTGTTCGATGGTCTTGGGGTACACGATCTTGTCCATTTCTCCTTCTTTGAGAGGCGGGATTTCGAATTCGAGCGGTGACGGCTCTATGGACGCCAGCACGGCTTGGATCTCCGCGAGTCCTTGAGTTTGAAACAGCTTTGCCTTGATCTGCAGCGAAGAGTGGCTGGGGATGCGACGCTTGACCATCCAATGAATGTGGCGCTGGACGTCGACGAGCCCGTTGTTGTGCCGCCTCGCAAAGTTCAGGTAATCATACAATACTTGATCTATCGGTACTTGTGAAGCTTGAAAGACGGTTGGATCCAATAGCGCGCCATACCCCACCATGACAGAGTCAACACGACTTTGAGTCTTGAATCGCTCGAAATCAGCGTGCACCGTGACGTCTCCATTGCCAATGATGGGTACATGCCTAGGAATGGCTTCTCGAATCATACGCAATGCTTCCCAATCGGCAAGACCACGTTTGTCACCCTTCTGCCACCAAAAACGGCCATGAACGGTGAAGGCCTTCACTTTCGTCCTCGCCAAGAGCTTTTCCAACAATCCGATCGTCGCTTCAACGCCTTCTTCGTGCAAACGCAATTTCATAGAGAAGGGGTACGGAATGGATTCTGAAATCTGCTTCGCCAACTCCACCAGATGCTCAGGATCGCGAAGCAAACTCGCGCCAATCTTCTTGTCCATTGCAAAGCCTTGGGGACACCCACAGTTCAAATCCACGCCATCTATATGTCCACGCAGGAAGTTTTGATTCGCCAACTTGACTATGGGGTCGGCACTGTGACCTGCAAGCTGCAAAATGAGAGGACGATCCGCAGCGTCAAACTCGTACTCGTATGCCTTCAAACGCAGTCTCTTATCGCCTGTTTGGTTGTAATTGTAGTATTCGGCAATATTCATCTCCGTAAACGTCACTTGCGCACCATAACGACGGGCAAGAAGCCTGTAACTCAGATCAGAGCTGCGAAACGTCAAAACACGGGTCAGCTACACTTGAAACGGGGAGATACGGATAGGACAACACAAAAAGACCATCGATACAGTTGGAGGAACAGGAAGGAGGGGAAATGGCGGAGAGTGAGTGGCGTACCCTCCCACGAGCGGAGCTAACATGAGTTTGTCCTTGTATAGGCTGTCCACAAGCTCCTCTGAAAATTCCATCCTCCAAGAGCATCCAACAACGATAAGCAAGAACAAAGAGAGAGAATGGTCAGCCAATACGACAAGGTCAACGGCCAGGAGGGCAGTGACGAACGGCGAAACCAGCCGCGTGAAACCACGTTCCTAGCCAGTTCTTACTTCCCCCTTCTGTCGATCGTCATGTACAAAAGGTTTGCCAAGGAGCTTAAAAAGACGAAGGAGGAGAGTTCTTCGGAAAGTGAGGACTTTGAGCCTCAAGGCGACGAACTTTCAGGCACGCTGGCCGCAGATCGCGAAGGCGACTCTTCTGACCACTCTGGAGACGGCCGTGGGTCTGAAAACGATGATATAGAAGAGGTTAATGATGTTCTTGAGACTGGAATACTGACTATTGATGAACTAGAGGCTGGAGACGAGGCTGTGCAGCGAAAACCGAAACGAGGCGAAGTCTTGCTCTATCAGTGTTCCATCTGTCCGGAGAAGGAGTTACTCAGTTTAAGAGATGTGAAGGAACATATTGCCAGCAAGGTACGTTGATCACTGCTATGTGTGCTGCGAAAAAGGCCATGGAATTCGTTGTGGAATTCGCGCCCCCTCTGTTTCTCTTCCTTTTTGCCACTACATCACGTCCCTAACCTTTTTCTGTTCCCCTTGCATTATACAGTTCCACAAGAACCGAGAGGCGTTGCTAGTAAAGCATGGAATCTTTGTACCTGGTGAACTTGATGCTGATGCTCCTCCTGAGCCCATGTCCTCGAAAAAGACTCAAGATCGTACAGAGAAGTCCAAGTTGAAGGAGAAGAAGGTGGATATGGGTACGCAGAAGAAGGAGAAGAAGCGCACAAGAGAGGAAGTGTTGAGTGAATCGTCTGGCGACTCTGGCGAGGAAGTGTTGGCGACATCGAAGCCATCCAAGAAGGTGTCTGGAAGCGCGAGCAAGAAGGGAGATTCAGAGACTGTTCCAGCGGCAAAGAAGATGAAGAATGCAAGCGGAAGCGCAGTGAACGTTCCCACCGCCACCAACAGCAACAACCCCACCCCCAAGAAGAAGAAGAACGTCGAAACAGATGAAGAGAAGGCTGCGAGATATGCGGCTAAGCGAGAAGTGAAGTTGAAGAAGCAGGTAGCCGGAAAGGAGGAGAGGAAGAAGTTGAAGGAGCAGAAGGCCTCAGAGGCGAAGAAGACCTCTGGATCGCCCTCTTCCTCAAAGAAGACCGAGAAAAACAAGCCAGAGGACTCCAATCTGAAGACAACGGCGTCTTCGACCAAGAAGGCACAGAGCATGAAGGAGTCTACTCCCTCGAAGAACCGCACCCCAACCAAGTCCCCCCAAAGAATGTGAATAAAGAACAACTGTTTCAGAATTGCCCGTGTACAAGGGTTTCCATCATCAACGAGCCGCGAGACGTTCCATCCGCAGTCCGAAACACTCCAGGGCAATTCTTCTTGCACCGCCGCAACGATTTCAACCGGCACTTGGTCGTTTCCAGCTGCCCGAGTCCTTGAGTGCTTAACTTCCCTCAAATGTCTCAATGAAGCATCCACATGTAGCCTAAGAGGGCACTAGACACGTTGTATTTACAAGGTACTGTGATCGGCCTCGCGCGAGTGCTATCTCTATCTTTGCCTCTTCTTCCCAGTCTGTTTGGCTCGCGTTTGAGATGATGACTTACCATATTGATTGGTTTGCTGAGGTGATGCGATGGAAGGATTGCCGTTGGATGTTGCGAGATGAGGGAGCTGAGTTGAAGACTGCTCTGCTTGTGTATTTCTCCTCGTCTGAGGTCCGGTCTCGTGTTGGTTCACGTTGGATCTTTGCGTATTGGAAGATTGGCCTTGAATGTGAGCTGTTGAGGGTGGAGAGGTCCCTGAAGAAGATGTGGTGGTAGCGGTAGTGGTGGAGGTAGGCGCGTGCCCTCGTTTGAACATGTTCCTGCCATCGTCTCTCGACTTGCTTGCGATCGAAGCGAACATTTGCGCACCAAATTTGGTTACTGGCCGATGTTTCTTTGGAGACACGTAGGAGATGTTGGATCCATGAATCGAAGAGTTGCTGTTTGCATCGGTGAGGGAGTGTTGCTGTGGTTGGTGGTGTGATGACTTCTTCTTAGTGTCAGTAGAGGATACTGAGGGCTGCATAATGGGTGGCTGTGAGATGGAGGAAGAGAGAGAGGTCTCCAAGAGAGACTGGAAGGCAGAGATCTCATCGTCCAGCGCCTTGCGCTGCTCGGGATTCAAAGACTCGTCCTCTTCATTCCAGAACTCCGGGTACTGGTTGATGGGAACAGTCTTAGCAGTAAGTTCGGAGGTGAGAGCTTTTGTAGACATCGGTGTCGCTGATGTTGAGGTAGGCGCCGATGTGGAGGAACCGTGTGCCTTGGAAGTCGTTTCGCCAGACTCCTTCTTACCTTGAGTGGTCGATGTGGTAGTAGTATGCGCATCACCCTTTGAAGAGTCATTCTTTGAAGAAGCGACCTGATTGAGAGGCTCCTTGGCGCCAAATCCGGAAGTTTCCTGCTTCGTTCGATTTGAGGTGGTGTCATGTTGTGAGGTCTTTTGAGAAGATGCTGTTGCTGTGGTTGATGATAAAGATAACGGTGGTGATGATGATCTGGCGTTATCTACGGAAGTGGGAATGCTGGGTATAGCAGTAGATGGAGACGAGTTCTTCTTCTCTTCCTGCGATACCATCGTCGTCGTAGATGACGATATAGGCGTTGAACCTGTCTTCTTCTTGCCTCCTTTCGTCTTACCAGATGTAGAGTTGGCGGAGGGGCCCTCGATGAACTCCAGAAGCTCGTCTACGGATTTTGAGGTGTCCGCGATTCCTGGAGCGTTGGACAAGAGCTGATGATGATGCTGATGTTGTTGTTGATGTGAATGGAGCGATTCGGACCTTGCCGACGATGAAGCTGAATGAAGGTGCTGATTCTGCGTGGTTTGATGGTTGTGATGTTGGTGGTGATGAGCGGCACCCGCTGCTGCTGCTGCGGCTGCGTTTGCCTTCGCCCTCTCGCTCAACAGTAGTTTGGCAGCGGCGGCAGCCGATGCAGTGAGTGTAGAGTTGGAAGACGTGTTGTTGGCAATTGAAGATGCAGAGGAGCGAGACTTTGACGGCGGTTGTTGGAGATGATGATGTTGGTGATGTGCTGATGACTTTGATGATGATGAATGTGAGCTTGCTGGATTGCTCTTGAGCTTGTACATCGTAGTCCCCTCGAATGGGTCGTTCATCTTGATGTTGTGAAGTCTGGAAGCGACACTGAAGGGGTACACGGAGGAGAGGCACATGTTGCCCTGAGCAGGCGCATCGGGGTTGTAAACGACTTTAGTTCGAAACGGTGGGCCAACAGTGCCCCTTCGTCGCTCTGCTGCGGCGCGGCGATGGTCGCCTTGAATGCCTCCAACAACATCGTCTTTGTCATCATCATCATCATCATCATCATCAACATCATCGTATGAATCTTCAAAGTCGTCGGTATCATCGCGATCATCACCGTCGTCGTCGTCGCCGTCGTCATCAGAATCGAATGGCTGAGTGAGGGTTCGGAAAGAAGAACGATTGCGAATGCGGATGAGGAGAGAAGGAGGAGCAGGAGCAGATGGAATTGGGAGAGACAAACCGTTCGCTGAATCTGCACCAAAGGGGGCCTGGAAGATGACGTCCTTCGCTGTTGGAGTGACTCGAGAGGGTCTCAATCGCGGGTACAGCTTATCGAGCTTAGGCTCCGCAAGCGTGAGCGTCTGACCATTTGGACCGATGAGCGTGTGGGTCGGCCTCACTGTAGAATGTGTCGCTGCCTTTCCTGCACTCAGCACCTCTTGAGACGTAGAACAATCGGATGTCATGGTCAATATAGGGACAGATGGTGACAATGATGCTGACGAGGGGTTTTCATCTTCTTCAAACGGAGGCGGCGGGGGCGGGACTGCGAACGGAACAGCAAGACTTGGCAAGTCGATATGATGGTGATGTTGATGTTGATGATGAAGGGAGGCTCTGTCGTGAGGCAGGCGATGAGGCGTCGAAGGTTGGAAATTTCCAGACTGCAGTTGATGCAGTTGGTACTGTTGCTGAGTTCTTGATGACTTCTTCTTTCTCAACATGAGTGCCTCGGGAATCAAATCTGCAATCTCGTAGGGCAACTGAGAGGCGCCAAGACCCAATCGACGGGCAATGACTCTGGCAATGTCTTCGCGAGAGCTTCCTTCCATGACTGCTGCCACAAGCTCCGTATCGATCTTCGACCAATCTATTTGAGTTCCATCTGAAATTGAGTATGCTTTGTTGTTGCCGAGTTCGTTGTCCTCGTCGTAGTGGTTTGGGAATCGCTTCTTGGTGCCACCCCCAACACCTCCAACACTCAACGATCCATCTCCATTCACGCTCCATCTGGATTGAGATTTTACACGAAGCTGAGCGTCAGTATTGCCATGTTGATGTAGTGCGAGCTCTTCTTGAAGCATTGTCATTGCAGCATCGTCGTGATCGTGTTGATCTTCCTCTGCGCCTTCCAATCGCTTCAAACCACCTCCACGATGGTCTCCTTCCTCAGTTTGTTCTTCATCCGAATCGTAGTATTCATATTCGGAATGATCATCAGACATGATGGAAGCAGAACCGCCGAGACCATATTCGTCCGCAAAGCCGTGCTCGTCGTCTAAGTCGTCCTCCGGGTAGTCAGCGTCACTATCGTCCGACCAATCATCGTCCAACTCATTTGACCTTGCCATGAGAATGTTCGATAGAATAGCGGGTGTGACATATCCGGCGACAGCGTTAGGAGCGTTCCAAATGGTTCCAGGATGTTGTTGCTCATTTTGGTCCTTGTCCATGTTCTTGTCCTTCTCCTTGTCCATGTCGCTGCCGATCTCGTTCTCATTGTCCTTCAATTCGCTTCCATCCAAGTCTTCCAGGATGTACGAAGTGGCGTGCTTGCGCCTTGCCCTCTGCACAATCTCCACGATCCTGCTGTGCGACATTGCCAGGTCCTTCAACAGATTCCACCCCATCGGCATTGCGAGAGGGAATTCGAGGAGATGCATAGCTGAAAAGGCCACATAGACCTTCTCTCCAGATGAACCCAAGCGATGAGGAGGATACCTTGAAGCAATTGCGTGCAGATGATTCGCCGTGAGAATCGGCCAACGTGTCGACAGTGTTTCCTCTTGCTTTTGCCGAGAACGATCCTTGACGGAAGCAAGAAGCGGAAGGACGAGTGGAGAGTAGAGAATGGGGTAGTGTTTCAGTTCGTGCGAGACTCTCGAGGAAGTGATGTAGTGATGCACCGAGAGCCGGAATTTCCATTGCCACGCATTCTCATCCATGAATTGAACATCTTCTTCGAAACTGTGAAGGGAAAGCATATCGGAGACCTCCTTGGGTTGGTCAAGAGAGAAGAGTTGTCTGTAGATGAAGCATGCTCGCCTCAAGTAACTCCTCACAGAGTAGTTGCGAAGAATCACGGTGCGAAAGATGAGTTGGAAGATCCAATCGAAGCGCAGATCAAAGTCTTGTCCAGGAAGCGAGAAGGGATTGTAAGAGTAATACGAGGCCGATGGTAGCCGATCTCCAGTAGCAGCAGAGGCTTGATTCGCGGAAGATGACGATGAAGCTGATTGATGATGATTTAAGGGGAGGTACCACATCAGAATGTTGAAATAGTCCTGTTTCGAGGTGTTGGAAATGAGAGAGTCGATTATCTGCGCAAGCTCCTTCACTTTGACCTTCATAACCTCCCAATAGGCCATGACACGATGTAGAACAGTGATGGCGAGAGCATCCATGGGTTCCAGAGGGATACCGCGAGAAGGGACCACGAATTGAGAATCGCGATGTGTGAGCTCGTTTACCAAAGTGGGACTGAGAACATCGGTATCCATTTCCACATTGCCCTCTAGTTGGTGAGAATATTCGGGATTGAAGCAATTAGAAGGTGCAAGACCGCACATGGGAGTGTTAGGCCGACGCCAAAATGTCCACGGCGGAGGCGGCGTATCTGCGCTAAGTATCTTCGATCGCACTTCTCTCAACGCCATAACCATTTGCTTTTCGATGAACAACAGCATTTGGGAAGGATAGACCTGCCAAAGCCGCTTCAACGGCTGAATCCAATCTTCGTGTAAACCGCTATCTATGCAGAAGGGAGACTGCCTAGGAGGCTTGCGCAACTCGTCCGAATACACAGGGCCATTTAGGTCCAAAAAGGAGGGAAATTGTCCAGAACCAGAGGCACTCATCAGAGAAACGTCAGTGAAGAACTTGCCAATCGCATCCAAGACAGGATACCACGCCCAGTCTGAAATACACGATCCTTTCGATTCGAGAGACTTGTAAGAGTCAGGATGATCAGCAGTGCTCAGTGGATGCAGCAGAATACCGCGGTGAGACGGGGAAGGATAGAATTGCGCCTCTTCCGAGCCATGCTCAAGGTCAGTTGATGGCATTTCAGTAGAAGATGATGAAAAAGCCTGTTGGTCGATGACTTTCAACTTCGTTTCCCAGGTAGGGTCAGAACGATTGATGCGAGAGAGGTGCAAGCAGTTTTGAGAGTGACTCGAGTAAAACGTCTTAACAGGCTTGATAACCAGTCCTCTGCGAAGACGACGACGAATAGTAGACTCGCTGCCATTTGGATAAGTTCGCTTCAGCTCGGACAAGATCTGTTGCGGGGTGCTGCGCCACTTGCGAAGTTCGCGTTCGGAAATCTCATCTCCTCCGGTCAGGTCCAACACTATCGGAGCATTCGCTTGTAAACCATCGACTCCATCACGCGTTTCAAATCGAGCGCTCTCTGCCAGGGCCAAATCGTCGATGCACGTCGAGACAGGGACAACCTTTCCGATGGGAAGAACAAAGAAGGGAGAAAAGACGATACAATCAGGTGAGAACTCTGTAGAAATGGCTTAAATCGGTGCAAACTAAGGTAAAGAGCAAGATTCCTTCTGAATGGGGTTAGATAGGAGGTCGTACAAGGAAGCTTTCGAAGTGCCGTTGCATCGTATCGATTTGCGAGTTCTCGTGTGTCATTCTACCGGAATACTTCAACTGTGATAGGTAACATTCGATAGCATATGAGGATGGCTATGCTTTAACAGGTAAGAGAGTGCCACGATTACTGAAATAGCAGAGGTGGAGAGATCGATCTGAGGCAGAGAGGAGGCCGGATCGTAGCTCCTCAAACCTCGCTCGGGCCTGACGAATTTCTGAGTCCTGCAGAGCAACGGTATCCTATCATATGGCCATAGCTGTTGTGGTAAGCGTTTATGTACAACGGAGGTGATGCATGTGTGGAGATTCTGAGTCCTACCGTGAGTCACGGTTCTGCCTCCTGATGAGGCTCGTGCCTCTTCTTCTTCTTCTTCGTCTTCTGTTGCTCTTCCTTCTCCTCTGTCGTGTGCTCCTCATCCTGTACTTCCTCTTCTTGCTTGTTGTTGGGAGCACTGTCCTTGTGTGTGTGGTGATGGTGGTGATGCTTCTTCTCCTCCGATTCCGATTGTGAAGGTGCTGCTGCATGTCTTTCCTCGTGCCACTTCAAGAAGACCTTGCGTACATTGGGGAAGAAGGTGTTGTATGTGTTACTGTAGACGAAGGTATCGACGAGAGACTGAGGAAGCCATCCACCGAGTTGGACTCCAGCTGGCGGGCGGATGTGGGTTTAATTTCGGACTCGAAAGTGTCAGATTCGGATGGGGAATGATGAAAGAAGTGAAGAGGGGAAGGGGGAGGAAGAAGGAGGAGGAGGAAGAAGAAGCGTGGAATACGTACAGATGTAGTATGTTTGGCATCCTCCTTCCTTCTGAATGAACTTCCAGCAGCTCGGCAACAGGAGGCCTCTGACATGCTTCTTGATCATGTGCTCCCTTCCAGTGAGAGGATACTCGATCGATACTTGAACTGCAGTGTAGGAGTCATCCACTTTATCGAAAATGGAGCGGCGAACGGAAACGAAGTCTCTTGCGCTGATCGGACCGTAAGGTGGCACTCCCACGTGACACACATCGGTCTCGGCATCAATACTTGCCACCACATCGTAAAAGTCAGACGTATCCCATTGTTTGCGTTTCTCGGCGTCCAACACCAGCTCAACGAACTCTGCTACGGTTGCGTGAGGAACGAATCCAACTCCTGTGCGCGACAAGGCAATGCGGGCGGGGTGTGTGTGTATGTGTGTCAGTCCTCGAAGAACGGGAAGAAGAAGAAAAAGAAAAGGAGCACCAAAGGGGAGCAAACACGAACCCATTATCACGGTGCCCTTCTCGTGAGCGCCGGGCACACCTTGAATGTGGCGCCTGTTCACGTGCAACACACAAACACACAGTCGTCAGAACCGACTTTCAGCTGATCCAAAGCAACTCGGGCACTCACGAATCCCGCTCATATAGACAGCCAATACGAGAGATCTGTACAATTCCACCAATCCAGGCGTGAAATAGACGTGCAAAACGAAGAGCGTGCCCTGCCAACAAAGGACGTACTTGTACATCTTCACACCATGTGTTTCCTCCGAAAAGTGCCATCCATCCTCACTATCGATGTATCCTTTAATGATCTCGAAGATCTTCTTTCCCAGATCGACGATCTGATCATCGGAAAGCGTAGTCTTCTTGGACATCCCGGCTTCCCAGCTAAAATCGGGCTTCAGGTGAGTACAATAGCGACTCAGCAGAGTTGGGGTGAAAGAAGGAGGGACAAAGAACAACAAGAGAGGAACGAATGCGGGATAGCAAACGAGGGAGATGCACGTACTCTGACGACAGAGAGTTGACTGAGGAGGTACAGTGACGAGCAGTGGGTTGCGAAGGCAATAGCGTCCCTAAACGAGCCTGAACCCAAGTCTTGTTCCCCAAAATGGTACTAAGACTACGGCTTCAACATTTTCTACTTTGTTTCAGCACAATAGGACCCAGTTGCCTTTCAGAAAAGAGGGAACTCCAATGCCCAGGAGCCCAGGAGCCCCGGATGCGGAGCAATGCCTCATCCTTCGTAATGCCCCTCCAACAAGTGCGCCTCATTCATAGACTCCATGCGCTGATAGGGTGTGCATGCAAATGAGGTGATATCTCGACCATGTGGAGCTTTCGTGGATCGCTGCTCGCTCCTGAATAAGAGTGGGGTGACGTAGGTTTTTAAGAGATGATGCCAGATGGACTCCGAGATGAGGGTGATCGAAAAAAAGTACATGCAGTAGGAGTACAAAAGTGGTGCGTACGGAGCGTGCCGTGGTCAAGAGCTCAGTGTGTCGCACGAAGTTCGATGGTCCAGCTTGTTGATGATGAGCGTCGGTCCAATTAAGAGGGGGTCTGAATTCTCTAGAACCAGCTCTTCTTTTGCTGCTCGGAGAGTTGGCGTGCAAGAGACGCAAAGCTAGCAGAGGCATCCACCATCTGATCGGTTCTCTCAGCCAAGTCGGACAGCTTCTCTCCTCTTTGCTTTAGCCTATCGAGATTGTCTGACATAACGCCCTTGGTTCCATTGATTGAGTTTTGGGCATTAGCAGCGCTGGCACTGACCGGCTTTGGAGGCGCCTTTGGAGATGAGGATGAAGCCGCTGGCTGTGGAGCAATCTCCTTTCTCGGACCAAACACCTCTTCGAAATTGACTTCCTTATCTTTTCCAATGAGACCCTTGAGTCCCTTGGATCGTTTTGCCATCGGCTTTGGTGGATCGGGCCCAAGCAGCTTCGTAATGGGTCGCTTTTCTTGATATGGCAGTAGCTTGATGATATACGATTCACCAGTGTCGGCAAGAAGGACTACGGTTCCATCAAGGAGATTGCAAGAGCGCGAGGAGGACATTGGTGAAACGCCTTCCACTCCCATCTTCGCCAAGTTGTTCGGACCGGCATAGCTGACGAGCGTTAGGTTCATCAGACGAATGAAGAGCACGTTGGATCCCATGTCGATGGCAGCAATCACATACTCTGGCTCAGCTTTGCCCTGAATTTCCACGTTCACATTGATCGTTCCATACCAGGCGATGGGCGCAGGACAGTCGTAGCTCGATACCATTTCCAGTTCAGGCACCTTGTACGCTCTGATGTCGTTGATGGTGGAGACGATGAGATGATTTGGGACGGCATGCGAAGGTTGGTGGGTGAGCGACTCCGGAGTGGGATTCTTCATCCAGGTGCGCTTGTGAAGCGTGAATGGATCTCCACGGTGACGAACGAGGTGGATATCAGATATTGGACTCTTTCGCGCAGCGATGGGCTTGAAGGGGCGGGATGGTTGGGTGAGGCTGATGGTGTGGATGGAGCCGAGGTCCATGCCCATGATGAGGAGCAAGTGCTCTTCGGTGTTGTCGAGCAGTGTTTCACAGAAGAGGATGTGTGTGACGATGGGAGGGCACGGCAAGGTGTTGGCCGGGGGATGGTACGTGTATTTCTTGGAGTAATCGGAGGAGGAGTCGAAAACGTGAACCTTTCCATCTTGCGTCGTCACTGCCAACAGTTGCAAACCGGACTCGTATTTCAAGGATTGGATGGACTTGCCTTCTAAATTCAAAGAGCCAACGAATTGGAAGCCAGCGGCTTGAGTAGGCATCGGAGAGTGGACGACGCGCTTCTGGAGCGCGGAGTTGGCTGGAGAGATTCCTTTGAGAAGCGCTGAAGATGCGGCAACGGGGGCAGCAGCTGCAACAGTAGAAGAAGGAGAAGAAGGAGAGGAGGAAGAGGGCAACGATGTACTATTGG
>Ga0307375_10004025_pt1 | contig 14220 bp, 8 predicted proteins | sample TR1MG_FD_202531 | JGI IMG/M metagenome (GOLD analysis project Ga0307375, IMG submission 202531) | Soil microbial communities from Risofladan, Vaasa, Finland - TR-1 | ecosystem: Environmental > Terrestrial > Soil > Coastal area > Acid sulfate soil | place: Finland: Risofladan, Vaasa | collected...
ACACCTGCTCTTCCATGCCAGATTGTACATCGACCACCGTGAGCAACTTTTGGTGCTGTCGCATCTTGGTAGAATACGGATGAACGACACGAATGGCACAGGCGCCGGTGACACACAGCGCGAGCGTGAAGAAGGCCATGAACAAGAACAGCACCGGCGGCTCTTGGTCAAACACATGTGAATACAGCTGCGAGATCATGAATGCACTGAGGCCATACATGGACACCAACACGCCCACCACTGTGCCGCGGTTCGCCAACTTGAAGTTCTTCATGTTTCCGACCAACGCCGCATAGAAGGCGCCCATGGCGCCAAACTGTTGAATCGCGTAGAACATGCCCAAGATCACGGGGGAGTGCGCAATCGTCTTCAAACTACCGTAATACAACAGGACCCAGCCGCCAAAGAGGAAAACACCGCCCACCAACGACGTCACCAATGCGCCCGCCCTATCCATCAGCACGCCATTGGCAATCGCGCCTGCAATACAGCACCAAGAATACACGCGTTAGAGAGGCACAAACAGGAGACAGCAACAGGAGAGGGCGCAGAAGGTGAGGTTTTGAAGAGCCCGCCAACCAGAGCGGAAGGTTCGTCGACGCACCCAGGTACACTCCTATGCCTCCTAGCGACGGCACGAGATTGATTTGAGATTGAGAGAAGTCGAGCATCGCGGCAAGCTTCTGAGAGTAGGCACCAAAGGAGTAACCAGAGCCTAGAAAAGAGGGACAAAGGGGAGGCGCGAGTGAGTTGGAAAGTTCGACAGAGATTCCTGGGCAAGGGATGGGTTTCTCACAGACTCTGAGTGCGGAAAACATACCCACACCCAGCATGACCATGCATCCGGCAATGAAGCTTGTGTAGCGCATGACAAAGCTGAGTAGGCCCATGATGACGAAGGGTTCTGAATGTTCGCGAGACGAAGGCCGGCACCGTCGAGAGGCGACGGGCGAAGTGGAGGTAGAGGGCGCGGTAGAATGCGAGAGCGAGTGTACGAGAAGGCAAGTGGGCAGGGAGCAAGACTCGAAGGGACTGGAGGCTAGAATCAGGGCGGATGGAGTTGGGCGGGGCCGAGCGCGGCTTCTCTCTCTGCTCTCGATTCCCTCCCTCTGTCTGCGTGTGACTCCGTAGCGACGCGCCGCTTTCCGCACCATTCTCCCTCTTTCGGCCCAACTTGACTCTACTTCCAAGGCTCTCTCCCTTGAATCGATCCAAATTCTACTCTTCTTCTACTGAGCCCTGTAACTTGGCGCCTCTGCGTCGATAGAATGGAGAAAGCGGTTGAGCAATTGGCGGACGCCGTTGCAAAGGCGGAAACTAGCAAATTCAACACCCTGACTTCTTCCTGCCTCGCTCAAGTCCTCGATTCTGCTGCTAAACGCATTTTTGCATGTAGGTACCACTTCAGCCTGCATCCAACAGGAGGGAGAAGGCAAGGACATCAGTTGGCAATTCTCATAGCCACTCTGCACCGAGCCGCCCCTCTAACACGTTGACGTTCTGTATTGCTATGGAATTCAATGCTAACCATCGTTTTGACCCTGAACTGCGTATAGATTCCGAGAGAAAACCGTTAGTAGGGCAGTTTACGTTCCTAAAGTTGGTGCACGACTCCTTGAAGTGGATTGAGCTGAATACTCGTCCTGGCGCAGGCAGGATCCCTCGAAGAGCGCTTCACGTACGTACTACAACATCTTCCCTCTCTATTAGGCCTTGAATCCCCACTCCATATTCACCCAACGTCTGCTGCCGAAAAGGCGCGTTTTTCGCGCCGATACTCGCCGTACCACCTTCTTTTGAGTTGCTTCTGTCTCCCCCTCCGATGATTGCGATGTTAATATGTGATCTTATCCATTTATAGAACATTTGGGTCAAGTTGAACGCGGTGTTCGCGGAGATTGCGAAAGAGATGGGAGAGCCGCTGTCTACGGTCGCACCTGGCTTGATTGAGCGATATTGGGAGCAAGACGTTATCGATCAGATGATCATGAAGGACATCTTGTGTGTGGTGATGTGGGTTCAGCAAGATATGGAAGGTGAAGCCCCGGATGAGGCCGCCGAGGCGTTTTTGAATCGTTTCGATACCGACAACGTAGCCGTGTTCCGAATCAGCTCTCTGGATCTTGTGGATCGCCTGCAGTTGTTTGAGAAGCGTTTGTCAGGTGCCAAGTTCGATAGTCGCATTCGATTGGTTGTAAACGTGAAGGATCCCGTTCCGGTGGTTAAGCAAGTGTTGTCTATCCCCTCCCTTCGTCACGTCCCTGTTTTGGCCGATATGAGTGGCGTGGACAGCCCCGAAGATAGCATCTATGAACTTGGTCGTCTCAAGTCCGATATTCAGTTCTCGACGAAGCCAAGTGACTTCGACAAGTACTGCGCCTTTGCAACTGTGCTCTGGATCAATTACAAGCCTGATCCGAATCGTACCATCAGTGAGAAGCGTGTTTCCAAAACTGGCGTTGTAATTCAAAAGACCGACTCGATGGAGAAGGGGTTGCGCTACATGGACGCGCACGGACACCTCGCGTATCTGAACGAGTTTCGCATCATCATTGGCCATGGTACCCTCACGCTCGACGAGACTTCTGAAGCTGTGGCGAATGCTAGCAAGAAACGCGACTTCTTCGCACAACGCAATGTGGCCGCGCGCGGATTCCGAGGCGCGAAGGGCAAAGTGGCCAGCGAGGAGGAGTTCTCCACACTCGAGCTCGTTCAAGTCATTCGCAATCGTCAAAAGTGGCACACTCCCATCCTCGTCTACCCTTACGATTCATCTACGCCCACTGATCCTGCACTCTACGCCTTCAAGAACCTGAAATCGGCCGCGGACGCTGAGACGCTGGAATACTTCGCGACCATGAAGGCTCTCCCGTGGGCAGTGGAACTCTCTGCGATGCGCACTGAAAACTCTGCACAGTTGCCTGGCCACCTAAGGATTGTGAATCTGCGATGTAACGGACTGCACGCGAGGAAGTCAAACACGGCGACTGTAGATCCGTACGTCGTCGTGCGAGTCGGCGACAGTTTTGAGAAGAAGACCAAGAAACTCAGTTCCACCAACAACCCCACTTGGAACTTAGGTTGGGACATTCCGTGCAAACTCTCTGATCGCATCTCCTTTCAAGTCATCGGCAAGGCAATGTTCGGGAAGAACGAAATGGAGTGTGGTTACGAAGGCCCCATTTCAGACCTCATTTCCGTAGCAACACCCCTCGTCGAAGTCACCAAAGTACTGGACAATCGCACAACAAGCAAAACCTCATCCTCTTCTGCATCACACTCGACATCAACGCCGTCATCATCATCAACATCAACATCCACATCATCGCAATCGCTGGCCTTCTCAAGGGACAAAGACTCGACCGCCGCAGGCTCCAACTCGTCCGCATCCACACCTTCTGCGAACACATCAGCAGGAAACTCTCCAGGAACCATCACCATCGAAGTTGGATTCAGATTCGAAGGGCAGAGGGAACAAACGCTCGGACGCCTTTTCGGACAGCCCATCGAACAGACCATCGATGACACCATTCGCAATGCCGTGCCGCACATCATCGAGAGCGCCATTTGTGCCATCACCTTGAAAGGTTTGGAATGTGAAGGCATCTTTCGACAGCCAACCAATCAGAAGCGAGTTGACGCGTTGAAGGAGGCCTTCGACAAAGGCACGCCACCTGCTGATCTGAACAACGAGGACCCCTTCGACGTCGCATTTCTCCTACGTACATATTTGAAAGAGCTGCCACAACCACTCATCCCACGAGCGAAGTATGAAGCCTTCAAAGCTTGCAATCTCATCGACAAGCGTCGCGATCGTCTCGTTGCGCTCAGCGACGTGCTTGGGCAGCTGCCGCCTCGTAATCTTGAAGCATTTGCCAATATCGTCCATCTACTCTCAGATATTGCCAAGAATGAGACAGTGAATAAGATGCCAGCGCGAAATCTCGCGGCCGCGCTCGGACCAGCTCTCGTCATCCCCCGCGACGTCGAAGCTGACCCATCCCAATACCTCACCGACACCACCTCTGTAGCTGCTACCCTAGAAACTTGCATCACATACTGCCACAAGCTCTTCCAAAGGAGCACCGTCAAGGATCACAAGAAGTCCTCTTCCTCCTCCATTCGCACTTTCATCGATCCCTACCTCACAGACTCACTCTCATCTCCACGAGGACCCTCATCTCAACCCAAGGGACAAGAGCGCGTTCTATCAGATGGATCAAGCCGCACTCGGTACCCCAAGGATGTGCTCAATACCGACTTCCAGCTCGACGCGAAACTACTGAGCAAGTACACTGAAGAACACGCGGATCCAGACGCACATGGAGAAGAAATGGACGAGGAAGACGGAGAGGTGCTCACCGAAGACGAGGACGAACACGTAGAAGAGGCAGAAATGCAGCCCCAGGCGCACGCCAATCCGCAGCCCCCTTCAGACGAGACCGACTCTGGAGACGACGAAGAACCCTAAATGTGTATAATCCTATGTACAAATAACACTATCATCGCAATGAACGAACTGCGGGTCGAATGCTGGATCATTTAGTTACATCTTTGGGTCTCGGGCAGTGGTAGCTGGTGCATGTATGGCAGGATGTGCACTACGACGACGCACATATGGAGGGAGATGTGGTGAGGGGAAATGGGGATGGAGATGGGAAGAGCCGATGCGGCAGGACGAGTGAGCGCGCAAGGAGTTGTTCGGGGCTGGGGAAATGTTTACTTCTCGTAGACCCACTTGAGACCGGTGTCGTGGTTGTAGTTGGCAACCTCCTTCTCGGTGAACCAGAGGGCGATCTCAGCCTTGGCAGAGTCGACGGAGTCAGAGCCGTGGATGAGGTTGCGTCCGACGTCGATGGCGAAGTCGCCGCGGATGGAGCCAGGCGCCGCGTCGTTGGGGTTGGTCGCTCCGACGAGCTTGCGTCCACCGACGATGGCATTCTTGCCTTCCCAGACCATGGCGACAACGGCGCCGGAGGAGAAGTACTGGCAGAGTCCAGGGAAGAAGGGGCGGTTCTTGAGGTCATCGTAGTGCTTGGCGGCGAACTCGGGCGTGGGCACCAAGATCTTGATACCAACCAACTTGAATCCCTTCGCCTCGAAGCGGGCAATCAACTCTCCAATCAAACTACGCTGCACAGCATCGGGCTTGAAGGCAATGAAGGTGCGCTCGAACTTCGTGCCAGGTACACCAGTCAACGGGACCTTCTCCTGGGCGGAGGCAACGGCCAAGAAGCTCGACAAGGCAGACTCAGTGACTGCATCGTTTCACAGATGTAAAGCACAATGTCGCACAAACAAGAACGCATCATAGAGCCAGCAGCACAAGAGCACCAACACACACAACAGCGAACACCAACAGCGAGCACCAACACACAGACACAGACACACACACATCAACCTTCGTCAGTACATGTTCAAAATTCTAATTCAATTCATGCACTTTCAATCGACATTTCTCTGGCATACATCCATATTGAGGGCAACAAACGGAGAAAACGACAGGATAAAGAAGAGCGGCGAAGAAGAGCCCAAACAACGGTTCAATAGGGGATTGTGGAGCGTACAGGAGGTCTTCGTCTTCTCCTCATCCTTCTTGTAGTTATAGAAGGTGTAGGCAGCAGCAGCAGCAGCAATGGCGCTAGCGGCGAGACCGAGGCGCTGAGCGGCGGGAGCGGCTCTGTGGGCAGTGGTGGTCACTACAAATGAATGGAAACAGGCGAAGGTTAGCAACTAGTTCAAACATCGCAACTACTTGGCACGAATGAGGAGAAGGAATCACCATTGGGGGGGGCTTGTGTAGGTTGGTCTTGAGGGGCTTGGTAGGCACACCAGAGTGAGCACGTACACTTGCGAGCAGAGTACTTAGCAGCGACAGGCTTCTTGAAACCTGCTCAGAAGGAAAAAATGGTCAACGTCAGTATTGAAGGCCAAACAGGGGCAACCCAAAAGTGGGATCATCGGGCTGCCGTATTCCAGGGGAAACAGCTGGAATATGGACCAAAGTAGGTGCGCAATACATACCAGAACGGAAGATACGGGCAGCGAGCATCGTGGGGTTTAGGTGGATGGAAGAGAGACTGTGCCGCTGGAGAGGAGCAGTGAGAGCGCCAAGTGGGGAGAGAAAGTGCCTGGAGGCCACACTCACACCGGCCTCCAAAGTGCCTGGAGACCACACTGCCACCACGGACTGCGAGAAGGGGCAAGTGGGGCCACCACTCTCTGTATCGTAGTTATATGCTAGTACATTCAGATATCACAGTTTTGGCTCGAATCGAGTCAAGTGGGAGGAGTTGCTGCTCACCGCTTGGCGGTCGGAGCGGGGGCTTTGCGTTTCTTGCGTTTTGGTTCTCCATCCTCTCCATCGTCGAACTCTTCCTCATAGTAATACTCATCGCCGTATGCAGCAGCGTTGCCTCTTCTGCTTCGTGTGCGTCTGCCCTCGCCCTCGGCGTTTGGGTCGTCATCTTCAGGAGCGGCCGCAGGGGCGCCGGCAGTTTGTGGGCGTTTGCGCTTTGCAGATGTGCCGCGTGGCGAAGGTTCATCAGGAATGGGCTGAGGGCGCACGGGATGGAACTTCGCGGGAGCAGGCGAGGCGGTCTTCTTTGCAGCGGGAGAGGCGGAGGTGGGCATTTGATTCATTGAGGGGTGTCCCATGTAGTTGGTGGGTGCGCTCATAGACGGTGGTTGACCGTAAGGGCCGCGGGGAGAGGGACTGCCGACAGGCGGGGGAGTGTAGGCGCCAGGCATGTGTTGAACGTGACCAGACGGAGGGTAACCCATGGTTCCGGGGATGGACGCTTTCTTCGGTCCGCCTGGCGGTGGCACTTGTCCCATTCTCATCGGCTCTCCATTCGGGCCCACTGCATTCGGTGACATTGCGCCTGGGGACATACCAGGAGGGTAGCCGCGGTGCATCATCGAGTTCTGCGGAAGCGAGCCGGGCGGCATTCCTTGCATGGGTGACGGCATGCCTCCGCCTGCCCCCCCTCCATGTTGCATGTGCATGCCTGGATGTCGCTGCTGTTGCTGTTGTTGATGCTGTTGCTGCTGTTGCTGCTGTTGATGTTGGTGTTGATGTTGGAGCTGTTGTTGATGCTGCTGATGCTGTTGTTGGAGTTGTTGATGATGTTGATGATGCTGTTGTTGTTGCGAGTGCGAATGATCATCGTGATGCTCGCCGATGTGCTGTTGGTGGTCTTGCGAATCGTGGGCGTGCGAACCAGAGTGTTGAGAGGCGCCTGGCGGGAGGTGGGCGTGCGGAATCGCGCCATGAGAGGCAGCAGCGTGAGCCACAGCGGCAGCAGCGGCGGCTTGGGCGGCCACCGCAGCCTTGGCGGCCGGATCGAGGGTGTGGATGCCCGGCGGTAGGACGTGATGCAAGCCACTCGGGGTACCTACTGCGACATTTGACGTGGAGCCAACGTATGCCAATGGTTTCGGTTGGTAGTAGGATCCAGTGCGCTTGGCGAAGGGTGCTTGTTGCAGATAGAACTCGCGCGTTTCGCCCAACGCCATCGCCTTCTCGTCCAGTTTGTCTTCGCGTCCTAACTGTGCCATGACTGCATCGACGACTGCCCTTTGAGGATCTTGCGGTTGCTTTGAAGAGGGCTTCATGGAGGGAGTGGACGGAGGGACCAAATGGGCAGACAGAGTGGATGACGTTTCCAGCCAACCGAGCAACGTGGCGGGGTCCACGAGACGCAAACAGTTATCGGACTTCATCGTCTCAGCGATGGCAAACGATTTGACGCTGTGGATACCACGTGGGAAGACATCGGACATGGTACGAGACATAATATCGGAAACCGGGAGAAGCGTGCCAGGAGTGCTCAGGTGGGTGGTCGCGAGGAATCCAATGCGCGATATGAAGGCAGAGAGAACATCCGTCATCACGTTCAACGCGGTGTCGTGGGCGCCTTGGAAGCCATTCAGAGCCAGTTGGACGCCGATCGTTTGCTTCAACAGTTCATCTACCACCTCCTCATCCAATACCGCGCTGCTGAGGGTGGCAGGATCGTGTTTGCTTGGGATATCGTCATAGAGTGGATCAGATTGCACGCTGTTGCCCTCAGAGAAAAAGGGTAGCATGGGAGGCTCAACAGGAACAGCCTCTTCCTCGTCGGCATCCTCGTCAAGTGCGGGGTCGAGTTTGGATGCCATGGTGCTCTCCATTTTGCTTGGAGCCTTGCCTCCAGTAGAACCAGTAGGACCACCATTGGTAGCAGTAGAAGAAGTGGCGCCAGGTGCGGGAGAAGTGGAGCTCGGCGGGGCGCCGGAGGTGGCAGCCGGTGGAGGGGACATGACGAGTTTGATGGTCGGTTCGAAGAGGTGAATGCGAGGTTCATCGGCAGTTGCAGTGGAACTGGAACTGGAGCTCGATTCAGGCGGGGGGATGGGACGTTCGACATTCGGGTCCAGAGGGCTCAAACCCTTGGTGGCGATGTGCTCCTTGACGCGCTGCAACAGGACCGCATTTCGATGTGACAACTGTTGCACTGCTCTGTGCGCGGAGCATTCGGGAAGAACAGAGGTAGGATTGGCGAGAGGGGGGACGAGAGCAGCACGCACGAGAGGCAGTTCGGGCGCAAGGGAAGAGAAGACGCGGGAGCCAGCGCATCTCCATTGGCCTTGGAGAAACTCAGCCTTTGGGAGCTCAAAGAGGGGATCAGGGATGGCGGTACATGTTGATGTTGACGATGACGACGGGGACGACAACGATGATGCTGATGGAGAGGGTGAAGAGGCAGAAGACGAGGGCTCCTCGGGGCCTGATGTTTCCACGACTGGGTTCGGTTCTGAAGCTGCTGTTGTCGTTGAAGATGACGACGACGCATTGGATTCGAGGCGAGCCTTCACAAGATGGCGCCATTGTGTCAGCGAGGGGTCCTCCTTGAAGAAGTGGGCTCGTTTGATGGCGTCGGCTTGCGGATCAAAGGGAATGTCTTGCGCTGCAACAGAAGATGCGGCATCGCCCATGTTTGACGCATTATCACCGCTGTGTGGATGTATTTCAGGAAGAATCTGAGAAAGCGACTCCTTAAGCGACTCCTTTTCGTGTGTGAAATCGCCGTCGGTCATGTTCTCCAATTGCTCCTTTGCAATGCCCTCCAATTCGGTAGCACAGTCGAGGACGGATGCGGAATCAGGCGTAGTGTAATATGCGCAAGCGTTGCTGAAGATGAGAGACAAATCGTGTTCAAAGCTGGCTTTCGTCCAGTACAGCATGTTGTCTAAGTTGCGCGCCACAGTCGACAGATCCATCGGGGTCTCCACATAGTTCTTGTAGTCAGGTGCTTCGCTCTCCTTTAGCGGCTTCAAAAAGGGCACAGAATGGGGTTTGGAGTCCTTGAGAGTCTGAAGAACGCTCTCCATCTCCCGAACGAAGTCTCGGTACTCTGCAGATGCACCAATCAACTCCAATCGCTCCCACTTACGCGTAGGCTTAGAATCCGTATAGAGATTACGAACCTCGCGTTTGGACACGGGGAGCTTCCGCTTCGAACGACTCTTGGGATCGCCGCCTGGAGTGGCCGGCGCACTCGGACCCAGCGACTGCGGTTCCATCGCCGTCACCATGTCTGTAATGGAAGGAATCGAATATTCTACCACAACATCCTTATCAACCGAGTCTCCAAGGTCATCACGAATCTCCTTGAGGTCTTCAAATGTGAAAAACGGTTCCACTTCAATTGGTTCCTTTGGTAGTCCAAATTCTGCCCAATTCACAGCAAAGGAGAAACAATGAAGGTTAGGGACCCGTAAAACACAGAAGATGCGAAGCAAAGTCATAACAGGGCAAAGCGAAGGAGTGGAAGAGCGGAGAGAGAATCACTTACGATGCCCGCTTTCCAAAGCATTTGCGAGAGTGAAATGGCATGGCATAGATAGAGGGGGTAGGATCAGAAATGTTCAGAATCGTACCTTGTTTAACGGATTTAGAGACGGGGATGAGCTCCAAGTGGCGCTCATGAGGGAAGAGGATCTCGTCCACTAGAGTGTCGAAGATGAGCGTTCTTAGTCGCGTGTGCAGTGTCTCTATGTGCTCTCGCGATGCATGCTGAGTGTCTTGTGTCGAATCGGTGACATTTGTCTCCGCAGCATCCACGTCAGCGCCACGTCGGCGAGGAGTCGAGGTCCCGCGTCTGGAACGCGTAGCGGGCTTTTGCGCTTTCGCAGTTGTTGCAGCAGCACCCTTTTTAGCGGAAATAGATGTCGAAGATGGTTGTGCAGATGAATAGAGGTTTGGTGCCAATGAAGAAGACGAAGGAATTGCGGTGGAGTCCAAAAAGTGTTGCCAGGCGCTTGGGGTGCTCGTTGCGACCAGCAAAACCTGTTTTTCGTATCCTGGAAGAACATGATCCCAATATCCAGATTCTAATAACGATCTAACCAAAGCGAGCATGCGATCGTATGAGTCGAAGGAAGGCTTTTCCAAACGCGAGGGATGCAAAGAGCGTTGCAAATCGTCCGGTTGCGCAGCGGAATCCATATCAGAGGCTCTCTCCAGGTCTATCGACATTTGAGACGTTTCGTCCCCGGCTCCACCTTCTACCACTTCCATAGAACGTGATGGGCAACTCAGCGGGCACAAGGTGTTGGAGGGGACAAGTAGGACTGGCCATTTGGGCGACAGGTTGGGTTCTCAACGTCCCGAAATGCGACCGAAAATGGGGCCTCGTCTCCTCTTTTTGGAGGCAGTCCTCGAACTCCAGCCTCCTGAGACTACTCTCTTGTGGCGTTTGGTCCACATACTGTTCTGTCTCTCACCGTTGGCAGTGAGGGAGAGTATTGCGATTTTGGTGAATTCTTGCTGGGAAATGGCCACACGCACGAGGTTGACTGTCTTCCCTGGCGCTCATCACCCAGCCGCTGACCTCTTATGAAATCTGTAAAGTCTGGCTAATTGGTTGTACTGCACTCAATCTCAAGCTGGCTGAAGGCGGAGTGAGGGTGTTCAACCACACATTCGGTGAGCGAAGGATCGTTGGCAGTGGTTGGCCCACGCTTGCCTCGGAATTGCGCTTGCTAGACTCCTTTACGATGCGAAGCAAAGTGGACAGAGTGAGTCAGAAGAAGATGCAGTGGGACAAGTTGTTGGAGTTGCCAGGGAGCATCAAGAGGTTGGATATCTACGACTCTCGCCGTTTCGAGCTTCCTTGGGAGACTATGATGATGATCTTCCCACAACTTACGCACTTGACTGTGGAACGAGCAGAATCGCCCGTGGACGGCAGTTTTGTGTCAATCCTATCGCTTTCGGAGCTGCAATGTGTGAAACTCAAGCTCAGCTACCCTCACCTGGATCGTGTCCTTGCTGTATTGCCCGCTGGTCTCACTGAGCTATCGTACGAGCTGTTGGAAGGAAGTGGCGGTTTAATGGCTGGAGATAGGACCATCACGGTACCGCCTCAACTCGTGAGATTGGTTTTGAAGGGCTTCTCAACTTCTCCAACCCCGCGATAACCGAGGCCTTCATCAAAGCTCTTCCGAGAGGTCTGGAAACCCTGAAAACGCGCTGGAGTTCCTTCTCATCCCCCCGTTCTGTTATGGAACATCTGCCGCCTGCTCTCACCTGGCTCACTTGCGAGGGCATAGAACTCGATTCTCTCCCACCACGCCTCCGCGTTCTCGGTTGCGGTCTCAACGCCACTACTGTCCGCCCTTATCTTCCCAATCTACCACCTACCATTCAACAGCTCCGCCTCTACAATGACACCATCCAACTCATCCCAGATCTACCCAAGTCTCTCACACATTTGGATTGCCTACTCGACCCTCCCAACTTCTCCTGTGTGCCTCCCGGCTTGACATTCCTCGACATCTACGTCCCTAATTCCGATGCCTCGCCCCTGGTTCAGCTACCACACACATTGACCACTCTCGTCTGCTCGCTCCAGGTCTTCTGCCCTCTCAGCTTTCTCCCCCCCAAACTCGTCAAGCTCACGCTACGGACCGTTGGTTGGGTTGGTTCAGACCCAATTGACGCCTCTATTGAATGGGTGAAGCATCTGCCTGCAACTCTCACTTGGCTCAGATTGGGCGTCCCCATCCCGACACTATCGGACGACGACTTCAAGGCCATGCGCTGTGCTCCCAACCTGATCTATCTGTCCGTCGACCAACCATCTCGTCTCGAAGGCACCAAGAAGTTCTCCCTCACTTCGGCTGTATTTCAACATCTCGGACGCTCACTCAAGAATCTTGGCCTCTGTGTTGAAGAGGCCTTCGCCGACGACTTCAAACTGCTCCCACGTACTCTTCTAACTCTAGAACTCATTGTGTTGAAGCCAATAGCAGATCCGCCCCATGCAATATTGGAATCTCTACCTCCTCTACTTGGAAACTTCCATCTGCAGGGACAAGACATACTGCCCTTCCTTCTGCAAGCCTCCGTAACAGATATCGACGTGCATTAGCACCAACAATCGCAACTGCAATCAACAGCTCCATATAATTGAACTAAGCAACATTTCAACTGGAAAACGAGACCCGATAAAACCCTCTCTCCTATGTCCTTCACAAAGTGATGTAATTCCCTCAACGCGAGCGCAAATTACTCAATATTGGGGTTTAGAAGACAAATAGAAGGCTGTTGGTGTCGAGCGTGACGTTGATCAGCAAGAGAGGGGGGGAAAGATGAGGCGTGGGTTGGAGTCCGAACGCCGTTCACCGCGGTGTGTCTTTCCCACCACTCTCCAATGAAGTTGGAGGGGGTGATTGTTTGGGATCAGGGTGATCGGGTTTAAGCCCAGATGCCGCGTCCAGTGGAATGGCACTTGATGATGCATCCACCGCGCCATTGGTCGATTCCAACTACGAGGATGATGAGCGCGACGAGGACGAGGATGATAATGACCTGCAGCGCGTTGGACTTGATGTTGGTGGAAGTGGGGGGAGTAACTGGGGGAGGGGTGGTGGGCATGACGGTGCTGGGAGCGATGTAGGGCCAGTAATCAGTGGGAGAAGTGCCGGTGGCATAGGTCATGGTGGCGAGGGTGTTGTTGTTCACGGTGACCATGGTGTTGCTGAGGGAGGAGAATCCATAGTCAGCGGCCTTGGATTGAGCGCCAGAGAGCTGAACCCACTGGGCCCAAGCGCCGATGGCAGCACCGGAGGTGCCGGCAGGGGCCTGATCGATGTTGAAGATGGCGTAGACGTAGAAGGAGATGGGGTAGGCATTGCCTGACGAGGACCGGACGTCGAGCAGGAGGTCATCGCCCCAGACATCAGTGCCGCCGGGGAGGTTGCCGGAGGTCTCGAAGGAGGTGGCTGCAGCGGCGAAGGAGGCGAGCGAGGGCTGGACGAAGACGAGGTCCTCGTTGTCGAGCGCGGCGGAAGGCAAGCTATAAGTCAACGCGTCGCCGTACGCAACATATGCGATGGCTCCAGGGGTGCCGATGACGGTCTGGACGATGGAGGACGGAGAGGTGACGTGGATAGAGTTGGCACCACCGTCGATCGAGAAGGACGGCGATCCAGCCCAGACCGACTCTTTGACGAGGTAACGAGTCAAAATGTACGTAGTACCAGCTTGGCCGTCGAAGACGATGGGCTTGATGTTCAAGGCGGCGGAATGGAGCGTCGGGTTGAGGGCGACGATTGCAGCATCATTCCAGCGAGTGATGTGACCAGAGTAAATGGCAGCCAAAATAGTACTGTTGAGCTTCAACGGAGTGGCAGCGGTGAGACCCAGGGACGCAGCGTGGTACGTAATGGCGATACCAGTGGCCGCCACTGGCGCGTGCGCAATGCTCGATCCTCGCGCCACTTCCACCTCTCCCTTCTCGTCTCCAGTCAATGGGACATCGACCAACACGAAATCGACTGCATTACTAATGAACAACGCCTTCGCAACTCCAGTTTGCTGCACCCCGTAGTACGCATTCACCACACCTCCAGTGGCCACTCCAAAGTCCGTATTCCACTTCGCCAACAACATAGACGGCACCGTCGAACCAGCAAGACGCAAAGACACACTAAAGGCTTCCTCGGACTGCACATTCGCGCCCGTTGCCAGCGACAATCCGATCAACGCGGCCAACACACCCACAATCAGCACCTTTGACGGCATTTTCGCCTAATTCAACTAGAAAGCACCACAAGACACCACAAGAGCAACACGGAAAGGGCGTCAGCAGGAATACGAGGGAGAGAGAGCAGCAGACAACAGCCAACCCAAACAGGAAAAACAGTCGCGGTCCACCTCGCTCCTAGATA
>Ga0307375_10004026_pt1 | contig 14219 bp, 14 predicted proteins | sample TR1MG_FD_202531 | JGI IMG/M metagenome (GOLD analysis project Ga0307375, IMG submission 202531) | Soil microbial communities from Risofladan, Vaasa, Finland - TR-1 | ecosystem: Environmental > Terrestrial > Soil > Coastal area > Acid sulfate soil | place: Finland: Risofladan, Vaasa | collected...
AAGATGGACGAACGTAGCTTGGTAGGTCAAAAGAAATATGGAGCTACTATGATGGAAGAGATTGAAGGTCAAAAGAAAGACTTGTCAAGGTTTATAGTTGATGTTCAAGAAGAATTAATGGATGCAATACTGTATCTAGAATCAGCACGTCATTGCTTACAAGACGAAATCGAAGAAGCAATGATAAACCAAATCCAAGTAAATGAAGAAGAAATCTTATAAAAGAAAAAAAGGTCCAGTACAGTCGAAGAAGATCTCATATGATGGGATCAACTTCGCTTCTGGTCTAGAGCGCTATATGTATGTGGCACTAAAGAAAGCTAAGATCAAAGCGCTGTATGAAGGTGAGACATTTGAATTACAGGAGGCTTTTGATTTTCCATTTGAATCATATGAAAGGTGCGGTAATGGTAAAGGAGAATATAAAAACAGAGGTAATAAAAAAATACTTAATATAAAATATACTCCAGACTTTGTTGGTAAAGGATTTATTATAGAAACTAAAGGCCGAGCTAACGAGTCATTCCCGCTTAGATGGAAGATGTTTAAGAAATTAATAACTGAAAATAAAATAGGAGATTTTAAATTATATAAACCACAAAATCAAAAGGAATGCGACGAAACAATACGGTTAATCCTAGAATCTCGAAGCTAACAGCACAGCAGAAATATGCTGAAAGACAAATAGCTAAATTTGTTAAGTGGTCTTTTGAGAACAAGGGTTGCATTAAGTTTAAAGATATAATAAAATTACAAGATAAATATAATATAAAATGTTATGGATAAAGAAGAAAGTAGTTGGAGCCTATCTATAGGCTTTTACCCAGGCGTGTTACTGGGTTTTAGATCATATGAAGAAAAAGAAATGACAACTCATGTACTATATATACCGTTTATAGACTTGGCACTAGAAGTTTATAAATAATGGGGTTGTTTGATGAGCGCATAGCGTATAAACCATTTGAATACCCCGAGTATTATACAGAGGGTTGGTTAAAGCAAGCCCAGGCTTTTTGGTTACACACTGAGATATCAATGCAAAGTGATATCAAAGACTGGAACGAAAAGCTTAATGAAAAAGAGAAACACCTAGTAGGAAATATTCTGCTAGGTTTTGCTCAAACAGAATGTGCAGTATCAGATTACTGGACTCAAAACGTAGTAGGTTGGTTTCCTAAACACGAGATTAAACAAATGGCTATGATGTTTGGGTCTCAAGAAACTGTACACGCTGTGGCATATAGTTATTTAAACGAAACATTAAAACTAGAAGACTATGAAGCATTTCTTCATGAACCAAATACGTCAGCGAGGTTTGACAATCTTGTTGCTTATGATGGGCACGGCCCTGTTGGTATCGGTAAAAGCTTGGCTGTATTTTCTGCCTTTGCTGAGGGCGTTAGCCTTTATTCTGCTTTTGCTGTTTTATACTCTTTTCAATTAAGAAACTTGCTTAAGGGTATAGGTCAACAAATGAAATGGTCTGTAAGAGACGAGTCTCTACATAGTAAAATGGGTTGTAAATTGTTTAGAGATATGTGCAGTGAGAATGATCAGCTATTACATTTATGTAGAGAAGATATCATTACTGCTGCAGAGACAATGGTAAAGCTTGAGACAAAATACATTGACAAGATGTTTGAGATGGGTGACATAAAAGGTATAAAGTCAAACGATCTTAAACACTTTATAAAGAAAAGAACAAATGAAAAACTTGTGGAGCTTGGCTATATTGACTTGGGTTCGTATTTCGCGTATGACAAAGAAGCAGCAGGCAATCTTGATTGGTTCTATCATCTTACCGGGGGGCATACTCATACCGATTTCTTTGCTATTCGCTCGACGGATTACTCGAAAGCTAATGAAGGAGAGGACTTTGAAGATATATGGTAGAAAATAAAACAAAAATATGAAAGGACAGAAACAAAGTAAGACAGAGGTCTTGCAGAACAAAGTACAAGCATTAACCAATGTAATCAAGCAGTTAATAACGGAGATACAGGCTAACGCAAGTTTAGCTCAAGGAACGTTAACAGCTTTTCAAATGTATATTGGTAAAGATGAATGGGAAAAAATAGTAGAACAATTAAAAGAAAAAGAAAAACTAGATAATGAGTTGGAATGAAGACTGGGAAAAAAACAAAGATTACCCTGCGTGGGGTGATAACGACGTATACAAGAAGACTATATCCGGGGGATATTTATTCGACGGAGAAACACCGAGAGAAGCTTACCTACGGGTTGCTAAAACGGTTGCTCGTAGATTATATAAACCGGAAATGGCCGAAACGTTTTTCGAATACATCTGGAATGGTTGGCTTTGCCTCGCTAGCCCAGTACTATCTAACACAGGTACTGATCGGGGTTTGCCTATTAGTTGTTTTGGGATTGACGTGGCTGATAGCATCCAAGATATAGGACAGAAGAATTTAGAGATGATGCTACTCGCTAAGCATGGCGGTGGAGTTGGCATTGGAATTAATATGATTAGACCCGCCGGCGCTAGAATTACAGGAAATGGAACATCAGATGGAGTCGTACCTTTTTGCAAAATCTATGATAGCACAATCCTCGCTACCAATCAAGGATCTGTCAGAAGAGGAGCTGCGTCCGTTAACATTAATATTGAGCATGACGATTTCGAAGAGTGGTTGGAAATACGAGAGCCTAAAGGGGATGTTAACAGACAGTCGCTTAATTTACATCAGTGCGCAATTGTTGGTGATAAGTTTATGCGTAAACTTGAACAAGGAGATGGAGAAGCAAGAACTCGATGGAGTAAATTACTTAGAAAACGAAAAGCAACTGGAGAGCCGTATATTATGTTTAAAGGAAACGTTAATAAAGCGAATCCACCGGCATATAAAGATAACGGATTAAAAGTTCACATGACAAATATATGCAGCGAGATAACATTACACACAGATGAGAATCATAGTTTTGTTTGCTGCTTGTCATCATTAAATCTAGCTAAATATGAAGAGTGGAAGGACACTAACCTTATATATGACGCCACGTTCTTTCTTGATGGAGTTATGGAGGAATTTATTCAAAGAGCCAAGGGACTACGTGGGTTTGAAAACGCTGTTCGATCTGCGCAAAAGGGGAGAGCATTGGGCTTGGGAGTCCTCGGATGGCATACGTATCTCCAAGAGAAAGGTATTCCTTTCGAAGGCCTATTATCTCAGTTTGAAACTAGGAAAATATTTTCGCAACTTAAAATTGAAAGTGAAAGAGCATCTAGAGATCTTGCGGAAATTTATGGAGAACCACTATGGTGCGCTGGAACTGGTATGCGTAATACTCATCTCCGTGCTGTTGCTCCTACTGTTTCTAATAGTAAACTATCTGGCAATGTTTCTCCTGGGATAGAGCCTTGGGCTGCTAATGTATTCACAGAGCAAAGCGCTAAAGGCACATTCATTAGAAAGAATCCTACGCTTGTAAAAGTATTAACTAAACATAATTTAAATAATGAAGAAACGTGGAATAAAATATTGGTGGACGGAGGTAGTGTTCAGGGTATCAACGAGTTGGATAATATTACTGTTGGCCATGAGATACCTGTCAAGGATGTTTTTAAAACATTTAAAGAGATCAATCAGCTGGAACTCATTGCCCAGGCCGGACTAAGGCAGCAGTATGTAGATCAATCAGTTAGCTTAAACCTAGCTTTTCCTAGTATTGCTACACCAAAGTGGATTAATAAGGTTCACTTTGAAGCCTGGAAAAATGGTATTAAAACTTTGTACTATACTAGAACAGAGTCTGTACTACGAGGAGATATAGCACAGCAAGCAATGAACGAAGACTGTTTAGCTTGTGATGGATAATTAAAAAAGGGGATCTCAAACGAGGTCCCCTTTCTTGGGACATCTTTCCTGGATTTATTTTAAACATACGAATAAAACACAAAACTATGATGTACATTAGGTTTATATTAGGACAATTAAAAATACTAGTACTAATTATATTCTCCGGAATATTTGTATACCCGTTTTTCGTATACCCGAACAGAAGGTATAATTGGATAAATAGATTTGGTTCGTTTAGATCTAAATGGTATTGGTTTGCTGCTGACACAGAAGGAACTGGGTGGCAAGGAACTGATGATGAACATTACCTAAATGCTACATTTGGTTTATATGAGTTAGTTAAGAAAAGAGATGATCAAGGTAAGTGGGTTCCAGACTATGATAGGTTTTGGGAAATGAATGAAGTCCAAAAGTTTATACTAGCTTATAGATGGTCAGTGATTAGAAACGGATGCTGGAACTATATACAGAGTGTGATGCCTAAACAAGGCCCATGGGAGAATGAGAACTGTAAGACAAGTACAGGAAATGCATCATGTAGGACTTGGAGAAATAAGTATAAGTTAGGGACTCAATCTGTAACTTGGGAGGTAGAGGGAACTAAGTACTTTAGGTATTCTTTTACTAAAAAATTATACAAAGACTACTATCTAAACTTTATGATTGGAGCCTCTACAAATAGATATCTTATAAAATTTAGAATATTTAATATTAAAGATAACTAGAAAATAAATAAGATGAAAAACATTACTAAAGTAATACTTTACGGATTAGTGCTATGTACTTTCTATAGCTGCAGCTCAATTAAATCAGTAAAAATGCAATTCGGGAGTGTAGGGTTTAAGGTAAGAACAACTAACTACCTAGCCGTAACAAACACAACAGCTAATAGAACTATGTTAACTGTACCTGTGATGGATAATTAAAAAAGGGGATCTCAAACGAGGTCCCCTTTCTTGGTTACAGATCTTAGGGTATGGTACGCCCTTTATGTTTGACCTGTTATTTACTTTTATTTTTAAACATTAGGAAATACAATAATGAATTCCATTCGTGTTTAATCTTTGCTATAATTTTTTTCATAATTTATTTTTAATACAACCACATTACGTGTTGCGATTTGTTCTTATCTATATCTATATGTATAAATGTTTCACCAACACCTATTCTTTTAAAACCTATTTCCCTTAACACTTCACATAAATTAAATCTATCTACAGAATTATTACAAGCAATATCTACCGCTAAACCTTTTAGATGAGAAGATCCAGGTTTTCCGCCGACAAGCTTGTTGTGGGCTTCTGATCTATAGCCTGAGTTAATCTTTATAGGCTTACCAAACTTCTTACGCGTAGCATCTAACATGTGCAGTAACTCATCACTCATATTCTTACCGCTGCCTGGTTCATCAGGCGAATCAAACTCTTTATAATTAAAATACTTAAGCATTATATTAGTCCTTCATCTATTATTGGAGCGTTACCAAACCTTGCTCCAAACTTTTTTTCTTCTTCTTCTTCTTCTTCGAGATAAGTTGCACCTGGCATAGATCTAAGCATAGGAGCTATATCTTCAGGTTCAAGAGAAACAACTTCTTTAGGTTTTCTTTTTCCATGTTTTTTGAAGTATGCTTTTTCTTCTAGCTCTATAGACCTGTCTTCGTTTCTAGCTGCTCTTTTTAGTAGTCTATCAGCTTTTTTATCTCTCCCCTCGTCTACAGCTTTTTTTCCTCTAGCCGCAAGATCATCAGATTTTTCTTTCTTCCATTGCGACCTAGCTTCCATGCCTGTTTTACCCGCTTCTTTAGACTTAGAAATAGATTCTGATCTTTTGCTTTTGCCCATTGCACCTAGCGCAGATCCTATGCTAGATCCAGCATCTGCAATTTGCTGTCCTACATTACTCACTACAGGAGCTTGATTATACCCAGTGGCTAGACCTGCGTTTACAGCATCAACTCCACTTCTAACTGCTTTTCCAGTATCAAACCCATACACGGGTGATGACTTGGTTGGATCTACCTGTGTAGGCCCACTGTAAGAACTCATCCTGCTTTTTAGTTTATTTAATACTCCCATTACTCGTCGCTTGTTACGTAGTTACCTTTTTTATCTTGTTTAACTGCACTATAATCCTGAACTGACAACTGAGGAAAATCTCCTGTTTGTTTTTTTATAGCATTTTCAAGTTCGTATTCTTCTACAAGGTCACCAACTTTGTAATTGCTACCTACACGTATTGTATCTCTACGTTTACCAACGAACTCTTTTATATCAGCAACCTTGTTTTTTGTATTTGGAACCTGCCTTTGTGGCGCTCCTGCCATTCTGCTTTTTAATTTACTTAATACACCCATAGTTATTTCTTTTTAGTAGGTTTACAATCAGGAACCATCTTTTCACCTTTCTTTTTAAACTGTGGTTTTCCATTAACAATATTGCTGTAACCTTTCCAGCAGGTTGTTTTCTTTTTAGCAGGTCCTCCTATTATTCTATCTATCATTTTTTTTCTTTTTTAAACCGATCCATTTAGAAACTGTATAACCTATAGTAACTATTAGTAGAAGCATCTTTAATCCCATTTCTATTCTAGTAAAAGTTGTAACACCTAAAGTCGATGCGTTTATTAAGTACAGTTTTAGTTGTTGTATATCCATATTACCATTTAACTTTGTCGGCCCAGTAAGCCGCAGACATCTTGCCTTTTTTAATATTCTTAGCGTGTCTCGCTTTGAAACTAGCTCTTCTTGCTTTTGATTTAGGATCAGTTTTCTTACCTGCCGTACTAACCCCTTGTTGTCCAAACCTAATTATCTTTTCTTTGCCACCAGAACAAGCCTTAACAATATGAGACTTAGTCTTGTGACCAGATGTTCTCTTAGGGCTATTGCATTTAAGTTTACTTTTGTCTACACTACTCATCTATGTTTATGTTATATTGTTTTGCTAACTCTTTTAATTTATAAACAGGTGTATCAAATCCAGTTGATCTTTCTTTCATTTGAAGATCACTCCTTATTTCGTTAGGTAAGCTATTTAAAACTGCTATCCTAAGCCTTTTGTTTATTTTATTTGTTTGCTTATTCTTTTCTCTAGTTACTTTAGCTTGTTCTTTACCTTCAACTTTACGTTTAGCTTTAGCTTCTGTTTTTATAAGATCATGCTCTTCAGCTCTAGCTCCTACATCCCATTGCCTCCAGCCTAATGCCAAAGCTATTCTTTGCCATTGAGTATTTCTTGTATCTAAAGCCTCTGTTATAGCATTGACCTCATCAGCAACTCTATCTAAGGGTAAGTTTAAGGTAGCAGATGTAAGGTCGCCTAGCATATCGTAAGCAGGGCTTAATTGGAAGTGACCATCTATCATAACACTAAAACCTCTCTCAGCCAATACATCTTTTTCAAACTGCATAGTCTGTAAAACATTGTTTATTTTTCTAGCCTTAGATCCTATTGGTGGCGATATATTTAACGCAGCTAAAATTATATCAGCATTTTCTTTTTGTATCATTGGAGCTTCATCATACTTTTGATATGCCATTATAACATTCTTTATAGTAGATACAACAGCCCCTGCTAGACCAGATCCACGTAACAAGGTGTCAATCATGCTGTTAGCTACACGAACAACTTTGCCATCTTCTGTTCTTTGCTTCTTTTCAAGATATTTTTCTCTTTCTTTATCTGTATCAAAGTCTTCTTCTTCATCATCAAATCCTGGTATCAAAGCAAATAAAGCGTTTTGTAAGGTAGAGAATATTAAGTTTTGAACAAAGCCATAGTAAACAATCTTGCTAATGTGAGTCATTGGATTACCTCTTCTGTTAATAAGGTCTTGACCAGACTTCTTTATTAAACGAGTATACTGCATTGGTGTATTTTGGAAAGCTAATACTAATCTACCTAATACACTAGCTTGTTGTTGTGATACTAGCATTGGATCACCTGACTGCTGAGTCTCTTCGGCTATAGAGCTAAAGTCTTCGAATGCTTTTTGTTCAGCTTCTTCTTTAGTATAAACCTTTTCTCCTTGATCATTAGTCTCTTTTAAATAAGACTTAATTCTATTTCTATAGAACGTAGAACCACCAGCCGCAATAGCAAAACTATCTGCTAGCTGTGTTGGTGTAAAACCTATTTTTAATAAATAAGATATAACACCCTTGACACCACCTTTCTTAGCAGCTCTAGCAATCTCTGCTTCTTGTATATCACTTTCTAAACCTTTACGTCTAGCTATAAGCTTAGGTGAACTCCATAGAGTAATAAAATCTTTCCAGTATTGAGGCTGATTAGCGAATGCTGCTGCGGCTTTTATAGGATTATTATCACTCCAATTTACAAAGTTTACCGTAGACAATGTTTGCATTAGTGCAGATCGCCTGTTGAAGAACATTATAGCTCCAACAGAGTTGTTAACCCAGTCATTCCATTCGTTAACTATTCTACCAGTACCTTTAGCTTTATTCTGCCCTGTCTCCATTCTAAACAGAATATTTTCAATAGACTCTCTAACTCTAAAACCATACACAGCCTCTACCTTATTTAGATTTTGTTCTGAGAATATTATTTTAGAATTATCTATAAATTCTTTTAAGTACTCAGCTCTGTTTGTTTCTGTAGCTATACTATTTAAATCACCTAGTATAGTAGATCCGTCCCAGAATTCTGTTGGCTCAGGGTAAGCATCTTTTCTAGTAACAAGCTTAACACCCTCTGCATAAGCAATTAACTCACCATTCATACCACTTTCAACGTGGCCTACTAAAGCATCCACATCTCTCTTAGACATACCAGGTATATCATACCCTTCTTTATTCCACAAGTAAACTCTTATTGCTTCATCTAGAGTGTGATTGGTTCCAGCAACTTCGTTCTTTAATCTTTTAGCTATTTTTTTATTGTTCTTTACTAGAGCACCGTAATCAGTTCTAATTCTAAACTTAGCTCTGTTTATAGCAGCGACACCTGCTTGGTAAGGTCTTATTAAAGCTTTATCAAAAAACTCTTGATCAGCTTCACCTTGTTTGCCTTTACCAGCAAACGTATACATAGTTAAACCTCTAAAGTCATCTGCAGATGGTGGTATAAAGAAGCTATATTTCTTTTGTTTAGTACCTCTTCGTCTAGCCTGAACATCTGAGAAAGTAGCCTGAGACTTAATTCCTTTGTTGCGCTCTATCATATCATTAAACTCAGTGCTCATTTTCTCACTGAACTTAACTCTTGCTTGTTGCACTTGTGATTTAACATCTAATACATTAAATACATCTTTAACTGCTTTAACATTTTTAAGCGCGTCATCTGCAAAGTAAAAATCATTGTATCCTTCACTATATTTTTTTGTAAACCAATCTGCTTTTGCCTGAGCTTTGCCATCACCTAAACCTACTATATTTTCTATAGGTATGTTTAAGCCAAGTCCATCTAAAAATTCTTTTATAGCTGGTGCTGAATCTGCTGGTCTAGCGGTTAAAACAAACATATCTCTCTGTCCTTCAGCTTCGCTTATGAATTTAGCTACATCAAATAAAGGTCCTTTCTTGCCATCAATAACCTGGCTAAACTCTGAGAAATTAAATGTAGCTCCTTGTTGTTCTAAGTTACCAGCTTCTAAAGCAAACTCTGTAGCATTTATTCTTTCTACTTTAGTAGAGTTTATTCCAGCATAGACTTGATCTAAGAAGTCTTTAGGTAGCGGCTTACCGTACTGTATATTTTCTGTATTTATTTCATATAGTCTACCACCAAAGTCTTGCTTATACTTAGCCAAACTCTCTTGTACTTGATCGTATGTTTTTCTTACCACAAAATCAGGTAATGATCTTTCTTTTCTAGCCTTGTTTCTTTCTAATGCAGTCTCTAACGGAGTGTTAGCTACAACCATGTGCACTTCAAAACCTTTGTCTTGTAGTTCTTTTATTTTTTTAGTAGTAGCATTGTATGAAGCTCCTGTGCCATCAATAACCATACCATTTCCAGCGTCAGCGTATTTATCAAACTTAGCTACAGCTGCTTTTCTAGCGGCAAATCCTAGCTTGGATCTAGTTGATCTTTGCTCTGCCGTATAACCAGACTCGTCACCAGGTAGCCCCGCTTCAGACTTCATAGCTTCTAGTGCTATATCTTGGTTAACAACCTTATAACCACGTCTACCTAATTGTAATCCTTTACCTACATTTGTTTTACCAGCACCAGGGCCACCAACCATAAATATAGCTTTAAGCTTTGTAGTGCCTTCGCTAAAGCCTCCTTCAGGGTTTGGCTTATTAACTATGACCATACTATTAGACTGAGCAAGTGTATCGTCAAAATCAAATACCCTAGCTTTCTTAGGTTTCTCAGAGTAAGGAATACTATTTCTAGCATTAGCCATCGCTTTGTCTGCTGCGTTGTTAAATTCTATTTTAACAGGAGCATCTGGCTTAAAAGATTCGTTAAGCTTATTTATTACAGCTACAGCTTGCTTGCCTTTAGCCCGTGCCTCTTTTAGCGTTATCTCGCCGCTAAAAAACTCTTTTATTATTTGATCTTGCGTAGCAACTCCTTTTAGCTTAGTTTCAGTGGGCACACCATTAGTACCAAAGAAGTATTCAGACATTGTCATATCTTCCGGTAAAAACTTGTACGAGTCTAAGTTTACGTTTGCTGCGCTTAATCTTGGAACAGCACCTAATCCCTCTGGTATAATCAAGTCACCAGATAGTATTCTAGGAACTACTGTTTTCCAGAAAAAATCAGGCATGTTAACAGATAAACCTCCACTAATTTTTTTAGCAAACTTATAATGATCTTTAGAAAACTGACCTTGAACGCTAGTTGCATCTATGCGTCTATCATCTGTCAATAGTATTGGACCTTGCATATAAGCTGCGCTTACAACTTTCATGGTATTTTCCATCTCACCATTCATAGCAGCCCAAAGCATCAATGTACCTACATTATTAGAAGGAAAATTATGCTCCTCTCTAATACCTGAATCATAGTCTATGTTGCCGTTTTTATCTAAGGCTAAATATAGTACCGGTGGCGCTATTCTATTTAAGCCCTTCATGTTGTCTACGGTATCAACTAAAAGCTCTTGCCATACCCAAGCATAAGACATATTGTCACCTTCTTTTAAAAATGTTTCAACATCTTTCCAGAAACTTTCAAAATAACCTAGCTTAGCGTATTGGTCTTTTACAAAGTCAGGTTTGTTAGTTTCTTTAACAAATCCCGGCTTTTGTTTTTTATTAGTTGTGTAATTGTCACGTTTTATTTGATTCTTTATCTCCGGTGTTAAATTGATCATCTTTGACCAAACTTCAACGGTCCCAAACAAGCCTACACGTGTACCATTTGTTAAAGATTCTTTTAATATTTTATAATGCCTAGGATTAGTTTCTAAGAATTTATTTAATATAGAAGCAGCTACATCTAGTTGACCTGACAAAACTCTATACCCAGACTTTTTTATATTCTTAAGCTCGTCACCAGGTTTAGGCTTAACACCTATTTTATTTTTCATATCAGCAACAGTGAATATGCCATCAGCATTCATCATCGTTATTGTTGATCTATGTATTGGGCTTTCTAAAAGTCTAGAGGTTTTAGCTATTTCCTCAAATTTAAAAGCAAGGTCTATAATTCCCTTAGTTATATTAGCATTTTTACCTTTTTCACTAAGCTGCAACTTAGATCTACCAGCACCTATATCAGCCTCTATTTGCTTAGCGCCTTTAGATGTTTTTGTATCTAGTGTTGCTATTTTATTTTTAGCAACAGCAACAGCTACCACGGATCCTTTTACTTTAGCAAATCCCTTTAAGAACTGTCCTATTGTTCTATTGTATTGGTTTAACTGTCCTGCTGGAGTTATACCCATTTCCCGTTGAACCTCTTTTAATACTTGAGGAGTTGGATTATCAAACTTAGCTTTCTTTTTGTACACCTTTGTTTGCGAAGTTGTACCCTTAGATCTCTTGCCTGTGTCTTCGTAGAAATACTTTATAATTCTATTAGGTAATCCTAGCGATCTACCTTGTACATCTCTAGTAACAGGAACTTTTTCACCTTGCTCACCAACTCTAGATTCCTCCGATGTAACATTTGTATCAGGAAGTAATCTAATATCTCTAGCAAGAACCTGTGTATCTGAATATAATCCCTGTATGTTACCAGCTTCAGAAGGCTCAGGTACCCCATCAACTATTTTTTTAGCGTAAGTTAGGTTTTTAGCACCGTCATCAATCTTAGTCTCTGGGACATCAAATATTATACCGGCAACCTTTCCTCCGTAATCCTTAGATATGCTCTTAAAATCAGCGATAGGCGCCATGGCTGGAGTTATAACAACCGCATCCTCTATAGCTTTTCTTTTTGTACCTATTTCTTTAGCAGATAAAGGGTTTATTAATTTTCTTCTAGACTTATCTTCTTTTGCTTTTCTTTCTTCTAGCTCTAGTCCAGACTCAGCGGTATCAGTTGATACTAATCTATTTTCACCAGCATCAGTTATAGTTACTCTTCCTTCTTTACTACCTAGTTCTTGCTTGAAAAACTTATTAGCTCTACCCCTTTTAAACACCGCGTTAACATAGGTTGTAAATGCAATTTTTTGTCCATCTTTAACTGGCTTGTAGTTTTTCATAACGCTTTCAAACTCAGTTGCAACATAACCCATAGCATCAGCAGCTGCTATATCTCCTTTGCTAACATCGTAACCCATAGCATCTAACGCTACAGATTGAAACTGCATAAACAAATCGCCGTAATCCTTACCCGCCATAAAAGCTTCAGGGTCTTTGTTAAAGTCTAATGCCAACTTATTAACGGTTGTTTTGTCTGAAAACTTAACGTTTTTACCTTTAAAGTTTTTTATAGCTTTTTTAGTTTTCTTACTTATCTTACCAGATCTAAATGCGGCGTTGTTTGCTGCTAAGTATTCTAAAGCTTTTTCAGGAGTGTTTAAGTTGTTAGGATCTGTACCGTTAAATATCCTAGTCATCAAGTTATCTTCTTTCTCTATTTGAACTACATCTTCATAAGCATACAAACTCTCTTGCATTACTTTAGTATATTCGTCTCTATACTTTTCGCTATTCTCAAAAGTTAATTTATCTTTATCATCTACACTTTCTCCATCTTCATTTTTGTTGTAAAGATTGTCTAGTATTTTTCTTACACCTGCATCTATACCTTGGATAGTTCTGTTTTTTGATTTAGCCGCGGCTGCTGCCAAGTTTTCAGCATACATCTTTCTATTTTCAGGCTTTATACTAGCGTCATCTGCAATGTGAGAGAATTCATGAAATATTACTGTACCTGCTTGTATGATACCATTATCAATATCTTTTTTTGCTTGATCAGCATTTTGGGTTACTATAGTGTTACCTATAACAGCCCCATACGTTCCATTGTTATTAAACTTTTCAATAGCCTCTGTAAACTCGGGCGTGTTTGTTTCTACACCATTGGCCTCTAACACTTCTCTCAGCTCATCTTCTGTTGTGTATACTGCGTAATTTACATTGTCTAAATCTGCAAATATAGTTTCAGCTCTTGTGCTTACACCTGAAGCCACGGATATAGCTCTTGACCTATTCAATGCCATTTGATCACCAAGCTCCCTGTATCTTACCTCTTTTTGTTTCTTGTTTAAAGGCTTACCATCTATGGTTTCACTTTCAACCATCTCAACAACTTCTGGATTTGCTTTAGCAGCTTTCTTGCTAGCTCTACCAACACTTTCTCTAACCTGATTTATAACAGCTACTAATTTTTCCTCAGTAGTCTTTTCGTTGTAACCGTCTTTGTTTGTTTTAGATAAGTACTTGTCGTTGTTAGTCCACAAAGATCCTAAGCTTTCTTTGGCTTTCTTAGTGCTTGTTGGCTTGTCTTTTAAATCTTTTATCTGCTTGTCAAGAACACTTAACTGAGTATCAAAAAGCTTTGCTTCCTCTTTACTTAAAGATTCTTTATGTAGGTTTATAGCTTCTGCTCTATCTACGTCGTTCATACCTGGTACAACCCCAGCCTGAAGCAACACGTCTCTTTTTAAAGTTTCTGTAGCAACTAATCTCTTTACGTCGTCAGCCTGCAGTCCAAGTATATGAACACCTAATTTATCTACTTCTAATCCTTGCTCTTCAAGGTTTTTAGTTATATCATTTATTAATAACTTTTTTTGTGATTCAGAAATTTTAGAGCTTTGTATTAAAGTGCTTAACTCATTGTTAGACATTCTAAGACTGTTTATTTCTTGCTCAAACTTTTTTGTAGCGTTATAGTTTACCATGCCAGAATAAGCTATTCCTGGGCTTTGTGATACGCCTAATGTAAGGACAGTTGCCATAGCTGTATCGTCCCAAGCGCTTAGATCTAAGTCTCTGCCAAGTATACCATATTCAGTTATAAACTGCTG
>Ga0307375_10004028_pt1 | contig 14216 bp, 11 predicted proteins | sample TR1MG_FD_202531 | JGI IMG/M metagenome (GOLD analysis project Ga0307375, IMG submission 202531) | Soil microbial communities from Risofladan, Vaasa, Finland - TR-1 | ecosystem: Environmental > Terrestrial > Soil > Coastal area > Acid sulfate soil | place: Finland: Risofladan, Vaasa | collected...
TTGCCCCTGCGCCAGTCCTCCCACGGAAAGTACTGGTACCAGTTGCGCCAGACCGTATTGCTGCTGCTTTCGGGACGCGCTTCGCGGACCAATGCGAGATATCCGATCGAGAGCATGCGCACGCGGCAATTGGAGCCGATCACCATGCGGTTGCGGTCGCCGAACGTATAGAGCTGCTCGACGTGGCCCAGGCACTGATGCGTCTGACTTTCCACCCACGAACGCAGGCCCGCTTCCAGCGTGTGGTGACGCGATTCGAGGGGGCCGGAAGGCAGGGCATCCGGAGCGTCGATTTCGGTTCGGATGGCCAGGACCTGGGGCTGATCGCCCGTCACGCAGACGATGACGGCGCTCAGGTCGACGGCAAGCTCGCGTGAGGCGGCGATTGGCTGCTGTTGCTTTCGCGCGCTCATGTTGTTTGAACGGTGGGTCCCCGCTGGCGGATTGGACTACATTGGTATCAATTCAATATTACTCCTCAAAGCGGTACTGGAAGCGGCCTGAATGCTGATTACAAAACAACTCGACGCGCAGGTCTCGGCTTATTCTTGAGGAAGACCAGTTAGGCTGCTGCTTGTGCCGGTATCATGTGACCCCGGCGCACGATGCGGTTCTGTGAGTCGACGTAGATCAGTTCCGGCTCGTGCTTCGCCAATCCGACTTCGTCATATACGGCAAAGGCAGCGATGATTGGGATGTCGTCCGGCGTCGTCCGGCGTCGCCCGGCGTCGCGCGGCGCGCCGCCGAGCCATTGACGGAGATCACAGCAGATCCACGTTCGGCGCGAATCGCATAGGTAGTAAAGCGTTCGCCATTGCTGACGTTCCAGATGTGGACCTCTTCGTACACTCGGATACGCGTGAGAACCCAAAGGCCCTACGACCGTTCCCGGCGACAATGGCGAAGAAACGCGGTTACAGCCTGGATCAACTGCAAATCGGCCTCGCGCATACGAGCGAATCGACGACACAAGGCTACGTTCAACAGCACGAGGTTCCGGTTAGCGAACTAGCGCTGGAGCTAACCGGCTATGAAGTCTTCCTTCGTTAAAGCACCAAGTTCATCCCCGAGCGCGAGCATTGCCCGCAAATGCCGCACGGCACATGCTCTTGCCATAGCATTTAACGTCCGCCTGCTCGGTTCGATGGACTCAATTCAGAGATCTTCTAACAGACGGCATGTCTCTTCTGGGCCTTTCTGTTGCTCGCAACAATCCCCTGCAGCCGGTATCTACACTTCGGCACAGGAGGCCCACAGAACGCACTCAAAACCAATATGGCTCGTCTACCCGGTGTATTTCAAGGGGCATCTTGAGCGCAGAGTTATGAAGGTGAGCAAGCCATACCGAGGGCACTCGATCGCCTACGCGCAATCGGGCGATTGGTGCGACGAATGCAACGATGGCATTCTGACAGGTAAAGACGCCATGACAAATCAAGCGAAGTTGCTTGAGCGGCGAGCGCCAATTGACAACAAAGGAGAGTGATTAATGGGACGCGGGGCGGATGCGTTAGAGCGACTACGCAAGGCACTGATAGCTCAACAGGAGGCGCAACAGGATGTGCAAAAAGCGATAGCTGACATCAAACAAATGGGAGGCGAAGTGCTATCAACGCAAGACGAAGATACACCGGAGACGCCGGAAGAGATACGCGGTCGCAGGCTTGTAGGCTGGTCAATGGCAGCAAGAGACCTAGAGCCTGTGCTTGCCTATGCACGGGCGGGCGACCGGGTGCTAACTACCGCTGACGCCGGCAAGACCGCCTGGGACGTTATCTCGGAGCTCATGGAACAGCGGTACGAAGAGATTGAGCGCGGCGAGTAGCCGCCTGATTGCAACAAAACTTCACAGCCCTGGCGCGTTGTCGGGGCTTTTCTTTGCCTGCCGCCACGGCGCCGCCGTCGGTCCAATGGTAACAGCGTACAGCCCGGTCGATGGGCGAGGACCGTTTCACGAGAGAAAAAGCCCCTTGCCATCAATAAACGGCAAGGGTTTTGAGTTTTGCTTCAGTCGGCAGAAAGGCTATTCGGATCCCGTGATTGATGTTCGAATTACATGTTGCAGCGCAATGGATTTACATCGACGTTCGATCCACATTTGAAAGCGCTGATGTCTCCTTCGTGCCCAAAGCGGAAATAGCACGACTTGCAAAGCTGCCCTTCGCGGCGAACGCCCAGAATGGGCAAGCAGTCGTTCGCTACGCAAAATAGGATTTCAGATCCGACAGGCGGTTCTGCAGCGATTCCTGCCGCTCGAGCCTGATCGGCGGTTGGCGCGTCCCGGCCAAAGGACGTTCGCAGTTCGCTGAGATTAGTGAAATGAACGTCAGCAGCACCCTCGACAGCTGACGCTCAAAGAACCATCCTCAATGAGTGCTCGTTGGCCAAACCTGCCATTCACATTTCCTGAAAGCAGCCGTTCAACGGTTCGTTTGAATTCTAAGCAGCTCGCCTTGAGTTCTTATTGCGAATTTTCGACGCACGCGATTCCGCGCCCTTCGATGCGTCCTGAGTCCGCGATTAGAACTCCGCTTATAAACTTCGCTAAAACGCGACGTTGTTGCCGCCCTTGAGTTGCAGCATAGTTCTCGCCTCGTCCGGCGTGGCGATCTGCAGTCCGATTTCCTCAAGTATGCGGCGTACCTTGGCGACCTGCTCTGCGTTAGACTTGGCGAGCGTGCCGCGACCCAACCACAGGCTATCCTCAAGCCCCACGCGAACGTTTCCGCCCATTACCGCGGACTGCGCGGCAATGAACATTTGGTTCCGCCCGGCGCCAAGTACAGACCACAAATAGGAGTCGCCAAACAGTCGATCAGCGGTGCGCTTCATGTGCAGCACGTCCTCCGGATGCGGACCAATGCCACCGCGAAGTCCGAACACCGATTGAATAAATAGCGGCGGCTTCACGAGCCCGCGGTCGAGGAAGTGTGCCGCAGTGTACAGATGCCCGATATCGTAGCATTCGATCTCAAAGCGGGTACCGTTTCCGCTGCAAGACTCTAAAATGTATGCGATATCTCGGAAGGTGTTCTTGAATATGCGTTCGTCCGATTCTGCGAGGTAAGGCCGCTCCCAATCGTATTTGAACTCCTTGTAGCGTCCGAGCATCTCGTACAGGCCGAAATTCATCGATCCCATGTTTAATGAAGCCAGTTCCGGCTTGAGCTTCATGGCTGGCTGCAGACGTTCCTCGGGACTCATGGTCGGGGCTCCGCCGGTTGTGATATTGATCACAACGTTTGAATTTGCCTTAATTTGCGGAAGGAATTGGGCGAATGCTTTTTCGTTCTGAATGGGTTTGCCGTTGGACGGATCGCGCGCATGCAGATGCACTATCGCGGCGCCTGCCTGCGCTGCGCCAATTGCGCCTTCGGCAATTTGTTGTGAGGTGATCGGGAGATAAGGGGACATTGTAGGTGTGTGGATTGCACCGGTCACTGCGCAGGTAATAATTACTTTCTTTTCGCTTGCCATGTTTTTCCTTTCGGAATTCAGATTAATTTTATTCGGCAGAGTCCAACTGAGCTTTGTGCCTTAACAAGGCCATCAGCCGCTCATCGCGCCACAATCGCCGGTTCAATAATTCAGACCTGGGGAGAAGATTGCGCCGCTGCTGCTCGATCGTCGCCACCAGATCGGCATCCCAGGCATCCGTACTGGTTTGCTCTTTAGCTATCGACTGGTACATGCCGCCGTAGCGACTGCAGTAATCCTGCAGCCCGTCCGGTGCGTTCAAGTCGATGGTTTCGAACGGCCCCATGAAGGACCAGCGCAAACCCAGACCGTCTTTAACTGTAACGTCCAGATCTTCGATACTGACGCACCCGCTTTGCATTAGCCGGAAGGCTTCGCGCAAAAGCGCGCCCTGCAGGCGGTTCAATACAAAACCCTCCAGCTCTTTGTTCACAATCACCGGCTTCTGTTTGACCGCCCGCATGATGGATCTCGCTGTTTCGATGACCTTCTTGTCCGTCCATGGCGCGCCACACAGTTCGACCACGGGGATGAGGTAGGGCGGATTCACGGGATGGGCCACAAGACAACGCTGACGTCCTGGCAGGTCTTTGGTGAACGCCGAGGCAGGAATACTGGAGGTCGAACTTGCCAATACAGTGTCTGAGCCGCTCAGTTTATCCAGTTTGCTGAAAATTTCCTTTTTCAGATCGAGCAGCTCGGGCAGATTCTCTTGAACGTATGCTGCGCCTTTAAGCGCTTCGTCCAGGCTATCAAAGACCTGGATGCGCGCCATGAGCGCCTGGGCGTCTGTAAGCAACTGCTGGTTCTGAAGCTCGTGCGCCTGCCTGGAGATCACTGGGATCGCGCGCTTCAGCGCGGCCGGATCGCCATCCCAGAGTCGGACTGTATAGCCGCCTCGGGCAAATACAATCGCCCAGGCTTGCCCTATAAGCCCTGCGCCTATTACTGCAACATTCATCAGATTGCTCCGCTGCCTTGTTAAACCAGGGCTTGGGTATGCCCGTCGACGACCAGTGCCTGACCGCTGACGCTAGCGGCTGCCCCACTGGCCGTAAACAGGACCATGTTGGCAATATCGCGGGCCGAAACCATGCGGCCGAGAGAAGCCTGTTGTTCATACGATTGCGTAAGTTCTTTTTCGGGAATGCCCATGGCCTGAGCCTTGGAAGCAATAACGGCACGTATGCGTGGTCCTTCTACGGCACCTGGCAAAATGGCATTAACACGCACACCGAACGGGCCCAATTCAATCGCCAGCGTTTTCGTGAAACCGACCACGGCCCATTTCGATGCCGAATACGCCGCGCGTCCGGCAAACCCCAAATGACCCGCCGCCGATGACATATTGATCATGACACCTGCTTTTGATTGCTTCAGCAATGGAATGGCCAGGCGAGCACAAAGAAACTGCCCAGTAATATTAACGGCCAGGGTTTTATCCCAATCTGCCTTGTCAAGGGTTTCGACGTAGCCTGTGGGACCTGCAATACCCGCGTTATTGACAAGAACATCGAGCCCCTTCAACTGTGTGCCCGCCCGTTCAAACAAAGCTGCAACGCTGGCTTCATCGGAAACGTCGGCAATCGTAGTATGAATCCGAGGCAGCTCGGCCTTGGCTGCTACCAGCGCTTTTTTATTGATATCGCAAATGAACACATCGGATCCTGCGGCAATGAATAACCTTGCCATTTCAAGCCCGAGCCCACTGGCGCCGGCCGTGATCAACACTTTCCTGCCTTGCATGCTTGGTTCGTCAAACATTTTCGCCCCTGCTCAAGCCAACAATTTTCCGTGGTGGAAATTCAGGTTTAGCAATAATTCATGAGCCTACCGATAATGTGTCACACGCCTAATAGGCTAATCTGAAGTTCTTTGTTTTCCTTGAGATCTTCGGCTGCGCCTTCATAGGCGATACAGCCGTTGACCATGATGTAAGCGCGGTCAACCATGCGCAGGGCCAGATCCACGCGCTGCTCCACGAGCAGGATGCTGGTGTGCTCGCGCAACCGGACAACGGCATCCAGAACCTCAGTCACCAGTGATGGGGCGAGGCCTTCGAATGGCTCGTCGAGAAGAATAATCCGCGCCGGCGCCATGAGCGCGCGAGCAATTGCCATCATCTGCAATTCACCACCGCTCAGATTTCCGCCGACAGAATCACGCAGCACCCCCAGCTTTGGAAATAACTCGAATACCTGATCCAGTTCCCAGCCGCCCGGCCGCTGCGCGATAAGCAGATTGTCGAGCACGTTTAGGTTAGGGAAGATACGTCGCCCCTGAGGGACAATGGCTACGCCCTGACGATTGACGCGATTCGATGACCAGCCCGTAATATCAGTGTCGTTGAAGCGGATGTGTCCGGCGCTTGCCGGCAACTGGCCCATTATGGTGTGCAGGGTGGTAGTTTTACCCGCGCCATTGCGGCCTAGCAATGCGACGGCCTCGCCGTCTTTTACCTCTAGCGACAGGCCATCAAGGATGCGACTGCCGCCGTAACCGGAGACCACGTCCTGCAACTGCAGAATCGGCCGGCTCGCCTTGCCCGTCTGGGCCTGCCTGGGCGCAATAACGAGCGCCGCGGCGCCTTTGTTGCCATCCTCGACTGCCTCGCCCAGATAGGCCTCGACGACTTGTGGATTATTGATCACCGACTGCGGTTCGCCATCGGCGATGACGCGGCCCTGATGCAGCACAGTAATTCGATCAGACAAGGATACTACGCGGTCAATGTCGTGTTCAATCAGCAAAATCGTGTGCTGGCCTGAAAGGCGGCGAATGAGCGAGCTGATGCGTTCGCGCTCCGCATCGGCAAGGCCGGCCAGCGGCTCGTCAAGCAGCAACAGCTCGGATCCGGTTGCCATGGTCACCGCGATATCGAGCAACCGTCGTTCGCCGTGCGGCAGATTAAGCGTGATTTCGCCGGCCTTGTCGTTCAGGCCCGTCGCATGTAGCAACGCCCATGCGCGATCCACCAGATCGGTCAGGTCATAAGCATCGCGCCACAGCGATGTCCGCAGCGGTGAATTTGCCTGCACTGCAATGCGCACGGCTTCGAAAACGGTAAGGTTGCCGGGCAGGTTAACGATCTGGAAGGACCGTGACATGCCAAGACGGACCCGCTCATGCACGGCTAATTTGCCGATGTCCTTGCCTTTGAACAGAATCTGCCCGCTATCGCTCGGAATCATGCCGGTGAGCATATTGAAGAACGTCGTCTTCCCCGCGCCGTTCGGGCCGATCAGGCTGTGAATGCCGCGTGAGCGAACGTCAAGGGTGATATTGTCCGCTGTCACCACGTGGCCGAAGCTCTGGCACAAGTTGTGAACTTCAAGCACAGCCGTCCCGGGAGACGGAATATCGTCTGAAAAAAGGTCTGGCAGCGTATCGGGGCACGGTGGCACTGGCGTGCGAGTCAGACCCCAACGATTATCGCCGCGCAGGCGTGCGTAGATGCCGCTTAACCCCTCTGGCGACAGAAGCACCACGGCAATGATTAACGCACCGAAGAATAGCCCCCAATGCTCGGTGAACGCGCTGAGCTGATCGCTCAAGTTGATATAGATGATCGCGCCCCATAGCGGGCCCAGAAAGTGGTGTATTCCGCCCAGCAACGTCATCATTACCGGATCCCCGGCGTGCTGCCAGTTCAGATTGTCGGCATACACTCCGTGGATCAGAAAGGTCAGCATGCCTCCGGCCAGCCCAATAAAGGCCCCGTGCAGCACCAGCGCGCTGAGCCGATAACCCCACGGGTCATAGCCCAGGTACTGCACTCGCATCTCGTTGTCGCGTATGGCTTGCAGCACCCGCCCGAAGGGTGAATGCACTACACGAAAAAGCAGCCACGCGCATACCAGCGTCAGCACAGCGCAGAACGCATAATAACTTGACGCGTTTTCCAGACCCACCCTTTCCACGCCCTGCAAGCCATTTTCGCCGCCGGTCAGGTTGGTCCAGCGAAAACAGATTTCAAAGAACAATTGGGTAAACGCCAACGTAAGCAAGGAGAAATAGAGCCCGTGCCGGCGCAGAATGAGCAGGCCCAGCACCAAACCAAGCAGAGCGGCGAAGATCGTGCCCGCAACCAGTGCTAGCACGACATTCTGGAAGACGTGGATAGCGAATAGCGCGCTAGCATAGCTGGCCGTGCCGAAGAAGACCGACGAGCCGAATGACACCATACCGGTATAGCCGAGCAATAAATTGTAGCCCAGGCCGTAGAGCGTATAGATCACTACCTGTGTTGCAAGGCTGACCGTGGATCCAGCCATCGACATAAGCACCGGCAAAATGACGAAGACGACGGCAAGCATCCCCAGCGGATGGGTCAAAGTCTTGCGCAGGCGGCTCACTCGAAACGCTCCCATCGCTCGCCAAATAGCCCTCGGGGCCGCAGCAGCAGCACCACGATCATAAGCACGTACATGATGGATGTTGACGCTACTGGCCAGAACTGAATTGTCATTGCTACCGAAACGCCCACCATGAGTCCGGCGACGATTGCGCCGCGCAAGCTCCCCAGGCCACCGATAACCACCACTACGAATGCGGGCATGATGGCTTGTTCAGCCATCGAGGGCACGACGCTCCACAGCGGTGCAGCAAGTACCCCGGCCGCGCCCGCTAGCAGGCAGCCTAGTCCGAAGATAAACATGAATACGTGCTTCAGATCGATTCCCAGCATGCTCACCATTTCGGGATCGCGCGAACCCGCGCGAACGATACGGCCATACCGGGTCTTCTCGAGAAAAAGCCAAACCGCCGCGAGCAACACAATGGTAATCACCAGTACGGCTAGCCGGTATCGTGTAACGAACACGGGGCCGTAATGCACAAAGCCCGCGAGAAACGACGGCGCGTCGAATGGATGACCCATAGCGCCCCATAGCGTACGTAGCAACTCTTGGATAAAGAGCGCCAGGCCAAAGGTCAGCAACAGGCTTAACAGCGGCTCTTTGTTGTAGAGCGGGCGCAACAGTAGACGCTCTACAACCAAGCCAATTGCACCCACCAGAATGGGCGACAGGAACAGTACGCCTGAAAATCCGACATATGGGCGCAATGTCAGAGCAAGATAGGCGCCCAACGCAAAAAAAGCGCCATGGGCAAAGTTCACCAGGCCCAGCATGCCGAAGATGATTGACAGGCCGACCGCGATAAGAACGAACAGAAAGCCCAGCACCAAGCCGTTCATGAGCTGTGACATGAATAGCGTAGTATCTACCACTGGCTTCTCCTTAAACTGCAAACATAGCGCGAGCAGCGTGGCTGCTCGCGCTATGCTGGTTTATGCACGGATCCTGATGAGGTGTTTTTAAGCCGGAGCCAGCTTGCACTCGGTCTCGGCCTTGGATCCGTAAAGGGTCTCGATTGGCTGGTCCTTGGGCGGCGCGACAGCCACGATATCGAAATAGTCGTACTTGCTTGTAATTTTGGGTTTAACCTGGGCCACCAGGGTGGGTTGAATTAATTGATGGTCCCATGAACGGAAGTACATTTCGCGTTCCTTGTATCCTTTGAACTTGTGACCTTCCAGAAATTCGATCAATTTGTTGGTTTCGGTAGAACCCGTTTCCTTGATGGCAGTTAGAATTGCCGTACAACCGAACCAGTCTTGCCAAGCTTCCGATTCCGGCGGCTTGCCGAACTTGACCTGATATTTTTTGATAAACTGCTCGCTGACGCTTGTGTTCTGGCTGCCTGTGTAGTTCCAGATCTTGGGAAAGACTCCTGAGGCCGCCTCGGGTCCTGCAGCCCAAAAATCAGTGTCGTTGCAGATTAAAGAAGATAGCGGGATCTTGCCTGTCAGACCCATCTGATGGAACTGTTTAAGGAAGTTGGTTAAGTCGCCGCCGCCAATGCCAAGGAAGACAACGTCCGGCTTGGCCGCCATGAGCTTGAGAATGTAGGAACTGAAGTCGGTGGTGCCCAGCGGGGTTTGATCGGCGCCCACGACTTTTCCGCCATCTTTAAGCAGCACCTCGCGCATCTGTTTGTAGCCGTCGATGCCCCACGCATACGAGGCATACAAAAAATACCAGCTTTTGCCGTTTTTCGACAGCGATGGATAGACACTGCGCACGGTTTCATAATTGGGCAGGTCTATGCGAAAGGTATGCCGATTGCAGTTGGCGCCGGTGATTTCCGTGGCATTGGGACCGGTTGCCATCAACAAGGTTTTCTCGCGCTCGGCCACCGGCATAATAGCGAGCACATCGCCGCTGGAGATACCACCCTGAACCGCAACTACTTTATGTTCCTGAATCAGCTTGTGCATGTTCTGCTGAGTGGTCTGCGGCCCGTTTTCGTCTAACCATACGAGCTCTACGGGACGACCCAGCACTTTGCCTTGAATATCGTCTATGGCGATGGTGGCGCCATTATGACCTTGCTCGCCCTGAACCGAATAAGTACCCGACTTGGGCAACAATATGCCCAGCTTGATGGGTTCTGACGCGCGGGCTCTACGAATGAACGGGCCCACGCTGCTGGTCAGCAGCCCCGCAACTGCACCGGCCTTAAGTATTCCGCGCCGAGTAATGTTGATGTTTTTGTCATCTTTCATGTTCGACATAATCTTCTCCTAAGAGTATTTATGAGTAGTTCGAGCAAAGCGGTCCGCCTTCATCGGCGCTAGAGCCCTGCTTCAATTCCAGTGTGCACGTGGGTGAAAAGGTTGGAGAGACAATTCCAGTTTTGATGCCTATGTATTCCTGAGGTATTCCTGACACCACAGCGCTGCCGGTTTCGCTAAGGCAGCGCTGATAGGTTCGCATTCACGCCAGAAAGCGGCAAGATTATGGCGATATCAACTTGGTCGGCGGCGCGCGCGAGGCCGCTGCCCATAGCTGATCCTAGGACGGTAGCGCCGGCGAGCGCCAACAACGAAAAGTGACTCCTCTTGGGCATGGTAGCTCCTCCAGAATAGTTCAGTTATCCGTCTCTCAATCAGGACGAAATTCCATGTTGCAGGATAAACCCTACCATTAAAATGGTTGTCGCACAACTGCGATCACAGATGCCAGCTGTGATCGCAGTTAATATATCGATTCTACAGTCGCGATCCCGATATAATTCCACCATCAACCACTTAGTAGCGTTCGATGCCGCCTCGTCCCAAACCCGAACTGATCCGTACCACGCTCCGCGATCGTGCCTACGATGGTCTACGGAATCTGCTGATGGCGGGGCAGTTGGCACCTGGCGAAAAGCTGTCGATGCGCCAACTCGCGGCTGGACTTGGCGTCTCGCCAATGCCCGTGCGCGAGGCGGTCAATAAACTAGTTGCGGAATGCGCTCTCGAAGTACAACCGCGGAGCGCTGTGCGCGTGCCGCTCATAACCCGCGAACACTTCATTGAGCTAACGACGATCCGCATCAATTTGGAGGGCATGGCCGCCCAGTTTGCCGCAGATCGAATTACCTCAGCCCAACTCGCGCGCGTGCGCCGCTACCACGAACGATTTCGGGATTCGGCGCGCAGCGCAAAGCCTAATTCGTCTGTGGTAATCCGCGCCAACCAAAAGCTGCACTTTGCAATCTACCGATGTGCGCAAATGCCGACGCTACTGCTCATGATCGAAACATTGTGGCTGCGTATCGGTCCAATACTTGTCTTCGATCTGCGGTCGAGTCCGCGTCGACTGCATACGCTTGCCGCGCACGAATGCCATGAGCATCTTGTGTCAGCGCTCGAGCACCACGATCGCATCGCCGCACGAAGTGCGCTTGCTCGCGATATTGAAAGCGCGGCCGGATACATTTTGTCGCTTGATCGACTGCCTTACGCCAAGGCAAGCTGAGTAGCCGCAACACTCGCAGTCCTGGGAACCTTGTTGCGGTAGCAAGCCGCGGGCTTAGTCCGCCGCGCCGATCGAACTAGACCGTGCTGGATCAGCGTCGCAAGACAAAGGCCGTATTTGACGATAGCGTTGGCTATGCGGTATCCGTGTTTGATGTGCCAGATGTAGAAGCAGCCGAATTCTTAGTAGTTCAAGCAAAACGGTCCGCCTTCATCGGCCCTAGAATCCCTGCTTCAATTCCAGTGTACGCGTGGACCAAAAGTTGGAGAGGTTATTCCAGCTTTGATGCCTATGTATTCCTGAGACCACGCAGCTGCCGGTTTCGCTGAGGCAGCGCTGAGAGGTTCTGTTTCTGTGAAACAGCAGTAATTGCCCTCGCTCGGAGTAGGTCTATTAATGGCCCACCGCGACCCGAGGCCGCCTACCTTCCACTAGCTGCTGTAATAGCCTTAGCAGCCGGACAGGCGGAAAACTGAGACAGGCTCCAACCAGGCGGAACTACCGAAAGGCGCGCTTTTCGATCTTGCCGCCAGGGCGGCGCTCGCTTTCATACCGCCGTCCACCCGCCGTCGAGCATGAGCGCGCTGCCTGTGACCAGGCTCGATGCGTCGCTCGCCAGGAACAAAACCGCGCCCATGATTTCGTCGACGCGGCCGACGCGTCCCAGTGCAATGCGGCTGGTGACCCATTCCCGGAACGAGGGATCCGCGAACATCGGCGCCGTCATCGTCGTCTCCATGAAGGTAGGGCAGATGGTGTTCACCCGGATGTTGGCCGAACCCAGCTCCCACGCGAGCGCTTTGCACATCCCTTCGACAGCGTGCTTGCTCGCGCAGTACAGTGTCCTGCGCGGGCTACCGACCACACCCATCTGCGACGAGATGTGAATCAGTGAACCCCGTAGCTCCGCTGCAAGAAGGCTCTTGGCGACGACGCGGCTCAAATAGAACGCCGCCTTCACGTTCAAGTCTAAGATCGCATCAACATCTTCGTCCTCAACCTGGATCAGTTCTTTCGGTCGGTTAGTGCCGGCGCTGTTCACCAGGATCTGAAACGGACCGGCCGCCGAAATCTGCGCGTTCACGGCGCGCGCATTCTTAACGTCCAACATTATATAGTCGCACTGCAGGCCTTCTGCGCGGAACGCTATGCAGGCTTCGATCAGTTCAGGTTCGCCGCGTGCAAGCAGGGTGACGGCGGCGCCGGCCTGCGCCAGTGCGGCGGCGGCGGCGAGGCCGATGCCGCGGCTACCACCCGCGACCAGCGCTCGGCGGCCGTCGAGGCGAAAGTCCGGCGCGCGCGGCAGCATGCTCAGGCCTTGGCCGGTACCGGCTGGTACCAGGGTAGCGTTTCGCGTTTACCGTAGCGGCGCACGCGGATATTTGCCTGCTCGCCGTGCGCGGCGAAGTTTTCCATGTGGCACAAGCGCGAACAGTATTCGCCGACCATTGTGCTGGCCTCGTCGGTCAGCACCTTCTGGTAGGTGCAGGTCTTGAGGAACTTTCCCACCCACAGGCCGCCGGTGTAGCGGGCGTTGTGGTTGGTCGGCAGGGTGTGATTGGTGCCGATCACCTTGTCGCCGAAGCTCACGTTGGTGCGCGGGCCCAGGAACAGCGCGCCGTAGTTGGTCATGTTGGCGAGGTAATAGTCCGGGTCGCGCGTCATCACCTGCACGTGCTCCGACGCAATCTCATCGGCCTTGCGCAGCATTTCCTCGTCGCTGTCGCAAATGATCACCTCGCCGTAATCGGCCCAGCTTTGCGCCGCGATCGCGCGGGTCGGCAAAATCTTGAGCTGCCGCTCGACCTCGGCCATCGTGGCCTTCGCGAGCTTTTCGCTGTCGGTCAGCAGGACGGCCGGCGAGGTCGGTCCGTGCTCAGCCTGCCCGAGCAGGTCCACCGCACACAGTTCGGCGTCCACAGATTCGTCCGCAATGATCAGCGTCTCGGTCGGTCCGGCGAATAGGTCTATCCCCACGCGGCCGTAGAGCTGGCGCTTGGCCTCGGCGACGAACATATTGCCCGGACCGACCAGCATGTCCACCGGCTCTATATTCTTGGTGCCTACCGCCATTGCGACCACGGCCTGCACGCCGCCCAGCACCAGGATTTCGTCGGCGCCGCCCATGTGCATGGCGGTGATGATGGCCGGATGCGGCTGTCCCTGGTAAGGCGGCGCGCTAGAGACGATGCGCTTGACTCCGGCCACCTTGGCCGTGATTACGCTCATGTGGGCCGATGCGATCATCGGGTACTTGCCGCCCGGGACGTAGCAGCCCACCGCATTGACCGGGATATGCTTGTGGCCGAGGACCACTCCGGGGAGCGTTTCCACTTCGACGTCCTGCATCGAGTCGCGTTGTATCTGCGCAAAGTTGCGCACTTGCTTCTGTGCAAACGCGATGTCTTCGATCTCGCCAGGTGACAGACTTTTGCGCGCCTTCTCGATCTCGGCCATGGACAGGCGAAAGTCCGCAGGATCCCAGTTGTCGAATTTGCGGCTGTATTCACGCACCGCCGCGTCGCCGCGGGCTTCGACATCTTTGATGATGCCCTCTACCGTGTCGCGCACTTTGGCGTCGTTTTCGGCGCGAACATTTGCGTCCTTGCCGCGTTTTAGATATCTGATCATGGCCTGCTCCCGCTGAATGTTATTTCTACGTTCACATACATAATACTTCTGTTGGATGCAAATGCCAATTGGCCCTAATCTTACTGTGTCAATAAAAACAAGGTATTCTGTGCACTTCTTCGTCCCGTTTCGGAGGATCGATGAGTGCGAGCCAGCGATTTGATCGATATATGGAACATTTGGCAGACGGACTTGGGCATATCGACCGGCACGCGGGGCTGAAGGGCTACTGCACCGGGCTGATGCTGCCCCTGTCGCGTAAGAGCGTGGAACCGATGGCGGCGCGAATGGATCCGTTGCATG
>Ga0307375_10004030_pt1 | contig 14214 bp, 16 predicted proteins | sample TR1MG_FD_202531 | JGI IMG/M metagenome (GOLD analysis project Ga0307375, IMG submission 202531) | Soil microbial communities from Risofladan, Vaasa, Finland - TR-1 | ecosystem: Environmental > Terrestrial > Soil > Coastal area > Acid sulfate soil | place: Finland: Risofladan, Vaasa | collected...
CTGCCATCTTATGTATTGTTTACTATATTAAAATATTTTCCACCAGCATATGTGGTCAAGTCAACCAAATTCCTGATATATTCCAACCTATAATTTTTATCAAATGCCGACAAATCATATCTAATTATAAATACATCATCAAAGATTTTCGGATTACTTATAATCTTTTCTTTATTCGGGTTTTTTATATATGTTCCACCTGTAATGAAATTAGGTTCAGTTATTCCTTGACCCACATAAGTAAATGTTGTCCCAGAAGTAACACCAGTTAAATAATCAACATATTGAATACCACCAATATAATAAGTCATAGTTACCCCAGAAACTGAATTACCGTAATCCACACCATCGGTTGTCCAATTACCACCACTAACGTATTGATTAGCAAACACCGTTGATGTTGTGTATTTGCGTAACTCCGCTAATCTACTATTTTCTGTTGTACCAGTTATCATTATATTTAATTATTCGACATAACTAACAAGAATATAACCTCTGTTAATAGACCCGTTATCAAAATTACCGTTACTAAAATAAAAATCCCATTTTCTTGAAAGGTCAATCTGAGCATTAGATGCTGATGTCGTGTAGTTTATCTTCCACCACGCAGATATTTCTTCATTGGAATGAGGATGTCCTATATCCTGAAACGAACCACTATCTGAGATTATCGTTACTTGAATACCTCTAATCTTACTTCTTGCAACACCTAATGAAACGCTCTTCCCGGGTGTTCCAAGCATGTTCCATGCACCAATATTTACACTCTTTTGTAGAATTGTTGGTGTAGGTGGTATGGGTGGAACTGCACTTATTATCCACGTTCTTAAATCAGCAGCAGTTATGTTTTTATAAGGACTCCCAGACTTACCTAACGCAAATCTATCGGTAGTAAGTGGTGTACTTGTTAGTATTAAATCTTGAAAAAGTTTTCTATCAGCCATAATTATTCGTATGTTAAATTAATATTATCATCATCCACAAATGGATTACTCACACTATCCACAAGATAAAATGTTTCTTCTGGTGGTATTGGTGGTTCTGGTTCTACTGGTTCGGTATATGAATCAAAGAAACCTACATCAACTGCAACTTGTTTTAACCCAAATTTTACATAATAAGTTACACCAGTGTCTGGAATAATTACATAACATGTACCAGTAGTACCTGTACATGCTGTTATTCCAGTAGTTACTGCCAGTAATATCGTTTTCTTCAGTATTTCCATTAAATAACATTCTTTCTCAGCAATACTTTAATATCTTTCTCAGGATATTTGATTTCAAACATCGAATCTCGTGTCGAATAAATTGTATTATTTACTATCTGTATTTCACCAGTACTGGTATTCGATATTGGTTGTGTAACGGTATTGCTTGAATACTGACCACCGACCTTATTAAATACCTTAATAGTAATAATGTTTATCACACCATTTGCTCCCAAAATCTGTTTCTGAAGTCTACCAAGAAAAACATCTTGATTCATTTCATGATTATTGATGCTAAGTGATTCTGTAACAATATTAATAATACTATTCGCTATCTGATTATCTGCTGTATTTTCAACATATACATCGATTTCAAACCCCAGATTAAAAATCTTACCATCTTTGATTTCGATGTAATCATTAATCATTCTGTATTGTGTTAGGTATTCAGCGATATTTGACTTCATTAGTGATGTACTGCTGTTATCTAACTTACCATTAGAACTTATCCCCAGAATCGAAATAACCACCTTATTGTTGATTTTAAACGCATTTGCACGATATGGTGAACCGAACTCCCCGGGCATTTTATATGTCTGCAATAAGTAATCCGTAAGTGTTACGTCTCTGAATTGACTACTAAAATTATATTTAATCAACTGTCTGATTTGTTCAGTACTTAACCCATCATTTCCACCAATTGCTGGAATCGGGTTAGTTGTTTTCAGACTTCTTTGAACCTGTTGGTTCTGGTCTTGACGAGAACCAATCACCTTTAAATTAAATGAACCAAGCTGTGTTAGGACATCTGAACCGATATTTGAAGCCACACCGCCACCAGTTCTGTATTTAACAAATAGGGTGTAATTCGCTTTCAACTTCTCACCCAATGCCGTGTTATTTAAAAAATTATCTAAAAAATCTCTATTACTAACCCCCTCTTTTAAGAAACCCTGTTGAAACGCAGTAAGACCACCATCTCCAGAACCAAAAGTTAATTTACAATAACCTTTCGGTGTATATTCTTTTATAAATTTTTTCGTGATATCAACCCATGTAGCTGCTTTTATATTATTTGTTGTGGTATTTGCACTTGAAGCCAGACCGTCTTCAAGAAAAACACGTTGTTGTGCCAGATAATCAACCTCATAATATCTTTCACCTAATTCAAAATAATTTTCTTTGGTTGGATTTGTTGACCAATTAGTGCCTTGCATCAGATATGCGCTTTCGATTTCAATGACATCGGGGTCAGGTAATGTGAAGGTGAGAAACGGAATAACATCACTGGTACTAATTACTTTTTTAAAAACACTTGTTCCACCATTTATAACAACCTCTCTTTTTGTAACGGTGTAACTAACAGGAATACCATTAGTGTTTAGATTCGGTATAATACTACGGTTAGGGTCTCCAAGATTACTGATTGGTGAATTCCAGTTGATATTATTTTGGGTTTCGAATATCTTACCACCACCAAGTACTTGCGCACCTGCTTCCAATACTGGATAATAACTGGTATCAGGAGTATTACCAAGAACAGGAACAACAACACTAAAATCAACAACAGTAACTGACGGTCTACGTGCGGGAATATTAAATCCCATGTTTTTTGCAATATTTAGAATACTTGCTCGTTGTTGTGCATATTCTAATTGAGTTTCTTGGAATGCTCTATCGGTGTTAACACTGAGGTTATTAGTTACACCAGCATTTAAGTCGATAAGCATTGCACCGACACTTGAATCTGTGAAGTCTGAGAGGACTTCGGGATACATTTGTCTGATTAATGAAATTAGGTCTACCCTAATCTGCCCGAAAGTTCTGCTTCCGTATTGCACTACGTTTGTTGTTGTATCTGTTGCCATGTTTTATATTTTAAAAATTTAAGTCAAGATTACCACTTTCGGTTAATGAACCCTCGGTATATACGAATTTAACATTAACATTTAATTGGTTTTCATTTATCACATTCCCCTCTTCATCAGTGAGGCGATTAAAACTCACCGAAGTAATTTTAACTTCTGGAATATATAATGAAACCGTATCTCTAATTTCTTTTTCAATATCTGTTGCCGTCAAATCATCATTGGGTTCAAATATGTATTTAAGTAAATTAGTTCCATAATCACTTTCATAATATCTCTCACCTTTTTGTGTTAATAATAGCAATAATAAGTTCGAACTATATGAATCTTTGCTCACTTGATTCATCTGAATAAAACTTCTTGTTTCATTATTATCCTTAAATGGATATGTGATATTATATGAATTCATTCTTATTGATTTTCTATAAATACTTATAAATAAAAAATCCCGACAGTTATGTGTCGGGATTTGTCTGAATATGTCTGAATTGTTTTTATTGTTTTGATGTCCTACCTCTTTTACTTTTAGTTATGGCACGTTCTTCATCTTCTTTTTGCTTCTTTGCATCAAAAAGACTTTTGATTGATTCATGTAAAGTAATGATTGGGTCATGACCAAACTTCTGTAAAACACCTCTATATGTATTAACATTTGGCTTCTCATGGGAAACCGCATCACTTTCACTCACACTAACCCCAGCAAGACATTCTTCAATCGCCATTTCTTGCATATCAACAGGTAACCCCTCAAGAATTTCTTCATTAAATATTACAGTAAAGTTCACGCCTTCAGTAAGAATTTCAGTAACATCATTTGTTTTATTAATGTTGTAGAGTTTCTTTTGTTTCTCGTTACTAAATACCTCAAACATAATCCATTGTGGTATGCTTGTTTTCTCTCTAACGCCATCAAAGAGAGCTACTACGTCCTCAGACGCTTTTTCAATTTTTGCCATTTTTTACTTGTTTTTAATTAATAATAGAATTATACTTAGATTTAATTTCTTCAATTTTCTGAGACAAATCACCAAACATCGGGTCTTCTGCTTCAAATTCTTTTTCGAATTTAGATTCGAGTTCTTCGGTGAAACTGAACATGTCTTCAATACTTAACTTAACCATGTCTTCGATTTCAATCAGTGTTGCGAGTTGCGCATTAACAGCATCCAGTTTCTTAATTGCAGCCATTTTCTTTTCATATGCCGAATTGAGTTCTATAACTTCTTCTTCAGTAGTAGGTCTTTTCTCCTTCATCTCCTTAACTTCTTCAGACTCACTGGTTGATTCGTAACGTTTCTCAAGACTTTCTTTTAATTTTTCAAGGTCTTCTGCTGTTCCAGCACCCAATTTACTCTCAGCCAATTCACTGACTTCAATTATTTTTTTAGCTGCTTCGGAATTAAATTCTCCGTTATCTGCTGCTTTCTTAAGGTTTTCTAAAAATTCACTCATAATATCTGGTTTTAATGTACTCCCATATTCTGCATTTCAATTCCATTGAATTTCAATACTTCATGGGTATCGTTATAATTTATTCTTTTTATATATTTGTCAACTCCGAATCCAATTAACGCACCATATTCATCACGTATAAAAACTGAGTCAATATCGACAATTTCTTTAAAAATATCTGACTCTTCATCGAGTTCAGATGTTTTGAATTTCAAAGGTATGAAAAATTCCAATTGTCTGTATTCAAAACCAATCTTTTTTACATGCAGGAATTCCGATAATTCCTCAATTTTGTTAATTGCTTCTTTATTTATGCGTTCAACACTAATCGGGAATTTAAATTGTTTAGATTTCTTTTCCATATCAAGTACTTCATATTCATCCAGAGTACCAGCTTTTTTCTCAATAACATCCATAACCTTAACCAGACCGACTTCGATTGGTTTATTGTTAAAGATGTACATGATATCCAAATCATCGTCTTTGGTGCGCCTTTCCTCGAATTCCGTTGCCAGTACTTCAGCAAGAGTTTTTCCAGCGTTTTTGTGTTTGTCATCGAAGAAACCGTAATGCTCATAACGTCTTCCCCACCTGTCTTTCATTCCGTAACTCGTACCGTGTTTATCGGCAGCAATTGCCATTTGATGTGGTGTTGCTGTCCTGATAAATTTATCTGCTTTTTTCAAAACCTCATAATAGTCTTTGACGTATTTCTCATCGGTTTGACCTGCATAGAATTTCTCAAGCAACTGATTACGACTACGCATTCTCTGGGTGTGTTTCTTACTTTCATCCAAATCATTGGGGTCGGCTTTAAGAATTTCTTGTTCCGTATTGAATAACGCAATACTAATAGTAATCATTATAGTATGAAACTTAAGATAAATCCAAAGTAGAATGTTTTGAAAGAATTTCTTCATTAAAGATTTTTTACTAACATTCTTTTATTTAATTTACTGGCATTTATAAGACTAATCGCATGTTGATTAGATAAATTAGGAAACAGTCTTTTTATTTTACGAATTTCACGTAATAACATGATGTGTCGCCAATATAATTGGAGTTTGAATTTAATTCTTCTGAAGAATCTCTTGATACTGATTTTCCTTTTATACCAAGGAACTTTTGGTTTAGCACGATAAAGATTCTCTAATATTGAAAATGGTGACACCATAATCTTTCCAACATCTCCTTCACAACAGATTTGTTTTTTGATTGCTTGCTCATATTTTAAAAACGCTTCTTCGAATTGTTTTGAAAATAAATCGTCATTCTCCCTAAGTTGAATATTGGAACGTATGAATTTACGGATTCCCTGAAGTTTGGAGTCAATTAATTTATCATATTCGTTCATATCTAATTTCACTTTCTCCAAACGAATCTTTTTTCTCGAAAATAAATTTTTAATTTTCATAATTTCTGTTTTTTGTAATATTATTTATAATAAATACTACTACTACAAATTATTGAACAACTAAGGTCTTGGCGACCACAGCTTTATAGTATTCAGCACGCTTATTGGTAACGAATTCCAAGTTATATTCTTCTTTAAAATCTTCATATAATTGTTCTCCGAGTTGTTTACGTAAATCGGCATCGAGTATCAATCTTTTCAAGTACTTCTTCCAGTACTTATGCGCATTCTTCTCTGCGGGAATCAGTATGCAATTCTCCATGTGTTTACCATCTACATTATATGGTGGAATATCACTACAAACGATTGGAAGTTTACGTGTCCAGCATTCCACCTGCTTCAAGTTTGACTTCATCCTGTTAAACTCGTTGTCGGCAAGTGGTGCAAGTACGATATCGGTTTCATCAAGTACCTGTGCATACGTATTGGCTTTCTGTGTCCAACGTCTGCCGAAATTCCCTTCGTTTTCATACTTAACATTTCTCTCGAAATTCATAAGCCATTGAAGATAATCGGGATTTTCGATTAACCTGTGATTATCTGTTAGAATTTTCTCATAAACCAGATAAACACTCTCTTCAGATTTAATATCTCGTTGTTGGGTATCAAATACTTTATCTCTGTATTTGTCTTTCAGTTCTTGTGAAATTTTAGGTATCATATCAACATTACCCCTATGTTTGTTTATTGCTTTCACCACATCATGAGTCCACAATCCTCTTTTCTGAAGTTCTGCACTGAATTCCTGATTAAATGTAATATCAGTGGTACTACCTTCGGTGTCCCAACCAGCAATTGTTATTTTAAACTTTCCATGAGTATCTGAACTGGCGTTTAATACGTTTATTACGCCTTCAAGCTGTGCAACGTCAACCATGTGAGAACTACCAGCCATATATGTAATTCTAACCAGTCCATCTGGGTCAGGCTTCCACCTGTTTTGAAACTGTTTCATCCATTTCGGGTCAACACTGTTGTAAAACACACTGACATTATCTTTACCAGTTACTTTACGAATCTCAGATGCAAACAAATCTGTTGTCGTTGTGACATAATCTGCAATCTTCAGGTTTTCGATAATCGGTGTATGTAGATTTTTCTCCAAACTCATTGTGTAGAACGGATGCAACCTATGTAGTTTCCAGTAGTCATCGATGTCAACAATCAAGACTGTTCCCGCTTTTCTCAGTTCTTCTGCGAGTCTCAACATTTGTGTCGTATCACCTAAGAATTGACGGTGATAATGTATGATATGAAATGTCTTGAGGTAGTCAACAATTTTAGGGTCATTGAAGTCCAATTGAGGGTTTATTTCGACATAAAATTCATCGCTATGATTTATTTCCAGTTGTTGTGCTGGTGTCTGTGTTCTAAAGTAATTTACTCCTGCTCCATCAAGGTTATAGAATAAGATTCTAATTTTTCCGTCCATGCTCGTTATAAAATTTTATAAAATAATGTAATTTATTATAAATAGTCAAAAATAACATAAAGTTCCCAAAGATGAAAGCTATTTTAAAAAAAAAGCCAACATTTCTGCTGGCTTTCAAATAACATGATTCGATAATTATTCAGTTACGGTCTTTTTCTTCGTTGAACTTTTCTTTTCTATCTCTGGTTCGTTTTTCTTTTCAACAACAACTACTTTTTTTATTGGTTTGGGTCTCTTTACTCTTTTAGGATTATCTGCTGGTTTAGTAAGTGCTGCAAGATTAACTTCTTCGATTGTAATTAGGTTCTTGATTCTCAACCTATGTACTGATAGTGGTAAGGAATCAACTGTTAAAAATACATTATCACCAGCTTTCAAGTTAATAACTTTTTTTGTTCTGTTATCAATATACTCTATGTCAATAGCCATATTAAATTTAGAATCACGTTTTGCTGCGAAATTCGTTATGTTTGTTATTTTAAATGTTTTCATATCTTAATTATTTTAGTCCCTGAATTATTGAGTCACCATATTTTATTCCATCATAACCCATTTTCATTGCTTTTTCAGCAATTGCTTTGGTTTTTAAATTGATTGATGTCGTATCATGTTGTGTGCTTAATTTTTCAAAATTTATGTTTGGAAACCAACTTTTCGCCAGTATGTCCACTGGTTCTTGACCATCCTTATAGGTTACACCTAAAGCATTAGTATCCAGTAGATTCTCGAAAGTGATTTCATATTTATCGTAACCGTCAACAGGTTTTAATGTGAAGAAATTACCAACAACACTGTTCTCTTTAATGGGTTCTTTTCGATACCCGATGATTGTCTTCTCGTTTTTAGTTGGTGCTTCGGTTTGAATCGCAGTATTATCTTCTTCCATTGTGTTCAGAAACTGATTTTCGTCACCGCCATAAAAATTAATTACGTCTTGGTCTACAACTTCTTCAAGTCCTTGTGATTGCTCGTATTCATAGATGTCCTGTATCTTATTTAATGTCCTACAAGCATCTTTGTTATTCATGTCAATTTTAATACATTTGATTGGTATATTATCGAGCAACGCACGAACCATTCTGTGATGACCGTCAAGAACACTCATATCCGAACTAATCCAGATTGGGTTCATGTCATCGACATTAACACCACCAACATCATCACTAAATGTAATGCCTTGCATGGGGTTCAAATCATTTGGGTCAACTTCGACATTAGTATAATTCACACCCTCATCATCAAGTTTTTGAAGCACGACATCGTAAGGTGCATGCATTTGAGGAAGAAAACGTGGTTTATATCTCATATCAATCATATCAAAAATTTCTTATAAATACTCTATTTTAAATTATTGATTTCTTCATGAATCATCTTCAATAAAATGTTAGTGGATTCCAATAAACTGATTCTATCGTTATTTACACGGAAAATATGAAATTGAACATCAGGTGATAATTTATCTTTGATTTTAGTATATTCAGCAATTTTATCTGGCATACCACCACTAAAGTCATCATATACAACAATTTCCTTCAAATCCTGATTATAGTCTGCAATTCTCAGGATAACATCACCCTTGTCAGCAGCACCACTTTTTGTAATGAGTTCATCAACCCTGATTCCATTCAAACTCAAAATGTTTTCGAGTTGTGGACGTAGTTTTTCCATACGAGAAGTCAAGATAATCGTAGTGGTATCAGGGTCACCCATATCTTCACGAAGTTTCACAAGAATATTTGGAAATGGTTTGATGTCAAACACATCAGTGTCCAGACTCTCAGCACGACCCCACCATCCCTTATGTGGATATGGTTGTCCCATCTTTTCTTCCCATTGTTTCTTTCCTTCTTCTGGTTCAGGGGAATTAATCAGTGTACCATCAAAATCATATACTGCTAATCGTTTCATTCTTACTTATATATAGTTGTCATTATAAATTGTTCGATATCAGCAAATGGTACGATGACAACCATGTCTTTACGACCCATTCTTCGGTATCTATGATATGCAATTTCAGATAAATCATCTGGTTTAAGAAACACATAACCAGTCGGATTTACAATTTTACTTTTAACAAATTTTCTTAATTTCTCCCTATGAATTAAATCAAAACAGTCTTCTCTCTCAAATGCAATTGCATGTGCCCTACCTTTTACCCAACCATCTTTACCATCAACAGTTTTAAATTCAACCCATGTAAGTCCAACCTTATGACTTTCTTTATATCCCTTCACATCAACACGTGCTGATTTCCCGTCTTTTATCATTTTAACATCCCAATGTTCATACTTGTCTTGATAATTATTTGCTCTAAGACATTTATAACCATCATCTTCTGCTAATTTAATGAAATATTCTTCTACCTTTAAACCATCGACATACATTTTTTCTTGTAACTCATGAATGGTTGCCATAATTATTCCTCACTTACTTTTTATTAATTAACTTAATATATCTTTCCATCATTTGTTGCTGCTTTTCATCATTTCTTAAAACCTCTCTAAATTTATCTTCCACACCTAAAATTTTTGCAACATCCATTGGTTCATAACGTTTCTTTCCAAGAGGAATATCTGGTTCACCTTCAGCTAATTTATTACCTCTCATTGCAATCTCACTAATTAAATGGTTTGCAACATTTATAACGTTATTAAAAACATCAATCATCGATTTTTCATCAGCACCCCATAGTGCAGCATAATTAAATGATGTTGTTTTTAAATCGAAACCAAATGCGTTTAATACCATCCACGCTGTTAATTCTGCCTGTTGTTCAACCAATCCCCTACCAATTTCAGTACCAATAAAGTACTTCTCCATCTCTTTATTTTTACCCTTTAAGTATCTTTGGTGAAGCAATTCATGAGTAATTTCATGTGCGAGTGTTTTAGTAATACCAACATCATTTCCTTCGTTTTTCAATAGTTTAATGCGACCACCAGCACTACTACCACGTGCACCACCTAATACTTCAGTACCTACTAAATCAACACCAATACCATGAGTATCAGCATAATTTATTAACGCATCATATACTGGTCTTACTTTATCATCAATCTCATCACCAGTGAACCAAGGAATTTCTTCACGTTTTAATAGGTCTTGAACAGGGTCTTCTTTTCCTTCCATTAAAGTGGTATCTGCGACATCATATACATCATATAATTCAAGACTAAGAAACATAACCTGACCACTTAACATAGTATTTAATCTTTCTCTTTCACCAACACCTAATTGGGAAATGTCTTTTTTACCAGTATCCTTTAAAAACTTTTGAGTTAAATCGTCTTTTTCGTTTTTACTATATTTTCTTTTTGACCTTTCACTTGGTTTTCTTATCCAGATTGGTGTGGCATCTTTATTAATTAATCTATTATAGAGATTACTCCAATTTGTCTTACTCTTAACCACTTTAGCATTAGGGTTTTGAATTAAAATTAAAATACTATTCAGGAAACTAAATTCATGTCCTTGTGCGTTCTTAAACGCCAGAACCTTTTGCATTGTTTCTTTAAACTGTGCATCATCTTTAATATTAATAACTACTTGTTTAAAGTCTTCCAATTTATCTTTAATTGCTTCTTTTTCTTCTTTCGACAAAATCCTATCACTATCAAATGACGGTTGAGCACTTGTTATTTTTTCAAGAATAGCATCGATAGAAGCAATTAATGATGCTTTACTATCTCCTTCATCAGCACCTTCCATTTGATGGATTTTCTCCAATGCAGGTTTAATCATTCTATCATATGATATTTGCCACTTATCTTTAGTTTTACCTATATACCAAAACCAAAAACCTGTTTTATGTGGTGGGAAAACATTCTTAAACTGCGGACTTTTACTCCACTTAGCACCAGAGTTTTTTATGATATCTTTATAGTCAAATGATTTTGCATTTTCAGGTATATTTGGGTCAATAAATGCAATTGGATTCTGTCTCAAATCATTACTTCTACTAACTTTAAATGCTTCGTTAATTAAATTTCCCATTTTTTGTTTAAATTAAAATCAAATTATTTTGGTAAGTCTACAAACTCACCAGAAAGAAAATCTTCTTCGGTTTTCTTTAATTCATTTTCAATATGATTTTTCCTAAGTTCCTGTTCAGTTAAAACTTCTAAGAACTTTTCTTCAACACCCAAGACTTTTGCAACGTCCATTGGTGTAACATACCTTTTTTCAGTTTCTTTTTCCATTATAAATACATTTATGTTAATACAAAATTTTATTCCTCACTTACTTTTCCAGTTAATGTCAGAGGAAACCCAAGTGGCTTCCAATCAGTTAATTTGTTTGAAAAGAACGGTTTTCCCCCATCGGCACGATTCACTGCGATTGTTATGTGTGGTTTTGGGTTTGTTGTTGGATATCCTTCAACACCAACAGCCATCACCAGTTCATCCATAGCATAATCAATTACTTTCAATGAAATCTTAATATTATTCTCCATGTCTTGTTGTGCGTCACTACCGTTATCAAGTGCACCCATCTTTATTGTCATGTGATGCGCAATAACATCCCAACCTTCTGGTATCATGGGACTGAGTACCTTAAGTAGACCTGCTCTTGATTTATCATCAAGCACAACTGCGCTATAACTCACTCTTTTCACTTCTTCTTCTCCTAATAAATCTCTATCGGTTAACGCCCAATACAGTTCCTTGTTTAATTTTTCATCAGTAGATTCGTCTTCGTAATTATTTTGAAGGAATTCCAGAACACTTTCTCTTGTCGCATCACGATAACCTGAACTTCCACCCTGCTTATTCCATTTATCGTATTTCTCAATAAAGAAATCAATTCCAACTTCTTTTCCATTGATATCCCATGTAGATGGTTGCATATCACTGTAGTTAGGATATCCTTCCTTCATTTCAGTGTTTTTATTATCTATCAAAGATAGTAAATCTTCTTTGGAGTTCCTAATCTTATCACCATAAATCTGAATCAACATTGATTTCTGCATGTCACCAACAGCCTTTCCTTGCAAACCTTTTTGCATTAAATCATTACCGTTAACTGCTAATTCATTCACTGTTTTCGGGTACTTACCTTGCAACAGTTCCTGTGCAGCATTCTTTATTTGTTCAGGTATTACCTGACTTTCGAGTGTCTGTGGTGCTGTTGTAAACATGTTATGAGCAATCGACCTCGCTTTAACTGGTTGCATTTGTTGGTCAACCAAGTCTGAGTTAAATGCTAAATCCAATGCCTGTAATTCTTTATAAACTTTATCTCTTTTAGCATCTTCTGTACTGAATCTCGTCAGATAGAATTCTGCTGGATTCTGAACAACACCATTCATCATCAAGAATAGTAATTCAGCCATTGTTTTGACCCCACTAAAATCTCTACGACCTATTTGAGATGGCTTGATTTCGTTACCAAAAATCTGTTTAAATAAACCAGTATTTGCAAGTAACTGAACACCGATTAACGCATTGCCTTTCGTAACAATCTTTTCAAGTTCAATCAATATTCTTTCAGGTGCAATTTCCTTGATTTTCTCAGCATTTCTTTCAATCATTTCCATTGTTGTTGGTTCAATAACGAAACCAAAACGACTTGCGAATTGAACAGCACGTAACATCCTCAAAGGGTCATCACTAAATGCAACAGGATTAACAATACGAATGATTTTATTCTTCAGGTCTTCCTGACCATCAAATGGGTCAATAATATTATCATCAATATCCTTGGCTATCGCATTAATTGTGAAGTCTCTACGTTCTAAATCCTTTTCAATTGGTAGTGCATGGTCTGAAGTCACATCAAAACCCTGATGACCACCAGCATCTGTTGGTTTTTCAGTACGGGGAATTGCAATATCAATTTCCTCAGTTGCACCTTTTGGTACGAATTTCAATACACCAAATGATTTACCAACAGCATTTACCCCACCGTATTTTGAAAGTAGTTTTTCGAGTTCATCCATTGGAATGCCAGTGACAAGTATATCCAAATCCTTAGATTCCTTACCCAAAAACTCATCACGTACCGCACCACCAACGCTAAATATCTTACCGCCAAGTTGTTCGACCTCTTCCTTAAAAGGTAAGTCTTGTAATGACATAATTTCACCTTCATTCATATCGGGTACAAGACTACTAAAATATTCGTTAAGTTCCAAATTTTTTGGTAGTCTATACATCAACTGCATGGTTTCGAAATCTTTATTCCTACCCTTATTCACAACAAAACCAAGTGATTGATACCATTTCTGTAATTTATTTTTATTAGCACCCCAAAGACTATCTGGTGTTAATGTAATAATTTTATTTTGTTTATCTGCATAATCAAACAACAATTTCATTGCATCATTAGCATATCCAGCACCTCTGAATTCTTTTTCAATAATAATTTTATCCAGAATCAGATATTTATTATCACGATTCATGAGTTCCATTTCACCAACGACCTGACCATCATTCATTATTTTATATGATGCGAAACCACCTTGAATATCACCAGCAGGTAAATCAAGACCCACTTTTTCATTCACCATATTATTAACACCTGCAAGATATTGGTCGTAATCAGTATCTTGAAAAATTTCTGCTGTTTCTTCATCTGGTTCATCATATGCTTCTAAATTATTCATTTCATAAAAAGCATTAAGCCTTATTTTCATATCATCAGTAATTGTTAGTTTACCGATGTATTTTCCCCTTACAGGTCTTCTATATCTAACTTCTTTTAGATGATAAAAATCACCCATTTCCCAATGTGAAATATCAACATCAGGTTTTTCAGTAATTTCATAAACATAAAAAACACTTGGATTTCTCCCGTTTGACATAAACATAGAAAATAATCCCATTACTGCACCACCAAT